>Ga0209066_10001401_pt1 | contig 32013 bp, 29 predicted proteins | sample All_14_2_FD_187198 | JGI IMG/M metagenome (GOLD analysis project Ga0209066, IMG submission 187198) | Freshwater microbial communities in response to fracking from Pennsylvania, USA - Allegheny Zone_MetaG_DW_15 (SPAdes) (version 2) ... | reverse complement strand
CTCCAATAGTATTAATAAGTGGATACAGATTGGCTGATTCACCCCAGAATCCTAAGTTGGTATTGACTTCAGATACATAATAATTGAAATAATTATTCAGGAATTGATATCCAGCAATAATAAAAGGTAACAGTAAAATTACCCCAGCCCTGTTTCCTAAAAAAAGTCTTACCACCGCACGAAGATACGTAGGAATTTGAAAATAGTCTCATCCTGATTTTTTCTTGAAAAAGCTTCACTGTGAATAAATTCACATTCAAGAAATGTTTTTTTCATTTATATTTGTTGGCCTAGTGCGAAAATTACACGCATTTTTAGTTAATTTCGAATCCTATGACACAAGAAAAATCAAGATACTCAGATACTGAATTAGAAGAATTCAAAGAATTAATTCAGCGCAAACTAGTTGAAGCAAATATTGATTATGATTTATTGAAAGGTTCACTTTCTCACAATGATGATCATGGAACAGATGATACTGGTCGCACTTTCAACATGATGGAAGATGGTTCTGAAACACTTTCTCGTGAAGAAGTGGCTCAACTGGCTGCTCGTCAAGAAAAGTTTATTCAAAGTTTACAAGCGGCATTAGTACGTATCGAGAACAAAACATACGGTATTTGTCGTGTTACTGGAAAATTAATTCAGAAAGAACGTTTGATGTTAGTACCTCACGCAACAATGAGTATTGAAGCGAAAAACGCGCAACAAAAATAATTCTGTGAAAAAAAATCTATTGATTGTGGGAGCACTAGTTGCTCTCATTTTATTTGCAGACCAATGCATCAAGATTTACATCAAGACAACTTTCGCTCCGGGTGAGGTTGTTCCAGTGTTTGGTGATTGGTTTGTGTTAGATTTTATTGAAAATCAAGGAATGGCATTTGGAACTGTCTTCGGCGCTTCCATGTGGCATAAATTGGCACTTAGTATTTTCCGAATTTTGGCAATCACAGGTATTTGTTATTACTGGTACAAACAAGCCAAACAAGGTGTAAAACGTGAGTTTCTAATTGCGTTAGGACTTATTATCGCAGGTGCAAGTGGTAATTTAATTGATTCTATGTTCTACGATTTTGCCTTTAATTATGACCCTTGCATGCCTTTTAATCACCTGGAGGGATCAGGCATAAAGAGTGACTGTGGCATTTTCGGAACAATTGAAACACGTCATACAGGCTTCCTTTTTGGGAATGTGGTTGACATGTTTAAATTTCAAGCTCACTGGCCAGAAAGCTTTCCATGGATTGGCGGTAAAGAAGTGTTTCCTGCTATCTGGAACTTAGCAGATGCATCCATTACGACTGGTGTAATCATGGTGTTCATTCGTCAACGCAATTACTTTCCCAAAGAAAAGAAAGTTAAAGAGAACATAGAACATGGAGCATAGAGAATGGACTTGTTACTTGTGAACAAAATCGCTTCTCAGAATAAAAATTCATTTCTTTCCCAAAATTAAATCTATGTTCTAGACTCTAACAGTCCGCCGCGGCGGACGGTCTAGGCTCTATTCTAAAATCTCGCTGTAATCCCCCCCAATACTTGAAATGCTTGAACTGGATAGTTATACCAACGATTATATCGTTGTGAAGCAACATTGTTCAACTGAATAAAGGCTGAAATACGTTGATTGTATCGGTATTCCAATCCCAAGTTTACATCAGCTATAAATCCTAATTCCTTCACAAACTGATTGTTTTCAAGCGTTACATCTTCTGGTTCCATTGCATAGACCAAGGCTCTTCTACCTTGTTCCATATTCACATCTAGGTTGACAAGAAACTTATCAAACAAGTTGTAGTGACCTCTTACAATAAATTGCAATTGCGGTAAATTCCAAGCATACGTGTTATTCAACAACGAATAAGAATTGAAACGACCGATACCATCTACCTTCAGTTTTTCGTTCAATTGATAAGAAATACTTCCTTCAATTGTTGCTAAGCTTAAGGTGTCATAAATCACATTGAATTTATTTCCTACAGAGAAATTCGTGTCAGTCACAAACAGCGCTTTGTCTTGAATGCGAGCAAAACTCGCCCCGATGTTAAAACTCATACGCTTGCTTAAAGTTCCTTTGAATCCGCCATAAAAATCAATGATTCTATTTTCATTTCTCAAGGATAAATTGGTTAAAACAAACTCGTTTTCTGCCACAAACGATTTGTAAGTGTTTTGCTTTAATCCACCTCTTAAACCTACATATGGAATAAAAATATCATTGAATAAGGAATATTTAACCTCTGCAACTGGGTATAAATGTGCTTTTGTTTTTACATGCGCATCAATCACAAAGTCAAAACCTATAGTTGCTTTGAAGCGCTTGTTTTTCGAAAAAGTTGAAATCGTTGGTTTTAAATTCACAATGGTATTGTTTAACACAATTCCTGAGTCCAACACTGAAAGCGCTGAATCTGCTACACCATATTTGTATCCATTATAGCGGATTCCAAAATCAGCAGCAAAGATTTCTTTCCCCAATTTATACCAGGCAGATGAGTTGATGGCGAAATGATTTTCGCGGCCCTTCCAGTCAAATAAACTATCGACCAATGGTTTCAAAGATGTAAAATGATTGTATTCCAATCCCACTTTAAAATTCAAATTAGCACTATCTTTTTTGTGAGAGGCAAAAGAGAAAATACCACCAATATCGTAATAACGTTGAGCAATACTGTCGCGAGAAACTGAATCTGTTGGAATCTTCCATCCATAATAATGAAGACCTTGATTGTTGTAATGAATGTCGCCTCGCAAAGAATAGTTATTCTCATTTATACCTCCATAGAGTCCAAATTTTGAACGATCAAATTGTGCGGGCGCATAATCTTTCAGGTTACCAAATGAACTCAAATGTTTTGCATGTGCACCATAAATGAACTTTCTAGAGCGTTTCGAATCAAAGTAAACTTCACCCAATGGCATTAACTCACTTCCAATTCCTAACTTAACATAGAATGGATAAAGTTGCGCAAGTTTCTCGGTTGTTTTGATTTTAGCAGCCTCAATATCTTGCAAAGTAATCGTTGTCGGGTGTTGAATCACCAATAATGGATAATCAACCACTTTCGCTGAAATAGTCGTATCAATAATCTTTGGTGTTTCTGAAATTCGGTATGCAGGCTCAACATAGCGTGTACCTACCCCTTCTACTTCAATGTCTGGACCTTGACCAAAAGAAACCAAGGTAAACAGTGTAAAAAATATACTAATTCTTCTTTTCATGACTAGTTTCCTCCATTTTCGTTCAACTCAATAAATGTCTCTGTTGACTTGTTGACATCTTTTGGCTTGTCTTTTAATTGCATCAATTCATCCCACAACTCATTCGCCTCACTTATGACCCCATCATTTTGATCTGGATAATGATCAATTACTGATTTCAATGTTTGTTCAGCTTGGAATAAATCCTCTTTTATAATGAGAATTCTAGTTTGCAGAATTAAACCTCTTGCTACCCAATAATTATAAGTGGGTTTCATTTTTAAAAGGGCCTTAATTTCAGCATCCGATTTAGTATAATCTTTTAATTTATAATACATTTCAGCTAGGCTAAACTTCGCTTCTGACCCCATAACAGTAGTTGTGTTTTTCACCAACCATTCCAATGATGGCTTCGCATCAGTATAGTTTTCTGCGTAATAATTCGACATTCCTTTCGCATACTCAGCTTCCAAACGCAAGGTGTTATTGATTTGACTACTTGATAAAACATCCTTAGCATAAACAGCCGCACTCGTCCAATTTTCTAGTAAGAAGTGACACCTCATCATTCCCAACTTTGCATTAAACAAAGTGGCAGGTTTTGAACTGGTTTTTTCCAAACGTTCATAATAAATTAAGGCTTGATCAAAGGTTCCGTTGTTGTAGAGATATTGAGAAACTCGCGACGCACAGAATTCAGTGTACATGTTATTAGGTCCTTCTAATGAAGTGCGGTAAACCTCAATAGCTTTCTCAATATTACCAGTACGGTAATATGAATTACCTAAAAACACTTGAGATTCAACAGCGTATTTACCTGTTGGGAATTTTTCTAGGTATTTTTCAAAATTTGGAATTGCCACTGAAAACAAACTGTCCACATACGCATCAATCGCTGGTGAATAGTACAGATCTTCTGCTTCATCATTTCCAAAATTCGCACATGGATATTTGCTTGCAAGTGAAGTTGCCTTTTCTGGTTGTTTTTGAGCCTTGTACAAATCAATCAATCCACGAGCACACGTTTCACACACCTCACGTTCTGCACCATGTTCATCCAATAGGGTTAAATATGCCGCCTCAGATTTTGCATATTCACCTCGTTTGAAGTAAATATCGGCAATTTCAATTCGACAATTCGTAACCAAAACAACATTTGGATAATCGGTAATTACTTGCGTAAAGTAACGATATGCTTTGTCATAATCATTCTTGGATTTGTAGGTTTTTGCCAATTCATATAAAGCTGTCATCGTGTATTTCGATGAAGTATAATTATTTATTAAATCCAACAATTGCGTAATTTTTTGTTCAGTCTTTCCAGAATATCCGTAGGATTTAGCCACATAGAATATTGCTTGATCTTCATAACCTGACTTTATCTTGATTACCTCCAGGTAATTCTTAATCGCTTGGTCATCTTGCTTCAATTGATAATGCCCATCTGCTACACGCATAAATGCATCAGCTAATTTTCGCTTGTTTTTATTGGGTGCGAGCGTGTAAATTCGGAATGACTCCTGAGCCTGAGAAAGGTCTTCTTTCAATAAATACGCATAGCCAATGTTGTAATAAGCTTCATTTTTCAATTCAGCTGCATTCGTTGCTGGAAGTGCAATAAACTCTTTATAGAATTTGATTGACTTGTCGTAATTCTTCAATTGAAAGTGCGCATCAGCAGTCCAAAATGTTGCTTTACCTAAAATAACACCATCGATTGGGTATTTCTTTACAAGGTCAAAAGCTGCTATTGCTTCAATATATTTTGCTTTTTGGTACAATTCTACACCGTGATTAAAAGCAACAAGTTGATAAGCCGTTTTTAATTTTGCGTCTTTATTCGGTAGCTTATCCAATGATTCTAATGCTTTCTCATAGTTGTTTGTAGTGGTATACACATTCACTAAATACTGATACACATCATTTTTACGAACTGAATTCGGATATTTCTGTAGGAATAATTCCAATGCTAGAACAGCTTCATCGTATGGATTTAAATCCAGTTTATACGACAATTCAGCAAAATGATAAAGGGCATCTTCTTCAATCTTTGGATCACCACTTATTTCCGAAGCGGCTTTAAAAGCAGAGCGTGCTGGTAATAAACTTTGTGATTTCATGTAGCATTCACCAATGTGGTAAAATGCATATTGCGCTAGTTTATCGTTCTCACGTGTTACTTTGTCAAATAACTTAATTGCATTTTCATACTGCTCACTTCTGTAATAAGCAAAACCAAGTTGATAATCATCTTCACGTGTGGTTTTCGATTTTAAATTAAACGCTTCCAAATATGGAACCGCCTCATCGAATTTATTCAATTGATAATATGAATCACCAATAATATGATTTAAATCGGACTGATTTGCTGGTGCAATTGAATCCATTAATGTAGGAGCATAATCGACAACTGCCTGGTAGTTTCGTTGCTTGTGATAAATTTGAGCGATATAATAAGGCACTGCTTTCGCAAAGCGCTCATCATTTTGCAATTTTAAAAATCCTTCAAGCGCTGTTTGAAAAGAGCCATCCGTGTATGCAATGTGGGAATAGTAATAAAGCGCAGGTGCTGAATATTGTGAAGAGCCGTCCTTTATTTCGTGGAAAGCGCTTCTCGCTTCAGGCATTTTCCCTTCTTCAAAGTTGGAATAACCCAATTTAAAATAGAATTCTTCTTGTTCATTTGCTTCTACATCACTCGCCTTTAGTTTATTGAAGTAAGCTAAGGCCTCGCTGTAATTCTTCTTTTGATAAAAATAGCGTCCAAGACGGAAATAAATCCCTTCAGAATAAATGCTTTCGGGATAGTTACGAATGAAATTCTCAAGAAGCGTCACTGCATCATTATTGAATAACTCCAAAGCAGAAATCCCTTCGTAATAGGCTGCTTTTATAAATAATGGGTCATTTGGATAGTTAAAACCATCCATAAAATAACGAAACTCTTTTCGAGCTGCTCCGAATTGTTCCTTTTGGAACAGCTCTTCTGCTCTATAAAAATTCTCGTAATCGCTATTGTACTTCTCAGAAGTTTGAGAAATGCCCACAAAGGAAATCACTATAAATACGACGACCAGAAACCTGTTCATATAACACTGCTTTAAACCGAGTAAAATTAGGGTACATGATGCACCCGTTGGAGAGGACTTTCAAAAGTTTTAAACGTGAATCTGTTAAGATTATTTTCAATCGTATATTCTGAATGGCACTTAATTGTTGACCTTTACATCAAACAAGACAATTGTGGGTAAAGTAGTTCATATTAAAAATGGTGGTATTCGTCAATCGGGTGCCTTGGTATTGAGTGATATTCAGTTTGATCTTGAAGATAATGAGTTTGTTTATTTGATTGGCAAAACCGGAAGCGGAAAGAGTAGTTTACTCAAAACAATCTACGGTGAACTGCAATTGAGCGAAGGAGAAGGAAGTATTGCTGATTTTGATTTAAAGAACCTTTCAAAAAAGGATATTCCCATGTTACGTAGAAAAATTGGGATCGTGTTCCAAGATTTTCAATTGTTAACTGATCGCACCGTTTTTAGTAATTTACTTTTTGTATTGGGTGCAACAGGATGGGTAGATAAAACATTGATGCAAAATCGCGCGACAGATGTTCTTCGTTTAGTTGGTTTAGAAGGGAAAGCCAATTCCATGCCTCATGCTCTTTCTGGAGGCGAACAACAGCGAGTGGCTATTGCGCGTGCTTTATTAAACAAACCTGAATTAATATTGGCCGACGAACCCACTGGAAATTTAGATCCAGAAACTTCAGAAGAAATAATGCGCCTCCTTTTAGCTGTTGCGAAAGAAGAAAAATCTGCCGTTATCATGGCAACTCACGATATGTCAATGGTGGAAAAATTCCCCGGAAGAGTCGTTCGTGTAGAAAACGGAAAGATGAAAGAAGTGAATAATATGAATAGCTTCGATCCTTTTACACCCTTTGACGCACAGGCGCAGTAAATCTATTTATTTATGGTTATTTTGACGTTTTGATTACTGTTTTCAATACGTAAAAAATAGATGCCATTTTCCAGATTCGAACAATCGATTTGCTTGTTGTTTATGCGTATCAACTGTTCCTTTCCAAGAGCGTCATAAAGACGAATGACTTCTGTTGTATATCCCTCAATATTCAATACTTCTCCAGTCACTGGGATTGGAAAGAGATTCCAGTCATTTTCAAGTGAGCTAAGTCCGCTAATTGAACAACTTGCTTCAGTGCTTGAAACTTGAGTCAACACACCGTTGTTTACTGACCAGTTTTCCCAGGTTCCACCTGTTCCAGTCTTCCAGTCGTTTAAATCAAAGGTTTGGGAACCATTATTTGTTCCATTTGCTTTATACACCTTCAGTGCGGCGCCAGCTTGATTCCATGTTAAAGGAGTGGATGCTGAACATACTTCTGGTACATTGTTGACAATCTCACAATTCGCTTGTATAAAATAAGCATGCTCTGGATAGTTCGGGTAATCACCATAAACGCTGCAAATCCCATTCGCATCAATACAAACTGCTGTGTATTCATTGCATGCAATCCCTCTAATTTCGGTTTGTTCATCTTGTAATGCGCGTGCAATAAATGTCACATGTCTTCCTTTTCTATCTGGATTATCGTAATGTGTGTCTGTAATTACATTCGTAAGATGTTGATTTACAATAAATGGTTCGTTGCTCACCGTCATTAATGAGTTGTAAGGATTATTTAAAGCTTGTGTGCTTGTTACAGTTCCTGTCTCAGCTGTGAAATAATGACTGCCTTGAATGGCCATACCAGCGCTCGTTCCACCTATTACAATGTTGCGTTCTGCAATTCCTTTGTTAATTAAACTATCAACTGAGGTATTTCTCCAATACGTTGTATACGTCCACTGGTCGCCTCCTGCAATCCAAATGGCTTCTGCTTTCTTTATTTTATCAATTACATAAGCATCACTCGAGGCATTTGCATTGTTAAAAACAATCGTTTCCACAGAATTGATGGTGATTCCGAGTTGATTAAACATATAATCATTGTAACCGTTTGACCCAGTTGCACGAATGACCAATACATCTCCCCCATTACTTTGTTGCAAAAACCATTTCATGGCTTCGTCGTGTTCACTCGCGCCTCCCATTAAGCAAATACCGCCTGTTGGTTGCGTTACAACATCAGTCGAATTTCCAGTAAAATAGGACGTGTAATTTTGACTTTGGCTAAAAAACGAAATCAAGAAAAATCCTAAAATTGTACTTACTGTTCGTTTCATAGATTGAGGGATTAAACAACAGGTTTCTTAAATCGAACTTCAAATAATTTCGACCAATTCTTTCCTGTCATATACGTTTTGCTAGTTTTAGCATTGAAGGCAATTCCATTCATTACATCTCCACCATTTTGACCTTCTTTGATCAAAATGCTTCCATCAATCACGGCAATTACTTTTCCGTTTTCTGGTTGAATAACTACTGCTGAATTGGTCATCCAAATATTCGCGTATATCAATCCATCAATGTATTCTAACTCATTCAGTTTTGAAATTGGACCGCGGTCGTCATAGACTTCAATCGTTCGTTCAATTTGAAACGTTTCTGGATTTCTAAACACAATTCGTTCAGTTCCATCGGACATAATTAGAGACGTACCATCATTGCAAAGTCCCCAACCCTCACCTGTATAGGTCAAATCTTTTTCGATAGCAAGAGTTGATTTATTGTACACAAAACACTTTTGATTCTGCCAAGTCAACTGATACAATTTGTCTTTTAGAACGGTAATTCCTTCTCCAAAATAAGTTCCATCTAAACCCATTTTTTTAATGATCTCCCCTGAATTCAAATTGACTTGTGCCACCATACTTTGTCCAAGTTGACCTGTACCTTCATACAAAACACCTTCATTAAATTCCAATCCTTGCGTAAAACTTGTAGAAAGATGAGGTAGGGTAGCTGCAATTTCTGCAATCCAAATTTCAGGTTTCACATCAGAAAGCACACGAATCATTCGATTATCCGTATAAGTTGTCCCATCGTTTAAGGTTGATTGCAGAACAATAGGACGGGTACCTAAACCAAAAAATCCTGCATCCAGTTGAAAGGTCAATTTTCCCTTTGGAGCTAACCATGTTTTGAAAACACTATCATTATAAATCAACTGGAGTTCTTTGATATCCTTCATGTTCACATCAATCGAAATTGGAACGAGTTGATTCCATTTAGTAGCGAGATTATCTTCAAAAGCAAAGGTTGCTGGTGCTTGATCTTCTGTTGGGTCATTACCTTCTGAACCTTTCAACATTGGTCCAATAATGAATGCTGCTCCAACTAATACAATTAATCCAATTACAATGTATTTTTTCATGCTTTCAAATTATGAATTCACTTCTTTTTTAATATCTCTTGCTGAAATAGAATTGTGAGATTCCTCATATAAAACTTCTCCCTTTTTCAATACAATAACTTGGGGTGATTGATGCACCACTCCTGTAATTTCTTCAATTTTGTTAGATATATCTCTGTGAGCGATTAAATCCAAGAAATACAATTCACAATTATTTGTGTTTAAGTCCCATTCACTTTGAAAACGTGTTAACACCATCATTGATATGCTGCACCTTGTGCTGTGCTTAAAAATAAGTACCGCCTTCTCTTGAGTCAACGCAATTATTTCATCCAACATTTGAATGGACTCAATATTTTTCCAAGGAAAAGTCGTTTTTGGTTTTGATGAACTGAAGAGTCCCATATTAAATTCCTGGTGTAAATTGTTTTAAAAAGCGCACATCATTTTCAGAGTATAAACGCAAATCGTTCACTTTGTATTTTAATTGTGCGATACGTTCTATTCCCATTCCAAAGGCAAAACCACTGTAGACTTTAGAATCAATACCACATGCTTCTAAGACATTCGGATCAACCATTCCACAACCTAGAATTTCTAACCAACCAGAATACTTACAAACATTGCATCCTTTCGAATTACAGATTGTACAAGAAACATCTACCTCAGCACTTGGCTCTGTAAATGGAAAATAAGATGGACGCATTCTAATTTGTGCTTTATCGCCGAATAATTCTTGAGCGAAATACAAAAGTGTTTGTTTCAAATCTGCAAAAGACACGTTTTTGTCAATATACAATCCTTCCACTTGATGAAAGAAACAATGTGCTCGTGCAGAAATTGCTTCGTTTCGATATACTCTTCCTGGTGATATGGTTCGAATAGGCGGAGTTGAATTTTCCATCACACGCACTTGAACAGAACTAGTGTGCGTGCGCAAAGCCATTTCTTTTTCACCTTTCTCAATAAAGAAAGTATCTTGCATATCGCGCGCTGGATGTTCCGGTGGAAAATTAAGTGCAGAGAAGTTATGCCAATCATCTTCAATTTCAGGTCCTTCCGAAACAGTATATCCAATACGACTAAAAATTTCAATTATTTCACTTCTTACTAAAGATAGTGGATGACGAGCACCTATTTCATCGCTATCACCAGGTCGTGATAAATCCAACGAATTTCCATCTTCTTGTGAAGAAGCAAGCGATTCTTTAAAAAGTTCAAATTTGTCCTCAGCTGTTTTACGAAGCTCATTCAGTTGTTGACCTACTTCTTTTTTTTGTTCGTTTGGAACCGATTTTAGTTCGCCAAAAAGCTCTTTTGTCTTTCCTTTTGAGCCTAGAAAATAAATTCTGAATGCCTCTAGGGATTGGTTATCGGTAATTGCGAAAGCAGCAATTTCATTCTGTACATTTAGGATCAGATCTTTCATTTTGTTCGGACGCTAATTCAAGTTTTTTAATTTCAACTGTAACTTTATTTACTCAATCTTTGTTTAAGTGTTGTAAGTCTTTAGTTGAATTGACGAAGGTAGCAAATTAAGAGGAACAATGATGTTCTGAATTTTACAAAAAATAGCTTATATTTGGCTTCGTATTATTAGAATAAGATGAAGAAAAACTCGATAAAAGGATTGTTTGCCATTGCATTTGTTGCTACAGTGATGATTTTTAGTGGATGTAAAAGTAAAGATCCATCTATTTTAAAAGTGTTCGTTCGTTCAGAAAATAACGAGTTGGTGGCAAGTGCCAAGGTGGTGATTATCGGTGATGTAAATTCCAACCCTCCTACAATGGCATACGTTGATACTGTTGTAACAAATCAATCTGGTTTCGCAGAATTCAACATGGATGATTATTTTGATAACTCAGGAGAAGAAACAACTGGTTATTTTGATATAATAGTTAAAAAAGATACAAAAACAGGAGAAGGACGCATTCGTTGCAGACAGCATATAACTGCGGTTGAAACAGTGTTTTTCCCTCAATAAAAACAGAAGACATGAATAATACGTTTAAAAAATACGCGCTTCTTTCATTGCTTGCAGTAATGGGATTGGGACTTTCTTTCGGATGTAGAAAGAAGAAAGATACGATTGCAAAGATTTATGTTCAAGACATATCCAATCAATATGTAGCTGGAGCTACAGTAATATTGTATGGTAAATCAACCACAAATCAGCCTGCGAATGTTGTGTTATACGATACAACAGAAACAAATTCTTCAGGTGTTGCAATTTTCAATTACAACGACGTTTACCAATTAGGTCAAGCCGGTGTTGCAGTGCTTGATATTAAAGCTTACAAAGGTTCTGCAAACGGACAAGGCATTATCAAAGTAGAAGAAGAAGTTACTTCAGAAGAAACTGTTTACATTCAGTAAAACGATTTTTAGTTAAATAAGGGCGAAAGCCGTTCCTGTGTTCTTACATTGGGGCGGCTTTTTTTATTTAGTAGAATATTGAATCTCACTTTCATCCACCAAAGCATCTCCTTTCATACGCAAGAAAAGTTGAATTAATGCAACTACATCTTTCTCGCAATATACCTTAATACGTTCCAAATCATTTTCTTCATAATATACTCGAGCCACATCTGCTCCTGATATGTCATCCTTCGGCGTTGGTATTTGAAAGACGTGGCAAAGCAGAGACAAGGAAGTATAAGCCTTATAATCACCAAACTTCCACAATTCCATAGTATCTAAATGCGAAATCTCCCAAGGCTTCTTTCCAGCAATATCTAAAATTGCTGGTAAAGAAATACCATTGATCAGCATCCTACGACAGATGTATGGAAAATCAAATTCTTTCGCGTTATGTCCACATAAAATATGAAATGGGGTGTTATATCGATCGTCTAATAGTGCTTTAAACTGTTTTAGGAGCGTTTCCTCATCATCATGGTAATATGACTTTAAGCGCATTTGTTTTCCTGTTCTTGTTTCGGTAACAATGCCAACAGAAATACACACTATTTTTCCAAATTCTGCATAGATACTGGCACGTTCGTTATACAATTGCTCAAACTGTTTGTCTTCTTTCTGCATGAAACGTGTCTTCGCTTCAAACAATTCTTTTGATTTTTCGTCTAAGGTGTTGAATTGATAAACTTGCGGTACCGTTTCAATATCTAAAAATAACACTTTGTCTAATTGTACTTTTTCCAGCATATTTTTTTATTTGTTACTTGAAGATAGAGTAAAAAATTGGATTATCCATGTAAAAAGGTCAATTTTGTCTTAATCAAAACACAATGGCAGAAGAACTTATTCAAGTTAAAGGATCGAAAGTAGAACAATACGAAAACCTAATTCCTCAGCTTAAGGCACTGGTTGAAGGAGAACAAAATAGTATTGCTAATCTTGCAAATATTACTGCAGCACTAAAGGAAACTTTTAATTTCTTTTGGGTTGGATTTTACCTTGTTGATGGCGATGAATTGGTCCTAGGTCCATTTCAAGGTCCAATTGCATGTACCCGAATTCGCAAAGGAAAGGGCGTATGTGGTGCTTCATGGCAACAAGAACAAACATTGGTTGTGCCCGATGTAGATGCTTTTCCTGGTCATATTGCCTGCAGTTCGCTTTCAAAAAGTGAGATTGTAGTTCCAATCATTAAAAATGGTAACGTAGTTGGTGTACTTGATGTTGACAGTGAAAACTTGAACACATTTGATGAAAACGATGCGCTTTATTTAAATCAAATTTGTCAATGGCTCTCAGATTTAGTATAATTCTTTGTTCACTTCTACTCTTAGCGAGCTGTGCCCAAATTGGCACCTTAACCGGTGGTGATGAAGATATATTTGCTCCACAACCAAGTAACATCGTTCCAGCTCAAGAAACATCTAATTTTACAGGGAACTCTGTCGAATTTACGTTCACAGAGTTTGTGTTACTTAATAACCCGCAACAAAACATTTTTATAGTTCCAGCTGACGTTAAACCAAGTGCTACATTAACAAAAAAAACACTGACTGTTTCTTGGGGAGATTCGTTGAAACCAAACACAACTTATGTGTTGTACTTGAATAATGCTGTGAAAGATGTTTCTGAAGGGAATGATTCATTAATGACCTACGTTTTCTCTACTGGTGCAACCATTGATTCACTCACGTACCAAACACAAGTAATTAATTCGCTCACTAGTGAACCTGTTGCTAATTGTTTGGTTGGATTGTTTGAAAATGAAATGGATAAACGCCCTTATTATTTTGCACGCACAAATAATTTTGGAGAAGCTAATTTTAGTTTTTTAAAAACAGGCAGTTATCACGTTAAAGCGTTCAAGGATGATGATAAAAACATGGAGATGCTTCCTGCCGAACAAATGGCCTTTAGAAGTGCTGTGCTCTCGTTGGACTCATCACATGTTGATTCTGTGCCTTTAAGACTTTTTACTCCAGCTGTTTCAAAAATAAGCTCATTTACTTACTTGGCGCCAGGTTGTTTTAGCGTTGGTGCTAGGTTCGATTTAAGTCAAAGCCAATTCACCTTAAATGGGAAGGCAATTACTGAGGAAAATAGTCGGTTTATAACAAGTGATTCACTTTTAATCTTTCACAAAATAGACACCGCCTCCTCTTTTCAACTAATTGCTAAACATTCATTTTCTAGCGATACACTTTCACTGCGGGTTGCATCAAAAGACAAACTTGTACCGCTAAAATTAAGTACGGGTAAAGTAGATAATTCTTATGGACCTCATCAAGAAATTACGTTTAAATTGAACGATAGAATTTCAGCTATTGATACTTCGAAAATCAAATTGTTTAACACCAAAGACACTAGTGAAATAAAAATTCAAGCGTTCACTTTCGAAGACAATCAATTCAAAATTCAATTCAATCGCACAGATATAAAACAAGTAAAGGTTGATTTTGGTGTTGCCTCGATTCTTTCCGAAAACACTTCTCTACTAGTAACTTCTTCTCACTTGTTGAACTTAAAATTAGAAAAGGATTTTGGTGCAATCGATGTTAATTTAACTGGTTTTGAAACTGATTTACTGGTTGAATTGTATTTGGGAAAGGAAAAGGTTGAAACAATCAGAACAAAGGAGAAACATTGTCGCTTCGAAAATCTAATTCCTGGTGATTATTCATTTATTGTTGTTGACGACAAAAACAACAATGGTCGATGGGACACAGGCAATATAAAAACTTTGCTCCAACCAGAGCGGGTTTACCGTTTTTCTACTCCTTCAAAAGTTCGAGCGAATTGGGAAATTGAAGTTGAACTCAATGCCAACAATTAATGCAAGAAGCACCCATTGTTCAACAATCTTTTAGTTCATGGAAAATAAAGTTAGCCATACTTTTAGGTATCGGAATTTCTCTTTGGATGCTATACCGTGGGATTTCCGAGGAGCGCTTTATTCCAGTTGAAAACAAAAGCGGTGATTATAATTGGATAGATGCTAATGGTGACGGTAAGGTAAACACCAACATGCTAACAGAATTTCACGCGGTTCCAAAAGGTGACTATGTAAAACAAACATTTACAGATGCCCTTTCTGCGATTCAATGGAGTTCAAAAACATTTCTATGGTTGGGTGTTGCACTGCTTTTTATGGTTGGACGAGATTTCTTTTATATGCTTCGTATTCGTCTCTTAACAAATAAGGAACTCACCTGGAAATCAAGCTTTTCAGTTATCATGTTGTGGGAATTTGCTTCTGCACTTTCTCCTGGAGTGGTTGGAGGAGCGGCAGTAGCCATGTTCATCTTGAAACGCGAAAAAATTGCCCTTGGTCGGTCAACAGCAATCGTTCTCATTACAACACTTTTTGACAATCTCTTCTACATCATTTTAATCCCCTTCGTTTTTCTTTTTATTGGCCAAGCTGATTTATTTCCAAAAGAAACTGCAGGTTCGCTCACTGTTCAATATGTTTTTTGGATTGGTTTTTCAATCATTCTTTTCTTAAGTCTTTTTCTTTTCACAGCTATTTTTATTGCTCCCCAATTAGCGGGTAAACTTCTCGTTTCGATATGCAGACTACCTTTCTTAAATAAATGGCGCGATAAAGCTATTCAAACTGGAAACGACATTGTTATTGCAGCAGCAGAATTCAAAAAAGAGAATTTATTTTATTGGATTAAACTGTTTTTAATAACCTGCGGAAGTTGGATTTCAAGGTACTTCGTTATCAACGCAGTTCTTCAAGCTTTTTTAGTCATTGGATTTATGGATCACATTCTTATACTCGGAAAACAATTGGTCTTGTGGTTATTTATGCTGATTAGTCCAACACCCGGTGCGAGCGGAGTGGCTGAATATGCATTTGGAGAACTACTTTCAGGATTTAGCGAATCGGCCCTTTTGCTTGCTACAATGGCCATTATCTGGCGCTTAATTTCTTACTTTCCTTACTTATTCATTGGGGCGGTTTTGTTGCCAAAGTGGATGAGTATGAAGAACAAAGAGTAAGGAACAAAGAGCATCCTTCGACGGGCTCAGGAACCAGAGTGTTCTGAACAATTGAGCTTACGTTTTCGTGGGGGTTAGTAATTTATATCCTGAAGAAAGGGCAACGATTAATAAGATTAAGAGCCATTCTGGTGGGGCGATAAATGAAAAAACTCCGAGGGCTAAACCAATAAAAGCAAGCAGGATGATGTTTGCCTTTTGATGATCTTTCCACATGGTATGCAGGTTGATTGTTCGGAATAAAGCAGGCATCAAAAATTCCATTTTATATTTCTGGTAGGCAACAAGAATTAACAAGGGAAGCAAGATATAACCTTGTTCTATTCCCATGTCTTTGTAGGACCAAAAAGCAAGTGCTTCTTTTTGAAAATCAATAGTAGGATGTAATACGTTTATTGCCAAATGAATTAAAATGCAATTTACAACAAAGAGGACTGCACTCAGAATTCCTTGTTTATACCAAATAGATTTGTCTTCAGTTAATCTCTGCTGCAGTGTTTTTTTCGTTTTCAAATGTATGACGACCTCAGCAAGAAGTAAGTCAATGATGTAAAACAAAAGAATAAAGTAAAGACTCCAATTCCACAGAAAAAACCCAAGAAGAGGGATTACTGCATCGCCAATTAACTGGATATATTTGGGCTGAATTTTCATCTATCGCAACGCATCCGCTTGAATACGCGAAACTTCAAATTCTGGATTATATTTCAATGCCTTACCATACGATTGAAGCGCTCGAGTTTTATCACCTTGTGTTTCGTAGCACAAACCAAGGTTATGCCATGCTTCAACAAAACGCGGTTCGGTTTGAAGGGCAGAATTGTAATAATAAATTGCGCTGTCAATGTCCTCAAATGTAAATTGCTGAATATATCCTATTTGAAAAAGTGCTTCGTAATAGGAAGTATCAATTTTGATCATTTTACGATAGATTGGCAAAGCACCATCTGTATCACCAAAGATTTGTTTCGCATACGCCAATGCGTATAGCACTTCAGTATTTTTAGGTTGTAATGTTGCAGCCGTTGTAAAGTATTCTATACAAATCTTGTTTTTTTCCGCTTGGTACAACGAGCCGAGCATCACATATGCTTCATAAAATTCTGGATCTTGTTGAACAGCGGTTTCATAGGATGACTTAGCTAAATCAATTTTTCCTAAGAACATGTAATTGGTTCCTTTCAACACATATGCATCTCGGTAACGAGGATTAATTCTTAAAGCTGTATTGATATACTTGAAGGAAGTTTCAAAATCTTGCTGTTGACTATAAGTAGATGCTAAGCCAATTAGGCCTTTTAGGCTCTTAGCGTCATTTTTAATGATTTTCTTGTATTGCTCCTGTGCAAGCATTACATCTGCCACAGATCTATCCGGACGATTGTTTAGTACATCAGCATATAGCATTCGCGCATCCATATTAGAAGAATCCAATCGCAATGCTTTCGCTCCATCTGCCATTGCTTTATCGAAATCCAACTCTTTTAACATTTTATTTCCGTGCTTCACCAATAATTCAACAGAATCTGGAAACAAGACCAATAAACTGTCTAAATCCTTTGGTAGCGTTTTTGTTGGTTTTCCGTCTCCACAAGAAATAAAAAACAAGGGCAATAAAAAAAATAAATACTTCATGTGATAATTTAAAAACTTAGCAATGAAACAAAGTTAAATTAATTTGTGTGAAACGACGAACAGAGCAATCGTTCAATTCATCCGATTATAATAAAAAGGATGCGTTTAAAGTTTGGCTGTTAGAAAAACTGTAAATTTGTAGTATGAATAAGTCAAAAATTCTTCTGCTTTTACTAATTGCACTTTTTATAGGTGATTTAGTTTATGGACAAGGGTGTTCACAATGTAAAATGCTTACAGAACAAGGAAGTGAATTAGACGAATCATCTTTCGGAAGTAATATCAATATTGGTATTCTTTACTTAATGATTATTCCTTATTTGATTATTATGTTTTTATTCAGAAAGCGCATTTTTACATTTGTACGCTCTCTGATTAAACGATAATTATCTTCTTCTACCCTTAAATAGTGCGTGACTAAGATTAGTGTACGACAATGAGAATTCCAACGAACCTCCTGAATACGCTTTTCTCAACGCAGAAATAGTGACATCATAAGAAACACCAAACTTAAAGCCTTTCCAATCCACCATTATTGAAGGAGCGATTGCATCTTTGTGACGATAATATGCTCCGAATCCAACAAAGGCATCTTGAAAATTACCCGTGATTTTTGTCCCATCAGAAAAACGATAGCGTAACATCGCTCCAATAATTGTTTCCATGTGTGGACCTTGAACAACTTGCACAAGACTTGCGTCATAAGCTATTCTTGACCCAGCGATATCGCCAACGACACTTACATGTCCTATCCACTTACGGTATAAACGATCGCCGTCAACAGTTGCATATTTTAAATAGGGACGATTCAAATTATATCCAGAAAATCCAACCTGAAGTTTGAAATCGTTGTTTCGTTGAAATGAATTTTGCCCAGCATCATACGTATAAAATAATCCAGCACCTGCGTCGATATATCGAAAAGAAGTTGAATTATTCGCTTCACCTGAAATGATTGTTTGGTCGAATCCTGTTCCATTCCATTGAGACGCCCAATTCAAACGTGATAAATCTGCATTTCGAGATGCAAATCCTCCTTGAATCCCGGCAGAAAAAATGTGTCCATTTCCAGCAGGTAAAATTCCGCTTAGCGTCAACGATCCTTTCTGCATTCCAAACTTTGAATCACCACCAATATCGTTGTAAAACGAAAGCCCTAATCCTAAGTGTGCTTTGTCATTCAATCGTGATTTTCCAAAGTTGGCATCAGCAGCAACATTGGTCGTCATAAATTGCGTACCTGCACCCAACCACTGATTTCGGTGATTGATTATTACACGTTCCCAACCATCATATACTCCAGCTGCTGCAGGATTAATTAACAATGGCGTTTGGGCCGTTTGCGTAAAATGAATGTCTTGCGCCGTTAAACTCGCTGCAAGAAGAACTGAAATACTTAATGATAACAAACGCATAATTAACGAATTAAAGTAATGTTACCTGAACGTGTTTCAGAAACTCCCGTATCGAATTTCACTTCTAACATGTAAGCATAAACTCCTGCGTTACATTCTTTTCCATCATACGTTCCATCCCAAGTGAATGTTTTGTCACTTGTTTGAGCTATTTTATTACCCCAACGGTCGTAAATAGAAAACGTGAATGAAATGACATCTCTTCCGACAAATAATATCAATTCATCATTCATCGCATTTCCTGTTCCATTTGGAGAAAATCCGGTTGGCACAAAGAAACCTAAACCACAATCAGGTGAAGAATTGTTAGGATCACATTCATCACATGGATTTGTACCATTTGTGGTTTCTACACCATCTGTAATACCATCTCCATCTGTATCAGCGTTTGTAGGACTAGTACAAGAAACATTTTCTTGTGCATCTGTTAATCCATCCCCATCAGTATCAATTTGACAATCGATTGAAGAATCATCTGGATCGCATGGGTCTAATGGATTAGACCCTCCTGTTACTTCTGTTCCATCGTTGATACCATCACCGTCTGTATCTGGATTTGTTGGGTCAGTTCCTGGTGCAGTTTCTTCTGCGTTTGTTAATCCATCTCCATCTTGATCACAAGGACCCGCATTGATATTTGGAATACAAGGGTCAGTATTAGCTGGGTCAGCCTCATCATTTACTCCATCACCATCTGTGTCAGTTGTTGATGACTCTAAACCATCGATTGTTCCATCTCCATCTGTATCTAATGGATTTGCTGGATCTGCACCAATTTCAGCACAATCATTCTCACCATCACCATCGGTGTCTGGATTGTTAGGATCTGTTCCTGCTGTTACCTCATCAACATTTAAGCAACCATCACCATCTAAATCTGGATTATCAACTACAAAAACTGCTACGATGTTTTCTGGACCTAAAATATTAATAGCATTCGTATCTTCAACTATACCAAGTGCCATTGGACCAGTTGTAAATTCCCAATGATCGAATACAAAACCTGGATTTGCTTTGGCAATGACATTGGTACTAATACCTCCATAATAAGAGGTTGACCAAGGATAAGTTGGTGCCCACAAAGAGTTTACTTTAATTTCTCCAGCAAGCGGTGGAGTCACGTCAAAGGTAACGGCAAATGGACCCGTTAAACTATAACAATCAATTAGACCTTGTTCAAGTGCTGTACATCTTAAATTTATAAAGTCACGCAAATCTTGAACGTTCGCATTCCAACCAGCAAATGAACCTCCCCATCTTGCACAATGTGCAGTCATCTCTGGTGATAATTCATTTACCATACTATCTAATAAAGTAATCATGTACGCACATGAAAAATGTGTGTTTACTAAATCGACATAGCGTGTAATATAGTATTGTTCAACAATTGGATTTTCATCAATCAATTTTTGTAATATATCAGTATGACCTTGTCCACCTGGATTTGGTAAATTCTCAACATTACATGGATCTGCGTTTGCAGTTGCATCAGGAATTCCTGTATAATTTACATAGTGTCCAAAAGATGCATCCATATCCCAAAGGGTATATCTCCATTTCTTTTTATCACCAAGTGGATCCATTCCTCTCCACCATGCCGTATTCCAGTTTAACCAGTCTTGATTAACAATGTATGAATTGATAACGAAATAATCTACTAATGATTCCCAATTTAATTGACTGTCTACATAAGTAAAGTTAGCTGCGTTACCCATGTTGTTTGCACCAATATATGTTCTAAGGGCATTCCAATCTGGTTGTGCATTTGGCGCACCATATTCCATCCAAGTACCACCCCATGTTTTTAAATACTGAAGATTGTACTCATCTTGAGAAGCATAGTAATTTGTAAAATCATGGTCATCTGCTTTTTCACGAATTTCATAAACACCCCAGTATTGACCATTCACATAAATTACACATGGTCGCCATGTTCTCTCATCTAGTTTTAATCCTGCGCGTTGCGATAATGTATGTACAAAGGGGTCGCGAATATGTGCACCACCATTTTCAAAGGGATAGTTATCACTTGCCCCTGGTTTTAATATTACACGTTGAAATTCATCTCTTGTTTTATTTGGGAAAATTTGATGATCAATATCACCATTATAACCAAATTGATCTTTCATAATAAAATCCAACCCTCTTTGCGGATAAGCCCAAGAGTCATTTCCATGTTTATTAAATTCGCCCTCTCCTTTGTCAATAAAGGTTCCATCTTCTTCAAATAATTCAAAAGATCCTTGAGGAGTTAAACTACTGTTTCCACCCAAGAGACTCGCAACACTTCCTGTTCCAGCACCAGCTATTGAAATAACAGGTACAGTATGCGTTACATTTATAAAGAATGTTGATGTAGCTGTGAAACTGACCAATTCAACGGAAAAAGCTCTTGCTCTTAAAATCGTTGTGGCATTTATCGCAATTGCACCTGTATACAACGTTGAAGTAGCGGTTGGTACAGAACCATCTGTAGTGTAGCGGATCGTTGCTGTTGGGTCACTGCACGTGATTGTAACCGATTGTGCGCCGGCATAAAAACCAGGTGCCAAACTCATAACTGGTGTTGGTGTGTAGAAATTAACTGCTCCAGTATTATTAGCATTTGGCGTTGGTGTTGTAAAGAGTTTCCAATCTGCCGCTGCGTTCGTTGACCGACCAACAGAATGGTTGTTTTTGGTAATGTGTACGATTTTTATCGAATCCACTACATTTCCCAATGTATTCGCTAAAATAATCCATTCACCATCTGTTTGGGTAAGCTTAAAATTAGGATGCAATTCCGTTCCATTTACTGTATTTCTACCAGAACAATACACCATTTTAAATCCATTCGCAGCAATTGAACCAGATGGAATCATCCATTTAGTTAAATTATTTGAGTTGTCTGATAGATAGTAACCTGTTAAGTCAACGGGAGCTGCGCCCATGTTATATAATTCTACCCAATCTTCACGAGAGCCATACGCATCCGTAGGCCCAGTAACGTTCGAGCATGAATATTCACTTGTGGAGATCAAAAGTGCCAACAAAAAGTAAAATTTTTTCATAAGAAATAGGTTCTAAGCAAAATTTAATTCAAGAAGAATTACACCAATATTAATGAATTATTAAATGTATTTGTATATTCGAGACGATAAATCTTCTTGTATAGTTGGTTTTCTAACAAATTATATTTCAAAATACTAATAAAAAATACATGAAAAAATTATTTATTCTTCCGTTAATTGCTTCTTCGATGCTCGTATTGAATAGTTGTAAAAAAGTTGCGGGCGAAGGTGGTTCTTCTAAAATTACAGGAATTGCTATTGAAAATAAATACAATTCTGTTGGTAATATAATTGCTTCATATCCAGCAGCAGACCAAGATATTTACATCGTTTATGGAACAGAAAACACCTATTTCGATGATGATATTAAAACAAGTTACGACGGAAGTTTTGAATTCAATTATTTGCAACCAGGAACTTATACAATTTACACATACGAAGATTGCAGTACTTGTGGAAGTGGGCAAAAAGAGGTTTTAATGACTGTTGAAATCACAGATAAAAAATCTACAGTAGTTACTGACACTCTTTACATTAAAAAACTTTAAATGAGAATCTACTCGTTCATACTTTTCATTCTTCCATTTTCATTGTTTTCACAAACGAATGAGGGTAAGATATGGACAGAAATAGGTGTCAATGGTAAAATTGTTAAGGATCTAGATTGGGCAGCAGAATTAACAACTCGATTTGGTGTAAATGGATTAGAAACAATTTTTCCATCGGTTTCGATTAAATACAAAGTGAAAAAATGGTTTAAACCATCTATAGAATATCGCTATATTATTGATAGAGAAAACTTTGATACTTATTCAAACAGTCATCGCTTGAATTTCAATGCGGATTTTAAACACTCGATAGAGCGTTTATCAATAAAATCTAGGATTCGTTACCAGTATTCATTTGATCGTTTAGTGAATTCAGAATTATATAATCCAGAGTTTGATCAAGCAATCCGATTAAAACTTGGTGGTTCGTATGACTTAAACAATAGTTTTTTGTCACCTGTTATTAGCGGAGAACTCTTTTATAATCCTACCTATGGACCATATGGCCAACAACTTACAAAGTTTCGTTTATTTGCCGGCGTAGATATTGAAATGGATGGACCACATGAAATATCTGTTGGGTATATCTTTGATAACCGAATCAATCTATCAAGACCGTTGACAAAACATATCTTGAGTTTTTCGTATTCGTATAAAATTGGGGGTTCAAAAAAATAAGTTGCTTTTCTTATTGTGCAGCAACTTTTTCAATTTTAAAGCCGATATCTAAAACTTCATCAATGGTAGAAGCTGTAATCGCTTGTTCCAAGACAAAAGTATAGGTCCCTTTTTCTGGTAATTTTCTTCTTTTAAAATACAATGGGAACTCAACAACAGTTCCCGTTTTTTTTCCTGCCCACGTTCCATCTGGATTTGAAATTTTTATTTCAAAAGGTTCTCTTCCTTTCTGCCCAGATGGCGTAATCGTATTCAAATACACCCACAAATTATTGAATTCATAATCTGTAGTAGTTCGAAGTGTTAAAACAAAATCATATTCGGTCGAAATATCTTTTACATCAACTTTGAACACAGGCTTAACCTTTTGCTCCCATTTATCTCCTTCAAACCGATATACTTTTTCATACATCGGTGTTGGACCGCACCCTACAAATGTGCTGGCTAATAAAATGAAAAGAGCAATTTTACGCATTCTGATCAGGATTTTTTGGGCTTTCACCACCTGGTTTTCTGTTCGGACGATTTCTTCTTTTGTTATTGTTAGACGGTCTTGGACCTTCTGTTTTTTTCTCTTGTGCAACAGGGGCATTTCCTTCCGCTTGAGGTCGAGGACCATTATTCGAATTGTTTGGATTTGGTCTATTTCCAGGCTTCTTTTTCTTCTTTTTAGCCTTAAATGCTCCGTCAAAACGATTTAAACTATCTTGACCAACAACATTGTCGTAATCTGGTTCTTTGACTTTTATTTCCGCAACGTATTCATTCAATTCACGCGGCTTTCCACCGTCCTTGTTGATTTTTATTATTTCTCGAACACGATCTGGCGTTAAAGCAATTAAACCAGAACCCATTGCAGCATCGCCTTCATATACATACCACATTTGGTTTTTGAATACGTCTGTTTTAATATGATGTGCAGGTCCTTTTTCGGTAAATAAGCGAATTTCACTTTTTGGAAATGAACGAATAGTATCCAAATACATGTCCAATTCATAATTCAAGCAACACTTCAGTTTACCGCATTGTCCAGCTAATTTTTGCGGATTCAACGATAATTGCTGGTATCTCGCAGCACTAGTTGATACAGAACGAAAATCTGTTAACCATGTCGAACAGCACAATTCTCTACCACATGATCCTATTCCACCCAAGCGAGATGCTTCTTGACGAGAGCCAATTTGACGCATTTCAACGCGAATTTTGAACTGATCAGCCATGTCCTTAATCAACTGACGGAAATCAACCCTTCCTTCTGCGGTGTAATAAAACGTTGCTTTCGATAAATCGCCCTGGTATTCGACATCTGAAATTTTCATTTCAAGATTTAGATTTACGGCTAAAGTGCGTGATTTATGCATGACCTCTTTTTCAAGAGAACGGGCATTTATCCACTTATCAATATCTTCTTGAACGGCAACGCGTGTAATTTTACGCGCTTCCATTGGTTTAAACCCTGGCGCCTTCTTTTTTACTTGTATTCTGGCTAATTCACCTGTGACTGATACGACACCTACATCAAATCCTGGACTTGCTTCGACAACAATTACGTCACCAACATGTAAGCTTAATCCTTTTGCGTTGCGGTAAAAAGCCTTTCGGCTATTTTTAAATCGAACCTCAACTATATCGTAAGGTGTTTGACCATTCGGTAAAGCAATATTTGCCAACCAATCAAACACTTCAAGTTTATTACATCCGCCAGAACTACAGGTACCATTATTCTTACAACCACGTGGAGTTCCACCTCCACTACTGCAATTTGAACAACCCATATTTCTACTTATTAGTATCGTAAAATTAGCAAATTAATCTACGTTGCAATCATTTTTATGTGTTCCAAGAATCAACTATGCTTTGTGGATATAGCGCATTACGTTGAAACACAAATGAGTAAAGAGAATTCGTGGATTTGCATTTCGCTCCAAATGATAATAGGCATCATCGAAAGACTGCATAAAATCCATAATGTTTTTGCCAGTAATAAAACGAGCAAACTTGTTCAAAAATTCGTCCTCTTCTTCTGAAACACGCGTCAGTTGGTCTTGTGTGTAATTGCGCAACATACTTTGTCTGAACATGTGTAAGGCATATTCAATAAATATCTTTTGGCGTTCACGGTTGACTTGACCCATTTTTTCTGCCCAATCCATCATTGGAATCACATCTTTTTTATAACAAACACGCATCAATTGAATGAATAATTCGCGGTTGTTATCTTGATCTTCATGCGATTCAGCAATTCTTCTTGCTTCAATTAAATCTCCGTCGCAACGGGCATTGATACTTGAAGCAGTTGTGTTATTAATACCTAAGTCTTTTCGTAAATAAGCATCCACATCCTCAAAAGCAACACGGGGAATTTTGAGTAATTGCGTTCGTGAAAGTATCGTTGGAAGCAAAGTGTCTTGAGAAGCACACACGAGTATAAACAACGTGTTTGCAGGTGGCTCTTCTAATATTTTTAGTAGTTTGTTTGAGCATGTCAGATTCATTTCTTCCGCCATCCAAATCATCATCACTTTATACCCCCCCTCGTAAGATTTCAAACTTAATTTTCGAATGATCTCCTGACTTTCGTCTGTACCAATGGTGGCTTGACGTTCTTTTGGGTCAATATGCGTTATCCAATCATTGATGTCGAAATACACTTGTTCTTCAATCTGGCTGCGCCATAAAGGCATCACTGGATTGGTTGTTTTACTCAAGGCCAGTACTATTGGAAAAGAAAAATGTAAATCTGGATGTTGCAATCCCTCTGTCTTTCTGCACGAAGGACAAACTCCACAACTATCCTCTTCACCCTTGTTATCACAGAACAAATACTGAACAAATGCCAAGGCCAACGGTAGTCCACCATATCCTGGTTTTCCTAAAAACAATTGGGCATGACTGATTTTACCGGAATTCACTTCCTGAATCAAATGCTTTTTCAACTGTTTTTGTCCTATGACGTCCTTAAATTGCATGGTCTAAAATTACTTGAAATTTTGGAATTGTTTTTGCCTAATGCGGAATCGACTAACAAAAGTTGTATATTTAACTACCAAAAAATCAAATTTATCTACGATGAAGAAAAAAGTTCTTATAATCGGATTGCTACTTACCTCGTTTGGTTCGTACTCATTTCAGTCAACATTTCATACAACGCCACATATTTCTGTTAAAGAAGCAATTTCTGTTTCTGTTAACGTCAGCAGTACTTCAGGAGCTGTTTCAGGCGCACTTGTTAAAATATCATTAAATGGCGTTACAATTGGTGCGGGCACAACAGATGCGACAGGAAAAGCAACGATAGCAATAGCTAGTTATAATAAACAACCTGTTACAATTGAAGTGACGCATGTTCTTTACAAAGAGCAAAAAATGACGGCTGTTATTTTAGAAAATGGAAAGGCATTGACTTTTATGTTGAAGTCAAAAACAGAAAGCGCTGCTGTTATTACTGAAAAATCGGAAGAGAAAACAACGAAAAGCGAAGAGAAAACAACAAATACTATTGAAAAAAGCGAAGAATACAAAGAAAACACAGCGAAACATAACGAAAATAAAGAAAACGCGACTAAATCAGCTGAAGAACTGAAAAAAGAGCGTGAGGAAAAGGAAAGAGCAACGGAAGAAAAAAACCGTGTAACTGAGTCAACTCAATCTGAAGCAGATAAACAACGTGCGCAAGCGGAAAAGGAGCGAGCAGAGGCTCAACGTATCAAAGACGAAAAACAAGCACAAATTGATCGTGATGTAAAAGCACGCGAAGAGGCAGTTAAAAAACGTCAAGAGGAAGAGGCAGCACGTCAAAAAAACCTAGAAAATTCGAAAGTTGTTGATGCGAAAGCAGAAGAAGAGCGTGCGAAAAAAGAAGCAGAAAGCAAGCAGAAAGAGCAACAAAATGATGTAAAATCTGCTGAACATAAAGCAAAAGAAGCCGAAGAAAAAGCGAAAAACGAGCAAAAATCTGCAGAAGAAAAAGCAAAAGCTGAAAAAGAAAAAGCAGAGAAAGCGAAAGAAGAAGCAAAAGAGGCTGAAAAATCCGAAAAAGCAGAGAAAGAAGCCAATAACGAAGCTGAAAAAGCTGAAAAGGAAGCCGATAAAGATGCTAAGGAAGCTGAAAAGGATGCAAAAGAGGCAGCGAAAGAAGCAGAAGAAGCTGCGAAAGAAAAAGAAGCAGCTGAAAAACTAGAGGAGCAATTAAAAGAATTCGATGCGGATCAAAAGAAAATTGATGAAGAACGTAAAGAATTAAAGAAAGCTCAAAACAAACTTGACGATAAGGTCAAGAAAGGTAAAAAACTAGATAAGCTCAAAAAAGAACAAGACAAACTGGATGAGTCAAATAAAAAATTGGACGAAAAACAGGAAAAATTGGATGACAAACGCAAAAAAGCACTTAAAAAAGCGAAGTAAGCAATCCAACATAAGATTAAAAGCGCCATTGGTTTCAATGGCGCTTTTTTGTTACTTTCGCCCTCATGTTGTCCAAGTATAAATACCACATTTTATTACACCTCATCATTTTCATGTGGGGCTTCACAGGTATTCTCGGTAAACTTATACACCTCGATGCTTTTGTTATTGTTTGGCACCGTGTTTTAATTGCTTTCGTGGCACTTGGAATTGGACTTGTATATTTAAAAAAATCATTCAAAATAAACTCTACGACTAACTTATGGAAAGTCTTTGGTGTTGGAATTATTGTCGCTCTGCACTGGATGACTTTTTATAAATCCATTCAGTTATCCACCGCTTCCTTAGGAATTCTTTGTCTCTCTACCACCACAATTCATGTTACGTGGTTAGAACCCTTAATAATGAAACGGAAGTTTTCATGGATTGAATTCGGTTTAGGACTTCTTGTGATTTATGGAATTTATTTCGTTTCGAGCGATTTTAAAGCAGATGATTTCGAAGCTTTGGCTTATGGTTTAACTTCCGCACTTTGCGCTGCACTTTTCTCTGTATTCAATGCACGTTTAGCACAAGATATTCCGTCTTCAACAATCACCTTTTATGAATTATTGATAGGATTCATATTTATGAGTGTGGTGCTATTGTTTACAGGTGATTTAAATGGAAACTTGTTCATCATGACCATGAGTGATTTCCTTTGGTTATTATTCCTGGGAATATTATGTACTTCTTTTGCTTTTCTTGCGACAATTGAAGTAGTGAAACGTCTCGGTGCATTTACCGTTTCTTTGAGTATTAACCTAGAACCTGTTTACACGATTCTTCTCGCTATTGTAATTCTCAATGAAAACGAATTACTTGGATTCCAATTCTACATGGGATCTGCCATCATCGTGATTGTAGTTATTGCCAACGCATTGATTAAGTATCAATTGTCACGCTATCAAGCAAAAAAAGAGAAGAAAAATCTTACGCGCGACTAGCCAAATATTTTAACCATTGTTCTGATTGGTGGGTATTCATTACTCGAGGAAACTTGTTTTGAGATCCCGATTTACCAATTGAATCCATAAAAGCATAGAAAACCTTTGGCGACAATACTTCAATCGTTGGTTGATTCAATGTGTACTTTCGTGCTGAGGCATAATCATCGTTCAAACGACCTAATTCAGCATCTAATTGCGCAAGAATATCATGCTTATCAACATCCGCATCAATACCTAAAAACCATTCGTGACGCTGATGTTGAATATCTGGATAAATACAAAATTCTGTGATTTCGATGTTATTATTATCTGCTACATTTCGAATCGCCTCATTAATGTTTCCTAAAGATAAATGCTCACCACACAAACTCAAAAACTGCTTGATTCTTCCCGTAATACACACTTCGCGTTCTTCAATATTCATAAATCGAACTAAATCACCTAGCATGTATCTCCACAATCCAGCGTTGGTAGTTATAACCATTGCATAGTCTATTCCTTCTTCAACTTCCGAAAGTGTATAGGCAACATTTCGATTTATTAATTCCCCTTGCTCATCAAAATAATCTGAATTGAAGGGTACAAATTCAAAAAAGACCCCTGTGTCTAGGAGCAATTGCATTCCTCTTCGACTTGTTGAAGTTTGAAAACCAAAATATCCTTCACTCGCTAAATAGGTGTCAAGCAAATGGACTTTCTTGCCTGTTACTTTCTCCAGTCGCTTGGTGTAAGGTTGCATAAAAACTCCTCCATGCACATAGACATCAAAATTTGGCCAGATGTCGTGAATAGAATTCAGTTGATAACGTTCGATGATTTTTTCCATCAGCATAATACACCAGCTTGGCACACCTGCAACAACACCAACGTTCCAGGTCGGTGCTTTTTCAATCATCATTTCCATTTTAACATTCCAATCCTTAACTCCAGTGATTCGGTTGCCAGGTTTCGCGAAAGGAGATAAAATGAAAGAAGTATGTTTTTTAAGAATGCCACTTAAGTCGCCTTCAATATGCGTTTTTTTCTTGTTTAGTTTTGTGCACCCACCAACCACAAGTACGTTTGCGCTGTAAAATGATTCAGGTAAATCCAGTTCATGCAACATGGTAATTTGGCGCATACTCGTTTTTTGGAACGAACGAATCATTTCTTCAGATACCGGAATACGCTTGGAAGGTGAACCAGTGGTTCCAGAAGAAAGTGCGTAATACTTAATTCTACCAGGCCACGTGTTATCTTTTACACCAAGAATTGAATCTTTGAGCCAAGCATCATGAAAGCGATCGTAATCAGTAATGGGTACATGCTGCTGAAAGTCTTCTACCAGTTCAATATTGTTTAGAATATCATTGAAGTTATACTGAAAACCGAACTTGGTGAATTTTGCTTTTTCGAGCAATTTTGTAAGCGTCTCAACTTGATGAAAGTACTCTTTACCCTTGTTAAAGTTTCGCTTGTATCCAATTTGTGTTGTCTTCTTAAGGAGTTTTCCAATAATGGGCATAAACGATGTTTTTACAAAAGTAGGTGATTTAGATAGATATACACCTTTAGGCTTATATTAAAACTTCATAAAAAAATTGTATTTTCAATTCAAAAAAAATCTTTATTATTACATTTGCAAACTGAAATAAAACCAGAAACACCCTCTCTATGAAAACGAAGATTTTTATTGTACCCCACGATTTTACGCCTGTTGCTGATATTGCTTTAGAACATGCGATTGCTACAGCTAAACCATTGGACGCTACAGTGTTCATTTTACATGTTGTTCCGAAAGAAAAAAACATAGGTGAAGCGGAAGAAAAATTGAATGAAGTAATCAAGGCACATAGTGCTTCTGGTGTTCAATTGATTCCTTATGTTCGTTTGGGAAGTATTTTCGAAGAAATTGGTGATTTCGCTGCTGAACATCATGCAGAATTAATTTTCATGGGTACACATGGTGCTACAGGATGGCAACATGTTACAGGAAGTCACGCCTTGAAAGTGGTTACAAATTCAAGTGTACCATTTATCATTGTTCAAGACAAAGGAATTAAAGCAACTGGTTATGACGATATCGTTGTACCAATGGATTTAAATAAAGAAACAAAGCAAAAATTAGCGATTGTAGCTGATCTTGCAACTTACTTGAAGTCACGTGTGCATGTAATTACTCCGAAAGAAACAGATGAGTTCTTACAACACAAAGTTCAGGCGAACATTCAATTTGCTGAGAAATTCTTTTCAGAGAGAGGAATTGAAATGACAGCAACTGTCGTTTCAGGAAGTGGTTTTGATAAAGAAGTAGTAAAGCATGCTGTGAACATTGATGCAGATTTAATTGCAATCATGAACTTACATAAAGGCGGTATTCTTTCATTAGGTGCAAATTACGAGCAATACATTATTACGAACGATGCTAAAATTCCAGCGTTAATCGTTAACCCAATTGATTTATCTGGTAACTACGGACAAAGTATTTTGTTTAGTTAAACCAAATCGTTTTATAATTAAAACCCCCGTAACGATGACGTTACGGGGGTTTTTTGTGTTGTTACCTGAACAAATGAATATATCCGCTGCCAAAGCGTTGTTGATTATTTAACTCGAAACTATATGTAAAATAGTAAACGCCTTCTGGGCAAACTTTGCCCAAATGAGATGTTCCATTCCATAATTCATTGTCTTTATTCAAAATAGAAATCACTTCTCCCCAACGATTCAAAATGACAACTTCATAGTTTTCAGATAAACCAGACAAATGCTCTATAGAAAAATAGTCATTAACATCATCATTGTTTGGAGAAAACGTATTAGGAAAAGTAACCTCACAAGAAGATTCTATTCCAATATCAATCAAAGAAATGCTATCATAGTAAAAATATGCTGTAGATTGATCCGGAAAACCCCCAATGTTATGTATGAAGACAGTATCATTCTCAAATGTGTCAAAAAAATAACCTATTGCAACAAACTCTTCTCCTCCTTTTGCAGTGAAAATCCCAGAAACTTTTGTCCAAACTGATGTATCAGTAATTACGCCATCATTATTAATGAATTGTGCCTTCTCATCAATAATTCCTTCATTTTGTTGATGGATTTCCTCATTAGTAAATAACGCACCTATCCTACCAACTCCATATCTCGTATAATCACTTAGAGAGATATAATAAGTAATTTGATATTGATGACATGGAATTAATGGAGACTTTAATTTGGTTTGAATATATTCATACCCAAATATTTCTGATGTGCTTGAATACCAGCCAATCGCTCCAAAGCCCACATAACCATCCCCGTGAAAAGGTTCCTGATGCCCCCAAAAGTTATTTGGTACACTGACCATACCATCATTAC
>Ga0209066_10001400_pt1 | contig 32021 bp, 21 predicted proteins | sample All_14_2_FD_187198 | JGI IMG/M metagenome (GOLD analysis project Ga0209066, IMG submission 187198) | Freshwater microbial communities in response to fracking from Pennsylvania, USA - Allegheny Zone_MetaG_DW_15 (SPAdes) (version 2) ... | reverse complement strand
ACTGATAATCGTTACATTATAAATTCCAGATGAGAGATTATTTACATCAATTTTCTTGTCAACTGGGAGATTTGGTAACGATATAACTAGATTTCCCTGCATATCGTATAGCTTAATCGAAGAGACAGATGTTAAATTCTGAGAAAGATAAATAAAGTTACTAGCAGGATTAGGGAAGAATTGAACCATGTTATTAGATTCTGGATCATTAACTCCAACGCCTGTTTCAACTACGACAGAAATAGAGGTTGATGCGACAGAAGTACCACATTCGTTTGATGATTTAACAGTAACAGAAACAGTACCACTATAGCTCTGATTCCATTCGATAGTAGTATTATTGGAGGTGTTGAGGAATGTTCCAGCAACTGAAGGTTCAACAGCCCAGTTGTATTCTGTTGCCATAGGTACTATTTCAGTGGCGTATTCGGTGGTTTGTGTTGCCCCCGTATAAACAATAGTGGGTCCGGTTGGTGTTGAAGGAACAGCGGGGATTGCTCCTTGGGAAATGGTGGCTTGACCTGACATCGTAGAAGAGCAAGTTCCACCAATAGTACCTTGAACAGTATATGAGCCTAATCCTGTTTGAGGACCAAAGGTGATAGCTGAACCAGTGCCGGTAACAGTCTGTGTTGTTGCAGCACCGTCTTTGTAAAGTGTGTAAATTGTTCCATTACTTGAGTTGGAAAGACCAACCTCAACGCCAGTAGAACCAGGACATAGTAAACCCCCTCCTGTTACATTGTATACTGTTGGGGCAGCTGTTACATTTACGGAGATTGGGGCACTAGCAGTACCATTGCAAGATCCATTATAGGATGCTGCAGTTAAAGTAGCAGTCCCAGAAAATGCGGGATCCCAGTTAACTGTTACCGATGCCCAACCAGTTACTAGAGTACCTGCAGCTGCTGGGCTTAAGGTCCAGTTGTATCCACTAACAGGATTGGGACTAGTTGTTGTATATTCACTGCTGGCAGTTCCTTGGCAAACAGTAGTCGGTCCTACAGGTTGAGTAGCTTGACCAGGCTGTTCACTGATATCGATAGTTTGAATAGCTGACCAAGGGCTGTTACCGCAATCATTAACCCCTCTAACTTTTAAAATAGCTTGACCGATAAAAGCATCGTCAAAATTAACGTTGCAGCTGGTTCCTGCTGGAGTCAAAACGCCTGCATTAGATGGTGATATTTCCCATTCATATGAAGTGGCAGTAGGAGAGGCAGAACTAAAGTAGTATTGGTCTACTGGATTAATACATAACCCACTTGGTCCAAAAGGTTTACCTGGAGCTGCTGGAATAGTCCTAACGGTGATAAAATTCGTTTTGACTTCTTTATTGCCCGTAGTTGCATTTGAAGCAGTAAGAGAAACATTGTAGGTACCAGCAGTTGCATAATTCACTACTGGGTTTTGAAGAGTGGAGGTTGCTGGATTTCCACCAGGAAATTCCCATTTCCAAGAGGTAGCTCCGGCTGATTGGTCTGTGAAGTTGACAGATGATGGACCACAAAAATTGGTTTGATTAGCAGTGAAATTAACCGCCATGGGGGCTTGAAGTGCTGTTAGGGCAACTTTGTTTCCTTGCAGGATCTCCTTGGTGGAATTATCCTGTAAAAAAGCAACTAATTCACAATGATTAGCTACCCATGCTGCATCTTTGGTAAAAGTTAAACTAATGATTTGCATATTTCCATCAGCAAAGCTAACAGACGTGCCTTCATAATCAGGTACCATCACCCGATTTACAAAATTTAACTCAGATTGTCCCTGCCAGGTGAAGGCTATTTCTGATTCAGTAAGAACAAGTTGAAGTTTTAAAGGACCCGTACCTGTATAGGCAGCTACTTTATTCACGATTGCTGTGATGGTATAGGTATCACCAGTATGTGTTCCTCTAATATCAATCAGAAAAGAAGAAAGAACAGCATTGCGTTGATTAACCATGGGGAGGTAGGTACTGTATAAACTTTGCGTATGGTTGCCCCCTTCGTAAGTTAATGTACCGTCAAATTTCGCCGTTGGAAATCCCGTAATGTTATAGTAACTGTTACGAGCATCTGAACCCGTATTCGCAAAACTGTCACCATTGTGGTTTTCCACTACTGCAACGTTGTGACCATTTGCAATAAGATCATCTGCACCTAGAGCTGCCCCTGGGCAATATTGACACCATGTACCAGTGCCAATCTCTAAAACAACCATCTGGCGTGGAACCTGCTGGGCAGAAACAATTAAGCCTGTCAATAGGCATAATACTAGAAAGGAAAATTTCTTCATGGGTTGAAATTGAATTTGGTTTAAAGTGATGTAAAAGTAAAAAAAACAGGGATTCATATCAAACTTATTTAAGTTTTTTATGAATCCCTGAAAAAGATGTTTACTAAATATTATCTACGAATAATAATCTTTTTAATGACTGGCGAAGATCCTTCGATCTTTAATATATAAACCCCGTTAGATATTGAACTAACATTTAAGGTCTCTTCTTGGTCTTGTAGATGGCCTTTCATGATCTCAATACCCGTAAGTGTCATAATGGAATAGGTAGTATTAACTTCTGGAACAGAAGAGAGTCTAATATTAATCTCTTTTGAAGCAGGAGTTGGATAGACTTGAGCTAACAAAGAAGGTAAAGTGCTCATTCCGACAGCACTCTGAACCTCAATTAAAGCAGTTTTAGTTAGGGTGTCAATCTGGCTGCCTCTGTTTACAATCAATTGAACTGTATACAATCCGGCAGAATCATAGGTAACAATAGGATCTTTTTCTGTTGAAGTTGATGGTTCTCCACCTGGAAATGACCATTCGTATGTTTCTGGAGCATCTATGTATCCTCCAAATGTTGTGTTGGTAAACTGAATTGGAACATGAGTATTCACAACAGTTGTGTCTACATCGAAGCCTAAAGTGAGATCCACAGCTCCTCTCTTTATACCTTGAAGTACCTCTTTGTTTGAGGCTTGAATGAAAGTAACAAATTCGCAATCTTCAAGAACCCAATTAGATGCCATGTCAAATGTGAGCGTTACCGTTTTCTCATCAATACCTGTCATGTCAATAGCTGTACCATTCTGATCAGGAACCATCATACGATTGACAAAATTTAAATGGGTCTGCCCTTGCCAATTCTGTGAAATGTGACTTTGTGTTATCGCAAAATGAAGCTTAAAGGTGTTTGATGTAGTGGTGCTATTCTCCTTTTTTATCGTAACATCTGCCTGGTAAGTGCTTCCGCTGGTATTCGTAATTACCATGCTTAAAGTGTAATCTGAAAGAACAGCCATCCTTTGATTATACTTAGGAAGATAAGTCGAATAGAGGCTGTTCGTGTGATGTCCTCCTGCATTTTTTAAAAGCCCATCAAAAATGGCGGTCGGATATCCGGTGATTGCGTAAAACGAATTACGAGAGTTTGAATACTGGTTTGCATAGCTATCCCCGTTGTGGTTCTCAATGACAGCAACCTGATGCCCGTTCTCAACCAAGTCATCTGCCCCTAAAGCCGCCCCAGGACAATACTGACACCAGGTTCCAGTGCCAACCTCCATGATTACCATCTGCCGTGATACTTGTTGCCCAATAACATAGCCGGTCATAACCATGGCCAGCACAAATAGTAGAATTTTCTTCATGATCTTTGTTTTCGTAAAAGTTGTTTGTAAATCGTCCCTAAAGATAATTCAACTTATGACCTTGGACAACTGTTTATTAATAATTTCAAACGATGTGGTTGGGTGTTGTTCGGAAAAACAACTTCAAATCTGCTTTTTTGATCAGGTTAATTGCAATTCACTATTAGTTGAATGAATTCTGAACCTAATCCGACATTTTTACTTTCTTTATCTTTGTGCTATGAAAAGCAGAGACTTGGATATCTTTTCTATTGACAATGAAAGTCAATTTCTTTCATCTTGTCTGGAGACCTATCGATTTCAATTTGAACAAAATGTTCTTTATAGACAATTTTGTGAACTTCTTAAAAAAACACCTGATCAGGTTTATGATCTAAATCAGATCCCGTTCCTTCCAATTGAGTTTTTTAAGTCACATAACATATACTGCGAAAGCTCATCGCCTGAAATAACTTTTTCTAGCAGTGGAACCACTGGAATGGTTACCTCTAAACATTCTATCTTTAAGCTGGAATTATACATTGAGAGTTTTATGAGAGGCTTTGAAAGAGTTTATGGCAGTCCGGAGAATTTTGTCTTCTTAGCTCTTCTACCTGGTTATCTTGAGAGATCGGGCTCTTCTCTAGTTTTTATGGTTGATTATTTGATAAAGGCAAGTTCGAATCCTTTGAGTGGTTTTTACCTTTATAATCATGATCAACTAATTGATGTGATTTCCCAAGCAAAGAGATCAAATAAGAGAATAATGTTGATTGGTGTTACTTTTGCTTTACTTGATCTGGCTGAACGAAGACCTGATTTGAGCAATGTTATTGTTGTTGAAACGGGTGGAATGAAGGGGCGACGTAAAGAGATGATACGAGAGGAACTTCATGCTTATTTATGTCGAAGTTTTAATACTGATGCTATTCACTCAGAATATGGGATGACCGAATTACTATCACAAGGTTGGTCTAAAGGAGAAGGTGTTTTTTACAGCCCGCCATGGATGAGAATTCTAATCAGAGATATTGATGACCCGTTCTCTTTCTCAAACATTGGTAGAACAGGAGGAATTAATATTATTGATCTCGCTAATAAATACTCTTGCTCCTTCTTATCCACCCAAGATTTAGGAAGAGTTTTTAGTGATGGTTCTTTTGAGGTATTAGGGCGTTTTGATAATAGTGATATACGAGGGTGCAATCTGTTGATTTCTTCATAATTCATGGGTTAGAGCCATAAAAAAAGAGGATCCACCAGTTAGCGAATCCTCTTTTTGTTAAATCATTAAATGACTATTTGCATTTAAGAACAGTCTTGATCTGATATTGGGCAGATTGAAGATTTGGACCAGCTTTAACAAGTTTGAAGTTAGTGCATGCGTTAGTAGCATCCCCTGAACCAGCATAGGCCGTTCCGAGTTCAAAGTAGAACCTGTTTTTATCTTTTTGTTCAAGAGCTAAACCCTTGTTAGCAGCTTCAATTGCAGCACTCCACTTCTGAAGTTTGTTGTTAGCAGCTGTTAAATAGTAATATGCATCAGCTGATTCACCATAAGCCAATGATTTGGTGATCTTCTCAACGGCTACATCATGCTTATTTCCTTGTAGAGCTTTAGCTCCAGTAGATAAAAGATAGGATTGTAATACGGTTTTTGCTTTTGTAGCATCTTCGGTGGCTGCCCCAATCGCATTCAACCTATCAAGTGTAGCAACCATATTGGCCTCATCATCCTTTTCTTTGTATGTTAACATTAAACCTAATAAGGATTTGGTCAAAGTGGGGTTTAACTCCAATGAACGATTGAACTCTGTGATCGCTTTATCGTACTCCTTGGCCTTTAGTTGACCATTGGCCTCTACCATGTAGAATTGACTAACAAGATTGGAAGCTTGAGCCTTTACTTTTTCATCGTTGTATTCTGTAGCAGCTTTAATAGCTTCTTCCCCGGCTACGATAGCACCTGCTAAATCTTTGGCCTTATATAGGTTATTCGATTTTTTCAGGTAAAGTCCAGGAATGATTTGAATAGACTTAACCTTTAGATCCTTGCCTTCTTCCCCAAGTCTATCAGCAATAGCGATCGTGTTCTTGAACCCTAAGATCGCACCATCAATATCAGTCTCCATCTTTGCTATAGCTTGGTTAAAAGCTTCACCGGCCTCAGCCATCGTCTGTGCACTTGCCGCGTATCCTAGAAAGGCAAGCAACATAAAGGTAATTCCTTTTTTAATCAAATTCATACTCGTTGGGTTTAGAACAGTTTATTATATCTAATGAAACAAATATACAATTTATGATCAATACAAATGCTAAGCCAAATTGTTCCTTCGGGTTAATCTTTTACTCAGATTGACCATACCGATGCCTCTTTCGCCCCATCCCTTTTCTCTGCTGATCATCCTGCATATTTTTGAATATTGATATTAACTTCTCTTTTTGAGCATTATTGCAAATCTTTAACATCGACTTGATGAAGTTAAATGAAACGGAACGCTTCTGTTTTAAAATAACAGCACTTGAATCAACAATCTTCTCTATCGCTATAGAATCTAATGGTGTCTTAAACAGTATCTCTATATATCGACGGTTCAAATCTTGATCCGATTTATTTAGCTGCTCCATCTGTGATTTATATATCCTTCTGTAGGAACTATATGAAATCATTTGCTTTTCATCAAGACTAAGATAATCTGGAATACGCCCTAATCCTCTTAAGGTTACATCGGATTTATTAAGGTTTAAGTTGACTTCTTGCCCCTGTTCCATAATGGGATTACTGGTTTGGAAAGCTACCATGATAAGAATGGTGGTAGTAATGAGAAAGAGAAAAAGAGTCACCAAAAACGGTATGAAAAACTTGTCTCGTGTCATGGTTTATTCTGTTTGGATTAGTATCTCAGGAAGGGATGCTACGCTGTTACTCAAGACAAGCTCAGCTATTTCACTTTCAATAGTATCACTCGATGAAAGCCCTTCTGTCTTTGGGGCTATGGATAACCCAATAACGAACCCTATGAAAATAGCAGCTGCTGAGGTTACCCAAATGAGCCTACGTTGAATTCCAAATGACGATGGTGAACTCGTTTGCTTAAACCCACTTTTAGTCAGTACTTTTTCCGTAAACTCAGACGAGTAAATTGGATCGCTTAGCTTTATTTCCTCTTCCGTCTCGGTGATATTCTTGAATAAGCTCATGCAAGTAGTACAGACGAGCATATGCTGTTGCAAATTCTCAGGATACTCTTCTAAGTTGGATCCTGAGGTAATTATCTGATGTTTTACAGTATGACATTCCATAATTAATGGGTATAATATTCGGCTAGATAACTTCGAAGTGACACTTTTGCACGTTGAACTAGTGACTCAATGGCTTTAGGCGTGGTCTCCATAATCAAAGCTACCTCTTTTTGCGGAAGCCCTTCAGATTTCGTAAGAATGAAGGCAAGCTTTTGATTTTCCGGAAGTCTGCTCAATGCCCATTTGAGTACCATTGCTTTATCTTTTCTATCTATGATCTCATTTAATGAATCATTCTTATGTATTTCTTCTTTAATTGTGAAGAGATCTGTTGCGTTACGAAACCACTTCTTTGCACTTCTTTTTTTCTTATTTATCGCTATGTTTAATGCCATTCGATATAGAAGTGTTGAAATCGAAGCCTCTCCACGATACGTCTCTATGTGTTTAAAGAATTGAATAAATACTTCTTGCGAAATATCTTCTGCGCAAATTCTGTCATTTATTATCCATCCAACTGTTCTTAGCACCATCTTCTGGTTTTGATCAACCAACTCTCGAGCTGCTCTTTCATCACCTTCCTTGATTCTGCTTATGAGTTCATGATCGGTCATAAATGTCTTTATAAATGAACAGACTGAAGGCTTTCATTTCAACCCTAGTCTGTTCATCTTGTCCCCTAAATTACAATATGTTTTAATTCGGTCTTGTTTTATTGCTACTATTTCGTCGGATTTCCCCTTTTACTTTGCTCATAATTATCGCATTGTCCATCCTTATTCTCATCGATATAATTGTGCCCGGTCTGCCTATTTCTGAAATTTCTTTGACCCTTATGAGATCTATTTTTAACTCCATGGCCAAATCGACGATCTTTTCTGTGGTCGCATACTCCGTCGTTGTCTAAATCAGTGTAATTTGCCCCTCTTCCTACTCCTGTAGAACCTGAATAATTGTCACATATCCCATCTTTGTCAGAGTCAATGAAATTAGCTCTTCGTCCCCTAAACTCACCTCCCTGATTAGACTGTGATGCTTGCGCTGAAGAGGGAGTCTTGGGTGTCGTTACATTCCTACCTAATGGCTCTTTCTGATTAGTTACTTCTGAATTTTGACCAATTACTGTTGATGCACTTAGAATTAGTGCTGAGAAGATTAAATTTGAAAGGATTGTTTTCATATAAATGATGTTTGATTTGTTGATTAGACACTCTATCTATCTTCAATCCTTCGGTCAATTCTCTTTTTTTTTCAATTTAGTGGAAAGGTTTTTTCCCCTCATGTGTAAGTAGCTGAATAACTGTTTGCAAAGATTGGCTCTTCGTTCGCTCTACGCTTCTTCTCCGTATAAGGTTCGCTCTTTTGTGGGTAAAACAGAAGGTGAAATTGATTTAATTTGCATATAGTAAATCAAGGTATTGTTGATTGACCGAATGAAATGGGTAAAAGGCCTAATTTCGAATTGTGTCTTATATAATGATTTAATGCCGTATACTTTTCATATTTAGCTTTGTTTAGTAAGGGTTTTACATGGACTAAGGGAAAGATATAGGGAGAAGAAGCGAAGGGGGAGCGAAGAGCTACTTCTAATGAGCTGGATATCAATTGCATTTTTTTGGTTTGAAAAACGGATTGTCGATTAAATTTGAAGTATGATTTACATGCCTAATTTGATTTTGGTTACCGGTAATGGTAGAAATATCGGGAAAACAACTCTGGTAGAAGCTCTTATTAAGTTACTTTCTTCGCAAACCAAGGTTTATGGATTGAAGGTTGTTAAGTTAGGAGAGTCTAAAGGAAGTTTTCATGGTGATCACTCTAACCTTTCAAATGTGAGGGGAGGTAATCAAATAGATGATCTCATATACGATACTAAGACCCGTTTAGTTGATTCCATTATTGAAGAGAACATGGAGTATCCATCCAAGGATACGGCAAGGATGATTATAGCTGGTGCAGAGAAAGCTTGGTTTATTCAAAGCTCTGAGACTGAACTTGAGGAGGTAATCAATCTCTGGATTCGCCAAAGTGAACCTGATGGAATTGTTGTATGCGAGTCAGCAATATTACGAAGTTGTCTAATCCCAGGTGTGATGGTGGCTATAAAGCAATCTGCACCATGGGAAAACTTGAAAGATTGGGGGTTACCGTTTACTTTAGCTAATGTGGTGATAGAAAAGAGTGTTGAGATGCCAGATTATATAAGATGGGCAGAAAAAATTATTAATCAATTTGATCATCTGTAGAATATATGGCATATCATTATCAATTCTAATTAACTTTACTGATTCTATTCTTTCATGATTCTTTAGATGAAAAAGAAACGCGTCACTAAGCCTAAGAAAGTCAGTATATATGGATTTCGGGTTCATATGGCAGCTGTTGTTATTTACTATCTGCTGGTTTTACCTTTTGTGTTGGTTTTTACGGTCAAACATGCCCCTGAGATCCAGCGTAGTGGAAAGCAGTTTGGAAGTATTGTTTCGGGAGAGCCTGCAGATACATTAGCTGGAGGAATAACTGATTCTGTAATTAATGCTGCAATAAGCCAATCGTCTGCTTCGGGAGATGTTAGAAAAGGGTTTGCCGAAGGCTATTATCTTGGAAAGAGACTGGGTCAACAGCAAGCCGCACAGGAACTGAAAAAAGGTCCCGCAAAAGTTAATGAACTGAAACAAGATCTGATTACAAAAGAGACCATTAATCCGGAAACAAACAATGAATCGGTTCATATAGATCTTACGATACCTGAGAATACGCGAGGCGATGATAATAGCTATCTCTTCCAAATAAGGATGTTCCTTCTTGCTATCCTTATCGGTGGTGCCTGTTCAATCCCATTCCGACGTTATCTCTGGCTTAAAACAAGGAATCGGCAAATCTCCCCTCGATTGCAACAGTTTTGTAAGAAATGGATTGTTCGTCTTCCAACCGTTTATTCTAGTGTTCTTGGTGCTGCCTTCATTATAGGTCATCTCTATCTGGTAAATAGCATCATGAATACAGCTCAAGGTCAAATGGATGCCTATGCTACTTTCAATAAGCAGTTTATCTTCGTCTCTCTTATCGCATCCTTGGTCGTTGTCACTTTTGCATGGTTCTGGACAAAGCATCGTGTTCAGCTGAAATATCTTGAGCATTTTTTTACGGACGAGGAGCTTAGAATCAGGATTTTTAAAACACGGAGTGGACGGATTAGAACCAAATTATGGGTGTCAAGTAGTGTTAGCACCCTTCTCCCTTTGGTTTTGGTTATGATATACCTCTATCAGAGTAGGACAACTATTAGCGATTTGAACATTGATCTTCGACATAATAATCCGGTTGCTCTTAAGATCTTGTTTGGTGATTTTGGCGAGTCGTTCGTCAATGTAAAAGAACTGGAAGATTCATTTTATATTAATGCCATTAATGCCTTGATCATGTTCATCGGAATCTGGGCAGGTGTGGTAGTAAGTCTTATTTATATTTTTTATTTCGTTAAATGGAACACTGAGGATATTGTCATTCCTCTCAAAGAGTTACTAGCCAAGATGAGAGATACCTCTAATGGGGAGTTAGAGCGTTATGCCTTAGTTAGAACAAATGATGAGATAGGTCAATTGACAGAAGGCTACAATGAAATGGTGGCTCGTCTTAGTAATTATATCTCCAATATTAATAAGCTCAATGAAGCCTATTACCGGTTTGTGCCTCGTCAATTCCTTGATATGCTTAATAAGGAGAGTATTACCGAAATCTCGCTTGGTGATCAAGTTGAAAAAGAGATGACGGTTCTTTTTACGGATATTCGTGACTTTACTGGAATCTCAGAGACATTAACTCTTCAACAGAACTTCGATTTTATTAACAATTATCTGGGCTTGATGGAGCCGATAATCGCTAAAAATCATGGTTTTATTGATAAGTATATGGGTGATTCTATTATGGCTCTCTTCCCTGGTAATGTTGAAAATGCCATTCGTGCTTCAGTTGAGATGAGGCAAACTTTGGAGGTTTTTAATCAAGTGAGGAAGTCTGAAGGTGACGCTCCAATCGAGATGGGCATAGGCTTGCATACAGGTACTTTGATGCTGGGGGTCGTTGGTGGCCATGGAAGAATGGAAGGAACAGTTATTTCTGATGCTGTGAATCTTGCGTCGAGGCTGGAGGGGCTAACCAAGGTGTATAGTGCAGCTTTAATTATTAGCCAAGATACTCTGATAAGACTTGAGAACCCTCTCTCCTATCAATATCGTTTTCTTGATATCGTGAAGGTGAAAGGGAAAAAGGAATCGGTCTACATCTTTGAGATCATGGATGCGGAATGGAGTAAAGAGAGTCAGCTTAAGATCGCTCAGCGTAAGAAGTTTTCACAGGCAATTGAAGCTTATCGCCGAAAAGAGTTTGTTTTTGCTTCAGATCTATTTACTGAAATACTTAATGAAAACCCGAACGATGGGGCTTCTAAATTATACTTATCCCGTTGTCAGAAGAACCAGCAGGTTGGAATTCCTGAAGACTGGGATGGTATTGAAGTGATGAATACAAAGTAATGGGGGATTACAGTTTACGATTGAGGGTTCTGGTCATTTTTGCCTTTACTGCTCTTATCTCTTATGGGTGTTATGGCCAAGATACAACAACCTCCAAGGTTTATTCATTGAGCGTAGCAACTGGCTCTATTCTGAAAAATTATCCCTCTTTCCCTGAACGTGGTTTAATGGCCTTATGCACTGCATCTATGGGTTGGCAAACCTATGGGAGCTCAGAATGGCAACATGATTTTCGATACCCCGTCATAGGTTTTAGTCTCACCGCCGGATCCACAGGTAATCAAGCTGTCTTAGGTAATTTATTCGCAGTTATGCCGTTTTTGTCGTGGACTAAGGGGGTTGATTGGAGGAAAGAGTTTAAAGTAGGTTTAGGGTTTGCCTATTATACAAAGCATTTTGATGCTATTTCTAATACCGGAAATACTCTGATAGGATCTCATTTGACGAATATAACTTCGGTTGAATTTGCTTTGTCAAAAAGGGTATCTTCCTCTTTTGCTCTTCGAATGGCTCTTGGGTTTTCTCATTTTAGCAACGGACATACTCGTCTGCCGAACCTCGGAATCAATAGTCCAACATTTTCATTAGGGGTTGTATTAAATGAACCACTTAAAGATCGATTCATAGCTCAGCCCGATACCCTTCTTTCTAATTTTAGGATTCTTTTGGAAGCTGGTCTAGGTTATCATGAGTATGGTGAATCAACAGAACCAGTTAATGGCCCACTTTATCATATTTACTCTTTATCAGCCGGAGTGAATTATCGCTTTAGTCGTCTACATAACTTCTTTGTCATACTGACAGGATCCTACTACTCCAGCTTTAGAGGATTCATTGAACGAACAGACCTTTTTAGCGAGGATCAAATGCTTAATGCTTCAACTCTTGTGTTATACTTTGGTCACGAGTTTATGGCTGGTCATATTGGTATTGATACAAGAATAGGAGCCTATCTTTTTAATCCTTTTAGGAAGCGATATACGAGGCAAATTCTCGATCAAAAGTATGATGGTAGATTGTTTAACTCTAATAAGTTAGGGGTAAACTATTATCTGTTTAATACAAAAAGGGGAGGAGGTAACTTACGTTTAGGGTTATACATCAAGGCTAATATGGGGCAAGCTGATTTTGTAGAATGGCAAGTTGGTTGGTTATTTTAATGCTGCGCATAATGACATGCAACGGGTTGCAGCCGGGTTAATCTGGGTGGAAATTCGTACCTTTACCTGTTCAATTAATAAAATGCAGAAAAACTGGATTCTCAAGCCTAGGGGTGATGCAGATGTCATTGTCAGACTGGCAAAAGAACTTGACATTAATATGGTGCTGGCCAACCTTTTGGTTCAGCGCGGTATCTCTACGGCCAGAGAAGCTAAAGCTTTTTTCTACCCTTCTTTAAGTGACCTTCATGACCCTTTTCTAATGAAGGATATGGATATTGCCATCGATAGAATTGAGCAAGCCATCCATAAAAAAGAGAAGATCCTTATCTATGGTGACTATGATGTCGATGGTACTACGGCTGTCGCGTTAATGTATACCTTCCTTCAACAATTTGGTTGCGAATTATTTTATCATATCCCAAATCGGGATAAAGAGGGATATGGGATCTCAGATAAGGGCATCCATTATGCCGTAGAGAATGGAATCTCGCTAGTAATTGCGGTTGATTGTGGAATAAAGGCTATAGATAAGGTTGATCAGGCAGCGAAACAAGGGATAGATTTTATTATTTGTGATCATCATCGTCCGGGTGATGAACTCCCTAAAGCAGTTGCAATATTAGATCCTAAAAGGCCAGATTGTCATTATCCTTACGATGAACTGTCGGCCTGTGGCGTCGGTTTTAAAGTTATTCAAGCGATTACTAAACGTCGAGGGCTACCTATTGATGCTTTGAAGGGTTACCTTGATTTTGTTGTAATTAGTATTGCTTCAGATATTGTCCCTTTAACGGGTGAAAATAGAATACTAGCCTACTATGGTCTCGAACTGTTGAATAAAAAACAACTTCGTCCGGGAATTGAGGCTCTTATCGAGGTTTGTGGTATCTCAAAGGCCGATAAAGAGAGTGATAGTAGATATCTTAAGGAACTGACAATTAACGATCTTGTATTTGGTGTTGGCCCTCGAATTAATGCCGCAGGTAGAATAAAGGAGGCTAAAGCCAGCGTAGAACTCTTGGTCTCTACTAATCTTAAAGAGGCTAAACTTCTTGCAGAGACGATTAATAACTGCAATAATGAGAGAAGAAATCTCGATGCATTGACTACTCAAGAGGCTATTTTAAAATTAGAGAAGAGTTCAGATTTTGGTCATAATATGACAACAATCCTATATGAACCAAATTGGCATAAGGGGGTCATCGCTATTGTTGCCAGTAGGCTCACCGAGGTATATTATCGCCCAACTATTGTCTTTTGTAATAGTAAGAACAATAAAGTCTTTGATGGTGATGACTATGTCGAAACCGCCGAGCCTACCTCCAATTTAATTACCGGATCGGCAAGATCAATAAAAGAATTTGATGTCTATGAGGCTGTCGAAGCCTGTTCTGATCTCCTGGAACATTTTGGAGGTCATAAGTATGCAGTTGGCCTCTCTTTAAAACCTGAAAATCTACCTCTCTTTACTGAGCGCTTTGAAGCCTACGCTAGAAAGGCTCTAGGTGATAAACCCCCGGTTCCTGAAATCGAAATTGATGCTAACATAACCCTTAATGAGATTAATAAGAAGGTTTTTGAAACGTTAAAAATGTTCGCCCCGTTCGGCCCAGGGAATCCTGCCCCTGTTTTTCAAACCGATTTAGTTAATGATACCGGATACTCCAGATTGGTTGGAAAAAACCATATTAAACTTTCGGTTATTCATCGCCACATAAGTGGCTATCCCATCTCTGGAATAGCCTTTCAAATGGGCGACTATTTTAAAGAAATTGCCAACGGATCCACTTTTAGCATTGTTTATTATATCGAGGAGAATGATTATAATGGCAAGGTTAACCTTCAAATCAATGTTAAGGATATCAGAATAGGTAAGGTTGGTGAGAGTAATATATAAGCGACTCCATTTTGGAATCCGTTGATCTCACTCTAGCTGTGATAGCCTATACTGAAACCTAGAATTGAATAATCACACCAATAGTTGGTAGTACCTGCCCTACATCATTATTAATTGTCCTTAAAATATACCGAGTTGGATCCGATGGATCAATGTTTGGTGTCCCCTCGGGAGTAAGGTTTGTAAGGTAGGATGGCTGTTCCCCTTTAAAATTGTAAAGATTCTGTATGTCTAAATAGAATCTCATTGATAATTTCTGGAAGAAATATTGTTTGTCGACTCTGAGATCTAATTGATGGTAATTTCCCAAGCGCTGGGTGTTGAAGAGAGCGTAATCAAGCACGCCTCTTCCTCTAGAGTTCCAGACCTCAATGTTTGAGGAGAGCTCGTAATTATAAGGTGTGTAGGGTGCCCCTCCGACAAAACGCCATTTTATTCCAATCTCCCAATTTCTGGGTAAGTTTCTCATTATTGTGGAGGTAATCAAATGACGATTATCCCAAGCCGATGCAATGTACTTATTATTCACATCCGTAAATTCACTCCGAACAAAGGTGTAGGCCATAATAATATTAAAGCCATAAAATGACTTGGTTCGAACTAATAACTCAAATCCGTATGCTCTCCCTTTGGATGTACTAGTAACTGCTTCATCGCCGTACACTCCGAAATCTACAGCCTTGCTGGCTAAAGAGACGGAGTCTTGAGTGGAAAAAGGATAATTGTTGTAGTGTTTATAAAACCCTTCAAGCGTTATACGTGAATGATCATTAGGCCTGTATTCTAATCCCATGACTACTTGATTCATCCCGATGTATTTGATACCATTCTCTTTATTAATTAACGCACCTGAATTATCTCTGAAACCTAATGTTGTGTATGATGGGATCTGAAAAAATCGCCCTAGATTTCCATTTAAAGACCATTTCTCATTCAGTGCCCATGAGAGTGCAATTCGAGGAGAGAATTGTTTTATAGGATTATTCATCTCTTTTGTGTAGTCTGTGCCGTCAACCCTGAACCCAAAATCAACATTCAGACGTTCACCGAAAAAACTCTTGCCAGCCTGAGCTGATAGTCCATATTTGAACAGACTTAGATCAGTTAGGTAGTTTAAATCAGTTACCTGATCGTTTACTAATACTTTCTGGAAACTCTTGTTATAGTATTGATTGTACTCACCGCCAAGACTCAGATTGAGATTCCAACCAGATGCAATAAAGGATCTTTCATATCTGAATTTATTCGAAATCTCATCAGAGGTATAGTCTTGGGTCTTATTCGATATGGAAGACTCATCGTTGTTAAAGTATTTTTCTGATTCGTTACGAAGCATGCTCCGACTAAGTACCCATGTATCAAATCCGTTTTTGCGGAAATGCTTGTAATTCGCTCCAATGGTATAACTCCATTGTGAATACTCTGGAAGGTAACCAAGAATATAGCGTTGCTCTTCATCAGGATCTTTGATATCTGTATTAAGTTTAGATTGATCTAAAGAGCCTATACTAATGATGGAGAGTTCATTCTTTGCATCAAATCGGATCTTATATTTAAACTGGTAATCATTGTAGGTAGGAAGAAACGGAAGTTTTAACGCAGAAAAAAGCAACTGCAGATAGGAGCGTCTTACTGAGAAGACAAATGAACTCTTTTGTCCAATAGGCCCATCTAATGCTAATGCCAGATCACTGGCGCCAACAGTTCCCTTAAAAACAATTTTATCAGGATTTCCATCAATCTGCCTCATCTCTAATAACGAACTTAATGTATTGCCTCTAGATGCTGGAAAGGCTCCTGAAAAAAACTCAACCTCTCGAATGAAATCAGTGTTAATAATACCTACCGGCCCTCCCGATGCCCCCTGGGTAGCAAAATGATTCAAGTTTGGGATCTCTATTCCGTCAAGGTAAAACTTGTTCTCGCTTGGCCCCCCTCCTCTGACAATTAGATCGTTTCTGAAAGCTACTGAAGAAGCTACCCCTGGTAGCGATTGGATAACCTTTGAGATATCACGGTTTCCCCCAGGATTATTCTCAATCTCTGAAATCTCCATTCTACGCATGGACGTCGGAGCCCCTGCTTTTTTCTCAAACGGACTAGCTGTAATAACAACCTTTTCAAGCTCAACACTTGTCGATTGCATTGCAATTTCAATAAAAGGTGTTCTGGAACTGGTTACTTGAAAATCTTCTGAGGTAAATGGCTTATACCCCAACTGTGTAGCACTTAATTTGACAAAGCCCGGGGTGACTCCGGTTATTGTAAATGTTCCATCTTCCGCTGAAGTGGCTCCTGTTTGTGTTCCCCATATCACAATATTCGTAAATGGAAGTGCCTGATTGGTGTTTGAATCAAATACTCTTCCTTTTATTGTGCCTTTTTGTGCAGATAATGTGCTATTGATGAGCACTATGGATAATATTAGATATAGAAATTTTATGTATTTACTCATCTTGTAACTCTTTTGGATACTCTGTTTTTGAAGTATATCTGGATTATTACTCGAATTAGAGTAACGGTATTAGCCTTGTTTTGTTTAAAGATTCTTGATAAAAGTTAAACAAAAGTTAGGTTGACAATGCTTCTTTATAACGATTTATGGCTCTAATTCTGGCAGAAGCATGATCGACGATAGGTTTGTTATAGTTAATAGAACCGAATTCAGGAACCCATTTTTTTATGTAGGAGAAGGCCGGATCAAACCTTTGCTGTTGAAGCATTGGGTTAAAGATTCTAAAATAGGGGGCAGCATCACAACCGGTTGAGGCGGCCCATTGCCATCCTCCATTGTTTGATGCTAATTCAAAATCTAGAAGTTTGCCAGCAAACCAAGCCTCCCCAAGTCGGTAATCGATGAGGAGGTGTTTAGTTAAGAAACTGGCCGTAACCATCCTGACTCGGTTATGCATATATCCTGTCTGATTTAATTCGCGCATACCAGCATCGACCAGAGGATAACCTGTTTGTCCTTCTTTCCAAAGATTAAAATTGTCTATTTGAGTCTCCCATTTAATTCGCTCATACTCCTTTTTAAAAGGATGTTTTTCTACATATGGAAAGCGATTTAAGATCATAGCGTAAAATTCGCGCCATATTAGCTCATTGATGAAAACGCCGTTCAATCCAACGGTCTTCTTATATAAAGCTCTTATACTTAGTGTTCCGAAACGAAGATGAACTCCGAGTCGTGATGTCCCGTCAGTATGAGGGAAGTCTCGCATTTGATCGTAATTCTCTATTTTCTTTACATCAAGATTTGGGGGGTCAATGGTTAAGTGGGTTGGCCAAGAGCTCCATCTAAAGCCAAGATCCTCCAAAGATGGGGCTGGTTCACTCTGTGTTAGAAAGTAGGCTCCCTTTAAGTCTTCTGATGGATAGTTTTGAGGTTCTTTTATTGTCTCTTTCCATTTATTTGAAAAGGGAGTGAATATTGTATAGGGTGTTTTATCTGTTTTGGTGATATCATCTGGGTGGATTAGTAAATGATCAAGTGTAAGAGTTAGTTTAATGTCATTTTCTTGCAGAAGAGAGCGGATTATTTGATCTCTCTGCTTGGCATATACTTCAAAATCTTCGTTGGCAAATACTTCCTTTATAGAATATTTATCAATCAGGTTCCTGAAAACTGTTTCAGGAGAACCATGTCTTATTAGAAGATCTGACCCTATTTTATTTAGCTCGTTCTTGAGCTTTACTATTCTGTTGTATATAAACTGTACCCTAATATCATAAGGGTTGTCTAGATTCATAAGGATCTCAGTATCGAAGATAAATATTGGAATCACTTTTAATCCTGAATTAAGGGCTTTGTACAGGCCGTGGTTATCTTCTAATCGAAGGTCTCTTCTGAACCAAAAGATTGTGTATTTTTCCATCAGATACTGTTTGATAATAGATTAATTTGTCTATTTAACCATTATAGGAGGTATACGAGAGCTATTTTAATATTTATCGCATTGAGTTTCTGACATTGCTTATTTATGTTTTGGGGGCAAAGAAACAAAATCTATTGGTTAATTGTGATCCAAATATAACTAACAATGGAGGCAAGATTAAGTTAGTTTTCATAAGTGAAATATATACCCTTTGCTAAAAAAGAGGAGTCAACGGGAGTTTCTGATTTGGTAATTTGGCAGTAATCGATTGCATTAATTCTTCCGGGCAATAGGTGTTATTTTAACTTTTCTTGCAAATAGGGTGGTATATGCTGATTATAAGTCATAAAGGTTTTTATCTTTGCTGTAATTTATTACTAGTCACCAAAACAAACCAACTTTATGACGAGATCAGTACATTCTTTTCTCATGCTGATTGCTTTGTGTTTCCTGGTTTTCTCTGTGAATGGGCAGCAATATACATATAGTGATGCTCTACATCAGGAAGGGCTTAAGGTAGCCTCCACAGACAATCAATCAATTATCATTACACACTCAATTAAACAATTCTCTCTTGAAGACTTCAATATCAGGGGTGAGAGTCTGAAGAACATCTCATTTGGAAGCTCTTTTCTACCGACAGATGAGGGGTTGCCAAATGTTCCATCCGTAAGCCGTTATATCATTATTCCTAATGGAGCAACTGCAACTGCTGTTGTAAATGATCTTCGGACAGATGTTATTAGTAATACCGATATTGCTCCTTCTCCAAATATCCCTCTGGAGAGCGATAACACTCCATTGAGGTATGAGAAAAATAGTACTGTTTATTCGAAGAATTCATTCTTTCCATCCGAGATTGTTAAAGTCTCAGAGCCGATCACCGTACGTGGAGTCACCATGGTCATGGTAAGTGTTAGTCCTTTTAGATTTAACCCTGTAAAGAAAGAGCTTGAAGTAATCAGAGACCTTTCCGTGAAAGTTGAAATTAAAGGTGGGAACGGAGTAGTAGGGGAGGACAGGCTTAGAAGTCGTTTCTGGGATCCTATTATCAGTGATATGGTTTTAAACCCGGAAGCTCTTCCTACCGTTGATTATTCAGCAAGAATAGCCGCACAAGCCAATTCTGCTCCCGATGTTCCCGGTGCAGAATATCTTATTATCACTGCAACAAATGCTGATTATCAGAAATGGGCTGATACTATCCGTCGCTGGAGAACCCTTGAAGGGATTAGCACCGTTGTGAAGACAATCACTGATATTGGTGGAAATACCACTACCGCACTGGAAAATTATCTGAATAATGCCTATAATACCTGGACTCCAGTTCCTGCTGCTTGTCTCTTAATCGGAGACTTCGGTACTGATGGTACTGTGAATATTATTTCACCTATCTATAACAGCTATTGTGCTTCTGATAATATTCTTGGCGATGTTGATGGTAACCATTTACCCGATATTGTAATGGCTCGTCTGACTTGTAATAATGCCACAGAAATCGCAACCATGGTTTCTAAGGGTATTAATTATGAGCGTAACCCGCCAATGACGCCTTATTTCTATAGTCATCCCATTACTGCATTAGGATGGCAAGATGACCGTTGGTTCCAGATCTGTTCAGAGATAGTGGGAGGTTTCTTCAAAAACTCACTTAACAAAACAGTAGTACGTATTAATGCTCTTGGGTCTCCAGCTAGTAATTATACTAATGGTCCTTGGTCAACCGCTACAAATACTTCAACCGTTATGAACTATTTTGGCCCTTCTGGTTTAAACTATATCCCAACTAACCCTGGTACGTTGGGTGGTTTTACAGGAGGTAATGCAACCATGGTAAATAATGCCATCAATTCAGGTTCTTTCCTTTTACAACATCGTGACCATGGTATGGAAACTGGTTGGGGTGAGCCTTCTTATACCAACTCTAATATTAGTGGTTTAACTAATACGGATTTGACTTTTGTCTTCTCTGTTAACTGTCTTACCGGTAAATTTAACTATGGTTCGGAATCTTTTGCTGAAAAATTCCATCGTTATAAATACAATAACTTAAACTCTGGTGCTCTGGGATTAGTCGCTGCTACCGAGGTTTCATATTCTTTTGTAAATGATACCTACGTGTGGGGGCTTTTTGATAACATGTGGCCGCAGTTTATGCCTGCCTATTCTAGTAATCCCGTTGAGCGTGGGCTCCTCCCTGCTTTTGCTAATGCCGCAGGCAAATATTTCCTTCAACAGTCAAGTTGGCCTTATAACACTTCAAACAAAGAGGTAACTTATCACCTTTTCCACATGCATGGTGATGCTTTCTTAAGACTCTTCAGCGAAGTACCACAAACTTTAACAGTGACTCATAATCCTGTCTTGTTTGCAGGTATGACCAGTTTCGATATCACAGCTAATCAAGGTGCTACAATCTGTTTAACAGTTAATGGCAATATCATCGCAGTTGCTACTGCAACTGGCGTAACACAGAGCATTACCATTCCTGCTCAAGTTCCTCCTGATGATGTTGTTGTCACTGTAACAAAGCAGAATTATAAACGCTATAAAGCAGTTGTTGATGTCATTCCAGCTGCCGGCCCCTACGTGGTCTACCAATCTTGTGTCGTTAATGATGCTTCAGGTAATAATAATGCCTCTCTTGACTTTGGGGAGAGCGTATTACTGAATGTTGGCCTTAAAAATGTAGGCTTAGCTCAAGCAACTTCTGTTAATGCTACTATTACCTCCAGTTCTGCCGGTTTTACAATTACTGATAACACAGAGGCTTATGGCAACATGGATCCTGATCAACTTGTTGTAAAACCTGGTGCTTTTGCTGTAACTGCTGCTAATAATATTGTTGACCAGACTCCTCTGGCTATTCAGATCTCTGCTACCTCTGGAGCAACCAATTGGACTTCCAATTTTACTCTCATGGCTAATGCTCCATCATTATCTTTTGGTAATATGACGGTGGATGATTCAGGCGCTGGATGTAATAATGATGGTATCCTTGACCCGGGTGAGACCGCTAACCTAGTTTTTGCAATGAGCAATACAGGGCATGCTGCCTCCTCTGCAATTACTGTAACTCTTGGAATTGTTGGAGGCACCAGCACTTTCCTTACCTTGAATGCTACTACTGCCAATATTCCTACAATCGCTGCTCAGGGTATCGCTAATGCAATATTTAGTGTTACGGCTAATCCAACTACTCCCATCGGTACTCCTGTGAACCTGACAGTGGCTGCATCTGCTGGCGCCTATTCTGCTAATGCTTCTAAACAGGTCGTCATTGGTCTAATCCCGTCGTTTAATATTAATAGTACCGCATCAGTTACTACTTGTGTTGGTAATTTCTATGATTCAGGGGGTGAAGCTGGGACTTATCAGAATAACGAGAGCTATACCATGACCTTTACCCCGGGTGGAACGAATAACAAAATGAAGGTCACCTTCTCATCTTTCTCTACAGAGAGTGGCTATGACTATCTAAAAATTTATAATGGACCTACATCATCATCTCCTCAAGTGGGCTCCTATTCTGGTTCAAGTCTTCCTCCTTCATTCACATCCACTCATGCAACAGGTGCTCTCACCTTTGTTTTTACCTCTGATGTATCAAATACAAGTACTGGTTGGGCTGCCTCTGTCCAATGCATTGGCTCTGGTCCCTCTCCTATTACTAATTTTACCGCTAACCAGACTACTTTCTGTAATTCAGGTATAGTGGCCTTTACTGATCAAACAACTAATACTCCAACAGCTTGGTCTTGGAACTTCCCCGGAGGAACCCCTGCTACCTCAACCCAGCAAAATCCCTCGGTTAGTTATGCTGCCCCCGGTGTCTATGATGTTACTCTTACAACAACGAATAGCTATGGTAGTAATACGATGACCAAGGCTTCTTATATCAATGTTAATACGGTGCCTGCTGCTCCAACTACGCCAACCGGTGAAACAGCGCTTTGTCAAAACCCTGCTAACACGATCTATTCAACAACAGCTGTTATTGGCAATACTTACACTTGGGAATTAACTCCTGCTTCTGCTGGTATCTTGACTCCCAATGGTGCCTCGGTAACCGTTGATTGGAATAATACCTTCCTCGGAGATGCCTCATTAAGGGTCAAAGCAACGAGTGCTTGTGGTACCGGTAGCTTCTCTTCGGCTTTAACCGTTAATGTTAGTCTTGCCCCTGCACAACCTTCACAACCTACCGGACCTACTTCGGTTTGTCAAGGTGTGGCCTTTACAGAGTTCTCAACGCAGCAGGTGAATGGTGCTACAAGTTATGCTTGGACTATTACTCCTGCTGAAGCGGGTACTACCAGTTCAAGTTGGATTTTTGCGACGGTTGCCTGGAACCCCTCTTATGTTGGTTCTGTTCAGATATCTGTTAAAGCAGTGAGCAATTGTGGTGAAAGTGCAGTTTCGCCTGCCTTTAACAGTGAGGTGATTTCAGCTCCTATTGCTTATGACATCACGGGTGGAGGTCAGTATTGCGAAAATACCTCTGGTGTGGCTGTCGGATTAAATGGTTCACAATCTGCTACGGAATACTTCCTCTATCTTAATGATGTCAATACAGGGATCTCTGTTTCTGGTACTGGAGCTGCCGTTACTTTTGGAAATCAAACCCAGGTTGGTACATATTCAGCTCGCTCTTTAAAAGGAGGTTGTGAGGGAAGTATCAATGGAACGGTTCCTGTCTCTATTAAACCTGCTGCTGATATCCCGGCTCAACCTACCGGCCCATCCGTCGTCGAGATCCCTGAGATCTTAACCTCTACTTTCGAAACAACTGGTGGCAATAATGCATTAAGTTATGCTTGGAGAGTTGAACCTTCAACAGCTGGTGTCATTGATGGTTCCTCAACAACAGGGCTTTTGACCTGGAATCTGGGTTTTGAAGGTTCTGCGGAGGTGATGGCTGCTGCTATTAATGAATGTGGTCAAAGCGAATGGTCAACTGTTCATTCTGTTCTTGTTGATAACACCGTGGGTGTTCAAGATCTGGCTAAAAGTGGAGTCAGGGTTTACCCGGTTCCTGCTTCTGATTTCATTATTGTGGAAAGGCCCAATGGGTTACAATCTGAATCGTTTACTCTTTTTGATATAAAGGGCAATGTTGTTATGTCTGGTAAAATCACAGGCCTAAAAGCAACAATAGATGTTCAGAGTTTATCGCAAGGCTCTTATATTCTTCATATAGGAAACCATTCTATAAGTAGATTGGTTATCCAAAAGTAGTATCTTAGAAAAGTTCTTTTTACTAAGTATATTTATTAAAAGGGGTTGTCTCAGTTTTATTTGAGACAACCCCTTGTTCTTACAGGTTCTTTCTAAGTTGTGTGTTTCTGACAGAATATTTTAAAGAAACTTAGATGTGGATTGTTCTTTCAATTATTCTATTTAAGATTAGTTTGCTTGAAGAAAGAGTATAGAAGTGTTAATGTCAGTAAACATTATTCTGTCTTCATTTACAAAGGGGACACTAGAGCGATATTTATTTATAAAGGCTTCTATTGTCTTTGAACTTTTAGCCGGTCTTCTGAATTCAATAGCTTGAGCGGCATTCATAAGTTCAATAGCTAATATTCGTTCTACATTATCAATAAGTTTCACAAGACGAGTGGCTCCATTCGCTCCCATACTAACATGGTCTTCTTGTCCCTGAGAAGATTCTATACTATCGACAGAAGTTGGAGTAGCCAATTGTTTGTTTTGGCTTACAATAGCAGCGGCCGCATACTGAGGAATCATGAAGCCACTGTTAAGTCCGGGTTTTGCAACCAAGAAAGAGGGGAGATCCCTTTTGCCAGCGATAAGTTGGTAGGTGCGTCGCTCGCTTATGTTACCTAACTCTGACATAGCAATAGCCAAGAAGTCATAGATGAGTGCTAACGGTTCGCCATGGAAGTTTCCACCACTTAAGATGAGTTCCTCTTCGGGGAACAGGGTTGGGTTGTCAGTGACTGCATTTATCTCATTGGTGATGACTTTAATAACATGCTCGAGGGTGTCTTTTATTGCTCCATGAACTTGAGGAATACATCTGAAAGAGTAGGGGTCTTGTACATGAACCTTGGGTCTGCTGATGATCTCACTTCCATTAAGGATTTCTCTGATGTTTTTGGCTGTTTCAATCTGCCCATTATGGTGTCTGATGTTATGTAGAAGATGGTTAAATGGTTCGATACGTGCATCAAAACCTTCAATAGAGACAGCGGCAATGAGATCAGCTTGTTTGCTTAATCTAATGGCTTTAAGGATAGAATATACTCCGTTAGCGCTCATGAATTGCGTCCCATTTAGAAGAGCTAGTCCTTCTTTGGATTGCAAACGGATGGGTTCCCATCCATTTTCTAAGAGTGCATTTGAGGCAGGAATAATTTTCCCATCTTTCCAAACCTCTCCCAATCCAAGGAGTGGCAATGAAAGATGTGCTAAGGGCGCTAAGTCACCCGAGGCTCCTAAAGAACCTAATTCGTAAACGACCGGAAAGACATCATGATTGTAGAAATCCATTAGCCTTTCAACCGTTACCAGTTGAACCCCACTATTGCCATATGAGAGAGATTGTATTTTCAGAAATAACATCAATTTGACAATCTCGATCTTTATGGGTTCTCCTGTACCGCAGGCATGCGACATGACAAGATTGGCCTGCAAGTCTGACAATTGATCGTTGGTGATAGAGTGATTGCAGAGTGAGCCAAAACCTGTATTAATTCCATATATAGGGCCATTATTGGTTGCCATCTTATGATCAAGCCACTTTCTTCCAGCATCAATGGCTGCACAGGCCTCCTCTGATAAGGCTAGTTTATAATTCTCTTTTATTATGGTTTCAATTTGCTCAAGAGTGAGCCATTCCGGACTAATGTAATGAGTCTTCATTATAACGATAATTGGAAATGTTACTATTCTCTCGAATTGTCTACGAGAGTCGTTTGTTTTTTATGAGAAATGGGATTGATGCAGCTACCCGCACTAGATTAGGCAGGTAACCTTTTCTTTTCTTAGAAAAGGCAGGTACGATTGACCTTTATCTTGTATTTAAGTTGTATAGAATGCATCACCACAAAGATAGGAAAAATGAAAGGCTATTGATTAAGTATTTATTGGCCTATCATTAAAAGAAAGAGGAGAAACAGTGCAACTATTTCTCCTCTTTGAGCCGAGGCCTATTCAACACGTAAAATAATTAAATAGAATTTATTCTTATTTGTCTCTTTCTATGTATTGAGTTTTTTCATTATTCGGCTTCTTTCATCTAAGAGTTCATCAATATCAGTTCCGTCTAAATTACCCCCTGCCAGAATCTGGTCAATCTGGACTAGCCTTCTAACGAAGGGGCCAACCTCTACGGGAGTCTCCTCTGTTATTACTGATTTAGCAACAGTAGGCACCTCCTTTTTAGGATGAATTAAAGAGCTTTCTTCAAGTTCTTCACTTAGTTGGTTAACCATCTCTTTGATTAACTCTTTATATGGTCCGGCCATGGAATAAAGCTGATCCCTTGCTTTTTGATCGTTTTTCATCTGTTCGAAACTCTTAATAAGCAGATCAAGCCCGGCAAGCATATTCTTGTTTATTCCAGGAATTTGATCAGGCAATCGGCCATCTTCTTTCATCTCTACGAGCAGATGTATTAGCCTCTCAATGTTACGTTCAAATTCCAACTGGTCTTCATTCATACGATAACTAAACTTTAATTATTTCTTTTGCATCTCTTTCGCATATTCCAGATAGAAGTGGCATATCGTTTCAATGCCTCTGTAAAAATGGTCTACCGGATAGTTTTCATTAGGCGAATGGATCGCATCTGATTCAAGTCCGAAACCCATTAGTAGTGTCTTGGTTCCTAAAACTTGCTCAAAGGTGCTGATGATGGGAATACTTCCGCCACTTCTGGTAGGTATAGGCTTTTTACCGTAGATTTCGAAGTATGCTTTTTCAGCGGCTTTGTAGGCTGGCATCTCAATTGGAGCTACATAACCTTGTCCTCCGTGCAGATCTGTCACTTTTACCTGGACTGATGGGGGGGCTATACGTTTGATATGATCTTCAAATAACTTGCTGATCTTTCGGTAGTCTTGATTAGGGACGAGACGCATGGATATTTTGGCAAACGCTTTTGATGGTAATACGGTTTTTGCTCCTTCTCCTGTATATCCACCCCAGATACCACAAACATCCAGAGTTGGTCTGATTCCAGTTCTTTCAATGGTGGAATAACCCTCTTCTCCCCACTCTTTTTCGATGCTTAGAGCCTTCTTATAGTTCTCTAAATTGAAAGGGGCTTTCGCCATGGCTTCTCTTTCTCCAGTCGAAACGACTTGTACATTTTCATAAAAACCTGGAATTGTGATCTGGTTTTTTTCATCATGTAAAGAGGCGATCATCTTAGATAATATATTGATGGGGTTTGCAACAGCTCCACCAAAGAGACCGCTATGCAGATCCCTATTTGGGCCGGTTACCTCAACCTCTAAATAGGCTAGACCTCTAAGTCCAACAGTGATTGAAGGAATGTCAGTCGCAATCATACTTGTATCAGAAACAAGAATAATATCTGCCTTTAGCATCTCTTTGTGTTGTTCACACCAGGCTCCCATGTTAGGTGAGCCAATCTCTTCCTCTCCTTCAATCATGAACTTGACATTAACCGGGAGATTTCCTGATTTTAAAAGCAACTCGAAAGCTTTGGCGTGCATAAAACCTTGCCCTTTATCATCATCAGATCCTCTTCCCCAAATCTTTCCATCTTTGATGACCGGCTCAAACGGAGGGGTTTTCCATAAATCAATGGGGTCAACGGGCATCACATCCATGTGAGCATAAACCAAAACGGTAGGCAGCTTGGGGTCTATGATCTTCTCTCCATAAGTGATAGGGTTACCAGGTGTTTGGTAGATCTCCGCTTTATCTGCTCCGGCTGACAAAATAGCATCTCGCCAATATTCAGCAGCACGCTGCATATCTGGCTTGTTCTCGCTTAATGAGCTAATGGATGGGATTCTTAATAGCCCAAATAACTCATTCATAAAGCGATCTTTATGAGTTTCAATATAGTCTTTTATAAACTGCATAGGTCAAATTTTAGGGTTGTTATTAAATGGTGCGCATTCGTTGTTCTTTTCTATTAAGCTTGATTAAAAGCTTTTTTTATATAACACAATTAGTATACCGTTTCTTTATGTCAGTTATCTAACTATCAAATTTTCGCTGAGATAGAATCTCTCCATCAAATTCTAAATATGAGAAAAAGGTGATCCAATCGCCGATATTGTAATAGTCGCATGAAGTACCCAAGTTCAGATGAACTGGCAGATGCCAATGACCAAAAATAAAGTAGTTAATATTTGGGTTCATGGCATATTGGCTGATTGCGAAAGCTGGTAGCCGCTCACTTTTCATCCAATCTTGTTGTTCGTATCTACCTTCTGATTGCTCTTTGGCCTCACGTGCAATATTTGCATATCTACTTCTGCGACTCCAGAATAAAGCAATACGAAAAGATAGATCGGGATGAATCTGCCTGAAAAGCCATTGATTAATTCGATTTTCAAATACTCGTTTTATGAATTTGTATCCTAAGTCTCCACTTCCTAAGCCATCCCCATGAGCCAGATAGAAGAGTTTATTGTTAATAGTTAGAAGGTCAGGATTTCGATGCATTGTAAAGCCTAGCTCCTGTTCAAAGTAGTTAAATGCCCACATGTCATGGTTCCCCCGATAGTAATGAATGGTGATTCCTTGCTCTACCATCGAGGCCAATTTACCGAAAAGTAAGGCATAGCCTCTAGGTACTACCTGTTTATACTCGAACCAGAAATCAAATAAATCGCCCATTATATATAGCTCATGACAATCGGGTGTGATCTTATTAAGCCATCTTATAAATCGTTGCTCCCTTTTGAGAGAGCTAGCTCGGTCGGGAATTCCGAAATGATGATCTGATGTGAAGTATATTTTCTTTCCCTTTGGTAAAATCATGCTTGCTTATTTTGTTCAAACTTACATCAAAAATGCGAACCGTGTAAACGGATTCTGCTTTGCTATTTTTAAGTTGATGAACTTATAAACTTCATTGAGGATAGTTTGTTGAATAGATTAACTTTTCCTGATCAAAGCAGGGGGTGGAAAAAAAATAAAATAATGATGGACAGATTACAAGAGATTAAATGTATAAATGATATCCCGGATGCAATCAAATCTACGCCGATTGGTGATCTACTTGAATACCATAATCTGGGGCGGGAATTTGGAAAGTATACAAAGGCTGAGCTTTTAATAGGGATGTGCATGGATAATCGAAAGCACCTACGCATCCCCGATCAGTTTGCTTATATATTGAGAACAGGTGGTGGTAATCTTAGGCCAAGTGAATTCAAAGTTAGTTATGCCATTGCCGTAGGGGGTGTTCGTCATATTGCCCTGTTAGCACATAGTCAATGTGGCATGTCAGGGTTAATGACCAGAAAGGATCAATTCATTGATGGGCTGGTTGAAAACGCAGGTTGGAAGAGAGAGTATGCCGAGGATCACTTTTATAGATTTGCTCCAATGTTTGAGATTGGCAACGAGATCGATTTTGTGATCACTGAGGCTTTACGTCTAAAGCAAAGATATCCGGGAGTCAACGTAGTGCCTCTATATTATAGGGTTGAAGATAACCACTTGTTATACATTTGTAGCGGTTGTTAGCTTTAATTAGTACTTTGTTGTTTACTCCATAGGCTTTTTAAAGACCACTTAAGCTCATTAACACGGCTACCAAGATCGCCTGAGCCAATGTCAGGTGTAAGCATACCATCGGAATCAATTGGGGGATTTCCCGGATATAAGAGGATGAGGTTTACTGATTCTGCAATAAGGTTGATTCTTCGAAGAAGAGATTCTTGAGCAGCATTATACGAGAGCATCCCCTCTTTCGGTATGGTAAGTATCAAAAGGTCTGTCTGCTTTAAAGGTCTCGCTAACGATAGCATATAACTCCATCCTTGAAAAGGGCTGAATTTTAGGTTAGCTTTTACCCCCAGTTGGGCTAGGGTTTTTTCAATGAATGATTGAGAGGTAGCGGTACAATAAATAGTTAGTTCCAGTTTAAGATTGGTCACTAAATCGGTTATACGGCAAGCAAGGGAATTGAAATTTTGTTCGCGCTCAACATTGTCAGGTAAAACCCAATGTAAATGATCGTATCTTTCTAGAGGAGGTGTTAATCGACAGACAAAGAGATTTTGGTTGGTTTGGGTAATGATGGATCGAAGATTAGTTCCAAAAAGAAGATCGCTGAAGTTCGTTTTTTGCGATAATCCGATAACTATATCAGTAGCACTAATTGAGTTAGCAATCTTTTTAATACCACTGGCAATATTATGATCGACAATACTCAGAAGGTTTAACTGTTGGTGCGACTGGGTGCCGATTTTTTGAGCTTCTTGAAGGATTTCCGTAGTTGCAACTTGATAGTTAATAACCGAATCTTCTTCGTTGATAACAGCCATTCCGGTGACAGTATCTCGTCGCTCTGTAGAGGAGAGCCTGAACGCCAGATGTAATAGAACCTTCATGGTATTGGGGTTAGCCAATGGTACCAGTATTTTAGGCGTGATCGTCTTTAATTCTTTTTGGTTTAGGTCAGGAGATTCGTCAAGAGCAATCTTTCGGGCAGCGCTTTCAGTGGCTACGGTCGCTACTAAGCAGGTAACCAAAATGAGGACTATGGTGCCATTCAAAATATTATCATCTATCACCCCCATTCGATGCCCCACCATAATTACAGCTAAGGTGGCCGCGGCATGTGAAGCACTCAAACCGTAGATCAATCTTCTATAACTACCAGGCATCTTAAATAGTATGCTGGTTGCAAATGCAGCTAACCACTTTCCACTTAATGCAACTGCCGTTAATGTTATGGCAACGAAGACGGCTTTATATCCATATAGTAATACCCGAAGATCGACTAACATCCCTACAGAAATCAAAAAGAAAGGAATGAAAAGTGAGTTACCCGTAAACTCAATGCGATTCATGAGCTGTGAGTTTGTGGGTATTAATCTATTCAGTGACAACCCTACTGCAAATGCACCAATAATTGGCTCCAAACCTGCTAACTCCGCTAAGAAGGCGCTTAAAAAAAGCATCGATAAAACAAAAACAAAATGGCTAATCTTCTCTCCTTCTAGCTTCTTAAAGAACCATTTGGTTATCTTCGGGATAACCGACAGAACAATAATCAAGAAGATAACAAAAGAGATAAGTAACCTTAAGGCAAACGAGGTATCAAGATTTCCAGCTGCTGATGCGGTTATGACCGCTAAGAGGATTAGTACCGCCGTGTCTGTTAAAATGGTTCCACCAACCGTTATTGCAACCGGCTCAATCTTAGAAAGCCCCATTCGGTTTACAATTGGATAGGCAACTAAGGTATGGGTCGCAAACATACTTGAGGTTAATAGACTCGTCGTAAATCCATATCCCAATATAAAGTAACAAACCGGAAAACCGATACCTAATGGTAGTATGAAGGTTAAAAAGCCGAATAGGATACTCTTATTCTTGTTTTTTACAAATCGCTTCAGATCTAATTCCAATCCAGCGATAAACATGATATATAATAATCCAATGGTTGAGAATAGGATTACTGCATCATTCCTTTGAATTAAATTCAGCCCATGTGGACCGATGGCAACTCCTGAAATGATCAACCCAATTATACCTGGAACACGAATCTTACGCAACATCAGGGGTGCTAACAAAATAATAAGCAATACCGTCGAAAACACCAAAACTGGATTAGTAAAGGGTGTATTAAACTGATGCGCTATATGTTCCAAAAAAACTTTCATAAGCTGCCAAATGATACAATGTTACAAAGGTACCAACTTTTATTCTTTACTACTCTCACTCTCCTAGGCGACTCTTTACCCTAGATTAATCCTGAATCAATCTAATCGAATAATTATTCTGTCACTAATGTAGAAATGTGATAAGCGATTTTAAGTTAAGAAAAACGTCAATCACTAAAAAGAATCCCATTGCAACCAACAAAACACCGACCCCTTTGTTGAGTAAGCCAATAACACGATTGGTTAGTATTCCTTTTAACTGATGAGCAACAAAACATTTTAAGGCATCGGTCGATAATATGGTTAATATGGCTCCTGCAAAAAAGTAGACAATCCCGTTCGAGTTGACTCCATAATTTGAACTCACACCAACCATTGCGGTTATCCATACAAACCAAACCCCAGGATTAGCTATGTTCAAAAAATAACCCTTAAGTATGTATATCATTGGCCCTGGAACCTTGATCTCTTCATCATCTTTCTCTCCTTTTACAGTCTCTTCAGGCTTCCTTGTAAACGTTACCGTCCCAAATATGATTAGTATCAACCCCCCTATCAAACTGAAATAGAAGTTTTGACGCGGATCTTCTCCTAATATCTGCGAAAACCCTTGATAGGTGAGTATGATTACTGTAAGGTCACTTAGAAAAATCCCTAAGGCTATTAGTAAGCCTGCTTTAAAACCCCTATGAATACTCGTTTGCAGCAAAACAAATAGAGCTGGACCTACAAGTAAAGCTAATGTTAATCCAATCAGTATTCCGTTGAGAAAAGGATGCATCCTTAATAGTTAATTCATTTTTCTAATCGCAAAAATAAACCAAAATGCTGATTAACCTTTCTCCT
>Ga0209066_10001399_pt1 | contig 32032 bp, 45 predicted proteins | sample All_14_2_FD_187198 | JGI IMG/M metagenome (GOLD analysis project Ga0209066, IMG submission 187198) | Freshwater microbial communities in response to fracking from Pennsylvania, USA - Allegheny Zone_MetaG_DW_15 (SPAdes) (version 2) ... | reverse complement strand
CTTCGGCTTCAATCTGTGCCTGCGACATCAGGGACTGGCGAATGCCCTCGACGGCATTGGCGTTGCGGCTTTCAGCGGCCTTATCAGCAGCCGCAAAGAATTTATCGACTTCCGTGGTGCGGCTCGTTTGGGCACTCACATCCTGAATGCCCAGCACGATGCCGCCGATTTGCTGGTTGGTCTTGACCTTGGCCAGTTGAGCCCGGGCCTCTGCCACCTTGCGCTCGTTGTCGATGCGGTCTTTGCCGATCAGCTTTTCTTGCTCCAGGCGGGCGATTTCCTGTTCCAGCGCCGCTGCCTGGGCTTCGCTGTTGAGGTTCAGAAATGCGAGCTTGGAGGCGTAGTAATCGCGCTCATCAATCAAGCCCGCGCTGCGCATGGCCTGCATGACCTTTTCGGCGTCGCTGTAGATGCTGATCAGCTCGACCGACTGCGACTTGATGCTGGACAGATCCAGGGCCAGCTGGGCCTTGGCGATGTTTTCTGGAGCCGTGTTGGCAGGCCCTTTCGCGCTTGCCGTGGCAAATTTCGTATTGATGTCTGCAATGCGCTGAGCCAGCGCAGCCTCAGTCAACAAGCCAGCGGCTATCAACGCTTGCCCCTCTACCCGGGCTTTGCGGATCTCGGCCTCGCGCTGCTGCTGTGCGCTCGCGTACTGCGAACCAGCCTGGTCCCAGGCGACCAGTTGCTGAGCCGTTTTGACCTGGCCAGCCTGCGCCTCGGCGGCACTTTTGCGCAGCCGCACGTCGGACTGCAAAATGCTTTGTCGATCGCGCAGCTTCACCAGCTCCGCGTCCAGCAGCTGAGTGTTGAACCCTGCGGCCTTGCGCTGCTCAATTTGAGCCTGCAGCTTTGTGATGGCGTCAGACTCCACCGCCAGCTGCCCCTCGGGCCCCGCATCACGCCCAATGGCCTTGATGGCGTCCCACGCTTCGGTCACCGCGCTTTTGATGCCCCGCCATCCCCTCTCCACCAGGCCCAGGTTGGCCTCCATCTGGCTGGTGCGGTCAGCCAGCGTGTCTGCAAACGCGGCCTGCGCCACCCGCGCGGCCTCGGTGGTGCGCCCCTGGTCCATCAAGGCCTTGATCTGGCGGTATGTGGATGCCGTCAGGTAGTTCATGCTCTCGTTGAGCTTGAGCGATGCCTGCAGCGGCGCCTTGCCCAGTTCGGCAAACCGCGCTGCCGTTTCTTCCGCCGCCGCACCGCCCACGGACTCCAGCCGCACGGCCGCCACCGTGAACGCCTCCAGCTGCGCGGCGCCCACCTGCCCGGTGGCCACCAGGGCCGCCAGCACTTCCACCGCTCGGCCCTGCGTGCCCACCACCGCATCCACACCAGCCGCCATGCCCATCAGCTGGCCCTGCGTCACGCCTGCGGCGTTGCCGCTGTCAATGATGGCCAGCTGCAGGGCGCGCGCCTCTTGAGAGCCTGCGTAGGCACCGGCAGCCAAAACAGCCATCGCTGCGGCCGTCAGCGTGAAAGGGTTGAGCAGGCCCAGCACATAGCGGCCCGTTTCGCGCGCAGCAACGCCAACACCGCCGAACGAATCCTTGATCTGTCCGCCCTGCTGAATGGCGACCATCCATATGGGCATGCCGCTGGCAATACTCACGGCCACGTCGGTGAACTGCATCGGCAAGTACTTCAACGCCTGCGCATGCTGACCGGCACTGATGGCGCCCATCTTGTGGGCATTGTTCGAGGCCGACAGCGCCGCAATGTACGGCTCCGCACCATCGGCCACCCCAAGCTGGGCGGCCCTGTAGCGCAAGGTATCGGCGGTCGATAGCCCTTGCACAGCCACTTGGTCGCGCAAGCCCGCCAGGAACGACGCCTGAGCACTGGCCTGGGCCTGCTTGGCCTGCGCCGCCTCGCGCTGCGCCTGCGCTTCGGCTTGCGCGGCTTGAGCCGCTTGCGTCTGCGCTGCACGCTGGTTCTGCAGCTGGATGATCAGATGGGATGCCTCTTGGCCAACACCCAACTGAGCAGCCCGGTGGCGCAGCATCTCTTCGGTGCTCTTGCCAAACGTCGCCACTTGGTCGCGCAAGCCTGCCAGGAAGCCAGCACCCATGGCCTGGGCCTGGGCCATGCCTTGCCCGGCGGCGCGCCCGCTGCGCTCCATCTCACGCAACCCGGCGTTCACGCCATCGCTGCCCCGAGCGGTTGCCTGCAGCGCAGCACCCGTCTTGCCGGCCTGCGCACCCACACCCTGCAGCGCATCCTCGGATTGCTGCGCGGCCACAACCACGGCCCGGGCATCGGCGGTGATCATGAGGGCGAGTTTCATCGTGCTCATATGGGTTTCGCTTTATCAAAAAAATGGCTTACAGCTTGCTGCTGATCTCCCGCACCGCCTGCAGCTCGCGCTCGTTCAAAATGCGCAGGGCCTCGGCTTCAATCTCACGGTACTGGCGCACCACCGGGTACTGATCGCGCCACAGAATGCCCAGCCAGCGCACCTCCTGTGCCACCGCTGGAGACGGCGCAGCACGCCAGTGCGCCCCACCCATGCCCATGCTCAACTGCAGTTGCCCCAGGCAGGCCAGGAACAGATTCAGTGCGTCCACATGCCAGGGCCACACCTCGCACACCTCACCCTCATCGCACACCTCGGGCGCTGGCTGTCCCGCGTCTGCTTCGTCTGCATCGTCGGGTTGCAGGCCAAAAGCGGCCAGTGCTTCGCAGAACCCGGCTTCGGCTTCCTCATCGTCCACCGCGCCGTCATCCTGAAGGCGCAGCCAATGGCGGGCGATGGCTTTCAGTTTTTTGAGGTTGCGGCCACGTAGTGGTCAAAGAAGCTCTTCACGATGGCCGCCTCCAGCGGCCAGATGGCACACAGGCGCTCCACATTGGTGGGCGTGAACGCCATCGGCGTGCGGTCCTCTTCGACCAGGTCGGTGCCAAAGCCCACCAGCACCTCGTCCAGCACCTCGCGATCTTTCACGGGTGGTGCATCGGCGCTGCCGCTCGCACGGGTGCGAATACGCTGCAACAACTCGTCCAGCGCAGGCTTGTCCAGCGCCTTGAACACCACGGTGAACTTCACGGGTGTGAACTTCCCGCCGTCGCTGGGCACTTTGGCAGTGACGGGGGCCGTGAAAGTGGGTTTCTGGGTAACGACGAACATGAAGAAAAGCTCCGGGTGATTGAAAAATGAAGGCTCACAGGCTGACGATGCGCAGCTCGTCGTTGCCGGCTACAGGGTCGAGCTCGAAGTCCAGGCCGACCATGCGCTTGCCATTCAAGTCTTCTTTGCGGTGCGCCTTGAGCACCATGGCCGGGGCATGCAGCAGAATCTGGTTGCCGCTGGTTTTGCCAATGACAAAGCCCAGGCTCTGCACCGTGCGGCTCTTGATATGACCAATGAAGGCGGCTTCCTGCGCCGCCGTCAGCGCCAGGCCCATCGAGCCTTTGATCTTGCGGTCCTGCAGCACCACCTCCTCATCAGTGAGCAGCGGGCTGAACGCCACCTGGTTGCCCCAGTCCAGCTCCAGGCCCGAGCTGTTGTAGGCCACGCCAGCGGCCAGCGCGCCGGCCGCATAGGTGCAACCCAGCGTGATGTCGGTGACGTTGGCCCGGGTGATGGCGACCGGGTCTTTCCAGGCGGTGAGCGTGGGCGCCACGTTGGCCACCGCCGTCGGGGTAGCTTCCAGGCCGGTGAACTCGAACACCAGCTTGGGCACCTCGCCCACTTTGGCCGAGAGCTTGACCGTGCCCCTGGCGCCCACCAGCTTGTGCAGCAGGCCGTCGTCGTACCAGTACAGGGTCAAGGTCTTGAGCAGGTCTGTGATCGGCAGATATTCCACCCGGTTCGGCGTGAGCAGGCCTGTGGCCTCTGCCATGCCGCAGCCCAGCAGCAACGCACCCCATACCGGCGCCGTGGCCGCCAGGCCGGCGCCCGACAAGAGCACCGAGAAACTGCACTTCGAATAGGAGGTGCCAGGAAACGACTGAGCCGAACCGAACCAGCCCGTCATGGAAGCCACCTCAGTGGCGCTCAGCTCCAGCGGGGTGATCGACAGGTCGTGCGCCTTGATGGCATTGGCAGCACCCGTGGGGGTTGCGTCCGTGCCGGGGGTGGTCTCGACCTTGCCCAGGACGACGGTTTTCTTGATGTAGCGGGTCATGGTGCGTTACTCCGACGTGGGCACAGAAGGGATGGCAGCAGGCGCGGCATCATCTGCCCAGCAGGCCTGCACCGGGTCCCAGCGCCAGCTGCCGCCACCCGGCAAAGGGGTGTTGTCGGGGGTCGGTGTGTTGTTGGGCGCGTCGTTCGCGGCGCCGGCTTGAGGCGTTGGGGAAGAGTTCTTGGCCATGTCAGGCGCTCCTGTAATAGTTTTTGAAGGTGAATTCGTCGCTCCACCACAGCCGCCCATCGCCCGCAAACTGCACCAGTTCGCCGCCCAGAAACCACACCGGCTCGCCCGTATCGTCATCGGGCACCCAGCCAATCAGCGCGGCCTTCACCTGAGCGCGCAAGCCCGCCAGGTCCAGCACGCCAGGTGTGCCCAAAGGGTCCAGCGTGTTCACCACCTGGATGACGCCAAACACACGATCCTCCACCTGCGAGGCAGGGCCGGTGTCCTCAATCAGCGTGCCGCGCTCGGCCAGCGGTATGAGGTACACCGCCGGCGCCACCCGGTTGCCACGCATCGCGGCGTCCAGCCCGGCGGCTGATTCGATCTCGCGCAAGCCCACCAGGCGGGCCTTCAAGCGTCCAAGAATGAGCGTGGTGTCCATGCTGCGGCTTTACCGAAACGCGTTGAGCTGTGAGCGGCCAAACACCGGCGCGGCCCCGGCAAAGCGCACATCGGTGGCGCTGCCCGCTGCTGCGCTGGCCGCTGGGTCTGCCACGCCCAGGCTGAACTTGCCCTGGGCCACCAGCGCCAGCATGCGGTGCGCATCTCGGTTGTCGCGCGCCACCGGGTCTTTGGTCTCGTCGGTAATGCGGTGCTGGTTCAGTAGGTAGCGCGCCATGGCCCGCGCCCATGCCGTCAACACATTTTTGCTGGACGCACTGGCACCCAAGTCCAGTGGCAGCGTGTAGCCGCCCTGCACCAGGTAGCCGTCAATCAACGCGCTGGCCTCAGCCACCGCGTCTTCAACCCGGGCCAGCGCGGCATCGGCCGCATCCAGCTGGGCCAACGTCCAGGCGCTGCGGTCGGTGCCGCGCAGCGTGGCATCCATCAGCGCGTAGTCCGTCACGGCCAGGTGCTCGGCGCTGGCCACCTGGGCCAGCTCGCGGGCCCCTGGGCGCTCAGCCAGCTCAGCGGTTGTGATGTAAGGCATGGTGGGCGGGCTCAGGCTGTATCAGGCGGTGGCGGGCACGTCCAGATCCACCAACATGGTCACCAGCATGGGTTCGGTGGTGAGCTGTGCGTACTGCTCGTCACTCAACTCGGCCAGGGGCAAGGTTGTTTCGCCATCGGGAAAGGCAAAGCCAGCGCGGCGAAAACCAGCCCGCTTGGGCACCACCTTCAAGCCTTTGGGCTTATCACCCTGCTCGGGTTTGGTGGCAAGGGGTTTGGCTGCGGTGGCAGATTTGGTGCTGTTTTTGGCGGTGGCCATGTGGGCTTCTCCAGAGGGGTTCAAGGTTTGTACGATGGGCGCAGCGGCCTGGGTCAGATCAACCAGGGGCAAACGACCACTTTGGACAGGTTGCGCATCACGTTGGAGGCGCCGTTGGCCAGGCGCTCGGCCTGCACCACCTCCAGCGCTGCCTTCTCCAGGTTCGGCGGCACCCACAGCTCATTACTGCGGATGACCAGCGGCTTGCCGTTGTCGCCCACAAAGCTTTGGTGCTCGGCCCGTGCCTCGGCGTAGCTGGTGATGTCCAGCGTCTCTTTGCTGGCATAGGCCAGCTGCCACAAGCCAAAGCCGGTATTGCCGCGCCCGTCAGCACCCCAAATGAACTCATTGCGGCTGAAGACGTTGTCGTCGGTCAGGCTGGTCTTGGCGGTAATGGCGTAGTCGCGGCGCTTTTGGTAAATGATGGGTTTGAGCACCTTGGTGGTGTCCAGCAAAAACCAGGGCGTGCCGCTGCCACCCTGGAAGTTGCTCACACTGACCTGCTTGCCAGGTGCGCCCACAGGGTGATCGGTGTCGAAGAAATACTGACCGTCGTAGCAAGGCGTGGTGAAACCTGCTTTCATCAAGCCAAACACCATTTCGTCGGGGTGCTGGGCGGCATCTTGGCCAATTTGCTCCACCACAGGACGATAGACACCGAACTGGTCATCCTCGATTTCGTCACGGTTGACTGTGACGCTGTTTTCGAACGTCTTGTTCTTGATGGCGTAGTCGTGGGCGACCAGGTTTTGGAGCTGGCGCTCGCCAATCCATTCGCGGAACTTGGTGATCTTGCCCAGCCAGCCGTACTTTTGCTCAGAGCTGGAGCTGGGCACCAGCGTGGCGCACTGGCTCCACATGGGGGCAGTGCTGGTCATTCCCATCTGGAAAGCCGCGCTGAAAGATTGGTGGAGGATGGACAGGTTGGCGTGATTGATGATCATGGTTCGCTCTTCTTGTGATGGTGGGTGGGGTGGTCAGTTGAACTTGACCCAGACGCCATCGGCATCCACGTCAAACACCTTGCCGGCCACACTGCGTGTGCTGGTGCCACTGGTCTTGGCGACGGTCTGGTCGTCCACCATGTAGCAATCAGCGCCAATGTCGGCCAGGGCAATGGCATCGGTGGAGGCGCTGTTGCCCAACTGATGCACGCCCTTGCTCACGCGCACCCGGATGTCGCCAGCCGCACCGGCCGAGTTGTCAGCGCGGTGCTCGGCCACGCCAGCGGCCTTGAGGGTGGTGGACGTGGCACCTGGCACGGCATAGCCGCCGGTGTTGATAGCGACCATGGACCCGGCAAAGATGCGGGTCGCTGCGGCCACGGGGGGCTCCATCTGGTCGCCGTTGCGGCGCAGGGTGTTGCGGTCTTGGGTGAGTGCGGTCATGGGCTGGTCCGTTGTGGGGTGGTGGGTGTGTTGGCTCAGGCCACAGCAGTGGCGGGCGTCACAGCGCGGTACTGGTCAGCGCTCAGGCCCATGGCGCTGCACACCGCCAGCTCGGCAGCAGACAGCTGTTGGGCACCTTGGGCTGCACCGGTTGACGCGGGCGGCTTGCCGCCGGTCTGGGTGCCGTTCAGCGCTGCAATGGGCTGCGCTGTGGCCAGGTAGGCGGTCAGTGCCGCCATGTTGGATTTGCCCAAGTCGCGCGCCCACGCCTCCTGAGCGGGCAGCAAGCGGCCATCGGCCAGGGCGGGTTTCACTTTGTCGTCGATGTCAAAGTCGCGCTGGCGAGCGCTCAACACCGCAATGTTGGTGCGCAGCTCTTCCACCACGGCCACCGGCACAAACTTCGCCGGGTCCGGTGCAGCCGGTGTGGCCGTGCGCAAACTGGTGCAAGCCGCCACCACAGCGTCTGCCGTGGCATCAGCGGGCAGCGCCAGTGCCTGGCGCGCGGCACCGGCCTGGGCCTGCAGCGTGGCAATGGAGCCCACAGCGCTCAGGGCGGTGCAGGCGGCGGTTTCGGTGGTGTTGTCTGGCAGGCCGAGGGCGGCCAGCACAGCCTTGAGCAAAGGGTTCAAGTCGGGCTCCTGGTGGTGGGTTGGAATCAAAAAAGCAGCCGTGGCCGCTGCCAGCAAAGACAGCGGCTCCATGCCGTGAATGGCCGGGTTGTTGGTCAACGCGCCCATGTGCACCGACAGCACCGTGCCGGTGCGCCGGTCAAATTCGAAAACGGGACTGAAGTACAGGTACTCCTTGGCGTCAATCAGGGCTTTGGCGCGAGCGGTCAGCTCGGTCACGGCGTACAGGCCTTTGCCCTCCAGCCAGCGCAGCTCACGCATCCAGCCCGCCGCCGGTGCGGGCTGGCCGTTCTTTTCTTTGTTCAGGGTCTGGTGTTCGTAGTCGATCACCGGGGGCTGGACCAATGCGCTGAAACGGGCAATCACGCCCTGGGCGCTCTGCGCATCCACGCGCCACAGCGGGTGATCCACCGGGCGGCCGTCGCTGGGGCCAAACTCACCCGCTGGCGTGACTTGCAACAGCACCAGCCCATCGGGCAACTGCACGGCCACGTCACCCGGAGTGGCGGCTGCAAAGCTGCACACCGCAATGGCCACTGCGGTCAGGCTTGCTTGCGTTGTGTGGGAGGGGGTTTGTTTCGCCATGCCCACACTGTCGCGGTGGGCGGCATTTTGGGCCGCTGAAAGCCCTTAAAGAAAAAAGCCCCTGTGCATTCGGTGCATCAGGGGCTGTGTGTAGCTGATCATTTTTCCTGACATCAGGAACCATCTTCATCATCGTCAAAACCAGGCAGCCTGTTCTGCCTGGCCAAAAACCGCTCTCGCTCAATGGCCGCAATGATCTGGCGCACCCGCGTTTCGGTAATGTCATACAGCTTGGCTAGCTCCCGGTGGTTGTGCCCATTGAACTTGGCGTACAGCTCGCGATCGCGGCTGCTCACGTGCATCGCCAGGCCCTTGGCAAAGTAAATGGCCTCACCCCCCACTTCGTTGGCAATGTGCTGCATCTGAGCCATCACCTGGGCGCTCCAGGCCTGCAGCTGCGCCAGCCACCCGCCATCCGGCGCCGCCTGCCCGGCCCGGGCATCCAGCAACACCAGCGCCTCAAACATACACACCGCCACGTCGCGCATGCGGTCGGTCATTTTCTCGGGCAGCATGGCTTCGAGCACGGCCAGCTCAGCGGCGGTCATGTAACGGCGTTGGGTCATTATTTGAGTTCCACATTCGAGCGCTTGGCCCATTTTTTCAGCGCTTCAATCACCCGAGTGATCTGCGGCTGTGTCTGAAAGCGCCAGGCGCTGACACCGGTCTGGCGCGTGGCATAAGACTGCAGTGCGGCATCGGTGTCGGTGTGTACCACACCGGCTGCGGCCAGCGCGTGCCACAGCGCCCGGGCCTTGCCCCACTGCTGGTCGCCAGCGTCGTCAATGTTGCGCACCAGCGCCGGGCGCTTGGGCACGTAGGCAGGCTTTTGCCCACGCGCCACCGCCGCGCTGGCCTGCATCCCCGCCAGGTGCGCCAGGTACTGGCGGCGCTGCAGAGCCGTCATGTCGGCCGCGCTGGCCACGCCCGTCACCGCCAGCTTCAGCGCGCTCGCTTCTTCAGCGGTCAGGTTCAGCGCCTTCTGCGCCATGTGCATCGCAGCCAGGTGGCTGTTGCGGGTTGCGGTCTTGGTCATGGTTGCATCAACCCAGCCACAGGGGCCCAAGCCACCAGTTCCACACACCCAGCAGGCTTGTGAGCAAAAACACCCCCTGCTGCGCAAACATGCGCCAGTGGCCATGCCCCGCACTGAACACCAGCCAGCCCACATTGCTGACCAGGAACGCAGCAAAGCCCAGGCCCGGGTGCACCGTACTGGCCAGCAGAGCGGCGCCCAGCATGCCCGCCACAGCCGCCACGGTTTCGATGACAGTGAAATAACGGTCCATGGTCAGCCCTCCAGGCGCTGCAAGTTGATGCGCTCAGCGGGCAGCTCCAGCGCCACCGCCACCAGCGCACCGTCGGCAGACCGCGCCACCGCCAGCAACTCGCCCGCCCGACTGGCCAGCTGCGCGGCGCCGTACACCTTGCGGCCGTGGCGCAGCAAACCGTCGGCGCCCACGCGGCGGATGAACCAGGAGGTGCTGCGCTTGAAGTGCCGGCCCTTGTACAGATCCCAGGCCTGTGTGATCTTGCGGGCGTCAGTGGGCCAGTAGCCCGCCAGCAAGTTGTGCACGGTGCCGCGCGACAAGCACAGGGCATCGCTCACGTAACGAACCGGGTGCGCACGGACAAAAGCCAGCAAATCGGGCGGGGCCGCCAGAGGCCCATAGGAGCGCCCACAACCCCCCGAAGCCGCGCTGGTATCAGGGGCCGGTGCAGCGCGGCTGAAACCCTTGTCAAAATCGTCCATCGCGGCAATCGGCACGCTAGGAGGCAATGCCATCTTGATGTTGTAGCCCTGGTACATCAGAACAGCTCCTCGGTCTGGGTGTCGCGCTCGGCCTCGGCCACGTCCAGGCCACGCCGAACGAAGTGATTGACCAGCATGTTGAGATCGTCCTGGTCGTCCAGGTCGTGGGCTTTGTTGTCGTAGATCGCAATGCGCTCCAGCTCCTCGGGCTCAACCACGGCGCCGACCTTGCCGATTCCCGGCACCGGCTGGAACTCGATGCTCATGAACATCTCACGGTACGCGTCAAGGTCGCGCTGGGTGATGGCAGCACCGGCCACCATCAGCAGCTCGAAAGCCTCCGAACCCGGACCCATCAGGTATGCGAGCCGTGGGTCGGCTTTGATGCGCTTGAGGATATGCAGCACGGCGGCGTCTGATGCGGTGCTCATGCTGCACCCCCGCCATAGCCTGGCCGCTCAAGAAACCCATCGGTGCAATCGCAAAAGCCGGTGTACACGGCACGCAGCCCGAAAAGGTTGGCACCCTGAATGTGCAAAAACGGGTTGCCGATAGGGGCGGGGCCGAACAGGTCGAGTTGTGCGGGGTTGCTCATACAGCCGCCACATCAAGACTGATGGCGTCATACGCGCCGGTGGTCTCATTGCGCTTGTAGAAGCGCACATAGGGCTTGGTGCTGGCGGCTTGCATGCTGTCGGCAATGGCTTGCATTGCGGCTTGCCACTTGGCGTCCCGGATGTCCAGACGGCGCAGGCCCAGCACGCGCCCCGTGTTGATCTTGCCTTCCTTGTCGGTCTGGAATGCGTGGTTCACCAGCGCCTTGATGTTGTCGTTGGCGCCCTGCGCCCACTCGTGCACGCACTCATCAATCAGCGCCTTGGCGGCCATGAGCTGCTCGCCGAACGTGATCTTGTCTTGCATCTGGCGCACCAGCTTGTAACGGCCGTCGTAGCTCAGCAGCGTCACGTTGCCCTTCTCGCCACCGGTCTTCACGCCGTATTGCTCCAGGCTGGTGGCCACCAGTGCGGCCACTTCACCCATGGCGTGCAGCTTGAACTTTTTCAAGCCTGCCGCGTGCGTCTCGGCCATGGTGCACAAGTCCATCACCACCTGGTGGCGCAGCTTGTCGATGTCTTTGACCTTGGTCTCGGGGATCAGGTTGCCGCTGGCGTCTTGCCAGTAACCGGCGGGGATTGTGTGGGTCATGTGGGTCTTTCTGGGGATGGGTATGGACAAGTAAAAACGGTTGGGGTCTGCGCGGGGTGTGCGACAGCTGGCGGGTTGTGGCAGCTGGCCAGCGCGGCGATGTAGCCCGGCTGGTGTGGGCTTCTCTGCTCGCCCACCCGGCTGGGCAGGCTCAAAAAGTCGGCGGCGCCGGGGCGGGTGCAGGCCATGGCGGGCGGGCGCCAGTCGGTGCACTGGCGGGTGTCGTGCTGGCGCGGCGGGGGCACACGCTCCAAGCAGTAGCGCGGGTAATCGTGGATCGGTTCGGCCGGCTCTTGTGCGGCGGCGTCTGCACCGGGCTGCAGGGCGGCGGGCAGCTCCGACATGTCGGCCACCCAAACGCCCGTCACGCCCGGTCCAGCCACGTTTTGCACGTAGCCCACGGATCGCATGTACCGCACTGCTGCGTCGAAAACGCTGCGCCGCATCGTGCCGCCGACGGCGGCATACAGGTCGTCGGTGTTGGTACGGCCGTGGGCCACCAGGTGGGCCAGCACGGCATCGCGCAGGGCTTGTGCTTTGGCGCTGCTCATGGCTTGGCTCCCGGCACCGGCTTGCCCAATATCGCGGCAATCTTGGCGCGCGCGGCTTCATTGGGCGGCGCCGTCTTCTTGGCGCCCTCGGGCATGGCGGTGTTGCTGCCGCCGTACACCGTTTCCAGCGCAGCGCCAATACCCATGGGCACACCGCGCACCGTCACGCTGTTGCGCGGCGCCTGCGCCTCGCTGCGGCGCTCGCTCTCGCGCAGGGCCTCGGCGCTGGCTTCTTGCTTGTCGGCCATGCCGGCCAGCACGGTGTACAGGTAAGCGTGGCTGGTGAGCGGCAGGTCAATGCGGCCAGCGGCGCGGGCCGTCAACACCTGTTCAATGGCGCGCTCCCACAGCCGGTGTGGTACTGCCCAGTCGCGGCCCCGGTGCGTCACAGTCTGGCGCTGCAGGTCGGGCAGCAGCTGGGCGATCAGCCGGACCTTTTTTCTCAAGGTCAAAGCTTGTTTGTCGGGCGTGAACAGGCCAACGTATAAAACAACCAGGTGGGCCATGGGCACGGACAAGGCCACCAAACGAGTGAAGGCCTGCTCGTCGTCAAGGCTTCGGGTGATCTGCTCCAAAGTCAGTTCAGACCGGCAAACTGGGCAGCAGATGGCATCTTTGGGCTTCGCGCTCATTGGGCCGTCCAGTAGCCCAGCAGGCCAGAAACGAGCACCACGGCGATGACAAGCGAAAAGCTGACCGCGGTGTACTTGATCAGGTAATGACGCTGGCTTTTGTCGCCCAGCATGCCGCTGGGCGTTGGCTCAATGAAGCCAGGCGCAAAGGGGTACTCGGACTTGCTGGACACAAACGGGGCGCAGCCGCTGCAGCCGGGGCTGCGGCGCTGGCACACGCCCAGCTGCTCGCAGCTGTAGCGGTGGGTGGCGGTTTTGATCGGGGCCACAGGGGCTGTGGGGGTTGGAATTTCAGTGCTCATGGTTTTTTCAGGGCAGAAATACGGCGGGCGGTTGGGAAGATGTCGAGGGCAAACAACACGGCGTCGCAGCCGCTGGGGTACAGGCCGTGGTGCTCACCGGCTGAGCCGTCACACATCACGATGCGGACAAGGAAGCTGCGCATGGCTCAGCACCCCTTCACCACACTGGCATCCACCACCGGGTAGCACACGCGGGCGGCTTCGTTCATGGCGCGGCACACCAGGTTGTTCACAACCAGTGGGTAGCAAATGCTCCGCGCTTCGCTGGGCTTGGCGCCGCGCGGCAGGTGGATCAACCGGGTTCGAATGGCGTCGGCCGCGTCGGGCGCAAACACCTGCTCGTACTTCAAGTCAAACCGCGCAAACTTGTGGCGCAAATAGCCCTCCAGATCGTGGTCCAGCGGACCCAGGGGCACCAGCTCGCAGCGCTGCGCCACTTCGCGCAGTTCAGCGCCGCCGTTGGACAGGCGGGCGCCCAGCTCGGGCTGGCCCACCAGCGCCACACCCACCAGGCGGCGCAGGCCGTCTTTCAACTCCAGCCAGCGCTTGAGGTGCTTGAGCGTGGCGGCGGGCATGGTGTGCGCCTCTTCGATCAAGATCAGGTGGCGGCGGCCTGCGTTGGCGCTGGCTTTGAGCAATTGGTGCACCTGTGCAAAGCGTGCGTCGGGGCTGCTTTTTGGGCTCACCTGCGGCGCCAGGGTGCGCACCACGGCCTCGGCAATCTGCCCGCTCTTCATGGGCTTGCCCTTGGCCTCAGACTCTTCCATGGCGAGCACATAGGGGCGGATCACCACCACTTCTTTGCCCTCCGTGCGGATGCGCTCCTCCAGGTCTTCGGCCAGGGTGGACTTGCCCGCACCGCTCTCGCCGACGACGGCCATGAAGCCGTGGTGCATGGCGCAGTCCAGCAAACTGGCGCGCACATAGCGCACGCTGGGAGTCTGGTACACGTCGTCGGACGACTGAACATCGTCCACAAACGGGTTGCGCGACAAGCCAAAGTGGCGGCGTGCCTCGGGGGTCAGGGCGGCGTTTTGCAATAACATGGGTACTTCCTGTTCAAACGGTTCTTCAACGGATGCCTCTAGGGCGGGAAAGGCCTCGGCGTGTTCCACCACGCTGGGGCCAACTTCTTTCTGGGGTGCCGCAGGCACCACCAGGTCAAAACGGTTGGGGGCAATGCGGCTCACAGCGCACCACCGTTGACCACACGCAGGCCAGCGCGCACCGTGAGGCGGGCGGCCAGCTCGGGCAAAGCGCTTTCTGGCACCGCATCGGGGTGCAGGTTTTTGAGCGTGGCCAGCAACCCGGGCGACATGGCCACACCCAAACCCATCAACGCGCGAACCGCCTCAAAGTGGTTCAGCATCGCGTCCGCGTGCTGGGTGCGCAGGGCTTGCAGCTCAGCGGTTTTGATGGGCACCGCCTCGGGCAGCAAGCGCGTAGGCAGCTCGCCCTGGCCCAGGTGCGTGTGCGCCACCACACCCTTGCCATCGTTCAGGTGCATGAACGGGCGGGCGTTCTTCGTCTTCAACTTCTCGGCCTCGTCCAGCGAAGTGCCCGGCCCGTAGGTGGCCGCTGCAATGCGCTTGCCCGCTTCTTGCGCCGCGTTGTGCGGGGCGGTGCGCCGCTCAGAGCCAATCAGCGTGGCCGACATGGGGCGGCCAAAGGCATCGAACTCGCGCTGCGGTGCCACGTCCACATGCTGCGCATCTTTGCCGTGGTTCTCCAGCGTCACGCGCACCGTGGCATCGCCCAGCAGCAGCGGGCTGACCACCACTTTTTGGCCGTTGGCAAACGAACCCGCCCACGGCTCCAACAAATACAGCTCGCTCTTCTTCGTCTGCGGGTGCACAAAGGTGATGCGCGAGTCTTTGATCACCCGCGTCTCTTCTTTGCCCCGCATGAAGTAGGCGCAGGTTTCCCGGTCTGGCATCTCCACCAGAGCGCCGGGGTAGTGGGCAATCAGGTTCCACAGGTCATCGCGCACGCGCAGCTGCCCGTCGTCGCACAGGGTGCGGGCGTCCACATGCTTGATCGCGTTGGCGTTGTGGTCGCGCACCCAGGCCGCAGAGCTGGCGTTGAGCTGTTCCGCCGTCTCCACCGGTTCGTCGCGCAGGCGGCTCTCAAAGTGGCGCTCAACAATCCAGTTGGCGTTTTCCACGCCGCCCTTGACCCAGGCGTGGTGCGTGGCGTGGGCCTCGTACACCACCCCCAGCGCTTCCAGCAAGCGGCGCACGCCCGGGCTGGTGAACTCGCTGCCCTTGTCCCACAACAGCATGCGCGGCACGCCGTGGCTCAGCCGCTGGGCTTGCCTGCCCCAGGTGTGCAGCAGAAACTCAAACAAGTTGCGCTGGTTCTCACCGGCAGACTCGTAGTAGCGGACATCAATGCTGCGCGAAGCGTGGTCGTAACGCACATAGCGCCACACCTTGAGCTTCACCTTCTCCAGCGCCACCGGCTTGTTCTTGTTGAACTCCTTTTCGGTCATGATCACCTGGCGCCCGCCCAGGTAATACACCAAGCACAACGAGGGGTCTATCTGGTGCACATGGTTGGGGTGTTCGCTGCGCAGGCGCTGGTGGTTGCGGGCGGTGGCCTGGGTTTTTACGTCCATGCGCTGCGCCCGCAGCAGCGAGCCTATGCGGCTCTCAGACACGTTGATAACCAAACCGTTCTGACTGGCAATGTTCATGGCCACGCAAATGGGTTTGGTGCTGATGCCGTTGCGCCGCACGCTCTGCTGCAAAGACGCTGCAATGAATTCGAGCGACTGCACCGGCAGCCGCGAGGTGCCCGAGTCCGTGCGGCGCTTGCGCCCGGTCTCAAACCCGGCATGTTCCTTCAGCCAGCGGTACACCGTGCTGGTGGACTGGTGTTTGTCTTGCGCAAAGGCCTTGATCAACCGCGTGCGCTCGCCGCCCTTGGGTGGGGCGCTCAGCAGTGCATCGCGCAAGGCCACCAACTCTTGGAGCTGGTCAAAGGGCATGGTGGGCGGCATGGTGTCAGGCCCCTGGAAATTCTTCGCCAGGGAATCGCTGCCGCAGTGCATCCTGCACATCAGCAACAGCCGCTTCCAACGCATCCGCCAAAGCTGTGGTGGTTGGTTCCGGCGCCGGTCCGTTGTCTGGAGTTGCCCGGGCAAAACGGCACATATCAACCAGCTGCATGGTCTTAGCAAACAGGGTTCTATCCTCATCCGCCAACGACGCGCACAGCCCGTGGATACGCTCAAGTCCAAATTCCAGCAGCCGAGCCTTGTGTCCGAGCTTCCAAGCGAGTTGGCGCAATGCCTCGGTTTCCTCGGGGTCAAGCCTCCATCCGCAAATGGCCGCCACGTCACCGGGAAAGGCAGCGATGTCGCAGGCCAAGCCCTGGGCCACATCCTGAAGATTGTTGGAAACCGCCTCGATTTCGGTCGGCATTTTGTCGGCGCTCATGACTGACCCCCAGTCAGCGGACCCATCACCTGGTCAAAGGTGTTGCGCTCTTTTTCCAGGCTGCGCTCGGCACGGCTCAGCGCCTCTTCGTACACGTCGGCCACATGCCCAATGGCCGCTTCAAAGCGCACGCGGTCTTCTTCGGCCAAGTCAACACCAGCGGCAAACAGCGCCAGGCGGCAGGCCTGCAGCTCGCTCAAGCCCTGCGCCAGCTTGCGCCCGGCGGCGGCCACCTGGTCGGTCAGCGGCACCAGCGCGTCGGGCCAGTCGGTGTGCGCCACCACCTTGCGCTGCAACTTCAGGTCCATCAGCTCGGTGTTGATCTCTTCAATCACCGCCTTGTTGCGCTTGCCCTCGGCCTCGGCCTTGCGAAACGCGGCGCGCAACTGGCTGGCGCTCATGCGGTCCACATCGTCCATGCCGTCCAGCACCTTCAGCTCATCGTCGTCGTGGGTGATCAGCTCCAAGAAGGCGCTGCCGCTTTTCACTTGGCTGGCCAAAAACGACAATTTGTCGCTTTTGGCCGTCTTGCTGGCCGCCTGCATGAAGCGATACGCCGTCGAGCGAGCAAATCCCAACATCTCGCAGCGCTTCTCGAACTCCGTCCCAATTTGGGACAGCTCGCGCAGCAGCAACAGCCGTTTGCCCGTCTCCAGGATGGCTTCGACGGTGCGGCGCTGGTAAAAACGTATCTCATCCTCCAGTGCGCCCACGGACAGCGACCCTTGGTAGCCGATTTGCACGGCCAGCGCCGTCACGCGCTCTTGTTCTTGCGTGCCCAGCTCGGCCAGGGTGGCAAAGTCGGCGCGGGCGGCGTCTTCGTTGATGGCCACTTCGCGGCTCTCGGGGGCGGGGGTGGCTTTTCTTCCTGCGGTCATGTTCGGTTCTCGGTTTGTGTTGTTGAGGGAATTCGGTTCAGAGCGGCACGCCGTAGCGCGCTGCGGTTTCTTCCAGGCGCTGGCGTTCGGCGTTGAGGTTGGCGGTCACGGTCATGGCCACGCGCACAAAGGGCACGCCCAAGCGCCAGCGGTTGGTGCCCGCTACGCGCTCCACAAAGGCGGTTTCGGCTTCCAGCGCAGGCAGGTTGATGGACACCCAGCTGGGCGACACGCCCAGGCCCTTGGCAATCTCGCCCGGGGCCAGGCCCAGCACCTCGTGCCCGGTCAGCAAGCGAAACAGCTCGCAGGTCTTGCGCAGGTTCTCGGCCAGCGGCTTGGTGGGTTTGGCTTCGCTCATGGGCGCACCTCTTCGCCCGTTGCGCGGCCTTGCAGGCGCACCAGCTCCAGCTGGGCGTACAGCGCCACCAGGTCGCGCATGCGCTCGGCCAGCGGGCCGGGCTCAATGGCCAGATCGCCGTAGGTGGTGGCGATGGTGAAACCGTCGGCCATGGCGGGCACCACGCGGTTCAGGGTGTGCGCGTGCAGCTGCGCCGCAGCTGGATCGGTGGGCTGCGCGTCTGTCGCCGGTGCATCGGCAGCGGCTGTGCTTTCATCGCCCAGGATGTAGGCCACATCAAGGCCCAGCTCGGGGCGCTGCTGCGCCAGGACGCGCAGGTCTTTTTCGGGGAATGCATTGCGGCATTTGCGTATGGCAAACGCTTTTTCGCTGAGTCCAAGGGCCTCTGCAACTTGCTTGTCCTTGGTGACTTTGAGTTGCAGCTTCAAACGCAGCAGGCGTTGCACGAAAGTGGTTTTCATGCCGCAGCTCCCAGCAAACCCAAACGGCGGGCCACGCGGCGGTGGTAGCTCACAGCGCCCAGGCTTTTGCCCATGTAGCGGGCAATCAGGGCGCGGTTGGCACCCACGCGCTCGCCGTCAATCACCGGTTGCAGGCAGGGGCGCAGCACGTCCAGCGCGTGGGCCTTGGCGTCTTGCAGGCGGTGCAGTTCGGCCTCCATGGCGTTGAAGGCCTGAAGGAAAGCGATCTGCCAGGCCATGGCATCGCGGCCCGTGAAGCGCATGGCCAGAAAGGCAAAGCCGTCGTGGGTCAGGCGATATTCGGGCTGGGCTTTGCGCTGCTCATTCAGGTAGGAGGACGGCTCAAAATTGAGCCGTCCGAAAGCTGGATCAGGCATGTCGGCCAGCAGGTTTTCAATGTCGCGCAACACGTTTTTGTGCAGCTTGCCAAAGCGCTCGGCCACGGCGCGGCTGGTGGTGAAGGGCTGGCCGTCGGTGCTCAAAAACAGCACCTCGCGGGCGGCCAGCGGGTTGGGCAGGGCCAGGGTGAGTTGGGCGGTTGGGTTCATGTCAAAATGCCTCGGTTGGTTCAACCAGTGGAGTCAGGTAACTGGCTTGTGAGCTGGTTGGTTGTGGGGCGGGTATCAGGTCAGGGGCGTGAGAAATCACTGGTCTGATACCCGGCTTACTGGGCGCTTGGGCCGGGCTTGAGGCCCAGCTTCACGGCGATCTCGTGCGCTTTGCCGTAGTGGCCTTTCTCGATGCCCGCCATGACGCGGTGCACCTTGTTGACCGGATACCCGTGGTCTTTTGCCCACTGCGTGAAGGTCAAACCCTCTTGTTTAAATCGTTGCTTGATCTGTTCAGGCGTTTCCATTTGTCGTAACCTCTTAGAAAGTTCATCGGTGAATCTGTGTGTGAACTTTAATCCATATTTTGTGGAATAGTAAGGGGTTTTCGTGAACTTATTTTCAGATTGCCTGGACAGACTCAAGCCTTTTTTGCGCGTCAGCAAGGATCAAGAGGTCGCCGCCGCACTGGGGCTCTCGAAAACAGCGTTCAGCGAGAGGAAGAAACGCGGGTCTTTCCCAGACCGGGAACTCCGCGCCCTAGCCCAGCAGCGCCCCGAGCTGGGCATTGATGTGGAGTACGTGCTCACCGGTGGCACGCTCACGGCGCACCAGCGCCAGGCGCAAGAGCGGGCGCAGGCCTTCACGCAGGCGCTGAACACCACACCCGCAGAAAAAGAAAGACTGCGCAGCCTGCTGGACGCCGCAGGCACCACGATGGCCGCTGGCAACGCCAGCCGTGCGGGCACCTATGAAGCCATCAAGGACGTGCTGGCCGCCTGCTCAGACGACACCCTTCGACTGGCCCTGCAGCTGGTGGTGAAGCTGCACCGTGCTGAGCGTGCCGAGGAAATTGAGACAAGGCATCTGGCGGGGCGGGCATCCACCCCACCACCGCTTGGTATCAACACGGTGCATGGCCAGGTGGTGCAGGGTAACCAGACGAACGAAAAGGAACTGCACTTCACCAGCCATTTCGGCGTGACATCAACACCACGCAAATAGATCACTTCAGGTCATCAGCCCACTGCTTTTTGCAGCTTTTTTAGGGAGTTTTTCAGGGATGGAAAAACCGGAAATTGGCCATGTCACGGGCCAGATTGCCAATCAGATCACCAACAACGCACCCGTCACCTTTGTGATCAACGTCATCTGGCGCGCGCCCAGGCGCCCACCCTTACAGCGGCTGCAGTGGAGCCACTGGCTGTTTGTGGCGGTGCTGGTGCCGTCAGCCATCTGGAGCGCCTGGTGGCTGGTGCAGTTCGCTGTGGCTCACACCACCACCAACCAATGGTCTACGCCCCTGGTGCTGCTCACCACGCAGTTGGTGCTGAGCCTGGCGCTGCTGGAGTGGGGGGTGTTGAAGCCGGTTCGTATGACCAAACAGCAGCGTGCTGCCTGATGAGCATGACTATGTTGCTCTTGTCACCCAACTTTAAATATGCCTTGACAGATACCCGCCACCGCCCGTACTTGGCTCACTACGCGCGGGTTCGACCGCTGGATCAATGGCAGGCCTTGGGGTTTCAAGTAGCCATGAGCAAAACAGGTTTGGTAGAACAGACCGGAGGCGAAAATCTGTACGAGTTTCGTCGCATGTGGCGAACGGTTGCGCAGGAACAAGAGGCGCTTTCAACCGGAAAGCGGGTGGTGGACCACTTCTTTCCAATGCTGGACTACGTGCGTGCAGGGGTTCCGTTTGACGAATTTGTCTCGCACCCGAGCCACTACCGTGATTTCTGCCTGGCCAGCTTGGCCATGGAAAGGGGTGACGTTGACACAGCGATCACAGGCTTTCAACAGGCGCTGGCGGGTGATCCAGATGAAGTCCGGTACGCAGAGCGGTACTTCGAATTGCGGGTAGCCCGGGGTGATATGCAAGCCCCTGCTGACGAACTTGCGTACTTTTCCAACGAAGTGGATTCGATGATTCACACCGGTCGGGTGTATGAGTGGGTCAAGCTGTTGCTGGCAGGCGGTCGTGTAACCGATGCAGCGGCAGTGCTTCGCAAAACGGCCCACTTGCTTGAAGAAAGCATTGCGGGCCGCTTGCCCAAGGGGCGTTACTCGGGTGGAGAAAAATCATACGTCGCGTACAAGCGTAACCAGTTCCGCAAGAAGCTGGACTCATGGGCCGCGATGCGCAAATACAAGGCGCTGATGGCTGAGGTTGAAAGCCAAGGCGGACTTCCTGTCCAGGCACCATTTCCTTGAAGGTCACCTGAAGCCAACACCCCGCGTTCCGTTGCACGGCTCAAGGATCGCAAGCGATCGAACAGATTTTTAAGGAGGAAAAATGCCAAACGAAATCACCCATGCGGTTGTTCACAAACTCATCAAAGAATCAGGCCAACGCATCGCCACGCTTGAACTACGGCCACAGCTACTACCGATCAACAACCAGGTTCAGAGGCTCATTGACCTTATTTACAAGCAGTACAGCGAACAGGTTGGCAAAGGCTTTGGTCGGTTTGAGGCGGATGAAAACGAATATCCCGTGCAGGGTCACCTTCGAAACCACCTTGCAGAGGGCGGTGTCGACTTTTTGGAGCTATCGGCCAACCTGATGCGCCATTTGCAAACTCGGGCCAGCGCGGAGCAGTTTGCAACTGGCGGATTCGTACTGTTCGCAAAAATCACAGCCGATGGCAATCACTATCTGCTGTGCGCCATCGTGACCGAAGTAGCTGGGGTGGCCATCACCAATGGTCTGGACGTGATTGAGAGCCAGTATTTGGACATGAGCCACATGCGTGTTGCTGGTCGAATCGATTTGACTGCATGGCAGTCAGGTGGTGACCGGTACATCAGTTTTCTGAAGGGCCGGTCTGACGTATCAAGCTATTTCAGGCTGTTCTTGGGATGCAATGACATTCATGTTCCTCTTGCTGAGTCAAAGAAACTGGTCGTAGCATTGGAGTCATTTGCAGATCAGCAAGCACTTGCTCCCGATCAGCGAGACCACTTGTTTGACCTGGCCTATACCTACTTGACGGCCTTGTCCAAGGGCAAACGGCCTGTTGAGCTTGAGGCGTTCAGCAACCATGTTTGGCCAGATGATCCCGTTGCGCTGAAAACAGTCATGGCTGATCCGGCCAACGCAATCACAGACGGTTTCGTTCCAGATCAGCGCGCACTGAAAGCTTTGGTCAAGTTTGAGGGAAAGGCAGAATACTGGAAACTGACTTTTGACCGCAAAGCATTGCGCAACCGAGAGATTTTGTTCAACCGCGAAGACGGCACGTTGACTTTGAGTAACCTACCGCAGTCTTTGCGAGACGACCTTGAGCGTGACTACCAGACAGATGAAGCCGACGAAGTTTGACACCCTGCTTGTGCCTCTCTACCGCCAAACGCAGTTGTGCGGCGGGAGTGGCCGCACGGGTGTGTTGACGCTGGACACGGCCGAACTGGTTGACGTATTCAACATGGTGCGTAACGACGAGAGACGGTACGGCATTGTCCTGCGCCAGGATGTGAGCGCTGGTATTGCCTTGGGTACATCGGTCGAGGTGGAGCTGGTCGACCCGGCTACGGGCCTAGGCTTGCTCGCAGACAAGTTCGACGATGTGCTTCAGTTTCCACGAGGCCGATCAACGGTGCCACGTTTTTTTTGGCTTGAGCATGGGTTGGCTCATGCTGATGACGAGTTGAATTCCCATGCCGTGTTTACTCGGTACAAGCAGGTCATTGAACTGGTGTCGTTGCTGGCCAAGGCAGCAGCTTACTTTGACAAGGACACGGAAGAGCTGGTGTTTTTGAAATCTGGCAAGGTCAGTCTACCTGTCCGATACACCACCACCGACTTGGACAGTCTGAATATGCCTGCCCTTCAGTCCATGCTGGGTCAATTTGATGGGAGCGACAAACTGCACGAACAGTTGCTGCCCATCTTGGCCGATGCCGTGGTCAAGCATGTTGGCGGCTTGGAGCCTTCGCGTCGCTTTGCATCGCTTCTGAGCCATTTATCTGATGTGGCCAAGGACTTTGACGACGGACGGCGCTTGTATGTGGCCAGCTTTTCCTATGAAAAAGTGCGCAGTCAGTTGGAGGCTGACATGCTGGACGAATTGGCTCGCATCAACAAAACATTTGCAGATGTGCAAGGGCAAATTCTGGGTATTCCTGTGGCTACGGTGCTGGTCGCTACCCAGTTCAAAGTGACTGCCGTCTGGCGGCAGGAAGCATGGGTCAACACGGCGATATTGCTTGGTGTATTGGTGTTTGTCGTGTTGGCCAATTTTGTAATGCGCAACCAGCTGCATACCTTGGCAGCACTTGAAGCCGAGATCAAACGAAAAAAAACAAAGGTACTGAGTGAGTACGCTGTGATCAGGGATATGGTTTCTGGAACCTTTCCCAAGCTGGAATCCAGACTGAAATTGCAGCGTTTAGCTTTTTGGACGGTGCAATGCATTCTTGTTACTGGTTTTCTTGCTGCAGCTGCACTTTATCTGGCCATGACAGAGCCTGCTTGGCTGTTTTTGCGTGGGTTGTTCTCTGGCTCTCCGTAGCTCCCACGTTCTAAAACGCTTTCCTGAGGGCTCGACCCTCACCCCGGGCACAGTGGCTGCACCATGCAGACACTGAACCGCCCCACCAAGCTCACCTTCAACCAACGCACCCCACGCCTCTGGGGGTGGGCGCTCATCACGCTGGCGCTGCTGGTGGCTGTGTGGGCGCTGGCGCCGCAGCAGCTGCCGCTGAGCCTGTACAAGCTCAGCCTGGTGGCGCTGGCAGCCGTGGTAGGTTACTGGCTGGACCGCTCGCTGTTTCCCTACGCCCGGCCGGACAAGTTTTTGTGCAGCGACATGCTGCCCGACCTGCAGTCCGATGATTCCCCGACAAACACCTACACGCTGGAGGCCATGCCCGAGCCATCCCTGGTGTTTGGCCTCGCCATGCTGCGCCGGGCGGTCATTGTGGGCTGCGCCATGTTGGCCATGGGCTTGGGGGCCTGAGCCATGCAACTTCAACTTGGATGGCCGCAAGCGATCTGGATTTGCCTTGTGTTGCTAAACCTGGGCATCCACCTGGCCAGACATGGCCAGCCGAAAGGCCAATACAACGTTTGGATGTACAGCCTTGATGTGGTCGTGGCAGTCACGCTTTTGTCGTTTGGCGGTTTTTTCCCTGTTGCCCACGCCCAGGTGCCCGCCGCTGCCCACAAATACCGCGCCGAGCTGGTTCGCGCTGCCCACACACAGTGGGGCCTTGATGCGCCCATCTCGGCACTGGCCGCGCAGGTGCACCAAGAAAGCGGATGGCGCTCCGACGCGGTGAGCCGCGTGGGGGCGCAGGGCATGGCTCAGTTCATGCCGGGCACGGCCACCTGGTGGTGCAGCTTGCACAAACTGAGCGCTGCCGATTGCCAGCCCAAAAACCCGACCTGGGCGTTGCGTGCGCTGGTGGGTTACGACAAATACTTGTTTGACCTCACCCCCACCAGGTACACCGAACGCGAGCGCTTGCATGTGGCGCTGCGGGCTTACAACGGCGGGCTGGGCCACTGGAGAGCGGAGGCCGCCAGTACCGGGCTGGCCCAGCCCACGCTGGCCCAGGTGGACGCTGCGTGTGGCCAGGCCCGCCGCCACCGCACGCATTGCGCCGAGAACCTGGGTTACCCCCTGCGCATCTTAAATGTGCTGCAGCCGCGCTACGCCGCTTGGGGGCGTGTGCTGTGAGCAGCTCAATACGGATATTGCCTGGCTGGCTGCTGGCCTTGGTGGTGTTGGCCACCGGTGCGGCGGCTGGCGCCTACTTTGCGCGGGCACCGCTGCAGGTGCAGTTGAGCAGCGCGCGGGCTGACATGGCCGAACTGCGCACCACCCATGCCGAGACAGACCGCCTGCAAGCGCAAGCCGCTGCACGCCTCTTGCAGCAGGCGCAAGAGCGTGGCAACGCGCTGACCGATGACCTGGCCCAGCGCCAGGCGCAGATTGACCAACTCTCAACGGAAAATCGCCATGCACTTGCCCGCCTCACGACTGGCCGCGCTTGCCTCAGCAGTGCTGCTGTGCGCGTGCTCAACCAGCCCTCCGACACCGCCCCCACTGGACTTGAGCCAGTGCCCGAAACCCCCGGCGGCGCTGCTGCAGCCGGTGGGGCCTTTGCCACAGATGCCGATGTCGGGCATTGGGCCGCTACCGCCCGAGCTGAGCATGAAATCTGCCGCGCCCGACTTTCCGCTCTGATTGGCTGGCACACAGCGGAGCCCGCGCATGACCGATGACGTAGACCGCGCCAGCGAGCGCGAGGGCGAGCTGCTGGCCGAAGCCCTGTACCAACAGGCGCGACGCGCCGGGCTGGCCGGCAAAACGGCCGCTGACTCTGCCGAGTGGTGCGAGAGTTGTGGCGATGGGATTCCGTTGGCCCGCCGTGTGGCGGTTCCGGGTTGTTTGTATTGCGTTGCATGCCAGGCGCGGCATGAGATGAAAGGGCGGGGAAGGCTATGACGATTCAACTGGAGCTGTGGCATGTGATTTCGCTGATCGTGATTTTGATCAGCGGTTTTTTTACGATGTCCAAGCTGGTCATGAGTGCGCAGATCAAGCAAATTGAAGCGGGTTTTGCCGCGCAGAACCACAGGCTTGAAAAGATTGAAAAAGCCAACCAGGACGAGGCCACGAACTGGCAGCGTGCCGAGCGCGAGTTGCTGCTGATGAAGGCCGATATGCCGTTGCACTACGTGCGCCGAGACGACTTCGTGCAAGCCATTGGCGGCATCAGCACCCGGATTGACAATTTTGCGCTGCGCATGGAGCGGGCGCTGGACAGCACGCGCGACAACACGCGCAATGGAGGCTCCCTGTGACGATGCACCAACCCGCTATTTTGAAGGCCCGACGCGAGGCGATTCGCTGGCATTTGCTGGACTTGGCCAACTTGTCTCGGCCCAATGGCATCAATGTGGTGGCGATGCTGCCGGTGATCCAGTCGGTGTATCCCGATGCCACGCTTCAGGAGGTTCGGCGTGAGCTGGATTACTTGGAGTCGCGGGAGATGGTCACCATTGCCAAGGACCCGCTGGACAACTGGTTTGTGGAGCTGACGCGCACAGGCATTGACTTTGCCGAATACACGATTGACGCGCAGCCTGGCGTGGCCCGGCCCCGCATCACGCAGGGCTGATGCGATGCCAAGACGCAACAAGGTGTTGACGCTGCCCCCCGAGCTCAAGGCATGGCTGGACGCTGAGCTGATCAAGCGCGGGTTTTCTGACTACGCGCAGCTGGCAGCCGACCTGAAGGCGCGCGGGGCGGATATTTCGGCTTCTGGCCTGCAGCGCTATGGCAGTCCGTTTGAACGGGCGATGGCGCTGTCCAAAATAGCCGCTGAGCAGGCGCGTGCGCTGGTGGATGCAACGCCGGACGACCAGGACAAGCTGGGCGCTGCGGTGATTCGGGTGACCCAGCAAAAGATTTTGACTTTACTGATGGAGACGGACGTTGACGCCGAAGACGTGGATGTCAACAAGCTGTTCAAGAATGCGGCGGAAATTGGCAAGGCATCGGCTTCGCACAAGAAGTTCAGCCTGGAGGCGCGGGCGGCGATTGAGGAGAAAGCCCGCAAGAAGCTGCTGGAGGAGCAACGTTCCCGTTTTGACGAGCTGGGGCGCTCGGGCCAGCTGGACCCGGCGATGCTGGCCGCTGTGATTCAGGCGGCCTATGGCATTGCCCCGGCGGCTTGAGATGGCGATGAACATGGTGACACGCCCGGCCTTGCCCTTGTACCCCTACCAGCAGCGCTGGGTGGCTGACGAGGCGCGGTTCAAGATTGCGATGTTTGCCCGGCAGTGTGGCAAGACGTTCACGAGCACGCTGGAGCTGGCGCTGGATTGCGCGCGCGCCGAAGCGCTGGGGCAGCGGCGGCGCTGGGTGATTTTGAGCCGGGGCGAGCGCCAGGCGCGCGAGGCGATGAATGAGGGAGTGAAGCTGCATTTGGCGGCGCTGGCGGCGGGCTTCAAGGCCTATGACTATGAGTGGGAGCCGGGCATCAAGGCGTTGGAGGTGGAGTTGCCCGGTGGCAGCAAGATCACGGCTTTGCCCGCCAACCCGGATACGGCGCGCGGCTTCAGCGCGAATGTGTTGCTCGATGAGTTTGCGTTTCACCAGGACAGTCGGGCGATCTGGAAGGCGCTTTTTCCGGTGATTTCCAAGCCGGGCCTGAAGCTGCGGGTGATCAGCACGCCCAATGGCAAGGGCAATAAGTTCTATGACCTGATGACGGGCCACGGCGACGGCTGGAGCCGCCACACGACGGATATTTACAAGGCGGTGGCCGATGGCTTGCCGCGTGACATTGAGGAGTTGCGCCGGGGCGCTGGCGATGACGATTTGTGGGCGCAGGAGTTCGAGCTGAAGTGGCTGGATGAGGCGAGCGCGTGGCTGTCTTTTGAGTTGATCACGGCTTGTGAGCATGAGGCGGCTGGGCGGCCTGAGCATTACCAGGGTGGCCCTTGTTTCGTGGGGGTGGACATTGCGGCGCGCCATGACTTGTTTGTGATTTGGGTGTTTGAGCGGGTGGGTGATGTGCTGTGGACGCGGGAGATCATTGAGCGCCGCCGTGTGTTGTTTGCCGAGCAGGACATGCTGCTGGACGAGGTGTTTTCCCGCTACAACGTGACGCGCTGTTGCATGGACCAGACGGGCATGGGCGAGAAGCCGGTGCAGGACGCACAGCGCCGCCATGGCAGCAGCCGGGTGCAGGGTGTTTTGTTCAATGTGGCCACGAAGTTGGAGATGGCCACACGGGGCAAGGAGGGTTTTGAGGACCGGCGCGTGCGCATTCCCGAGGGGAGAAACGATTTGCGTGCCGACCTTCACAAGCTCAAGAAGGTGACGGGTGCCACGGGCACACCGCGTTTTGTGGCCGACAGTGACAGCACGGGCCACGCCGACCGCACTTGGGCGTGTTTTCTGGCGCAGCAGGCGGCAGCGGGCGGGCTCATGGTGTTTGAGTACACGCCAGCGCCCACCACCCCGCGCGGTTTTGACAACGTGGTCGATGGCCGTGACGACGACGATGACTCGCCGTTGCCGCTGATAGAGCACGGCGCCTGGTAGTCCAGGCGTTCAAGCTTTTCAAGTTCCCCAATTTTCTGGAAGCCCTATGGCCACATCAATGATTCTGGGCCCCGATGGCCAACCCATGGCAATGCCCGACCTGGCCGACGAGCCGCAAACGTCGCGTCTGCTGCACTTGCAGGGTGAGGTGCAGAGCCACCCCACGCGCGGCCTCACGCCGTCGAAGCTGGCGCGCATTTTGGACCTGGCCGAAGCGGGCGACATCACGTCGCAGTCCGAGCTGTTCGAAGACATGGAGGAAAAGGACGGGCACATTGCCGCTGAAATGGGCAAGCGTCGCCGCGCCTGTGTGCTGGACTGGGAAATCGTGCCACCTGTGAACGCGAGCGCGGCGGAGAAACGCGATGCGGAGCAGCTGCAGGAGCTGATGACGGAGGTGCCCGACCTGGAAGACATGGTGTTCGACAGCACCGACGCCATTGGCAAGGGCTTTGCCTGCCAAGAAATCGAATGGCACCGGGTGGAGGGGTTTTGGCTGCCCAAAACGATCACGCACCGCCCACAGTCGTGGTTTACCGTGCAACGCAGCTACCGCCAAGAGTTGCGTTTGCGCACAAACACGGTGGTGGATGGCCTCATGGGTGAGCCGCTGCGTCCGTTCGGCTGGATCACGCATGTTCATAAGGCCAAGTCGGGCTATATCGAGCGCTCGTCGCTGTTTCGCCAGCTGGTGTGGACGTATCTGTTCAAGAACTACGCGGTGGGCGACCTGGCTGAATTTCTGGAGATCTACGGGATTCCGTTGCGGGTGGGCAAATACCCGCCGTCTGCCAGTGAGAAGGAAAAGACCACGCTGCTGCGCGCCTTGGTGGGCGTGGGGCACAACGCGGCGGGCATCGTGCCCGAGGGCATGCTGATTGAGTTTCACAACGCGGCCACGGGCGACCCCAAGGCGTTTGAGCTCATGATGTCCTGGTGCGAACGCAACCAGAGCAAGGTGATTCTGGGCGGCACGCTCACCAGCGGCGCCGACGGCAAAAGCAGCACGAATGCACTGGGCAATGTCCACAACGAGGTGCGCAAAGATTTGCGCGATGGCGATGTGCGCCAGCTCAATTCGACGATGAGCCGCGATGTGGTGTACGCCATCGCCGCCATCAATGGCCTGGCGCCTGATGGCTTGCGCCGTGCGGCCAAGTTCCGGCTGAACGCCCAGGAGCCGGAGGATTTGCAGACTTACGCCGATGCGCTGCCCAAGCTGGTGAGCATTGGCATGGCACCCACAGTGCAATGGGCGCACGAGAAGCTGGGTATTCCCATGCCGCAGCCCAACCAGGCGGTGCTGCAGAGCGCTAGCCGGGCGCCTGTTGTGGCGGCGCTGTCGTCTCAGCGCCCGCCTGGCGTGGCTTGGGCCACGGCCGTGCCCATGGCCGCGCAGTCGGTGCCTGTGGCCATGTCGGGCCAGATGTCAAACACCATGGCGCCTGCGGTGGACCAGTGGATTGAGCAGTTGCGTGCGCTGGTGATGCGCGCGCAGTCGTTGGACGAAATTCGGGACGGTCTGAGCGAGCTGCTGCCCGACATGACCCTGAGCCAGTATGCCGATGCCATGGCGCAGGCCCTGAGCGTGGCGCACCTGGCCGGGCGCTACGAGGTGCTGCAGGAAGCGGGTGGTCTCGGTGGCTGAGGCGGCCTATGGCTCCCTGGCGTTCGCCGAACAAGAGGCGTTTTTTCGGCGCAAACTGAATCTGCCCACCACCGGGTGGACCGACATCTACACCTCGCAGCACGACTACGCATTTGTGGTGGCAGGGGCGAATCGAGACGCCATCGTGTCGGACTTCCGGCAAGCGGTGCAAAAAGCCATTGACGGGGGCAGCACGCTGGAAGACTTCCGCAAGGACTTTGACCGTATCGTCGCCACCCACGGCTGGGACTACAACGGCGGGCGCAATTGGCGCAGCAAAGTGATTTACGAGACAAATTTGTCCACCAGCTACGCCGCTGGCCGCTACGAGCAGTTGCAGGCTGCGCCGTATTGGCAGTATGTGCACCAAGACTGGGTGGAAAACCCGCGTGAGGAGCACAAGGCGTGGGACGGTCTGGTGCTGGAGCGCGGCCATCCGTGGCTCGAAACACACTACCCGCCCAACGGCTGGGGTTGCCACTGCACCATGCGGGGTTTGTGGCCCCGCGATTTGGCACGCTTGGGCAAGTCAGGGCCTGATCAGGCGCCACCCGTGAAGCTGGTGGATCGTGTCATCGGCCAACGCAGCATCCACGGCCCCCGCACGGTACGCGTGCCCGAGGGCATCGACCCCGGCTTTGAATACGCACCAGGTGCGGCAAGACTGCGCAGCGCCATTCCACCCGAGCGCCCCGATCCGCCTGTTCCTGGCAGCGCTGGCGGGCATGGGCTGCCCAATACGCGCCCGATGGACCCGCTGCCGCCACCGCGCCGGGTACCGGCTACCGAACTGTTGCCCTCGGGCCTGCCTGCCCAGGACTACGCCCAGGCGTTCCTGAATCCATTGGGCGCAACGCTGGATACCCCAGCGGTTTTCACCGATGTCATTGGCGAGCGTCTGGTGGTGGGTAAAGACCTGTTCACAGACGTGAAGGGCAACATCAAGGCCGACAAACGCGGGCGTGGCCCATTCATGGCTCTGCTGGCCATGGCGCTACAAGAGCCCGATGAAATTTGGGTGCGCCTGGAATGGCTCCAAGCGTTGGAAAAAGCCGTGGTGCGCCGCCGGTACGTGGCCCGTTTCGAGGTGGAAGGCCAGGAGGCACCAGCGTTGGCGGTGTTTGAGCTGGGCCAGGACGGCTGGACGGGCGTCACCACATTTAAAGGTGTGACCCAAAGTGAAGATGAATGGCGGATTGGCGTTCGCCTGTATCAGCGTGCCTTAAATGGCGGAAACAGGTAAGCCAGCGCGGCACCACACGCTGGCTTCTTCCGGGAGTAGGAGCGGTGGACCTGGTGCGGCCTGTCTCACCCGATGAAGTAACGCTATTTTAAGAGGAACCCATGGCCGGAACACATTTCACAGTCCATGTTGATGATGCAGAAGTCCAGGCACGTCTTGAGGCCATGGCCCAAGCCAATACCGGCGATCTCATGCCAAGGTTGGGTCAATACCTGCAGGACTCCACGCAGAACAGGTTCACGACACAAACAGCGCCCGATGGCAATAAGTGGAAAGCCCTGAACACCCGGTACGCCCAGCAGAAGAAGTACCACAAGGATAAGGTGCTCACTCTGAACGGCTACCTGCGCAGCGGGATTCGCCACCAACCCGTCGATGCCAACACCGTCGAGGTCGGCACCAACACACCGTACGCGGCCATCCACCAGTTCGGCGGCACCATCACACAAAATCCTCAGTCCCGTACCGTTCGCTACCGCAGCGTGGCGGGCCGGGTACTGTTTGCAGGCAAGAACGACACAGGAGCAATAGAGCGCCGGGTGACTCGCGGTGCTTACCAAGTCAACATGCCGGCCCGCCCGTTTCTGGGTATCAGCGCCATCGACGAGACAGAGATCAAAGACACCGTTCAAGACTGGATTTCAGGCCAAACCAAATCCTGAAATATCCTGCTCACTACATTTTTCTGTGGCGCAACTCTTTTGCGCCGTCTCACCTCAGCACACCCCGACTCAACCCGGAAAAAATCGATTTATCGCGCCGTTCCCTCTTTGAATATCTCAACTCCATTCACGAACGGCCAGCAGGTTGTATTGGTAGGGGGTCAGGGTAGTGACCAGCGCCAGCCCGCGCGCATCGCTCACGGCCACGGGCAGGTTCCAGCGGTACACGGGAATGCCCGGCGCGTCGCCTGTGGAGACCAGTGCAAAACCGCTGCCGATGGGTGGGCCGCGAAACCAGCGGCCTGCCAGCACGCCGACGCTGCCCGCGGTGCGTGCGCGCCACGACACACCGCTGCGGCGGCTGTCCAATTCCAGGCCATGTTCGCCCATGTCCGAGCGGGCGTCCAGGGCGGCGCGGTAGCTGGTCAGGTCGTCCGCGCCCGAGGGGTGAGCGGCTGTGACGCCCAGGCGCCCGGCCACGCCGTTGCTGGTGAGCGGGGCGGTGGCGTAGTCGCTGCGCAGGGTGGTGGTGGCACCCTGCTTCTGCAAGCTGCTGCTCCAGAAGGCTTGCCGCTCCAGCGGAACGCTGACCGTGAGCAGGGCTGACGTGGCCCCGCTGCTGCGCACGCCACTGACCGACACGCTGAAATCGCGCAAGCTGCGGGACCAGCCCAAGCTGCTGATGGTGCGCGTGTCGCCGTCCCAGCTGGACAGGCGACCGTGGCTTGCGCTGACGCTGCCCAGTGCGTGGTCCAGTGCGCGGGAGGCCAACAGGCGCAGTTCGCCGCGTGGCCGGGTCGATGTGCTGTCGTTGTCGCGGTCGCCCAGCAACCGAAACCCCACGGACGAGTGGCTGAAGCTGGCACCCATGTTGGCCACGCTGGTCAGCCATTGCGCGGATGCGCCCCATTGCTGGCCCGTGCCTCGCGGCGACTTGCTCATGGCCAGGCGGGTGTCGGCCACCACATTGGCTTGTAGCGGAAAGGTGGTGCCCACGCCCAGGCTGCTGTTGTGCGCACTCACGGAGGCACCGGCGTCCAGCGTAAGCCAGCGCGTCAGGCCCCAGCGGTGCGAACTGGTCAGAAACGGCGTGTTGTAGCGGTCCAGCGCGG
>Ga0209066_10001398_pt1 | contig 32074 bp, 22 predicted proteins | sample All_14_2_FD_187198 | JGI IMG/M metagenome (GOLD analysis project Ga0209066, IMG submission 187198) | Freshwater microbial communities in response to fracking from Pennsylvania, USA - Allegheny Zone_MetaG_DW_15 (SPAdes) (version 2) ... | reverse complement strand
TATCTATTCTATTATTGCTCAAACAGATTGCTTTTGTTTTTGATTGGAAAAGAGAACCTGTTCGTCCTTCTTGTTTCTGAATTGCGTTGGTATAAGAACGTAAAAGGATTCCTATTGATTGGTTCAGATTTCTTTGGGATTTTATATCATCGTTACTGAAAGACTTTAAGCTACTAGTGCTTACTAAAATATTGTGGCCTAATATATCGGATTGGGTTATTACTGGCAACTCAATACAATTCACTCTAACCATAAGGTGGAAATGATTGGGCATTAAACACCAAGCCAGAATATCGGTATACGGTAATATGTAAGTTTTGATTTTCTCAAGAAAATACAGGTAGTTTTCGTGTTTGTAGAAGACTTTATCGCTGTTGTTTCCTCTATTGTAGATATGATATAGGTGGTTGATAGTAAAATTCATTTACTAAAGTTATTGATTTTAGTAAATTTAATAAAATGGGAATAATTAATCAACAACGAGTTAGATAGAGTTTCGCAATGAGCGAAACTCTACTTTTCTAAAGTATTTTAACTTCCGTTCTTCTGTTTTGGGCTTTTCCTTCGGGTGTGGCATTACTTGCAATAGGTTTTGTTTCACCATACCCAACCCATTTAACCCTGTTTGCATCAATTTTGTTAGCAATAAGGTATTCTGCCACTGATTTAGCTCTATTTTCGGAGAGTTTTTGGTTGTACTCGTTGGTTCCTTGGTCGTCGGTATGTCCTCCAACCTCAATTTTAATGGTTGAATTTTGCTTTAATATCACAACAAGTTTATCAAGTTCAACGGTCGATTCGGGTTTTAATTCGTATGAGTCGTGTGCAAAGAAGATATTGCGCAAAACAAGAATCTCATCCTTTACAATTGGATTAAGAAGAATTTCTAAATAGTAGGGTTTATCGAAGGAGAAAATCCCTTTTAAATCGAAATGCTCCGAGTGGAAAAGGTAGTTTGGTGCCGATGCAAACAAGCCATAAGATTTGTTAGTTGGCAAGCAAACAAGGAACTTTCCATCCGTTGGAGTGGTTGTGTTCATTATCTCTTTTTTGGACGATAAATCTACAAGGGTTATTTGCGCTTCTAGTGGTTCCAAGGTCTTACTATCCTTAACAATTCCTGTAAGATATGATGTGGGTATAGGCTGAATTTCGGGGTAAAGGTTAAATGTGAAAATATCGCGGCCACGTTCCGGAATAATATCGGTAGAGTAGTAAGCAACAGAACCCTTTGCATTTACAATTAATCCTTCCTCGCTTTTGTAGGTATTTATTGGATAACCAAAGTTTAACGGTTTAGTCCATTTTCCAGTAGAGTCGAGTCTTGATATGTAGATATCCATACTTCCCATTCCCAAATGACCGTTGGAGGAGAAGTAAAGCGTTTGGTTATCGAAATGGATAAATGGCGATTGTTCATCCCCAGATGAGTTGATTGGCTCACCAATGTTCACTGCATTACCCCACGTTCCATCAGGGTTTTTGTCCGATTTCCAAATATCGAATCCGCCTAATCCACCTGGTCTATTACTTACAAAATATATGGTTCTTCCGTCAGGCGAGATTGAAGGTTGTTTCTCCGAATATTTACTTGCATTTATTTGTGGTGGAAGTTTTAATGGAGCAGCCCAAGTTCCATCACTTTGCATAACAGATGTGTAAAGATTGCATACACCGCTACAAATGGTGAAGTACATGGTTTTCCCATCGGCAGAAAGCGCCTGAGCCCCTTCGTTGATTTCTGTGTTTATTGGTTCGCCAATTGGGATTCCTTTGCTCCAATCGGGCGAATTGTACTTGGTGCTAAAGTAAAAATCTTCCTGCCATTTTGTATTTCGTATGCCAGTATTGACTGATTTAGGCAAACGAACAGTGTAAACCAGCGTTTTTTCATCGACAGAGAGGCTAGGCCAATACTCATCCAAATCAGTATTGACATTTGATCCAATATTTATTGGGTTATACGGAACTGGATTTGCAATAGCATTTAAGGCAAACATACATCGCTCAATGGCTTCGTAAGTTGATTTTTCAATTTCCTTTGATTTATCCTTGAGGGTTAGAAAATACTCAAGTTTTTCTTTCGCTTGCTGATATTCTCCTATCTGGAGTAAAAATCGGCCTAGAGTATAGTATGCTCTTGGGTAAAATTTTGGATTAATAGCAATGGCTTTTTCCAAGTATTCGATGGCACTTGGGATATTGCCCATCATATAGAATGTTTGGGAAAGAACAAGGTGAGCCTCAATAAATTTTGGCTCAATTCTGATGCTTTCTTTCAATAATCGCTGTGCTTCAATGTAATCGTATCTATCATACGATTTTAGGGCTAAGTTGTAATTTTCAATGGCACGTCGGTTATTAACGCTTAACTCTTTTTTTGTTTGCGCTATTGCGAATGTAGGGAGTAAAACTATTAAAGCGTAAATAACTAAATGTTTCATTTTACGGTATATGCATAAATTTATGAGCTTGCAACGATATCCTCCACTTTGGGTTTTGCATAATGTAATCAACAATGATAGGAACAATTTTCTCGTAAACGCTCCATTCGGGTTGCAGGAATAATATACAGCTCGATTTCACCAATTTAGCATTTTCCTCAGCCCAAACCAAATCCTCAGGACTTGTGATTATTACTTTCAGTTCGTCGGCCTTCATGTGTATTGAGTCCACAGGTGGTTGCTGGCGTTTTGGCGATAGGCAAATCCAATCCCATTGACCCGATAAAGGGTAAGCACCCGATGTTTCGATGAATGTTTGTATTCCTTTAGCTTTTAATGTAGAGCATAAATAATCGAGAGGGTAGAGGCTAGGCTCTCCGCCAGTTACCACTACAGCCTTAGCAGGGAACGATGCTGCTCGCTCTACAATCTCATCAACATTTACAGGTGGAAATACATCTGGATTCCAGGAAAGGCGTGAGTCGCACCAGGAGCAGCCTACATCGCAACCGCCAATACGGATAAAGTACGCGGCACGTCCTGTTTGGAATCCTTCGCCCTGTAAAGTGTAAAATTCTTCCACTAAGGGAAGAATTTTACCTGAATCGAATTGTTTTACTGAATCGTTAAAGTTCATTGCCATTATTCGTTGTTTGATGAGAAAAGCAATTTTTTATCGCGTTCAATTGCTTGGTTAACCCATTCCTCTGGAACAATTTTCCAGGTGTTGAAGCTGGTTGGGGTGATAACCTTTTTCTCTTCAATATACTTCATTATATAGTACCTTAAATCCTTTTCGGTTGATGTTTTTACTCGGTTTGCCAATTCCTCTGGAGCAATACCACTACCCTTTGTAAGATGTCCACCACCGCCATTTCCACGGTAGGAGTTAATTGCAACGGAGTATGTTTTGTTTTCATCAAATGGTGTTCCATTTGTCATTGAGTGAATAGTCACTTTATCGCCATCGGGTTTTGAAACATCAACGGTGTAAATAATTCCTGCAGCTGAGTCGAAGTTGTAGAAGTTAGCGAATAGTTGAACTCTGCCTTGTTGATTTTTTTGAATACTGCCATCGGCATTGGTTTTGAATTTAATCAAATTGTCGTCGGCACTTTTCATAGTATTGAACCATACCGAGGCCGAATGTTCAAGGAAACCATCAATCTCTTTACCTGTTAACGACATGGTGTAGAGGAAGTTCTCGAATCGGTAAAGTTTAAACATATCGCTTACGGTTACTTGGCCTTTTTTTATTGTCGATACAAACGAAAGTGGTGCAACAAACGAAACATCTGCTTTTGTTAAGTTCATTTGAGCAGAGTGAATAAAATCGATAAATTCAGTTGGGCCAAAGTATGCGTTGGCGCTAGTCATTGTTTGGGTAAACTCGCCAATTGGGCGCCTAACAAAATCCTCAACTTTTTTGTAGTCATTGGCAAAAGTTGTCATAAAATCAGCATCGGCTTTGAATTTCTTTGTATCGATTAATTCGCCTTTAATAGATTTGTTCTGAAGTTTTCCTTTCTTATCGAGGTTTACCACTATTGTAGCCTCAGATATTAACCTTGCCCCTGAGGTTGGATCCATAACAAGCACTGAGTCGCCATTTATGTTTGCAAACTTTTTGCATAGCTTATCGTGGTCGTGTCCAATTAGGATTAAATCAAATCCTGGAACTTGTTGCGCAACAAGTAGCGAAGCGTTTTCATTTTTAGGTTCAGTAGCAGAGCCGCCTCCATAGGTTGCATCGTGGCCAGAATGGAATAGTCCAATTATGATATGAGGTTTCTCTTTTTTCTGAATATGCTTAACCCAGTAGTTTGCCGTTAGAATCATATCCTCGAAGTGCATATCGGGCCAAAGAATTTTTGGTAACCAGTGGGGAATTCCTGGAGTCGTTAATCCTAAAACAGCAATAGTTACACCATTCTTTTTGATAATTGTGTAAGGCTTAAAGGCAGGCTTTCCAGTTTTTGAGTTAATAGCATTTGCAGCCATTAAGGGCATTTTAAGTTGTTTTTCGATTGAGCGGTAAACTTTTGGGCCTGTTTCAATATCGTGGTTGCCAATGGTGGCGGCATCGTATTTCATAAAGTTGAATACACGAGTTATAAGATTCTGCTTTGTGTCATCAATAAAATTTGAGAAGTAAACGGGTGGTTGACCTTGCAGAATATCTCCATTGTCAAGTAGTATTACTTGTTGATTAAGATTGGCACGTTCCTGTTTAACATAGGTGTAAACGTTGGCCAGGCTGGCGTCCATAGGCTGATTTCTGATAAAATCGTATGGAAAAACGGCGCCATGAACGTCGCTAGTTTGCAAAACTTTTATGATTACATTCTTTTGTGCGAATGCAGATAATGTCAATAGAATGAATGCTGTTGACAGAAATGATAGTTTAATTGACCTCATGGTAAATCGGCATAATATTAAAATGAACGACAAAGTTAGGTTTAAATTATAAATATCTAAAACCAACAAATTGTTTGGAATAAAGTTCCTGAAAATGGTTTAAATATTGGCAAAAAAGGGTGTCTCTGTAACTGAGACACCCTTTAAATGTGTATAATATCTAACTTTTACGACAAGAAACTTAGTAGAATACCTGCTGCAACTGCACTACCAATAACACCCGCTACGTTTGGCCCCATAGCGTGCATTAGTAGGTGGTTAGTTTTATCATATTCCAATCCTACAACTTGCGATACACGGGCGCTATCGGGAACTGCCGATACCCCTGCATTTCCGATAAGAGGGTTTAATTTGTTTCCTTCTTTTAAGAACAAATTAAGGAATTTAACAAACATAACACCACCGAATGTTGCAATAACAAATGAAATTGCACCAAGAATGAAGATGAATATTGATTTTGGGGTAAGGAACGTTGTTGCTTGAGTTGATGCTCCAACAGTTAAACCAATAAGAATTGTTACAATATCAATAAGAGGACCTTTAGCAGTATCGGCCAAACGTTTGGTAACAGTACTTTCCTTTAACAAGTTTCCAAAGAAAAGCATACCAAGCAATGGTAAACCCGATGGAACAATAAATGTTGTTAGAAGCATACCAACAATTGGGAAAAGTATCTTCTCCAATTTTGTTACCTGACGTGGAGGTTTCATACGAATAACTCTTTCCTTCTTAGTAGTTAAGAGTCTCATAACTGGAGGCTGAATTACAGGAACCAGTGCCATGTAAGAATAGGCCGAAATAGCAATTGCACCCATTAATTCAGGAGCCAAACGCGAAGATAGGAAAATGGCAGTAGGGCCGTCGGCACCACCAATAATACCAATGGCACCAGCTTCTTCAGGCGTAAAACCAAAGAACAAAGCAGCAATATAGGCGCCAAAAATCCCTAGCTGAGCAGCAGCACCAATGAGAAGTAATTTTGGGTTAGATATTAAGGCACTAAAGTCGGTCATAGCACCAATTCCCAAAAAGATGAGAGGAGGATAAATACCCTGTATTACACCGAAATAAAGGTAGTTGAGGACACTTCCGCTTTCATAAATTCCAGTTTGAAATCCGGGTGTGAAGGGAATATTCCCGACAATTATTCCAAAACCAATTGGAACGAGTAGTAGTGGTTCATATTCCTTTTTGATAGCCAGGTATATAAATACCAAGCCAATGAGAATCATTATTCCGTGTCCCCATGTCATATTCGCAAATCCAGTGTAGGAAAGGAATTGAGTAAGATTCTCAATTAGGAACGAAAAAAATCCGCCTGATTGTTCCATAACTATCCAACAATTATTAGTACGTCACCTTCAAGAACAGAGTCGCCTCTGTGAACCTTCACATCTATCACCTTGCCTTCTTTATCTGAATCGATGTTGTTCTCCATTTTCATTGCTTCTAAAACAATCAAACGTTGTCCAACTTTAACAAAATCTCCGGGTTTAACGTGAACATCGAGTATTACTCCTGGAAGTGGCGATTTGATTGAGCCTGATGTAGCGCTACCGGGGCTAACTGTTTTTGCCACAGAAGGATGTGAATCTGTAGCAGGAATAGCCTCTGGACGAACCAGTCTTGGTGTTTTTGTCTGTTTAAGTTCCTTATCCAATTCAACTTTGTAAGGAGTTCCGTTAACTTCAACTTCGGCAACATTACCTTCCACATTAGCTACATGAACGGTGTACTCATTGCCATTTATTTTGAACTTAAAATCTTTCATTCTAGTATTATTTTATTCCTTCAACATTAAATTATAGCACTATTACTTTTTAGGCTGATGTACAATTGTCCGGTTAGGCAATTGACGTAATCCATAGATTTTTGAACTCCAAGGAGAGTAAATCTTTGAAACCCTTTGAATTGTAATAATTGCCGATTCTTGATCGTGTTTTTCGGTTTCGTACATATAAAGGGCAGCCGATATTGCTGCAAAAACCTCACCGGCCACTTCTTCCTCGACTTGAGGCTCAATTTTACCTTCGTTGGATTTTGCTGTTTTGCGTTGAACTGCTTTTTGATTGGCTTTACCAATAGTTCTGAAAATTCTATAAAGAACTATTAAGGCAGTAAACACAACCATCATTGCAATAATTGCCATAACTGCACCAATCGGGTCGTACTTTAAGAATTTTTCACCGGCAGAAGTTTTTTCAATTCTTCCTTCGTTGGTTGCTTTTGGAGTTGTAAAATTGCTAACTTCCCAGTTCGAACTTCCATCGGGCATTCTGCTATAGACCTGATTGGCTGCTAAAACAGGAACAGTTACACTATCGATAATTGTACTGCCGTTAGAGCTTACTAATGCTATAAATCGATGTGTGCTATCTAATGTAAAGTTCAAATGCAGTGTTCCATGCTCTGTTTTGTTATCAGCGAAAAAAACAATAAACTGGCGCAATGGAATTATTGAAATTGGGTCGCCCGAAGGGATTTTGTACTTTTTTGGTTCGTTCAAATCATTTGTTAAATAACAATTTGCTAGGTTAACCGAATTATATCCCATATTCATTATCTCAATCCAAGCGCCACGCTGTCCGAAATTGTCGGTGTAGTTGTTGGTATTGAAAAGCATCACCTCGTTAATGCGTAAATCATTAATACTTTGGGCATTTAAACTATTTACAGAGATGAATACTCCAACCGCGAGAACAACATAATATTTTAACTTTCTCATCATAAATTTAAAGGATTATAATGGTAAGTTAGAGTGTTTCTTAGCAGGATTTGTATCCTTTTTGGTTGCTAGCGATTGAAGTGCACGGATAATACGGAAACGGGTATTACGTGGTTCAATTACATCGTCGATATAGCCGAATTTAGCTGCAACGTACGGATTAGCAAATTTCTCTTTATATTCCTGCTCTTTGCGAAGTAGGAATTCAACTTTTGCCTTTTCGTCCTCAATGCTATCTAGCTCACGGCTTAGTAAAACTTCAATTGCGCCTTTTGGACCCATAACTGCAATCTCAGCACTTGGCCAAGCGTAGTTGATGTCGCCACGTAGATGTTTAGAACTCATCACGTCGTATGCTCCACCGTAAGCTTTACGAAGAACAACAGTTACCTTTGGTACAGTTGCTTCGCCGTAAGCGAATAGAAGTTTTGCACCGTGAATAATGATACCATTGTACTCCTGACCTGTACCAGGTAAGAAACCAGGAACGTCAACTAAAGTAACAATTGGAATATTGAATGCATCGCAGAAGCGAACAAAGCGAGCCGCTTTGCGCGAAGCGTTAATGTCAAGTACCCCTGCAAGGTATTTTGGTTGGTTTGCCACAATACCTACAGATTGACCGTTGAAGCGAGCAAAGCAAGTAACGATGTTTGCAGCAAAATCGCGTTGTAACTCTAAATACTCACCATTATCAACAACAGCAGCAATAACATCCTTGATATCGTAAGGTTTGTTTGCGCTATCTGGAATGATTTCGTTTAGAGCATCTTCAAGTCTATCGATTGGGTCGTTTGTTGGTAAAATTGGAGCTTCTTCAAGGTTATTTTGAGGTAAATAGCTTAACAGTTTGCGGATAAGCATAATACCCTCTTCCTCGCTTTCGGATACAAAGTGAGCAACACCCGATTTTGTAGAGTGAACACCAGCACCACCAAGTTCCTCGGAAGTAACGGTTTCGCCAGTTACTGTTTTAACAACCTTTGGACCAGTTACAAACATATAGCTTGTGTTGCGCGACATAATGATAAAGTCGGTTAGAGCAGGAGAGTAAACTGCACCACCAGCGCAAGGACCAAAAATTGCAGAAATTTGAGGAATTACACCCGATGCAAGGATGTTACGTTCAAAAATCTCAGCGTAACCACCCAAACTCTTAACACCTTCTTGAATACGTGCTCCACCGCTATCGTTGATACCAATTACAGGCGCACCAACTTTCATGGCCATATCCATAACTTTGCAGATTTTTGCTGCAAACATTTCGGATAGTGAACCACCGAAAACGGTAAAATCCTGAGAGAAAACATACACTAAGCGGCCATCGATTGTGCCATAGCCAGTAACAACACCGTCGGAAAGATAAGTTTCCTTCTCCAATCCGAAATCGATACAGCGGTGCGATACAAACATATCAAACTCCTCGAAGCTACCTTCGTCAAGAAGCATCTCGATACGCTCGCGAGCAGTGAATTTGCCTTTTTTGTGCTGAGATTCAATTCGTTTTTCACCGCCTCCCAGTTTGGCTTTTTCGCGTAATTCAATTAATTCTTTAATTTTTTGTCCTTGAGTGCTCATATTAATATATGTGTTTGGGTATGGGAAATTATTTGTTTTTATCCTCGCATAGTTCTGTTAAAACTCCAATGGTTGATTTTGGGTGAAGGAATGCGATGTCCAATCCTTCGGCACCTTTTCTAGGAGTTTTGTCGATAAGGGTAACACCTTTTTCTTCCATATTCTTAAGCTGCTCCTCAATACCTTTTACGGCAAATGCAATATGGTGAATTCCTTCACCTTTTTTCTCGATGAATTTTCCAATTGGACCTTCAGGGTCGGTCGACTCCAGTAGTTCAATTTTAGTTTGCCCTACCATAAAGAAAGCGGTTTTAACTTTTTGATCTTTAACCTCCTCAATGTTGTAGCATTTTAAACCTAGAATATTCTCGTAAAATGGAATTGCATCCTGTAAATTCTTAACAGCAATGCCGATGTGCTCGATATGTGAGATGCTCATAATTAATATAGTTTAAGTTCGTAATTAAGTGCAGCAAAGGTACTTTCTAATGACAAGTTTACCCAGAAAAAAAGTCATCTATTTAATTGTTCTTCAACAGTGCTGAACAACATATTTTGATGAGTGAGGAAAGGCAAAATTTGTATCACGTAAATTAATAAAAAAGCGGGAGAGATGCAAGAAAAACTCGCTGTTGAGGTAGGCTTAGAGTGATGGAGTTTTGGAGCGGTGGAGTATTGGAGAAATGGATGTTTGGAGATAAAATCTACACTCCAACACTCCATTCATCCAATAATTAATTTCTTAATTAACTTATTGTCTTATTGCCTTATTGCCTTATTGCCTCATTGTCCAATCGCCTTATAGAACAAATCGTGAATTTTTGTGCGGATATTCATATTGGCCAACTTGGTATTATTAGCATCGGGGTAAACACGGTTTGAGAGGAACACGTAAATAAGCCCATTTTCTGGGTCGGCCCAAACTACTGTTCCAGTGAAACCTGTATGTCCAAAGCTGAGCGGAGAGGCCAGTTCGCCTGCGGGTGAAGGTTGTCCTTTGGGTGATGGTTTATCGAAGCCTAATGCTCTGCGGTTTCCATTATTTCCATTTGGAGTATTGATGAAAGTGTTTACGGTTTCTTGGCTAAAGAATCTTTCTCTTCCATAAATACCACCGTTTAGGAACATCTGCATAAGTTTTGCCATATCGTTGGCATTGGAGAAAACCCCTGCATGACCCGCAACACCACCCATCATGGCCGCGGCGGGGTCGTGTACGTCGCCCCAAATTAGCTGCTTGCGGAATGTTAAGTCGTATTCTGTTGGGACAATCCTCTCTTTATCGAACTTTCGGTAGGGCTGGTACAGTGTGTAGTTCATTCCAATTTTCTTGTAGAAATAGCTTTCGGAAAGTTCATCAAGCCCTTTGTTCTCGATGTTTTCCACAACGCGTTGTAGGTATAGGAAGCCTAAGTCGCTATACTTATATTTGCCAGGTTCTTGAAGCGAACTTCTGTTTATACTATTGAAAATGGTATCTTTCATTCCGTCGCAGGCAAAAAGATTATTGGCAGAACGAAACGGAAATTTATCCGATTTTTTCAGGCTATAATAAGAAGGATTTGCGCCAACGTACTTATGCAGGAATGTGCGTTCCGAAACCTTAAAAGGATATTCGGCACTAATTGTTTCCATTGAAACTGGTGTGTTGGGCACAAGTGTTGAAAGTGTTTTAAGGTAGAATGGAATCCAGGGCTGAAGGCCCGATTGATGAAGTAAAATATCGCCAACTTTAATGGATGCTTTATCCTTATTGTTAATTTGATTGATAAAGTTGCCAATTGGGTCGTTAAGTGTAATTCTCTGATTGTCGAATAATCGCATGACGAGGGGAACGGTTGTCGATATTTTTGTGATAGATGCAATGTCGTAGAGCATTCTCACATCCACGTTTTCTTGTGAGTCGTATGTGGGTTTTCCAAAACTTTTATGGTAAAATACTACACCGTTTTTAGCGGCTAAAATTTGCATTCCGGGTGTTACTCCTTGCTGAATAGCGTCCAATGCAATGGAATCAACTTTCTGTAGGAATTTGGAATCAACCCCAATTTCCTCGGGAAGCGAGTACGAAAGCCTTGCATTACCCTGAGTTTCATTACCTAGTCCTGCTACGTACGAGTTAAATATGGAAACAGGAAGTTTGCCCTTTGCGCCAATTCCGCCAAAAATAAGCTGTGCTGCAAGGTTTTGGCTATCGTTGGAGTTATCGTAGGTTATTACTATGGAAGCAAAGGAATAAGGGTTGAAGAATTTCGAAAGTGAATATGGAGAACCGAAGTAGGATAAGATTACTTTTTTCCGAAATGCTAAATCGAAAAGGAAATTTGCTGCTTGGTTGGTTATTCCGTAGTTTTTGCTGAATCGAATATCGGCCGCATGGTATCCTGCAATAACCAGATTGTATGCCTCAAGTGCATTTAGCAATGAATCGTACTCTGCAACAGTTGATTCTGGATTTATGCTGAACGTTGTTAATGAAGTGTAGAGTTCCAATTGTTCGCGGAAGGCGTCACCCTTATTGTTTCCTATCTCGATATAGGCAATTTTAAGGGTATCCAAACCTTTTAATGGTAAAATATCTTTATTGGAAACAACGGTTAATGAGTTGGTGATTATCTTTCTGCGTAAAACTTTTGATGTTTCCCTATTTAAATCCTCGTAAAGATTTGTTAATGCTATAGGCTTGTACTTGTTTAGACCAACATAGTATTTTGCCTCCAAGATTTTTCGGCATTTTTCGTTGATTTCGGCCTCGGTTATTTCGCCGCTTTTCACAAGCGCCTCAATTTTATCAATAGATTCCTTTACTTTGGAGGGGAATAGTAGTATATCGTTACCAGCTTTAAGTGCTAAAATATTGATATCGACAGGGGTGTAATAATCGGCAATGCCTTTCATATTAAGGGCATCGGTAAAAATTAGCCCCTTAAATCCAAGGTCGTTTATCAAACTATTTTTAATGATATTGGCAGAAATACTTGCAGGTTTGAGTGAATCTGGCTCTAAACTGGGAACTCTAAGATGCGCAACCATAATGCTATTAATTCCCCCATTTATTAATTGCTTGAAAGGATATTTCTCAATGGAGTCCAATCTTTCGATGCTATGAGAAACAGTGGGCAATGCTAAGTGAGAATCTTCGTATGTATCGCCATGTCCAGGAAAATGCTTAGCGCAGGCAATAATGCCGTTATTCTGTAAACCTGCCATATAGGCCAATCCAAACTTAACAACTCTTTCCCTATTCTCGCCAAAGGAGCGAGTGTTAATAACAGGGTTTTGCGGATTACTATTAATATCCACAACTGGTGCAAAGTTGATATGAACTCCAAGGCGTTTTAGCTGACGGGCAATATCGCTTCCCATTTCGTAAACCAACAACGAGTCCGATGTGGCGCCAAGCATCATTTGGCGAGGGTAGGAGAATGTGCTATCCAAACGCATTCCGGGTCCCCACTCTGCATCCATCGATATTATCAAAGGAACTTTTGCAAGCGATTGGTAATAGTTGGTTTGGTTTACTTGCCTAATAGGTCCACCCTGAAAGAATATTAACCCACCAATTTTCTGATTTCTAACCAAATCGGCAATTTCTTGAATATGCTTATCGTCGCGGTTGGAGTAAGCCGCAACCATAAAAAGTTGCCCAATACGTTCACGTAGTGTGAGTTTTTTCATTACAGAATCCACCCAGTTTGCCTGCGTAAGAGTATCCTGCTTTGCCGTAACAAAGTTTCTTTTGCTAGCAATTGAAGCATTGGTAATCAATACAAAAACTAGTAAAAATGCGCTAAAACTCCTCATAAACGTAAATTTCATTAAATATTGGTTAACAAAAATAATTCCGAAATATTTCATAACCTATGATTTTTGAGGGTTTTAACCATCAGAATGTTGACAAACATCAAAAAAGAGGAGTTTTTTGTGAGGTGCGTTTCAATATAGAACACAAATTACACGAATTTGACAGATTTAAACAGTTTGCAGAATTAATGGAGTGTTGGAGTAACACTCCAATCTTCCATCGCTCCATCACTCTATCACTCCATTACTCTTAACTCATTACCCTATTCTCTCATTGCCTCATTGTCTTTTCGTTAAACTTTTTTGCTCCTCCTGCATCAAAAAAAGGTTAACTTTAGTCACTTCATATATTTTCTAACCAACATTTATCGATATGAAAAAAATAACCCTTTTTGTTTTTGCCGTTTGCAGTTTATGGATAGCAAGCGTAAATGCTCAGGAAACAAGGTTGATGCGCTTCCCTGCAATATCCGGGAATCAGGTTGTGTTTACCTATGCCGGCGACCTATATACCGTTTCTTTACAGGGAGGCGTTGCCCGTAAACTTAGTAATCATGTAGGCTACGAGATGTTTGCAAAATTCTCGCCCGATGGTAAAACTCTTGCTTTTACTGGTCAGTACGATGGTAACACAGAGGTTTTTTCAATTCCAGCTGAGGGTGGTGTTCCCAAAAGGTTAACGCATACAGCTACTCTTAATCGTGATGATGTTTCGGACCGAATGGGACCAAACAATATTGTTATGACCTGGAGCCCCGATGGCAAAAGCATAATTTACCGTTCGCGTAAGCAAACATTCAACGATTTTGTTGGCGCACTCTTCAAGGTTTCTGTTGACGGTGGAATGTCCGAGGAGATTCCTCTTTCGGGTGGTGGCTTTTGCTCATTCTCTGCCGATGGCAAAAAGTTAGCTTTCAATAGGGTTTTCCGCGAATTCCGTACTTGGAAGTACTACAAGGGCGGTATGGCCGATGATGTTTGGATTTTTGATTTTGATTCCAAAGAGGTAAAAAATATCACCAGCAATGTAGCACAGGATTTATTCCCTATGTGGATTGGCGATGAAATTTTCTTTGCATCGGATAGGGATAGGACAATGAACCTATTTTCCTACAATATCAAAACAGGTGCAACTCAAAAAGTAACCAACTTTACCGAGTACGATATTAAGTTCCCTTCGCACTCAGGGAATTCTATTGTTTTTGAGAATGGAGGATATTTATACCGTTTCGATGTTTCTACAAAAACATCAACCAAAATACCTGTTACAATTTACGACGATTTTGAGTTCTCTCGTCCAGAATATAAGGATGCCAGTAAAAGTGTTGCATCGGCAAGTTTATCGCCCAATGGCGAAAGGGTTGTTTTCTCTGCAAGAGGCGATGTTTACACAGTTCCAGCCGAAAAGGGTATAACCCGTAATTTAACCCAAAGTTCCGATGCTCACGATCGCAATTCACGTTGGTCGCCCGATGGTAAGTATATTGCTTATTTGTCCGATAAATCGGGCGAGTACGAAATCTACATTCAAGCGCAGGATGGTTCTGCTGATCCTATACAAATCACAAACGGAATCAATAATTATATATTCAGCATAGAGTGGTCGCCCGATAGCAAGAAAATTCTATTCAACGATAGGCTAAATAGGCTGATGTATGTTGATATAGATTCAAAAAAAATTACTCAGGTTGATAAAGGAGAATTCGGACAAATTTTCAGTTTCAACTGGTCGCCCGATAGCAAGTGGATTACTTACTCAACTCAGGATGTTAACCGCTTTAGCATCATCTACCTGTATAATTTAGAAACAGGAGTAAAAAGCCCTGTTACCGATAACTGGTATGCATCGTTCCAGCCTAATTTCTCTAACGATGGTAAGTATTTACTATTTGTTTCCGATAGGGATTTTTCTCCGATTTATAGCCAAACAGAGTGGAACCACGCATACAGAAGTATGAGCAAAATCTATATGATTTTACTATCGAAGGACACTCCATCGCCATTTGCACTGGAGAATAACGAGGTTGCCATAGTTCAAAAACCGACACCCGAAAAACAGGACAATGCAAAGAAGGATACTAAAGCAAAGGACGAGCCTAAAAAGGAAGCTACGCCCGCTGTCGTTGTGAAGGTAGATTTCGATAATATTCTTTCGCGGATTATTGCACTTCCGGTTGAGGCTGCAAACTATGGAAATCTATACTGTGTTGATGGAAAGGTTTATTACAATTATTTTAATGCTGGTGCTGGCCGTAGAGGTGGATCTGCAAAAATGTACGATTTGAAAAAGAAATCGGAGGTTGAGTTAGGTGAATCGCTTGGGTTTAGCATATCTCCAAATGGAAAGAAAATGCTGGTTGCCAAAAGTGGTTCGTATAGTGTAATAGATTTACCCAGTGCCGCTGTTAAACTTGAGAAGACAGTTGACTTAAGCGGAATGAAGGTTTGGGTTGATTACCGCAAGGAGTGGAACCAAATTTACGATGAAAGCTGGCGACAAATGCGCGATTTCTTCTATGTTGAAAATATGCATGGGGTAGATTGGAAGGCTATGCATAAGAAATATGCAGCGCTATTGCCCTATGTGAACCATCGCAACGATTTAACCTATATAATTGGCGAGTTGATTGGCGAGTTGAATGTTGGACATGCTTACGTGAATAGTGGCGAAAAGCCAGAACCTAATAGGATTAAGGTTGGTTTGCTGGGTGCAAAAATTAGCAAGCACGCAAGTGGATATTTTAAGGTTGATAGAATTATTGAGGGTAAAAACTGGGATATGTCTACACGCTCACCTTTACAGGATGTAGGTGTGAATGTTAAAGCAGGCGACTTTATTTTAGCAGTAGATGGTCAAAATCTACAGAGTCTAAGTGATATATACTCCACATTGGTTGGCAAAGCCAATAAAACTGTAGAGTTGGTTGTAAATAGTAAGCCCGATATGGCAGGAAGTCGCAAGGTGCTAGTTACTCCAATTGCCGACGAGGCAAGCCTTTACTACTACGATTGGGTTCAAAAAAATATCCAAAAGGTAAACGAAGCTACCAATGGCGAGGTTGGGTATATTCATATCCCCGATATGGGAGTTGAGGGTTTAAACGAGTTTGTGAAATACTTCTATCCTCAGTTAACCAAAAAAGGTTTAATTATCGACGACCGTGGTAATGGTGGTGGTAACGTATCGCCAATGATTTTGGAGCGCCTAAACCGCGAGGTATACCGTTTGAATGCTCGTAGGGGAATAGTTCACTCATCTACAATTCCTGCACAAACCCATTATGGCCCCAAGGTTCTACTTTTGGACCGTTACTCCGCATCGGACGGCGATTTATTCCCATACGGATTTAAGCGTTTGGGAATTGGAACTACCATTGGAACTCGCTCTTGGGGTGGAGTTGTAGGTATCTCCGGCTCATTACCTTTTGTTGATGGTGGCGACCTTCGTAAGCCAGAGTTTGCAAGCTATAGCAGCGAGTCCAGCGATTGGATTATTGAAGGCTATGGTGTTGATCCAGATATTTACCTCGATAACGATCCTTACCGAGAGTATATTGGTATCGATGACCAGTTAAACAAAGCTATTGAAGTTGTAAAAGAGCAACTTAAAGACTTTAAACCGCTACCTGCAATACCTCAAAATCCTGATAAATCAAAATAATTGACTATCCGAATAAGAGTTAAGAAGTGTCCTCGTCTGGGGGCACTTTTTTTATGGAACACGGATGACACAAATTTGACAGATTAACACGGTTTGAAGAAATGGAGTTTTGGAGTTATGGAGTATCGCTCCAATCTTCCATCACTCCAATACTCCAATACTCCAATACTCCATTTATCTTAATAACTCATTCTCCTATTCTCTCACTGTCCAATTGCCCTATTATTAGGATTCCACCACTTTTTTTCGGAAATTTACAGGGTGAATGCAGCAAATTTGTTTTCGAAAGAGTCTATAAAATAGAAAGCAATGAAAAAACCTGATCGGGAAATGAATATTCATTCGGAGCTTATAGAGCTATGCCGGCGTGGCGACAGCAAAGCCCAATTTGAGTTGTATAATTTATACTCTAGGGCGATGTACAATGTAAGTTGCCGATTTTTACCCGATAGGATGGAGGCAGAAGATGCCATGCAAGAAGCGTTCTTTAAAGCATTTGATAAACTTCACACTTTTCGCAACGAGGTTGCATTTGGTGCTTGGTTAAAACGGATTGTTGTTAATACCTGCATCGACTATTTAAAGAAAAAGAAGTTACAGTTAACATCGATTGACGATGTGAAAGGTGTTGCGGATGTTCAGGATGGCGCTGACGATTTTATGCCCGAGTCCGTTGAGGACATTAAATTGGCTATGAATGAGTTGCCTGAGGGATACCGCTTAGTGCTTAACCTTCATTTAGTTGAAGGATACGAGTACGAGGAAATTGCCGAGATGCTGGGAATTGCGCAGTCGAGTGTTCGTTCGCAGTTTACAAGAGCAAGGCAAAAGTTAATAGAGTTACTAAAGCAAAGAAATAAAACTTTCAATTATGGAAAGGTTTAACGAATATATCAAGAACAACAGGAGTCTATTCAACGATGAGGTTTTACTTGAAGGTCATCAGGATAGATTTTTGGAAAAAATGAGACAACGCAATAGGTCTCATATATTCCGGGTTGCCCTGTCCGCTGCAGCAACGGTAGTTCTTATACTATCGCTTACAGGAGCACTAGGATTGTTTTACAATCAGGAGTATATACCTCAGTTTGCCAATGCAATTTTTGGGGAGAAAAGCCAACAAAGCGTTTTGATGGAAATGGACAGCTATTATCATAGTCAATTATTACGCAAATTCAGGGCAATTGAACAGATAGCTCTAAACTCCGATCCATCGGTAAAGCCAGAAGTGATAAAAATGTTGGCGGAGCTCGAAATGGAAAAACGTCAACTGGAAAGTGATTTAAAGCAGAATCCCCGAAAAGAGTATGTTGTCGATGCAATGGTTCAAAACTATCAGGTTCGAATGGAAGCGTTACAGCGAATTCAGGATTCTTTAACCGAAACAAAGCAATAGAAATAAATGTCTTTTTTAAAATATTGTAAACGATTAAAATCAATCATATGAAAACGATGAGAGTTATATCAGCCACTTTAGCCTTTCTGCTTATGGTTTCGTGTGCCTTTGCTGCTAAAGGTCGATTAAATAAAGTGTACGACCGTGAGTTTGTAGTTAAAGAGTCAACCAAACTTTTTGTACAAAACAAGTACGGTCAGGTGAATGTTGAGAACTGGGACAAAAACGTAATCTCCATACGCGTGGAGGTTAAGGTCGATAATCCCAACGATGAAAAGGCGAAAATTATGCTTGATGCCATTGATATCGAGTTTTCTGAATCCGATAATGTTGCCTCTGCCATTACCCGCTTTAATGAGGATATTATGAAATCGAATAAAAGATTGTTCTCTTCTATCTCAAATGATGACATGAGTATTGACTATTCGATTAAAATGCCAAAGCATGTTGAGGTAGAGCTAAACAATAAGTATGGCGATATTTTTATCAATGAGCTTACCGGCAAAGTATTGGTTAATTTAAAGTACGGAAATATTCGAGTTAACAAATTTGAGCGTGGCGATGCTAAGGATATTAACACACTTGTGGTTGGATACGGAAGCGCTACTTTAGGTGATGTTAACTGGTTAAAAGTGGAGATTAAGTACGGAAATCTTAAGGTGGATAAAGCTCGTGCCATTGTTATTCTTTCAAAGTATTCAAAGGTAAGTGTCGACAAGGTTAACTCCTTAGTGGTAGATTCAAAGTACGATGGTTATACCTTGGGTTCTTTAGCCAATATTGTTGGTGAATCGGGCTATACAAACTTCAGCATTAATGATTTAAGTAAGAAATTAAATCTCACTACAAAATACGGGGATGTTGAGGTTGCCAATGTAGCCGATAATTTCGAAAGCATAGTATTTAATGGTGCTTATACAGGTTTAAAGGCTGGAATTAATAACAACGTATCATATAAAATTGATGCGGTAGTATCGTACGGTAACATTAAGTTCGATGCCCCAACTGCAAAAATTAATAGAATAGAGCAGAATACAAGTACAGAGTTGAGCGGTGTTATTGGAGCATCGGAAAACACCAATTCAAAAGTTTATGTAAGAGCAAAGTATGGTAGTGTAAATTTGTCGAAATAAATTTGATTGTTTAAAGATAAACAGGGTGCCTAATTAAAAAGCACCCTGTTTATCTTTAAATAATAATGTTGTATGTTCCTTTAATTAGAATTTTGCCTTTTAGTTGTTCGTTTAATATCTCCAAAAAATTATTGTTTTTTCTTCCAGATTCAATATCTACCTTTCTAAAATAATAATTATTATTCTCTAGTTTATCTAAAACAAGAACTGCGTAACCAGTATCAGTTTTAACTATTGCATCGCTTGGAAGAGCTCTTACAGTATCTGTACTTATTACAATTTCGGACTCTACAAATTCATAGGCTATCGGATTTATTGCTCTTTTGCCCGTTATTGCTGCATAGCACTCAATTGATTTTGTTTCGTTATCAATCGCAACACCAATAGAACTTATTGTGGCGAGTTGATAATCCGATGTGTTAGTCGATTTAAATCGAACAGTTTGCCCTTTTTTCAGATTTGCAATTTCATTAGCAAATACTGATAGTTTAACTTGAAGCATATCCGGATTGATAACTTCCAGAAGCTCAATCTGTGAGTCAATATAACTACCAATTGATACATTGAAGTTAGAGATGTAGCCCTTAATTGGCGATTTTAAGAGGTATGACGAGTAAAACTCCCCATTCTCAATTTTTGAGGTGCTTAATCCTATGGACTCAATTTTTAGTTTCAATCCAGAATATTGAGCCATTGAAACTTTAAATTCTGTTTCTGCTAAAATAAAATCTTTCTCTGCAGTAACCTTTTCATTGTACAGAGACTTAACTCGTTCATATTCACTTTTTATTCGTTTGTAATTTGCCGATGCCTCTGCAAATTCCTTTTGAATTTCAATTATCTCATTGCCAGTTATCTCAATTAGATGCTGATTCTTATCAACAGATTCTCCGTTAGAGCAATTGATACTTTTGATTATACCGCTTATAGGAGCATTCAGTTTTGCAATGCCATTGGGTAGGGGTACAATAGTTCCATTACACTTCACGATGCTTTCAAAAAGTTTTGTTTCAATTTCGCCAAGTTGCATCGAATCGGTTTCAAATTGCTGATTCGTAATTTCTATAAGATCCGATTCTTGTTCTGCAACTTCTTGTTTATTGCCACAGGCATACATGATGAATGTTGCAATTGATAGATATAGGAGGTGTTTCGTAGTTTTCATGTGTTTAGAATTTGTTAAGTTTCAGAATTTCGGTGGTGTTTGTTTTTGATTTTATGTTTGATAATGAGTGCGCACACATGGAATACCCATATTTTAATAATTGCGTTTGGAGTAAATTATTGCACGGATATTTCATACAGTTCTATTTTGAGATGTAGTTAAGTTCAAGTGTTACGTTGGTATAGTTGATCAGATTGTTTAAATAATCTAATCTTATTTGGAGTGCGGTTTCGGTGCTTGTGGCAAATTTTAGAAAATCAATCTCGCCATTTTCAAAGTTAAGCTTCGCAGTTCTAGTAATTTCATTATAAAGGTTACCACCAATTTCGTTGTAGTAATATATTAGTTCTTTTAACTTTAAGTGAGAACTTAATAACTCTTTTTGTTTCACTTTTAGGAGTTCAATTTCGTAATCAGCGAGGTATTTGGTAGCATTCATTGCAAATTTCGATGCTTTTATCTTTGCTTTTTGTGCATTGAAAAATATTGGAATTGAAATGCCTGCCTCAAATCCGTGATAATTTTGTGCATTCTGATAAGAATTAGTTCCCAGAAAGTAGTTAAATGATATATCGGGCATAAGTTTGTTCTTTTCAATGCTGATGTTTGCAATGCTTAGCGCTTCCTGATTTTTCAGCCATAAAAAGTATGACGATGATTCAATTGCCTTTTCAGCAAGTGGCAATACAGTAATTTCTGGTGAAACAACAAACGAACTATCGTAGCCCATTAAGGTTTTAAGTTTTGCAATTGAATTTTCTAGGTTGTATTTTATTTCGTTAAGCTGATTTTTCACCTGTTGTTGCTTGGCCTTAATTGTTAGTAAATCAAGGTTAGTTATATCGCCCTTGCTATTACGAACCGTTGCACCTTTTAGAATGTTGAAGTATAAACTGTCTATGTTTTCGTAAATTTTCAATTTTTCGTTTACTACTTGGAGTTCAACATAACCTAACGATACTTGCTTCATTAAATTCTCTGTTCTGATTTTCAACTCGGTTTCGGCAATGTTGTATTCAACCCTTTTGGCTTTAAGTTCAGCACTGTAAAGCGTGGGGAAACTTATGCTTTGTGAAACACCCCAAACTTTTAGCGGGTAGCCATTTTCGGCAATGTTATTTTGGTCGGTGCCAAATGTGAAGGTTGTTTTATCCAATGCAATAGCCGAAGGTATCAATGCTTTTTGTTCATCTACTTTAAGATTGAAGGCTTTAATTTCTTTGTTATTCTGCAATGCAATGTTAATAGCATCATCTATTTTAATCTCTTTACTCTGAGCAATAGTGGTAAAGGAAGGTATTAGTATTAACAGAATAATAATGCACTGCTTCGACCTGATAAATCGTAGCGGAAATAGTTTTATTCCAACAACATTGTAAAAGATTTCGAACATAAGGGGCAGCGCAATCATTGTAAGCATTGTTGAGGTAAATAATCCTCCAATTACCACAGTGGCAAGTGGACGTTGTACTTCAGCACCAGCACCTGTAGATATTGCCATTGGAAGAAAACCCATTGCTGCAGCTCCTGCTGTTAGCATTACTGGTCGTAACCTGTCTTTTGTACCTTGAATAATTAAATCGCGCATACAAGTTGCACCGTTGTGTTTAAGTTCTTTTAAATGCTCAATAAGGACAATTCCGTTTAGTACCGCAATTCCAAATAGAGCAATAAATCCTACACCTGCCGATACGCTAAACGGCATCCCCCGTAACCAAAGGAGTAGCACTCCACCAACGGTAGCCAACGGAATTGCCGTGAAAATCATTATTGCATCTTTTAATGATTTGAATGCAAAGTGTAGGAATATGAATATTAGTAAGAGAGCAACTGGCACTGCAATTAGCAGTCGGTTTGTGGCATTTTGCAAATTCTCGAACTGTCCGCCATAAGCAATGTAAGTGCCCGGTTTTAATGTAATATTTTTATCGACAGTGGCTTGAATATCTTTTACAACTGACTGTAAGTCTCTGTTCCGCACATTTACGCTTACTACAACTCTGCGATGAGTGTTTTCTCTCGATATTTTTGCTGGCCCTTCGGCGTATTGTATGTTGGCCAGTTCCGATAGTGGAATCTGACTACCATTAGGGATAGGAACTCTAAGATGCTTAATGTCTTCAATGTTCGTTCTGTTTTGTTGGTTGAACCTTACAACCAAGTCGAAACGTTTCTCCCCTTCAAAAACTACTCCAGTTGCTTCTCCTCCAAATGCTGCGGCTAGGTAACTGTTGAGCGTTTTGATATCAACTCCATAGTGTGCAATTTTTGCCCGATTATAATCAATTTTTATTTGTGGAAGTCCCGCAGTTTTTTCCAGAATTACATCACTTGCGCCAGGTATTCCCTCAATTAATCCTTTAATTTCAGTTGCTTTTTTGTCGATATACTCCAAATCATCCCCAAAAATCTTAATGGCAATATCGGAACGAACACCGGTGATTAGCTCGTTAAAGCGCATCTCTATAGGCTGTGTAAATTCATATTCAATTCCAGGGATAGCCGAAAGCGCTTCTTTGAATTTATCGGCCAACTCCTCTTTGGTTTTTGCACTAGTCCATGTTTTACGTGGTTTTAGTTTGATAATCATATCAATCTCCTCCATCGACATTGGGTCGGTGGGAACCTCGGCTGCACCAATTCGGCTAACTATTTTATCAACCTCAGGGAAGTTATTTATCAGAATTTGCTCCATCTTAGTTGTGGTCTCAATGGTTTTTGTTAGCGAAGTGCCTGTTTTCAGTACGGGTTGAATAACAAAGTCGCCTTCATCTAATGTGGGAACAAATTCTCCTCCAATTCTTGTGAAGAGGAATGCTGTGAAAAGCAGCGAAACCATGGCTGCACCAAGTACAATTCTTTTATGTGCGCATGCCCATTGAATTACAGGTGAGTAGGATTTGTGGGCAAGATTCATGAACCAATCGGAAATGTTTTTCTTATTCGATTTGGAGGGTTTCAGGAATAGCGATGATGCAACAGGTAACCATGTTAAACCCATTATCATTGCTCCAATAATTGCAAAGCAGAACGATAGGGCCATCGGTTTAAACATCTTTCCCTCAACTCCAGTTAACGAGAGGATTGGGATAAACACAATAAGGATGATTATTTGCCCGAATATGGCAGATTTCATCATTTTTGATGCTCCATCAAACGATATTACATCCATTATGTTCGAACGCTCCTCGCCACTTGTTGATTCTATTTCGCTCTTTTTTACCGATATCTTTAGTGCAATAAATTCAACAATAATAACGGCCCCATCAATTATAATCCCAAAATCGAGCGCTCCAAGGCTCATCAGGTTAGCATCTATCCCAAAAATGTACATCATCGAAATGGTGAAGAGCAGGGCAAGAGGAATCATTGATGTTATTACAAGTGCAGAGCGGATATTCCCAAGGAGAAGAATTACGGTGAACATTACAATTATTGCACCCAGTATTAGGTTCTCCACAACGGTAAATGTTGTTTTGGCAACCAGCTCGCTTCTGTCGACAATGGGATTGATATAAATTCCTTCGGGTAAGTTTTTCTGAATTTCTGCTACACGGGCTTTTACCTCGGCAATAACCTCCTTGGAGTTTGCATTTTTGAGCATCATTACCTGTCCAAGTATTGTTTCGCCTTTTCCGTTTGCTGTAATTGCACCGTACCTGTTGGCGTGTCCAAACTTAACAGTTGCAATATTTTTGACGAGAATAGGTGTTCCGTTTGAGTTTTTAACAACAATATTCTCAATATCCTCTACAGACTTTACCTGTCCATCGCCGCGAATAAAGTAACTTTGGTTTGTTTTTTCAATGTACGAACCACCCGATATGCTGTTGTTTGCTTCTAGTGCGTCGAATACCTCCATTAGAGTTACATTCATAGCAATCAGTTGCGAAGGAGTAATAGCGACTTCGTATTGTTTTAAGTAACCTCCCCAGCTATTAATCTCCACTACGCCATTGATTCCAGATAATCTTCGTTTTATGACCCAATCCTGAATGGTTCGTAAATCGGAGGCGGAGTACTCGTTTTCGTAACCTTCTTTGGTGTCGAGCGTGTACTGGTAAATTTCCCCAAGGCCTGTTGTTATTGGTCCCATTTCTGGTTCTCCAAAACCCTCTGGAATTTTTGCCGTAGCACTTTTTATTTTTTCGGAGATAAGTTGTCGAGGAAGATAAGTTCCTAAATCATCCTCAAAAACTATTGTCACTAAGGATATTCCAAATTTTGATACAGAACGGATTTCCTTTACCCCAGGCAAATTAGCCATTTCCATTTCAACCGGAGCAGTAATGTACTGCTCAATTTCCTGAGTCGACAAATTCCCAGATGTTGTTATAACCTGTACCTGATTATTGGTAATATCAGGTACGGCACCTACCGATATTTTAAAAACTGCGTAAAATCCAAATGAGGCTATTGTTAGTGTAAACAGAATAACTATGAGTTTATTCTTAATGCTGAAGTCAATTATTTTTTCAAGCATTTTTTAAGGTTTAGGTTACAAGTAGTTCAATATTAGTGTTTTTTCTTGATATATTATTGAAATAAAGTACAAATATAATAATTAATATATATAGATTATTGTATTTAATGGATTGTTAACAAATCTTTTAAAAATCTTGCTGTGTATGAATTACTAAAATTCACAATTTCCTCCGGGGTTCCTTGAAAGATAAGTTCTCCACCTTTCTTGCCGCCTTCGGGGCCCATATCAATGATCCAATCGGCGTACTTGATAATATCGAGGTTGTGCTCAATTATCACAACAGTGTTGTTCTTTGCAACTAGCGCTTGAACTATCCTGTAAAAATTGTCGATATCGGACATATGAAGGCCGGTAGTTGGCTCATCCATAATGTAGATATTACTCTGGTTATTTAGTTCCGATGCAATTTTTAGCCGTTGCGATTCGCCGCCCGAGAGTGTGCTAAGCGATTGCCCTAACTTTAGGTAACCTAATCCAACCTCCTGCAGTATTTTTAGGTGTTTTTTGATTTTAGCAACCGAAAAGAACTCGTAGGCTTGGTTTATGGTCATATCAAGAACTTCGGCAATGTTCTTATCTTGATACTTAAGTTCCAGCACCTCGGAGTGGTAACGTTTACCCTCGCACTCGTCGCAAATTGTTTTAACCGAATCGAGGAAGTGAAGTTCGAAAGTTAATACACCTTGTCCGTTACATTTTGGGCAAGCCCCCTTGGAGTTGAAGCTAAATAGCGATGCGTCGGCTTTGGTGGCCGTGGCAAACTCCTTTCGGATTAAGTCAAACACGCCAATGAACGTTGCAGCATTTGCCCTCGACGATTTGCCAATGGGCGATTGGTCGATTACTATGGCCTCGGGATGTTGCTTTGCGAAGCACTCGTGAATTAAACTGCTTTTTCCGCTACCTGCAACTCCAGTAACGCATGTGAGTAATCCTTTGGGAATTTTAACCGAAACATTTTTTAGATTATTTGCTGAAGCATTGCGGATTTCGAAGAATTCAGTTGGCTTTTTACGGTTGAATTTTGGTTTTTCCGTGTTGTGCAGGTATTTCCCTGTGATGCTTTCGGTGTGCGCTAAGCCGTTGGGTTCGCCATTGTAAACGACGTTTCCGCCCAGTTTGCCTGCCTTGGGGCCAATATCCACAATCCATTCCGCAGCCCTAATAATATCGGGGTCGTGCTCAACCACAAAAACGCTATTGCCCTTATCCTTTAGCCTGAAAAGAATGGTAAGCAGTTTTTCCGTATCGCGAGGGTGAAGCCCAATGGAGGGTTCATCGAGCACGTAGAGCATATCGGTAAGGTTGCAATCCAACTGTTTCGACATTTTTACCCGTTGCGATTCTCCTCCGGAGAGCGTACTAACAGGGCGCTCAAGCGATAGGTAGCCAACCCCAATCTCAATTAGTTGCTCTAGTAGGAATTGGGCTTTACGCAGAATAGGCTTTGATATTTCATCGTCAATATCCGATAGGAATGGTAGAACATCAACCAATTCCATTCTGCATACCTCATCAATGGATAAACCTTTTAGTTTGACACTACGGGCACGTTCATTAATGCGAGTACCGTTGCATTTATCGCAGTTTTTGTATGTGAAATACTTTGAGTAGGCGTTTTTCTCATCGTCCGATGCTTCATCCTCGGCTTTACCTGTGACCGATTTTTCCAACTTGCGGGCAATACCCTCGAATGTTCGGGTGTAACTCAATTTTTGCTTGGAGTCCTTAACTTGGTATGGTTCTGAGTATAGCAGATGATTTAGTTCATCGTAGGTGAAGTGCTTCAAAGGTTTGTCGGGGTCAACTATTCCTAATGTTATTAACTCTTTCCAAAGGAATCCACCTATCTTATAGTGTGGGTGCGTAATTGCTCCTTCTCTAATAGATTTTTCGATATCAAGGAATAAATCTAAATCAACCTTTATTTGCTTGCCCAAACCGTGGCAGTGTGTGCACATTCCCTCGGGGTGGTTGAACGAGAAGTAGAACGATGGACCTATGAATGGCTTTCCAACGCGCGAGTATAGCAACCTAAGGTATGTGTTAATTTCGGTGGCGGTTCCAACGGTGCTACGCAGGTTATTGCCCATTCGCTTTTGGTCTATAACAATTGCTGTGGATAGGTTGAGGATGTCGTCCACATCAGGGCGGGAGAGTTTAGGCATTCGGGTGCGAGCAAACGTGCTGAAGGTTTCAATAAGTTGCCGTTGTGCCTCGGTGTAAATGGTATCGAATAGGAGTGACGATTTTCCTGAACCCGATACACCGGTAAAAACAACCAGTTTGTGTTTTGGAATTTCCACATCAATGTTCTTGAGGTTATTGGTGTGGGCGTTTTGAACTATAATTTTATCTCGGTTCATATACTATATTTTAATTTTTTTTGCACTCATTAGAGCAAATGCAATGGATGAAGCAGATGTTAGCAGCAGTATAATCAATCCAGCATAAAAGAAATTTGCAGACGATGTACCTGCCAGTAGAAATCGATTTGCTTCCAACACGTAAGTTACAGGATTTCCCCACGATACTATTAATAACCATTGAGATTTTATGAGTTCGCGTGGTAAAAAAGTTGTGCTTAGAAATAGAAGAGGGAAAACAGCGTTGGTAACAATTGCGGCACTTTGGTGTTGGCCAGTTCTTAGCATAATGCCAGCGGAGAAACCACAAAGGGTTAGCGACCAAAGAAGCGATAGAAGTAAAATTCCAAGTACCGATAGAATGCCAAACTGAAAGGTAATACCAAAAATTGCCCCAATAGCAAGGAGTAGCGCAGTGAAAAATAACGATGATAAAGTGTCGGCTAGAATAGGCGCAACAACAAGAATCCAGCGAGGAGCTGGGCTGAGGTATAGTCGACGAAAATAGCCCGATTGCATATCGGCATTAAGAGTTTGACCAGCTCCTGCCGATGACCCCATTGCTAAAGAAATTATTGTGATTGGGAATATGAATGAGAGATATCCTCCTCCTCCAAAAGCATCCATTGAGCCAACTCCGCCAATGCCCGCGTTGTATACTAAAAGGAAAAAAAGACTCATTCCAAACCCCATAAGAGGAGCTGATGGTTGTTTAATCAGTTTTAAAACACCTCTTTTTACGAGTAAAGTATTTGCAGCATTCATTTTTATAAATAATTAATTGTTAGTGTTTTCAATGTTTAATAGAGATTTAATGTAAGTTAGGTAACTGTCGTTCAGCGATATGTTTTGAACTGGGTTCACCATGTTCTTAAATCCAGAGACTAGCCCAGTGTAATGAATTTTTCCTTCAATAATTAGAGCCATTTTTGTTGCGTGTAAATCAGCTTCTTCTAGATATTGTGTGGTTAAAAAAACACTAATACCTTGATGTTGATTTAACTTGGTGATAACTTCCCAGAATGTAGATCGGGCTAGAGGATCCATTCCTACAGTGGGTTCGTCGAGGAAAAGGACTTTAGGATTATGAACAAGTGCAAGTGCGCAATGTAGGCGTCGTTTGTTCCCCCCGGATAAACTATCAACCTTTTTACCTCGCTCGGAGTTGAGTTGAAACATATCAATCAGTTCTTCGGCTCGTTGTTTTGCCTTTTGCTTAGTCATTCCGAAAAGTTGTCCTTGAAAAACAATTAAATTTTCCACCTTTTCGGTCGGATCAAGTTCATTGTCCTGCGATGCTACTCCAATGTATTGTTGTGTTTCGAGGTAGTTATTCTCAGGGTTTACGTTGTTAATAAGAAAGTGTCCAGAGTCTTTTTTTATGAGAGTTGTAATAATTTTAACTAAGGTAGATTTTCCGGCACCGTTAGGTCCTAGTAGTGCAAAGAAATCGCCTTTTTGAATTTCCAGATTAACACCCTTTAGGGCCTCTGTGCCGTTGGGGTATCGTTTTACAAGATTTTGAATTTTAACTTCGGCTGTCATAACTAGTTTTTGTTTTTTGTTACACAGCAAAAGTAGGATTGACTTAAACCCTAAAATAGTAAAAAACAGACAAAAAATTAAATGCCGAAATCCGTTGCAAGGTGGTCGCAGGAGCAGAGCGATAGGAATTCCTTGGGGGTGTATCCTGTGTAGTTTTTAAAATCCTTTATAAAATGCGATTGGTCGAAATAACCGTTACGGTAGGCGTATTCAGTTAAATCGATATTTCTGTCGCGGCTAATATCCAAAACCACCTCCTGAAAACGAATCAACTTAATGAATTGTTTGGGTGTTTTGCCAAGCAGAGCCGAAAACTTGCGCTCAAGGCTTTTGGTTGTAACCGATAGTTTACCGGATAGTTCCACTGCACTTATCTGACCTCTGTTTTGTTTTATTAGGTTGATACTATTCTGGATTAATAGGAGATTACTGTTATGGATTGGTAGCAGTTTTTTTAGTAGAAAATCTTCAATCACCTCAATTCTTTTACCCATGAGGATTTCGTTACAGATTTTTTCTTCAATCTGCATAACCTCTTTATTAAAAATATCGCGAAGATTTATGCTTTGGTTTTCGACCTCCATAAGTGGAAACCTAAAGAAATGACAAGCCCCTGTTGGGTTGAATACCACAGCAATAACTCCTGCCTGACCAGAGGTTGAAACATCGAAGAAGGAGTTGTTGATACCGCTAATTATTGATTTGGGTTGATGCGTAAGTGTAGAGTCGTTATTCTTAACCACGAATGGTTTACGGTAATGAAACATTAGCTGCACATTCGCAGTGGGTATAACACGTTCGCAAACATCACTTTCGAACGTGGACGATTCCATTGTCCAGTAATGCTTGATGTAGGGTTTAAGCGCCTCGTGTGGTTGAATAAACTGGAATTGCATTGGGTGTTAATAGTTTGTAAAAATAGCATTTAGAGGCGAAAATGTGGTAGTTATCTGAATTAAAATTTATTAAAACAAAAAGGGCTTTAGCATAGTTTGCCAAAACCCTTTTACTATTTCTTTTGATAAAATTAAATTTCAAACCCAATCATCTTGCCTTTTTTCATTACAAGTTCATCGTCGAAGTAAACATCAGGCTCTTTAACAAGTCCATCAAGGTGGCTACTCACAGCAATGCGTCCACCCATGCTGATATTATTGCCGAAGGCGATATGGATTGTACCAAATACCTTTTCGTCTTCAAGGATTTCGCCGGTTAGGATAGCCTTGTAGTTTGTTCCAATACCAAACTCGGCAACAGCTCTGGCGTCGCGTCCAACCTTGTCGAGCATAGCGGCAAGTTGCTCGGCCTGTTTACCGCCAGTAATGCTTTCGGCATAACCGTTAACAATTTCAATGGTGATTGGAGTTTCAATCATTCCAATTCCTGCCATAGAGCCATCAATTACCAGTTTGCCATTGGTTTGGTCTTCCCAAGGAGCAAGGTAAACCTCGCCCGATGGTAAATTGCCACTCTCGCCTTTATTGCGCATAACTCCCTTGCTAGGTAGAATCTTACGGTCTTTAATAGGCATTACCACATTGGTTCCTTTTTCCGTAACTACTTTGATTGTGCTTACACCAACCAGCTTTGCTGCAATAAAATCGGTTAAAGCGATAATTTTTTCGTAGTCGGCATTAAGGCAGCGCACCATAGTATCGATATTGATACCAGGCATTGTGCCAAACCTAACGCCCAAAGCAGCCGCTTCGCGACGAGCATTGGTATGTGTTAACGATTTGTCTGTTGGGCATACAACTACATCAACAGCCTTCATTAGTGCAGAAACTGATGCAGGTGGTTCTTGTCCATTAATTTCGCGCGATTTAATTTCAACCAAAATAGATTCTTGGCAAAGATCCTTCCCTGCTTCGTGGAGCGCTAAGCCAATTTCGCGTTTTAGCTCGTCGGTAACAATAAGCAGCGTTTCAGTTTTTTGTAGCCCCATACAATCGCGAAGCGCAATTATTGAGGCATCTCTGAGGTCTTTATCGGTGTAATTCATAATTCAATTTATTTGGATGCAAAATAAACATTTTTTTGAGATTAGAGACTGAGTTATGCTGTATGGCATATGACCCAACTTTCAATTAGAGATTTATGTTTGGTTTTAAAATAGCAATATGAATAGGACTGTGAAAATGAATGAAAATGTAAAGTGAAGAATTCGGAATGAAAAGTTAAATCACCCCAACGGGGTTCAAGCCCATAGCCCTGAGTTTCAACTCGGGGTATTAATGTGCAACATTAAAAAGCGATGCACGGAATATTCATTCTTTGTAAGGGTAAAGGTTGGTTGCATCGCAATGAATGAGGATTGGAAGTATCAAGCAACAATGAGGATAAATACTATTCAATTTTCTCGTATTCCGAAACAATCGACTCAGGATTGTTTAGTTCTTTTTCCTCGTCGAAATTTAACTCTAAATCGGCTATGGCTTTTTCTTTTGTTGGCTGATTTAGGACAAACATCAAAATTATTAATGCAGATAATGATAGAAAGATAATATTGCCAGTGATAAAGTATGCGATAATTGATAAGAAAGAGCCACCCTCCAACGGAGCAAGTTTTAAAATAATTGCTCCTCTGTATTCTGCCATTTTCTCAACTAGATTGTTTCTTGTTTTAACCTTTTCAATTCGTTTTTTGAATAGAACAGTGCTGGCAACAAAAGCACCGATAATAAAAAGTGGAACAATAATAAATAATACTTGGGTTAAAAACTCATCGGCAATTGTAGCTCCATTCATTGTTACTACTACAAAGGCAATTATTCCAAAAAGAATTTGACCCATTGTTAACGCAAAATGAACTATTTTAAGCGCCCTAAAGTATTCGCTTGATGTTTGACGATACGTTGCCATAATTTTGAGTTTTATATTATTTGTTCGTTATTACATTCTACCTTAGCCCATCCGCAGAACTTAAAGTTAGTACGTTTTAATTTTGCATCACCTAAATTAGTATTGTTTGGGATTAAAAAGAATGCCACAATTGTTTCCTTATCTTTTTCAATTAGTTGATGTTTATCTTTTGTCCGCAATACAATTTTGTCTGTTTCGAATTGTGTATTTTGAGTAGAGTTTTCGAGTTGTACTACATACCAATCGGGTTCATCGGACACAAAAATTCGTTTCTCAATTTTCCCAACATTTGGAAGATATTCTAAGGTTAATTCGTTCGCTGTAAATCTTTTTAAAGATATTTGGTGTTCGAGTATAAAATCGTAGTTCACGATTTTTTCTTTACCCCAGTATTTTATTGGCGCCCACTGCCCTTTAACCAAATTGTACTTGCTTAAACTGCTCGATATAAATAAAATTAGGTATGTTCCTGATGCTAGGGAGGCCAAAAG
>Ga0209066_10001396_pt1 | contig 32077 bp, 8 predicted proteins | sample All_14_2_FD_187198 | JGI IMG/M metagenome (GOLD analysis project Ga0209066, IMG submission 187198) | Freshwater microbial communities in response to fracking from Pennsylvania, USA - Allegheny Zone_MetaG_DW_15 (SPAdes) (version 2) ... | reverse complement strand
GGTTTCGACCGTGGCAACCGTGGCGACGGCGGCGACGGCGGCGGCTGGTAACACCTGACCCTGATTTTAGATTTTACGCCCGTGAGGCGGTGAGAGCGTTCAAGCGCCCTCCTGAATCACGGGCTTTTCTGCGTTTACGAACAGGGCAAAGAGGCCGGCCAGCACGAAGGCCGTGGCGCACATCCAGACGCCCTCGTGGAAATCGTGATTGGTGTCATAAGACTTGAGCACCAAGGTGAAGAGCATGGGCATGATGGCGGCACCGAAGTTTCCCCACATGTTGGACCAGCCAAAGAGCTGGGCCTGATTTTTGCCGCTGATGTCCTGCATCGTGGTCCACATGGCAGGCAGGCCGATGTCGCCAAAAAAGGCGGCAAGGCCAAAGGCTGCGGCCATGCCCCAAGGGGAGTCTGTCCACAAGGCCAGGACGTAGCAGCCGGCGGCAGCGAATTTGGTCACTGACATGGGGAGCATGCGGCCCATGCGCTTGCCGTGATGGCGTGTGATGTAATCGGTGATAAAACCGCCAAGGGGGAGCGCCACGATGCCGATGGAAAGCGCGCCGGTGGTGATGAGGCCGGCCATGCCTTCCTCCAAATGCATGACCTTTTTGAGATAATCGGGGAGGGAAAGGATGAGGAAGGCCCAGCCGATGTTGGTGAAGAACTGCACGGCATTGGCCATCCAAAGATTGGCGCTCAGGCAGGCAGCCTTGAGGGGAAAGCGCCGCGGCGGATCTTTGATGGGTTGAAAGTCGCCCCGTCCTTCGGCCAGCAGGTCGATTTCCGCAGCATTGCAGCGTGGGTGCTGGCGCGGGTGCTCACGAAACACACGCCAGTAGCAGATGGCGACGATCACTCCGATCAACCCATAGATCCACCCCGCCCAGCGCCAGTCGCCGGCACGCAAGATGACAAAGGCGGTCAGGCCCGGTGCCACGGCGCCACCCACACGCCCGCCCCAGGAAATCATGCTGCTGGCAAAGCCACGTGCTTCAATGTGAGCCCAGCGGGTGAGCAGGCCGCTGCTGGCGGGATAGTAACCGGCCTCGGCGAGTCCGCAGCAGAGCCGGGCAATGAGCAAGGTGGTGAAGCCCAGGGAAAAGCTGGTGGCGGCGGTGAAGACTGACCAGGTGGCAATGTAGATGGTGATCAGGATGCGCGTGCCGAAGCGATCGCTCAGCCATCCGGCGGGGACTTGAGCGAGGGCGTAGGCCCAGAAGAAAGCGCCTTTCACCCAGTCAATCTGCCATCCTTCCAGCGCCACACTCTTTTGAAAGGAGTCGGAGGCCACGATCTGGGCCAGGCAAATGCGGTCCAGGTACATCAGGAAGGCGACCATCGTTGCCGTGGCTAGGATCTGATGGCGGACGATCGTGGGGCGGGTGGTGGAAGACATCGTAGAGACAAGACGCAGAAAATCAGCCAGCCCTAGCATGATTCCAGCTTGATGAAGCGCCGGAAGGCGTGCATGAGCCGTGTATGGCAGCGCAAAAGCGTCCCAATGAATAGACTTGCGTGCCTCGCAGTCTCAACAACACTTCTTTCTCATGACCGCCATTAAAAATCTTACAGCGCTGCTCGTCCTCAGCTTTCTCGCTTCCGGTGTGCTGGGCTGGTTTCTGTTTCAGTCGCACAACGACCTTGCGACGGCGAGGGCGGAGGTTGAACAGATCAGCGCCGACCATGCGGAGGAACTGAAGGCCAAGGAGGCGGAATTTCAGCGTACGCTCGACACCCAGGCGGCGCAGCACCAGAAAATGATCACCGCGCTCAATGATGAGCATGAGAAGAAGATCGACGAACTGCGCAGCGGCGAACGCAAGCGGCTGGCGATCGCGGCGAAGGAGTTTGAAAACATCTTCGAAGGCAACAAGAACACGCTGCAATACATCGACCTGCTGGAGGACAAGGTGAAGGCGGGCCAGACGCTGTCGAAAGCGGAAGTGGAGAAGCTGTCGATCATCACGACCGGTCTTGGCTACCTGAAGAAGCAGTATCAGAAGCCGATGCAGGAGTTTCAGGAGCTGGCGAACTACTTTGACGCCCAGGCCTCCAAGCAGATCGCCAAGCCGAAGGGCGGCTTTTTCAAGCGTCTCTTCAGCAGCGACTTCCGCGACGCGGAGAAGGAGTACCTGCGCCAGGAAGGGGCGAAGGAGGCCTTTGAGCAGGCGCAGAGCAAATTCTCCGGAACGTACAAGCAGGCGCAGAAAGTGATGGGTTCGGTGAATCTGGATGCGGACGCCCAGATCCAGAAGCTGCATGCTTACATCGACGACAAGCAGCAGATGAACACGGAGGATCTTTCCTCGTTTTTTGACAAGGCTCGTAAAGCACTGCGCACCCACCAGGATGTGCTCGATTTCGAGCCGGAGGCCGCAAGGCTTCCGGCGCCTAAGCCGCAGCCCTGATCTACTTCGCGACCCGAGGATATTTAGGGGAAATACTGATGGCAATAATGGCCTGAGGCCAGGGACAGCATCGTTGGGGGCCTGAGCAACTGCACGGCAGGGCGAGACCGTGCTCGGACGGGGGCGTATCGAAGGGAAATCAGGAGCTCGCCGGGGCCCAATTTCGGGGTTTTCTCCGGTAAATGAGAGGCGAACACAGGACTCGTGCCTTAAGGCCAAATCGGTAAAGGTCAGGGCTGGATGAGATATCTACAAATCCTCAATATGAGGCCAAGAAAATCTTGCCTTTTACATGCTGAATCCTTTAGCATGCGGATCTCCCCCATTTAATTCGAATATGAAGTGTTTACGTTCGCAGCGGTCAGTTATCAGCGCCATGATGATTTTGTTGATGGCCGTCTGGCAGGTAGGTCAACCTCTCGCAGCGGCAACGGTTTACTGGGATGCAGATGCCGTGGCGGCTGGAAACAGTTCAATCTCGGGCATGGGACTGGGTGGATCAGGAACTTGGAACACGACTTTGGCGAACTGGTGGGACGGCAGCAGCCCGGACGCAGCGTTTACTTTTAGCAGTGGAGACACAGTGATTTTCACGGGACTGGGAGGTCTGGTGCAACTGGGCGCACCCGTCACGCTGGGAACGCTGATCTTTGGACAGAACATTGCGGCGTCGGGGTTCAATCTCACGGGTGACGGCACGGCCGGCAGCAACAAGCTGACGCTGGCAGGGACGGCAGCGATCGCGGTGAATGTGGCCGGAGCCGACACGATCAGCGCCGTGATTGCGGGTTCCAGCGGGCTCAACCTCAGCAGCACGACGACAGGAACGTTGATCCTCACGGGGGCGAACACCTACAGCGGCACCACGACGATCAGTTCCGGGACGCTGAGCATTTTTGCAGACGCGAATCTGGGCGACTCGGCCAATGACATCACCTTCAACGGCAGCACGGCGGCGGGACTCATGCTGAACACACCGGTGGTGCTGGGCTCCGGACGGACGATCACGCTGAACAACACGGGCGGTGCCGTGGCGCTGCTGTCCTCGAACGGGGCTGCCGCACAGGTGGTTCTCGGCAAGGTGACGGGTGCGGGGACGCTCGCAGTGGCGAATGCGGGGATCACGTATCTTTTGAACACCACGAATGATTCCACGGGCATCCTGTGGGCTCAGTCTGGCACCATTTCACTCAGCACGCTGCCGGACGCGGCTGGCAATGGCAACATCAAGCTGGGTGCAGGTGGAACCACGGGTGGTTTGCAGTGGAATGCGGGTGCCACTGGTGCGCTGACGCTGAACAACCGGAGCATCGAACTTGCAGGCACCACGGGCGGCGGGACGATTGACAGTTCCTCGCTGCTGGCGGCGAACAGCATCACGATCAACACAAACCTTGTGGCGAGCGGCAGCGGTGCCAAGACATTGACCCTGACGGGGTTCAATACGGGGATCAACACTTTCGCGGGGCAGATCGTGAACAGCTCCGGCACCACTGGCGTGAATAAGACGGGGCTTGATTTCTGGGCGCTGACGAATGCCAGCAACAGCTATACCGGCACCACGACGGCGACTGCAGGCACCCTGCGGATCAACGGGGCGGGTGCCATGGGCACCGGGGCCATTTCTTTTGCTGGGGGACAGCTGGAGCTGCGGTCTGACACGAGCAAGACCTGGGGCAGCATCAGCGGCCTGACCGCGACCAGTACTCTGTTTCTTGATCATACGGTGGGAGGCACGGCTGCGGGACAGACCATCACGCTGGGCACGGTGGCTGCGAACGGGACTTTTACGCTGAACATTGTGGGAGATCATGGGTACAACCTCACGACCGGCCTCATGACTGTGACCGGCGCCAAGACCGTGACACTCACCAATTACCTTGGCGCGCCAGGTTATACGGCTGCGGGCTACACCCCGGGGACCATCACCATTGGCAACGGCACCAATGCCATCACCACCGTCACCACTGGCACGGCGGCTTTGGTGCTGGCCGGCTATGGCGATTATGTGTTCGCTGGGGACATCAAGACGAGCAGCGCTGCAAACATCCCGCTGAACATCACGAAGAGCAATCTTGGGGTGGTGGTCTTTTCCGGCAACAACTCGGGCTGGACCAGCACGACGCAGGGAATCTTGAACACGACGGCGGGAACCACCCGGATTGATGGATCCACGGCCTCCATCGGCGGGTCCACGATTGGAGTGGCCGGGGGAATGACGGAGGTGCGGAACAACGCCAGCACCAACTGGTCCGTGAACAATCTGACCCTGCAGACAGCCAGCGGGACATTTGTGGCGGCCCCGCAGATCGGAAATTCCAGCACGGGCAATGTGCTCACCCTTGGGTCCTTAACTTCGGCCACGACCGCTCTGACCTTCAGTTTTGACACCAACCATAATTATGGAATCACTTTCACGGGTGCCGCGACAACCGCCATCGCCGCCACGACGCTGAGCAACATAGGCAACGGCACCGTGACGTACGCCGGAGGGCTGGCCAACACCGCCGCAGCCACCTGGACCATCACTGGCAACGGCGATTCAGTCATTTCCGGCAGCATCACCGAGAGCGGCGGGACGCTTGCGCTGGTCAAGAACGGACTGGGGACGTTGACCATCAGTGGTGCCGCCAATTCCTACAATGGAGCGCTTACGCTGACTGCCGGCATTCTCAAGCTCACCACCTCACTCGGAACGGGCACGGGGAATCTGACGTTCAACAACACGGGCTCCGGACTTCCCAATAACAATGTCATCGGGCTTGATCTGCGAAACAACGGATCGCTGGATTTTTCCACCCATGGGCTCGGGCGTTCGATCACCACGGTGTTCAATGTGGACAACAACGGTTCCGGGACGAATGGAACGATGACCCTGGGGGGCGGCATGTCGCTTCAAGACAGCGGATGGTCTGACCTCTTCATGGGCGCGAATGGTTATTCGCTCAAGTTTGGTGCTTCGGCGGCCGTGAAGGTGGGCATCGGGTCGCAAACCGGAGCGCTCAGCTACACGCTGTGGAATTACATCCCAAGCATTGCCGGAAATGGCAACGTGGAGCTGGCGGGAGGGCTGAACTTTGTCAATCCGGCAGGCCAGACAGCCACTCTTGTGCTCGGTGGAACGGGCGACTACAAGATCTCCGGAGCGATCAACTACACAGCAACGAGCGGGGCCGCGGACACGATCACGAAGAGCGGCCTTGGCGCGGTGACCTTGACAGCGGACTCCAGCACCACCTGGAACGCGGGCAGCACGCTGAGTATCTACACCATGAGCAACGGGATCACCCGTGCCACGGTGGCGGGAGCTCTGGGTGGTGCGAATGCCAAGGTGAATGTGAACAGCGGTGTGCTGGATCTGCGTGCGGACAGCGGTTTTGCGCTGCTGGCCCCCATCACCCTCGGTGCGTCAAATTCCTATGTGAATGCAGACCGCGCGGTTGGTGGCGCGGGCACGGGGCAGACGATGACTTTGAACGGTGTTTCGTCGGGTGCCTTCACCTCCTATTACACGAGTGGAAACAACTACTCGATCAACACCGGGACCTTGACGCAGACGGGCGCATCGGTTTTGGTGAACCGAATCGGCGGCACGGGTTTTTTGGTGATCCCCACTCTCACAGGTACTTTCAATGCCAAGGTGGACGGGCCGGGGAACACCAACATCACAACGGCGCTGACCCTGGCCACCGGCACGCTGACCAAGAGCGGAACAGGCACTCTGACACTTAGTGGCCCGGCCGGTTATGGCGCCAGCAACACCAACGGCGCAGTGACCGTCAACGGCGGCACCCTGGCGCTGGATTTCACCGGCATCACCACTGCGACGAATCTTCTGCAGAGCGCCGCGCTCACCCTCGGAGCTTCGAGCGCAGGTGCGGTGAGCGGCGGCACCTTGAGCATCAAGGGTGCCGCCGTGGGCAACACCAGTCAGACACTGACCACACTGGCGGTGCAGGCCGGCTATGATCAGATCGTGCTGACACCGAACGGTGCCGGCAGCACCACGCTTGCGTTCTCCGGAGCCATCACCGCGACGAATGCCGGGGGGCAGTTGCTGATCAGCGCGCCGTCGAGCACTTCGGTGACGATCGCTTCTGCGCTAAACACGGCTGGGACGACGGGAAGGAACACCGTTTTCTATGATGGCAGCAGCTACAACTGGGCGACGAACACAGGTTCGGGAACTGCGATGATATCGGTGACAAACGGATCTGCGGCAGCGGCGGTGCAGTACGCGGAAGTCAGCGGCACGACGCTGGCAACCCAGGCCAAAAATGATTCCATCAGTTCCTCAGTGACCAATGAAACAACCACGGGTGCGGCGGTGACGATCAACTCATTGCGGATCAATGCCGGGGCCGAGGGACAGACGCTGGCGCTGGGAACCAACGTGCTGACGCTGACACAGGGTGGCATCCTCTTCACCGGCTCGAATGCGTACTCGATCACCGGCACCAGCGCCGCCAGCGGGCTGAAGAGCGCCACCGCGACGAATTCGGATCTGGTGATCAACAACTACAGCACGAGCACGCTGAACGTGCTGGCACCCATCCTTCAGGGCACAGGGACATCGACACTCACGATCGGGGGCTTGAGCTCGGGGACGACGGTGCTGGGCAATGCGGCACTGCTGTCCACGGTGGGAACTTACACCGGCATCACCTACATCAACGGCGGTACCGTGAAGCTTGCCACCGGCATCACGGGTTTTGGCGCTGCGGCAAGCAACACGGCTCTGACGCAAAACGGGGGTACTCTGGACCTCAATGGCAACAATGTGAACGTGGGAGCATTCAACGGCGGACCTGCGGCCACGGTTGATAATACGAGCGCCGGAACCGCCTCTGTGACGATCGGTGCCGGCAATGGCACAGGAACATTCACAGGCACAATCAAAAACACCGGCGGCGCGTTGAGCGTGATCAAGACCGGCACCGGGGCCATCACACTGGGAGATTTGACCGGAGCGGGAAGTCTGGCCTTCACGGGGGATCTGACCATCAATACTGCCGGAGCTTCGGGTGCCAATGTGCTGACACTGGTGACCACCCTGGCCGATACTGCCGGGAGCAAGATCAACCTGGGCACTGCAACGGCCGGAGACACCGTGCAGATGACTTACACCGGGGCCACGAACATGATCCTGAACAACCGCCAGTTTGACCTGAGCGGTCAGTCTAACGCCACCATCACGGCCAGCGGTGTGAACGGCATCAGCGGCACGCCCGGAATGCTGGTGATCAACAGTGACCTGCTGATGGACGGCACGGGCGCCAAGACTCTGACACTGGGCGGGAGTGCCGGTGCCACGGCACCGGGCGGCGGCACGGTCAGCGGGATCACGGGCAGCGGATCCGTGGCCACGATCAACCAGTTCAACGGGAACATTGGCAATGCCAGCGGCGGGGGGGCTCTGACGCTGACGATCGCCGGGACGGGCGGATGGTCGCTCGGCGGCAACAACAGCTTCACGGGTGGTGTGAATGTCACGTCCACCGGGATCATTCGTGGCACGAGCGCGAATGCTTTTGGTGGAAGTGCCAACACGATCAACTGGACCGGTGCTGGTCAGCTCGACTTGCGCTCGGATTCATCGCTGAATTTTGGAAATGCGATCACCTGGGGCGGGGCGGCGCTCAAGATCAATGTGGACCGCGCCATCAATGGCACGGGCTACGGGCAGGTGATGACCCTGGGGGCGATCACACAAACCGTGGGCGGGCAGACGCTGACGGTGACCAACGCCTTGGGTGTGGGCGCCAACCTCAACGGCACCAATCCTATCGCGGGCTATGGCTTGCGGATCGCAGGTTTGATCCTCAATGCCGGCAACGCCACGACCATCACCAACGGCATCGGGGCCTCCTCCACAGCGCAGTTCGCTGTTCCGAGCGCGGGCACCGGGGTGGCGGGAGCGTTGACGATTGATGGCATCAGCACAGCGGGGGCTCTCGGCGTCCACACGCTGACCATCGGGTCTGCAAGCAACTCGCAGCCTGTGACCATCATCACCGGGGACATTGTCCAGGGGGCGGGCACCACGCTGGGCATCCTTTATACGGGCAACAATCTCATGACCCTGGCGGGCCAGACTGCGAGCACGAACTACAGCGGAGGGCTGACATTCAACAACGGTTCCACCGCCTCCTCCGACGCGAATTCCGCCATGACGGTTCGCGTGACGACGCAGTATGCCCTGGGAAGTGGTGCGGTGACCTTTGCCGGCAACAACTTTGGAACTCTGGAAGTGCGCAATGACTCCAGTGTGACCTATGCCAACAGCTTCATCATCAACAACGCCACGGCGGCGAACAACAGGCTGTATGTGGGGGAGGCGATCAATGGATCGGGAGGCCATGGCAACTTGTTCACCTTTGGCCAGCTCACGTTTCAGGGCATCACCGCGAACGCCCTGACGGTGGGGGGCATCAGCAACAGCAACAACAACAGCGGTGACTCCGTCACATTTGGCGGTATTTTGCTCAACCTTGCCGGAGCCGCGACCTTTACCATCACGAACAACCTGCTGCTGCCCGGCATGCTGAACCTGGGAAATATGACCAGCACCAACACCACCGCTGGGACGACGCAGACACTGACGATCGCGGGCGCCGGGGTGACTGTCTTGGGAAATGTGACGGACTCTGCCACGGCAACTGCCCTCACGGCCATCACTTATTCGGGCACCGGGATTTTGGATCTTAGCGGGGTGACCAGCGGGAACACCTTTACGGGCGGCCTGACGCTGAGCAACGGAGTGACACGGGTGACCAACGCCTATGGACTTGGCGCGAGCACGAACACAGTGGTTTTCAACGGCGGCACACTTGAGCTGCGCAGCGACAGCAACGTCACCTACAACAATGCGCTGCAGCTTCTGGCCACAGGCGCCGCACCCGCCCAGGGATCCGGAATCAACGTGGGGCAGCTCCCGGGCGGCACGGGAGTGAACGGCAGCGCCACCCCGGTGACCTTCACGCTGGGGCAGTTGAAGGCCACCGCCGCAGGCAAAACGATCGCCATCAACGGGATTGGCGGCGTTGCATCCTCGTCGGCTTCGGTGGCCAGCAGTTCGGCGAGTGTTGTGTTTGCCGGCGGTATTGATTTGAATGGTTCGACCGGGGGCTCCACGACGATCACCAACAATCTGGCACTGCCGGGCATGGTGGATCTGGGCAATGTCAGCTCTTCCACGGCGGGAGCCGCGACACTGGCGGTTAATGGCTCCGGCTTTACCATGCTTGGTGATGTGAGCAACGGCAGCGGAACGGTGACCCTGGCTTACAGCGGCACAGGCATCCTGCAGGTGACTCCCTCAGCGAGTGCCACCACCAACTACAGCGGCGGGCTGAACATGAGCGGCACGGGCACTTTACGGATCATCACGAACGGGACCGCAGCCAACTTTGGGGCGACGACCAACACCATTGCCCTGACGAACGGGACATTGGACATCCGCACAGACTCCAGCCTGAGCGTGGTCAACCCGATTACGGTGGCAACCAACAGCGTGACGATCAATGTGGATGCGGCGAGCAGCGGCAATCTCAGCAACAGTGTGACTTTTGGCGGGGCGGCGACCACGCTCACCACCACAGCCAAGACGCTGACCCTGACCAGCGGCAGCAACTATGGGATGACCTTTACAAATGGATTCAGCGTGGTGACTTCGGGTGCCGCCTACACCATTGCCAACAATGCTTCGGGCACCGTCAATCTGGGCGGGATCGACTTCCAGGCAGGCACCGGCACGCTGACTCTCAGCGGATCTGGCATGACCGTCGTGGGGAACGTGACGGGCACGGCGGCCGCGCCTTCTCTCGTTTACAGCGGCACCGGCTTCCTTGACATGACGGGCATCACGGGTGGCACCAATCCATTCAACGCGCTGACGCTGAGCGGTGCCGGAGGTATCGCACGAGTGAACTCCGTGACCAATCTTGGGGCCGCCGGCAGCACGGTGACCTTTACCAGCACCACCACCGCTGCCACGCTCCAGATTCGCAATGACAACGCCGGAACCAGCAATGGCACGATCACCTTTGGCAACAACATCGCGCTCAACGTCAACAATGCGCTGGGCATCATTGACGTGGGCAACGCGGGAGGTTTGGCCGCGACAGGCAACACGCTGGTGTTTGGAGCCCTGACCAACAGCACCACGGTGAACACGGCCGGCACGCTGACGATCAACGGCGCGAATGGTTATGGAGCGAGCTTTACGAGCATTGTGCTGTCGAGCGGCACGACGGGTGTGGCGACGACGCTGGTGGCGAACGCGACGGTGGCGATCACGGGTGGTGTGAGCAATGCCATGACGGTGACAGCAGCCAAGGGAAACACGCTGGTGCTGGACGGTGTGAGCACGGGATCGATCGCAGGAACCATCGCGGATGCCACGGGCGGTTCGCTGGCGGCGGGTGGCTTCACCGCCATCACCAAGCAGGGTACGGGCACATGGACGCTCTCCGGGACGAACACGAATGAAGGGGCGACGACCGTCAACAACGGCACGCTGCTTATCAACGGCTCCAGCGCGGCCAACAACGCTTATACGGTGAATGGCAGCGCCACGCAGGGGCTGCAAGGCATGCTGGGCGGCACTGGCACCATCGGTGGTGCGGTGACGCTGGGGACGAATGGCGCGACGTCCTTTGACCAAGGTGCCGTGCTGAATCCTGGAACCGTCGGCAGTGCTGGAACACTGACGATCGGCGGCCTCCTCACGACCAACAGTTTCAGCAATCTGAGCTTTGACCTGAGTTCCGCCAATACGGTGGGATCGGGAGTGAATGACCTCATTTCCGCCGCTCTGGCGCCCGTGATCAACGGAAACACGCAGATCACCATCAACACCCTGGGGACGCTGACGGTGGGCGCCTATACCTTGATCAACGGGTACTCCGGAAGCATTGCCAATGCTGGAAACTTCACCCTGGCGGGCTTCACCGGTGTGGACACCACCCATGGCGGCATTCTCGTCAACAATGACGGGTCGCTGCAATTGTTTGTGACGAATGCGACGCCTACGAATGCCTACTGGTCAGGGGCCGTGGACGGGAACTGGAATTCCTTCAACCTCACCACGGCAGCCACCAACTGGCGCACCAGCGCCACGAGCGACACAGACACCTTTGCGCTGCCTGGTTCCACCACCAACGTCCATTTCAACACGACGACACCCGGGGCGACAAATCTGACCACGACCCTGGGTTCGAGCTTTCTCATCAACACTCTGACCTTTGATGCTGCAGCCACCAGCGCGGTCACCATCAACGGAGGCACGCTGACGATTGATTCCTCCAGCAGTTCCACGGGCATCACTCTGGAAAACGGTGCGGCCGCCGCAACGATCAACAGCGCGGTGGTGATGGGCTCGGCGCAGACGTGGACCAACAACTCCGCCACGAGCCTGCTGACCATTGCCGGCAACCTGTCCAACGGCGGCAACCTGCTCACCAAGGCTGGCGTGGGGACGATCACGACGAGCGGGATCATCTCTGGCGCAGGCGGGCTGGCCCTCACGGCCGGGATTTTCAGCATCAACCAGCAGGCCAACACCTTCACGGGCAACATCACGGTGGATGGCGCTTCGACGGTTCTTTCCGTTGTCGGAAATTTGGCGGGGACTTACACGACTTCGAATCCGCTGGGGAATGCCGTGGCGGGTGGCACCAATTTCAAGACGGTGACCCTGACCAATGGCGGGACGTTCTCTCTGGCGAGTCAGAACTTCAATGTGAATGTCATCAGCTCCACAAACGTGGGCGCAGGGCAGGTCTTCATCATCGGCACAGGCGGCGGCAAGCTCGATGTGGCCGGCGGCTCCACTTTGACGGTGGATGATGGCTCGACCAATGGCACCGCGACGACGGCCTATGAGCTCCAGGGCAATGGCAACCTGACCAAGACGGGCAATGGCACCCTGATTCTGAGAAACCAAAACTCCTACTCCGGCACCATTACTGTGGGCGCGGGAATGCTGCAGGCTTCCGGGACGACGATGGCCACGTCTTCCGCAGGGATCATCGTCCAATCCGGTGGCGCCCTGAATCTGGCCGGTCAACTTTTGACCGACACGGAGGCGGTGACCATCTCCGGCACCGGGCTGACGGCGTTGCCTGCGGGAGCCATCACCAACAGCACGGGCACGGCCAGCTACGGCGGGGCGATCACGCTCGCGGCGGACAGCGCGGTGGGTGGTGCAGGTACTCTGATGACGCTGAGCGGGGTCATTGACGATGCGGGCGGTGGCTTTGGCCTCACGAAGCTGGGAACCGGAGCCACGACACTTTCGAGCACGGCCAACACCTATACAGGAACCCTTTCCATCAATGGAGGCACGCTTACTCTCGCTTCTCTGTCGAACAGCGGGTCTGGCAGCAATGGCACGGGCACGATTGTCTTCGACAACGCTGCCATCGCCGCGACCCTCACCTATACTGGAAGCGGCAGTGGCAGCATGACCAGCCGCGGAATTTCGCTGCTGGGTTCGGGTGGTGCGGTCACCATCAACAGCAACGGCACGGGCGCTCTGGTCTTCAAAGGGAGCAACACGAACAGCATCACCGGAAATACCCTGCTGACGCTGGCGGGCACCTTTGCCGGCGCTGACAACCAGATGTCGGGCAACCTCGCGGACAATGCAGGAAACGTGCTGTCGCTCACCAAATCAGGAGCGGGCAAGTGGGTGCTTTCCGGCACGAACACGTATTCCGGCGCGACCACCATCTCAGCAGGCACGCTTCAATTCAGTGGCGCGGCCACGCTGGCATCAGCCACGGCCATCACTCTTGGGGGCGGCACGATGTCTTATCTTGACGATACGGCAGGCGCGATCGACCGCACCGCGAACGCCCTTGTTCTGACTGCCACCAGCACCATTGAGGTGGGCAACAACGGCGGAACGACGACCGGCAGTGTGGTGCGGTTTGGTGCATTGACGCAGCTGACGGCGGGTGCACGCACGCTGACTTTCACGAGTGCCAATGGCTATTCGGTGGAGCTGGCCGGGCTCGCGCTTTCTCCCGGAACAGGCCAGACCACGACCCTGAGCTCATCGACCGTGAATATCAGCATCGTGGGCAATGTGACCAACGGGATGAGCGGATTTTCGACTTCCCAGTTCGACACCCTCGCCCTGGCCAGCAGCACGACCGGCAACAGCATCAGCGGTGTCATCTCCGATGCGGCAGGCGGCTCATTCCTGCCTCTGGCCGGCGGATATACCAAAATCACCCAAAGCGGCGGGGGCATGTGGAGACTTTCGGGGCAGAACACCAACACCGGGGCTGTGGCGGTGCAGAATGGGACTCTCTGGCTGGCGGGTGGTGACAACCGTCTGAATCCTAATGGTGGCGGTGTGACCTTGGGCACCGGTACGACCAGCGGCAAGCTTGTCCTGGGCGGCAATGCCGACGGAACAACGACAGCGGGATCACAGCTCTCCCAGACGCTGAATCAGATCAACTCCACGTCCATTTTGGCCACCAGCGGAACCGGCACGCTGAACAGCGTCGTAGGTGGTGCGGATGGCGGCACCAGCGCCGGCACGCCGGCGAACAATTCGACGCTGACGCTGAACATCGGGGCGGGATTGACGGACACTTATGCCGGCCTCATCGGCTGGGATGGCACGGGGGCGGTGGGTTTTCAAAACAACATCAACCTCGTGAAGAGCGGTGCGGGCACATTGATCCTGACGGGAGATCTATCAAACTGGACCGGCACCCAGACCAATACGGCGGCAGGCACGGACCTGACGATTGATCCCACGCGTCCAACCATCAACATCACTGGCGGGGTGCTGCGTGCGACGGGTGTGCTGAACACGGTGGTGCTGCAGACAGGGGGCATCTTTGATGACCAGACCACGAGTCACGGGGTGAACTTCTATTTGAAGATCACCGGCGGCCTGGTGACGAGCAATGCGCTGGCGGATAATGCGGAGGACGTGGTGGAATCCATCTCGCACGGGGTTTACGCCTTCAACTTCAACAACACCGGCACGAAAGGTGTTTCCGGCAGTGACATGTATCTTGGAGCGGTGGGTGCGCGCATCTTCAGCGGCACCACGCTGGCTGCAGGATCGGCCAACACGTATCGCTTCGGGGGAGGTGCCCCGTGGAACGCGGTTTCCACGGCCACGCTGGGAGGCAGTGGCGGCTACTTGCAGATCGCCACGGCCAATGTGGTCACGGGCGGCAACAACGTCATCATCGGTGACAACGGCTCCTATGGCAGCGGTCTGGGAATCTATGGCGGCAACAGCACGGTGGAATTCACGGCGGCACAAAACTACACGGGCACGACAACCCTGGCGGGCGGCACCCTGGTCGTTTCGAACAGCAATCAGCTTGGCAGTCCGACGACTGCGGCAGGCAGCCTCATTCTTGACGGCGGCATCCTGCGCTACTTGGGGATCACGACGGATCTTTCCAACCGCCTCACCCTTGCAAGCGGCGGCACGATTGACACGAACGGTCAGAACGTCACTTTTGCAACGGGGCTGGCCAACAGCAACACGGGCACCAGCGGCTTGAGCAATGGCGGACTGACAAAGATCGGCACGGGCACTTTGACTCTGACTGGCGCGAGCACCTACTCCGGCGCCACCACCGTCAGCGGTGGTACTCTGCAGCTTAACCGGCAGACGGGTTCCTTGAATTCTTCATCAGCTCTGGTCATCGGCGGCAATGGCACCTTCCGTTTTGACAACACGGGCGCCACAGGAGCGCTGAGCCAGACACTCTCGGGCCTGACCTTCAGCGTGGGGGACGGGGTGATCCTCTCCCAGCGCACGGCAGCCCAGAGCACCACGCTGACCTTCCAGGCCATGGCGACCCGCACCGCCGGAGCCACGGGGAATTTTACGGTGGCGGGGACGGGCTCTTCCGCTTCGGTTAATCAGGTGGTGTTCAGCACTCCGCCGACCACCAATCAGTTCCTGAATGCGGGGCTCTATTTTGGCGGTGTCGATTTTGCCGTCTATGATGCCACGGGCGCCGGGTATGTCCGCGCGATCAACTACACGACGGACACGAACGCGGCCATTTCGGCAGGGGGCGCAACCCTGGGCGCAACGGTGGCCGGGAAGGACCTCCAGCTTGGTACGGCCGCAGTCACCGCGCAGACCACGGTGTCGATCAATTCGCTCAAGATCGCCGGAGCCTTTGGCATTACCATTGGCTCGGGCCAGACCTTGACCATCGCCAGCGGAGGTCTGATCAAGACGGGCACCACGGCCACCATCACGGGCGGTACGCTGGCCACCAGTGGGGAGCTGGTCATCCGGCAGGATGCATCCGCCGATGCGCTGACCATTGCGAGCGTAATCAGCTCCGGCACCGGGATCGCGGGAAATGTGGCCCTGACGAAATCCGGTCTGGGCACTCTCACGCTGACCACAGCCACGAGCGCGATCAACGGCCAGATCGTGATCAATGGCGGCACCATCACCGTGGACAGTGTGAACCGCATTGCGGGCAGCAGCGGCATCACGCTCAATGGAGGCGGCTTCACCATCAGCGGGAACTCCACGATCAACCGAGTGTTCACCCTGGGGCTGAACGGTGGCACGATCACCCAAAGCAGCACCGGGCAGGACAACACCATCGGCACGGCCGGGGATGTGATGCAGTTCGTCGGGCTGGGCGCACGTACGCTGACGCTGGTGGGCGGGGACACCCGTGTCAAAACCTTTGCATTCAGCATCGGTGACAACGGTGGGCCAACCAGTCTCGTCCTGGCCGGGTCGGGGGACAGCAGTGTTTATCGCCTGTCGGGCGCGAACACCTACACCGGCACCACCACGATCAACCGGGGGGTGTTGCGAGTTGCCGCTCTCACGGATCTGCCAGGGGGGGTGGGTGGCGCGACACTGACGACTTCCAACACCGGAGGAGGCAACCTTGTCTTCAACGGGGGCTCAAGCACGAACCGTGCGATTCTCGAAGTCACCAGTGCAAGCGGCGACATCTACCGGTCGGTGGGCAACGGGATCGATCAAATCCAGTGGCTGGGAAATGGTGGATTCAGCAACCAGACGGCGAACACCACGCGCATCGTGAACCTGGGAGGCGCCGGGGTCACGCTGACCTGGGGCGCAGGCGGATTTGTTCCGACCGGATCGCGCCTGCAACTCGGCCAAGGCGGTGCGAACGTGGCCGCAGCAGGGACCATTGATTTCCAGAACGGGATCAATTTCGGCACGGCGGTGCGCACTCTCGATATCGGGAATGGTTCGGCGGCTGTGGACGCCATCCTGAGCGGCAATCTCACGTTTGGTGCCGGCGGTGGATTCACAATGACCACCGGCATCGGCGCGCTGTCGCTCACGGGGACAAACAACACAGGCGTGGTGCCGGTGACAGTCACAGGCGGCATGCTTTATTTTGCCAATGCGAATGCGATCCTGGGAGCGAGCGGCACGATCACCGTGACGCATGGAGCGAGTGCACCGGCGGCGATCGGGATGGCGGGATCAACCAATCCGCTGCTGTTTTGGAACAGCCGTCTTGCCGCGAGCTCCAACGGGGGTTTTGCGCTGGATGTGAACAGCAGTGACAATCTGGACTTCAGCACCGGCAATGTGACGAACATGCGCCTCACGGCCTTCAATCCGGCCAATGCGGCAGTGTACTTTACCGGCACCCTGACGCCCAACGGCACAACGTACCGCTTCGGCGGGCTGGCGCCAGTCGTGACAACCAATGCGCCATCGACCACGCTGGTGCTGTCCAGCAAAAACACGCTCACCGGTGCGCGGAGCGTGGATCTGGCACCGGGCAATCTGACGCTGACGGCTGCACAGAATTACACGGGCGGCACGGTGGTGAACACGACCGTGGCCGGCGCCGCCAGCAATGTGGGCGTGGGATCTGACGCGGCGTTTGGTCCTGGCACGGTGACTGTCGGCGGCGGAAACACCATCGCCTTCGGGGCGGTCAACGGTGACCGTGTGGTGGCAAACCGCGTTGTCGATGCGCAGACGGGGACCGTTGCTTTTGTCGTGTCCGGTGATCAGACGAGTGATGGCATCGCCAACAACACGAACCAGGGAGCCATCACTTACGCAGGCACGCTGGATTTGAACGCACGCGCCGCCTCCGCCGTGCTGCACATTCGTACGAGCCATGCGGCGATCTTCCTTGGGAACATCAGCAACAGCACCAATGGCATCACGCTGAACAGCAGCACCGCGAGTCTTTTCAGCCTCCTTTCCACCTCAGGCAATGGAGGAGTGGCCAAGACCTATTCAGGAGGCACGATTCTGGGAGACGGCACGACTTTGGTGATCGACGGGGACAGCTCTCTGGGCGGCAGCGGTGGTCTGACGCTGAACAGCAGCACGCTGATTCTCCAGCCCGGCAGCGGCTCTGTCGCATTGAGCCGGACCTTGACCTTCTCCGCGGATGACTCGCAGGTCATTGCGGTCGGGGCGGGCGGAACGCTGAGCTTCAGCGGTGCCGTCAGCGGCAGCACGGCCCCGACGGCCGCACGAACCTTCAGCAAGAATGGCGCCGGGATGCTCATTTTGCAGGGAAGCAACGGCACGTATACCGGGAACTCCTCCTTCGCGAACACCCTGCAGGTCCTTGGTGGCGCGCTGCGGCTGGATGGTGCGAATTTCGCCGCAGCATCTGAGCGCTTCTTCAGCGACTCGGCCACGCTGCTGCCCGTGGTCTTTGGTGCGGCGTCCGGTAATCTGGGAGGCGGCGGCACGCTGGAGATTGTCCATGATGCGGCGAAAGCCTTCGCGCTAACGCAGGGTTTCGGCAACCTCACCATCAACCAGGGAGCGCACACCATCGCGCTGACGAATAACAATGTGACGCAGGGGCTGAATCTCAATCTGGGCTCCACCTTCACCCGTGCGGCGCTCAATGGCGGCACCTTGAACTTTACCAGCACGACAGCCGGAGGCACCAACACCATTGGTTCCTCGATCGGGAACAACGCGGGCGGCATCATCGGGGGCTACGCGACGTTCAACGGCCTCGACTGGGCCGTGCAGTCAGGCAGCAACACGATCACCGCGCTGGCGGCGGGCAGCTACACCACGCTGACGGCGGCCTCCAACAGCACGACCGGCAACTTCATCCTGACCACGGGAACGGTGGCATTGACCACCGCCAACGCCGGCCTGAACACGCTGAAACTCGTCGGCAGCGCGGGGGGGACGAATGTCACGCTCAACGGCACCAACGCTTTGACATCGGGCGGTGTGATCTTTGACAACACCCTCGGCAGTGCAGCCATCTCCGGCGGACAGCTCGGTGCGACGGGCTCTGAAATCATTGTTTTCACCGGCGGCACGGGCAGCACCTCGACGAACAAGCTGACGCTCACGGCTGTCATCAAAGGAACGGCCACGGTGCTGACGAAGTCGGGCTCCGGAACGCTGGTGCTGGCGGGGGCGAACACCTACACCGGCGCGCTGATCATCAACGCAGGCACCGTGGAATTCAGCAACGGTGCCGCCTCGCAGAATCTGGGCAATCCCACGGCAGGCGCCGCGAACATCATCCTCAATGGCGGTGTGCTGCGTGCGACTGCGACAACGGGTCTGATTTATGGCATCACCATCAACGGACCTGCGGCGATCGACCTCGGGTCCGGGGTGGTTCTTACCCAGACGGCGCAGGGCATGACCGGCGTTTCCAGCGCCACCGGCCTGGCCGCCGGCTTGCTGCAAAAGACGGGCCTGGGAACGCTGACACTGGCAGGAACAACGGCGAACAGCAACCTGAGCATCGAGATCGTGGGCGGCGTGCTGAACCTGGGCAAGACGGGTGTTCTGGCCCTGGGAGAGACGACCAACAGCAACGGGGTTCCTTACGCAGCTTTGATTGTGGACAGCGGTGCTGTGGCGAACCTGACGGGGACAGGGGGCAATCAGATCGGTGACGCTTCGAGTGTGGTCGTCAAGAGCGGTGGTGTCTTTGACGTGATGGGCACGGGTGCCACGGTGACGACAGAAAGCATCGACGGACTCGCGGGGACTGGCACGGTCAGGAACACCGTGGGGACGCTCTTCACCCTGACTCTTGGGTCCAACAACAGCAGCAGCCTTTCAGCTTACACACTGGGTGCCTCGGCAGCAGGAGTGGGGTCCACAGGCCTCAACAACTTTGGCGGTGTGATCCAGGGGAACATCGCGCTGAACAAGATCGGCAGCGGCACTCAGATCCTGAGTGGCAGCAACACGTACTCCGGATCCACGACCATCAATGAGGGCACGCTGAAACTCGGCACCACGAATGCGCTGCCCAGCGGAGCAGGGAAAGGCGATGTGACGCTCATCGGAGACAGCACGGCCACGGGTGTGGCCATCGGCGGTTCTGCGACGGTTCTCGCACCTGGCACCCTGGACCTGGGAGGCTACAACCAAGCGATCAACGGCCTGAACTCCACGACGGGCGGTTACGTGGTCAACAACCCGACTGCGGGGGCGAACATCACCAACACACTGACTGTTGGCAATGGTGATGCAAACGGAGCCTTCAACGGTGTCATCATGGATGGCTACGCGGTGGGCGCTGATTCGACGACTGCGCTGCCCCTGGCCTATGTGGGGATGATCAACCTCATCAAAGTGGGTGCCGGAACGCAGGTGCTCAGCGGCGCGAACACCTTTACTGGGAAGACATCTGTGACAGGCGGCATTCTGAGCATTTCCGCAGACAACAATCTGGGTGCGGCGCCGGGCGGCTATGTGGCTGACCAGCTTACCCTCGACGGCGGCACCCTGCAGAGCACGGCCACCCTGGTGATCGCCAGCACACGCGGCATTACGGTGGGCACGGGTGGAGGCACCTTTGACACGGCGGCCGGCACGACGACGACCATCAACAGCGTCATCCTGGGCAGCGGCGCCATCGTCAAAACGGGAGCGGGCACCTTGATTTTCACCGCAGTCAACACCTACACCGGCAGGACAAGCATCCAGCAGGGAGCCCTAAGTGTGGCATCGATCAACAGCGTGGCGACACCCGCGCAAAGCGCCGGCAGCAATCTTGGCACCCCCAGCAATGCGGCGAATGGAACCATCGACCTGGGTGCCACGACGAACAGCGGCGCGCTGGTTTACACGGGGACGGGAGAAACGACAGACCGGGTGGTCAATCTCGCAGGCACCACAGGTGGCGGCACCTTGGACCAGTCAGGAACGGGGGTGGTGAAGTTTACCAGCAATCTGACCGCCACGGGCGTGGGATCCAAGGTTCTGACCTTGAAAGGCTCCACGGCAGGCACGGGCGAGATCAGCGGTGCCATCGTGGACAATGGCGGCGCCAACACCACGGGTATGACCAAGGAAGGCACGGGTACCTGGGTGCTCAGCGGCACCAACACCTACACTGGTGCGACGACAGTCAATGGCGGCACGCTTCAGGTGGGTGCGAGCGGCATCGGCAGCAGCGGCAGCATCGGCAGCAGTGCGGTCACGGTGAACAGCACGGCCACGCTTTCGGGTTCAGGCACCATTGCAGGCAGCACCATCATCGGCAGCGGCGGTGTGCTGGCTCCAGGGGACGGTAATCCAGGCACGAGCAATGCCACTCTGACCTTCAGCGCGACCACCGCCTCCCTGACGGTGGCTGACACGGGCTCGATCCAACTGGGTCTGACCACGGCCGACTCAACCGATGCAGGCTTTGCCACCTGGTTCCACGCCAATCCTGGCGGAACGGCGGCGGACTATGTCGCCAGCATTGGAGGGATCGCCAACACGGGATCAGGCACGAGCTGGAATGACGTTCACACGGGCAGCCATGACTTCATTTCTGCCGCAGACACGATCGCCCTCGGCAGCACGAGTACGACGGACAAGCGGGTGGTCGTGTCTTTGAACAACCTTTCCGGAGTGACCTATGGAAGCGTCTTCAACCTTATGGACTGGAGCACGCTGGGGCTGACGCATGACGACACTGCTCTCTCCGCCATGGGTGCATTCAGTGTGGCCAACAACCTGCAGCTTCAGGACCTCACGAGCTTCTCCCCCGGTCTTGCCTGGGATACCAGCCTTTTTGACAGCTACGGCATCCTGGTGGTGGTCCCTGAGCCGGGGCGGATGGTGTTCCTTATGTTTGGCCTTCTGGGAGTTCTCTCACGCCGCCGCCGCAGGCTCGTTGCCTGATTTTCAGAAGGCTAAACTGGAAATCACCCACATCAGCGCTTCCAACGTTGCCCGTTGTGGGGGCGGGCTGAATCACAAACGGTGTGGAAATGGGCACAAACTGCGGGGGATGAAAGGAAAGGTTGTCTTTTCTCCGCCGTTTTGGGTAGGCTACACCAATTGTGTGCCGTGCCTGCCAGGTGCGGCAGTGTCTGATTCCAACTCTCCATTCCATGCAAACAAATCCAAATCAAACCACCCGCCGCACCTTCATTCGCGGCACTGTGGCCGGCGCCGCCGGTCTTGCCGCCCTTCCTTCGTTTTCTGCCCCTCTCGGTGCCAATGGCGATGTCCGCGTGGCGGTCATCGGCTTCAACGGCCGTGGTGCCGGGCACATCAAGAGCCTGCTTGAGATCAAGGGAGTCCGCCTCGTCGCTCTTTGCGATGTGGATGACAAGGTGATGGAAAAGCACGTGGAGGCGCTCGCCAAGAAGAACATCACGGTGAAGAAGTACAAGGACTTCCGTGAGTGCTGCGCCGACAAGGAAATCGACGCGATCACCATTGCGACGCCGAACCACAGCCACACGTTGATCGCCATGACCGGCATCGCAAACGGCAAGCATGTTTACGTCGAGAAGCCCGTCTGCCACAACATTTGGGAAGGCCGCAAGCTGGTGGATGCCGCCGCAGTCGCCGAGAAGCAGGGCCTCGTGGTCCAGCACGGCATGCAGCGCCGCTCCTCCCCCGGCTGGCAGGAGGCCATTGACTGGGTCAAAGCCGGCAACATCGGCAAAGTGCAGCTCTCCCGCGGCATCAACTACAAAGCCCGCAAGAGCATCGGCAAAGTCGCCGAGCCCGTGAAGCCTGATGCGAATGGCCGCATCGCCGGGACGTTCCGTGACACTGGTGGCAAGCCGCAGATTGTGGACCTCGACTACACCCTGTGGTCCGCCCCACGTTCTGTCATGCCTGTGCAGCGCGAGCAGATGCACTATGACTGGCACTGGCAGTGGCCCTACGGCAACGGCGACATCGGCAATCAAGGGCCTCATCAGCTCGACGTCGGTCGCTGGGCGCTCGGCAACCCGGACGCTCCGAAGCGCGTGATGAGCTTCGGCGGCCGCTGGGGCTATGATGATGACGGCCAGACCGCCAACAATCAGATGGCCTTCTACCAGTGGGCCGAAGGCGCACCGCTGCTGTTTGACAACCGCGGCCTGCCCATGAAGGACATGAACTGGACGAAGGGCTATGAGCCCGTCTTCCGCATCAACGGCAAGACTGCGGCTCCCCGCATCGGCAACGTCATTCATTGCGAAGGCGGTTTCGTGGCGGAGGCCAAGGCCTACGACAACGAAGGCCAGGCGATCAAGAAGTTCGACAACTTCGATGACGGCGCCGACCACATGAAGAACTTCATCGATTCCGTGCGTGCCGGGAAGATCACCAATCCGAACCTGCATGTTGTGAATGGTTATCAGGCCGCCGTGCTCGCGGAGCTTTCGAACGTCTCCTACCGTCTGGGCAAGAAGCTCAGCGTCGCGGAGATCCAGGAACGCCTGGCAAACGACAAGGCGGGTCAGGAAACCCTCGCGGACTTCGTGGCCAACCTCGAAGCCAACAAGATCGACCTCAAGGCCGAACAGATCACCGCTGGTCCATGGCTCGACTTCGACCCTGTGACCGAGAAGTTCACCGGTGAGTTCGCCGTGGAGGCCAACAAGCTGGCCGAGGACGAGTACGCCGCCGGCTTCGAACTGCCGAAGATCGGCTGATCTTCCAGGTCAGAGTCTATTCATTCAACGCGGGGCTGGGAAACTGGCCCCGCGTTTGTATTTGGGCCGCAGGTCGTTTGGGAGTAATATGACGCCGCCATGGAAACTCTTCCTCCCCCTCCCACGCTGCCGCTTTATCCGGTCACGCAGGATGAAAAAACTCTGGGCATCGTCATGCATGTGCTCTGCCTGGTGGGTTTCCCCATTCTGGGGCCGCTCATTGTCTGGCTGGTCAAAAAAGACCAAAGCAGCTACCTTGACCGGCAGGGGCGAGAACTGCTGAACTTTCAGCTCAGCTTCCTCCTGTATGGGTTTCTTTCCTTTTTGCTCTGTTTCATTCTCATCGGCATTCCTCTTCTCATCGGGGTGGGCATTGCCACCGTGGTGCTGACCATCATCGGCATCGTGAACGCCTCGGAAGGAAAGATTTACCGCTTCCCGCTGACGATTCGCCTGCTGTGAGGCAAAACGGTTGCGACTTCCGTGCCGTGGTGGTAGCAGAGCCCCCCATTTTCCAACCCAATCCAGATGCGACCCAACCAACTTCTTCAAGCCATCGGTGCCGAGCTGCGCATGCAGATCATGACCTACATGCAGAACGACCAGCGTGCTGCGTACAAGGCTGTCATTGATTCGCTCGCTCCGGCCAAGCGTCTTCGTCCTGCTTTCATTCTGGAGAAGTCCCGTGCCAAGCAGGCCGAATGGGTGCTGGAGCAGCTGAACACGAAGGCGAATGAAGAAGTGACGGCGCAGATCTTCCAGATCTGGCTGCTCAAGGGCCAGCCGCAGATGCTCATCACCTTCCTGGATGCCGCTGGCATCAGCCACGACGGCAAGGGAGAGGTGAGCGAACTGCCGGAGGAAATCACGGATGAGAAGGCCGAGGCCGCTGTGACCGCTCTCCTGGCGGCATACCCCGCCAAGCAGGTGGCGCTTTACCTTTACATGTTCCAGCAGCAGCGCGAAGGCGGCTGGGCCTCCATCGCCAAGGCCATCGATGCCCGCCCTGAGCTGAAGCTCGAAGCCTGAGATTTACGCCATGATGGACGCCCTCGACAGCGCCATCGCCAACACGCAGGCGCATCTGGATGCGCTGCGCAATGCGAGCGGCCACTGGGAAGGGCGTCTCTCCAGCAGCGCGCTTTCGACCGCGACGGCCATCGTCGCGTTGGCGCTGGTGGATCGCGACAAGCATGCGGTGCACATCGCTGACGGGGCGCAGTGGTTGTGTGATCATCAGAATACCGACGGCGGCTGGGGCGACACGACGCAGAGCAAGAGCAACCTTTCGACCACGCTGCTGTGCTGGAGTGCGCTGCATTTGGTGGGGAGGCGCACATCGCCCGCCGTTGAATCAGCCAATGGGTGCATCATCGCGCAGGTGGGTTCGCTGGAGCCCGTGGCCATTGCCCGGGCGGTGGTCTCGCGCTATGGGAAGGACAAGACTTTCTCGGTGCCCATCCTGATGCTGTGCGCGCTGTGCGGTACTTTGGGGGAGAAGCCGTGGAGGCATGTCATCGCGCTGCCGTTTGAGCTCGCGGCGCTGCCGCGCACGTGGTTTGGGGCGGTGGGGCTGCCGGTGGTGAGTTATGCGCTGCCGGCGCTGATCGCGATTGGATATACACGGTTTAAGAACAAGCCGCCGGCGTGGTGGAATCCGCTAAGATGGCTGCGTGCGCTGACGTGGCCGCGCATCCGACCGATGCTCAAGGCGCTGCAACCGAGCAGCGGGGGGTATCTTGAGGCCACGCCGCTGACGAGTTTTGTGAGCATGGCGCTGGCGGGTGCTGGTGAGTTTGATCATCCGTGCCTGCCAATGGCGGTGGAGTTTCTGGTGAAGTCCAAACGTGATGATGGGAGCTGGCCGATCGACACGAATCTGGCGACGTGGGGGACGACGTTGTCGCTGCGGAGCTCCGACTTCAGCGCGCCACCGATTCCGTGGCTGCTGGCGCAGCAGTATCGTGAAGTGCATCCTTTCACGAATGCGCCGCCAGGGGGGTGGGCATGGACGGATCTGCCCGGGGGCGTGCCGGATGCGGATGACACTTCGAGTGCGCTCATTGCGCTGAAGAAGGTCGGGCATTCTTGCGATGCGGCGATTCAGCACGGGATCACATGGCTGCTGGATTTGCAGAATCGGGATGGGGGTGTTCCTACTTTTTGCCGGGGATGGGGGACGCTGCCGTTTGACCGCAGTACGCCGGAGATCACGGCGCATGCGTTGTGCGCGTGGTGGGTGTGGCATGATGAGGTGCCGCCAGAGATGCAACGGCGCATTGTCAAAGGGACCCGACAGGCGCTCAGTTATCTGAAGCGTGTGCAACTGGCAGATGGCTCATGGATTCCGCTGTGGTTTGGCAATGAGCACACGCCGGATGAAAACAATCCGGTGTATGGCACGGCGCAGGTGGTGAATCATCTGAGTGGCAGTGCGCAATTGGCCGGTCAGTTTGATGGATTGATTCAGAGTGGGAGGCAGTACTTGCGTGGGGTGCAAAAGGCAGATGGTTCTTTTGGTGGGGATGCGAATGCGCCTGCCAGTATTGAGGAAACAGCTGTGGCTTTGCAGGCTCTGAGCGGTGGGGCTGACGATGTGAGGAAGAGTGTGCAGTGGCTGATTGCGGCGACGGAGAAAGGCACTCGTTTTCCTACTGCGCCCATCGGGCTCTACTTTGCCCGGCTGTGGTACCATGAGCAGCTTTATCCGGTGGTTTGGACGCTTGGGGCTCTACGAGGTGCCAAGAAGGCGATTATGCAGCAGGGCGAAGCAAAGTAGTCCTCTCGCTCCGCGAGAGGAACGAGACGCTTCGCAGGGAAGATCATTTTCAAGTCTTTGGAAGGCGTGGAGTGGGGCGTAAGCGCTGGGCTCATCTCGCGGAGCGAGATGGCTACTTTGCTGGCGCGCTTTCGGCACGGCTTGGATCATTCCTGCTCGACAGTGCTGGAGATGTCCACGGGGGGCTCGCCGGCCATTTCTTTTTCGACGGGCTGAACGCGGATTTCGACGTTCACCGGGACGGCGCGGAGACCTTCGATGATGCGCTGGAGGCGCTCGATGGTGACGTCGGACAAAGTTGGTTTGCTGACGGCCTGCTCAATTTTTTCCAGACCGACGGTGAAGGCGTTCATGTGGCCGGTGATGCGGTTGATGGGATCGTTTTCGCCTGCGCCTCCGGTGAGAAGGTTGCGTTTGAAGGTGCTCTTAATCTCGGTCCAGCGAATGACATCGGCCTCGGTGGAGAGGGCGTTGATCTCGCGCCATTTGAGGAGGTTGGATTCGGCGGCCTGGCTGAGTGTTTGCGCTTCGCCGCGATAGTGATCGGCGATGAGGCTGGCGACTTCGGCATCGGTCATGAGCGGGAGGATTTTTTCCGCGATCTTGTTCATGTTGCGGTAGCTGCCCTGGAGCTTGAAGGGAGGCTCGGTGCGGTAGGCGTCTTCCATGGCGGCGCTGCGCACGTATTCCTGATTCACACGCAGGATGATCTCGCGCACGTGCAGGAGCTTTTCCATGACGGCGACGGCTTCGTTGATTTCTTCGGCGCTGTAGCTGCCTTCGAATTCGACGCCCTCACGGGTGCCGGTTTGCGCGACTTTTAAAACGGCGAGAGCATCGGCATGACTGCGGGCGGCGATGCGGGCGAGGGTGGCATTGCTGGTGAGGCAGTTCTCGATGTAGCTGTCCTTGAAGGCCTCCTGATGGCCGCCGAGAATGTCGCCCAGGTTGTAGGTGTCGGCGCGGTTTGCGAGCATGTCCGGCACCTGGAATTTGCCGCCGACTTCGGTGTAGGGATTTCCCGCCATGACAACGGCGACTTTGCGGCCGCGCAGGTCATAGGTCTTGGCTTCGCCTTTGAAGACGCCTTCGATCTTGCGGGTGCCGTCGCAGAGGGAGATGAACTTTTGCAGGAACTCGGGGTTCGTGTGCTGGATGTCATCGACGTAGATCATGACATTGTCGCCCATTTCGAAGGCGAGGTTGAGTTTTTCCACTTCTTCGCGCGCGCTGGCGTTGGCGGCCTCGGCGGGGTCCAGGGAGGTGACCTTGTGGCCCAAGGCCGGGCCGTTGATTTTGACCAGCGTGATGCCGAGGCGGCTGGCCACATACTCCATGAGCGTCGTTTTGCCGTAACCGGGCGGTGAGATGAGCAGCAGCATGCCCATGCGGTCGGTGCGCGTGTCCTTGCCTGCGGCACCGAGTTGTTTGGCGAGATTTGCGCCGATGAGCGGGAGATAGACCTGATCGATGAGCCGGTTGCGTACGAATGAGCTGAGCACGCCGGCTTTGAACTGGTCGAGGCGCAGTTCGCGGCGGCGCGTTTCGGCGAGGCGTTGCTTGAGTGCTTGGAAGGCTTCGAAGGCAGGCACGACTTCGGCTTCGTAGCGTTGCAGGCGCGTGGTGAATTCGTGGTAGTTGAGTTCGAGTTTTGCGTCCGCGATGCGGGCATGCGTGCCGATCAAGCCGGTGATTGTGGCGTGAGCGGCTGGCTCAGTGGGGATAGCGGCTGGAGGTTGGTCGTGAGTGATAACCATCGCCGCTGTTTCGATCAAGATGCCGATGTCTGTGCCAGGATTCAGTGCGGTGATCCATTCCAATGCAATTTCAAAGGCCAGCAGGGGCTGAGTAGCGAGTGAAGTGAGTGTTTCTTCGAATTCCCTGGCCGCGTGTTTGACCGTGAGCTCGCGGTGAAAGGAGCGCAGGAGCTCACACGCGGCGGCGGAGCGGGTGAAGGGGTGCTTGGATTGGAGTTCGTCGAGCAGGCAGGCGGTGATCTGGGGGGATGAAGCACGTGGCAGCGTGTTGCCCAGCAAGCTTTCGATGCGCTTTACCAGTTCATCATCGATGGATGCGTTCGAGATGCCGAGGAGATCGCGCATGCGACCTTTCGACTGCATGCGGGCGAACAGGGCTTTTTTGGCATCATCCTCCGGCCATGCATGCCAGAACAAACGTGCGTAGCCGCGTGCGGCAGGGGAATGGCGGAGGAGGCCGAGGGCCTGCTGCATTTCGCGCAGGGGTTTCAGCATGAGAGCGGCGTCGTGATCGTGCACGCCCTTGGTGTAGCCTTCGTGATAGCGCTGAGCCATGAAGGCGGACACGTCATCGCTGGTGCCGGATTTAAGCATCTGCCAGGCGAGGTATTCGGCGCGATAGACGTCTGCGTTTTCGGAGACGACGGCCTGATCCCAGACGCTGCGCTGGGTTTCGAGTGCGGGGTTTTCGAGGGTCTCGAAGAAACGGGTGCCGGTGAGGTGGAAGGCGAGCGAATTGTCGCGCGGGAGAATGGTGAGCTCCAGCGGCTGCTTGTTCACGCTGAACTGGTGCTGGCCGAGCTTGATGAGATCGCCGCCGCCGACGAAGATTTCCGCCTTGTCGCGGATCTGCTTGATGGAATCCTGCTGGACGGTCTTGAGGCGGGTTTGCAGTTCGTCGGCGCGGACGCTGTCGCCGAGCTTGCGCAGTTCCTCGATGAGATCGCGCAGTTTGGCGACCATGGCATCGGAGGCGAGCCAGGCGTGGACTTCCTCGGGCTTGGCAAAGTTGGCGAGGCGGTTGCGGATGCTGCTGAGAATGCGTTCGGCGGACTGGCCGAGGCTGCCACAGCGGCGGTTCAAGGCATCGCTGAGGCTCTGGCGGCGTGATTCGAAGGCGGTCTGCACTTCTTCACGCTTCTTGATCAGCTCGGCGGCGTAGTCGTCGAAATCGGAGAAGCGGGTCTCCATTTCCTCAATCTGCACGAGGACGCGGGTGAGGGATTCATCGCACTTCTCCGGGGTGGTGGCGACTTCGAGGTAGTTCAGCACGCTCTGGCTGAGCAGGCTGAGCTGGGCCTGAAACTGCGCGGCGCCTTCGGTCTTGGCGAGGTCATTGCGGCGGTTGCGCAGGACGCTGCGCACCTGATTGAGCTGCGCGAAAAGCGTGGAGATGCCTTCGATGATGCGGGTGGTCTCGGTGGCGTCCTCGATCTTGAGGCCGCTGACAATCGCGGTGAGCATCTCCAACTCGCTGCTGGATTTGGCGAGGGCCTCTTCAACGGCCTGGGCCTCGGTGACTTTGGCAAGTGCGGGAACGAGGGCCTGCTGCTCGGTGATCTGTTTGCGATAGGGATCGAGCGACTCCGGTTTGAGCAGGAAGGTAACGCATTTGGCGGAGAGCTTGTCCGCGCCTTCCGCCACGGCCTTGTCCATGCGGTCGATCTCGGCGGCATCCGTATAGCGCACATCGCGCAGGGCGATGATCTGGCCGCGCAACTCGCGCAGGGAGGTGAGGAGCTGGACGAAGCCGAGGATGTCGGAGGGGTCGGTGTTGGAGGCGGAGCTGAGGGCCTTCTGCGCTTTCTCCTGCAACGCGGCGGTCTGCTCTGCCGCCGTTTTGCGCATGCGGCTGACTTTTTCAAACTCGCCCAGTGCGGCTTCGGCGGTGGTCTTGATTTCAACGAGGATGCTCTTGAGGTCGTGGGTCTCCTCGCGGCCGACCCAGAAATAGCTGTCGGCAACATCACCGCAGGAGCGGGCGAGTTCGACGTAGAGGCCGGAGAAGGAATCGTCCTTGGAGAGCAGGGTGAGGACACCATTGCACTCGGCCATGGCGCGGACGATTTCGGCGTTGCCGATCTTGCTGAGGAAGGTCTGCGAAGCTTTGGCTTGGCTCACATCGGCGGAAACAAACGGCGTGCGCCAGACCTGGATGACGTGGTGTTTGCGCGGTTCATCATCGGCCAAAAAGAGCACGAGCTCCCCACTGGGGAAAAGGCTGAAGCCGTGGCATGGCTGCGGCGTGGCGACGCTCTGCGTGATGAGATTGTAGCTGAGGAGGAGGTAGGAGCCGCTTTCGAGATGGCTGAAGACAAAGAGCGTGTCTTCACCGTTCGCGGCGGGAATGCGCTTCTCAAAACGCATGGGCGGCAGGCCGGTGTCAAAGCGACGCACCTCGCCGGTTTGCAGCACGTAGCCGTGCGGGAAGAGAATGCCGTGGTCGTCCGGCAGAAGGACGCAGCTCTCGGCGATGCTGTCGATGCGATGTGCCTGGCGTGTGCGCTCATTGAAGACGAGATGCCGCCAGGTCTTCTCCTGATAAGGGAGGACTTTGAGCAGGATGAGATTGCCCACAATGGCGTAGTGCACCTCGGCGTCGTCGAGCGTCTGGTCCTTGTTATCGACGGGATCGCTGTAGATGCCACGGCCGGTGTCGGTGTTGTTTTCCACCTTCACCGTGAGATCGCCGCCGATGGTCTCGACGAACACGCGGTCCTCAATGCTGATGTGCGGGTGGGTGCCGTGGATGTACATGTCCCGCGTGGCACGCTTCCATTCAAACTCCTGCGGCGTGGGGAAGATGAATTCGTGGTCGCTGCGGTTGCCGAGGTATTTGAGCGTTCCCTTGTCGTCATCCACGAGCCACTTGAAGGCCTTCACCTCCGTGGCGCGCTGGCCCACCTGAAACCCCAGGTAGAGGTGCGGGCCGATGCGGTGGAACTTCAGGAAGGAGGCCTGCTTGTAGTAGTTGTAGAGGTAGGCGAAGTCCTCGACAAACTGGGGATCGGCGAGCAGACCGTCCTTGTTGGGATGGAAGCTGTGATCCTCCGGGTTGAAATCATACACCGCGAACACGTCCTCGATGCGCATGGTGCTGCGCAGGCCGAGGTGGACATTGTAACCAAACAGGAAACGGTGCGGGCCGATGGCGGCGAGATCGCGCGGCACGCAGTTGTTGTCTGTGGTGAGGCGCGTAGTGGCGAGCAGGGCCGTCTCAATGCCGCCGAACTCCGCCTTGCGGTCGGTGTTCAGCAGATCCAGCCGCCGCTGCAATTCGGAGCCATGCTTGTTCAGCCGCTGACGAATGACTTCGTAAGCGCCGGCTTCGAGCTGCGGGGATGGTTGGGGAGATGGTGTCGGGTCAGCCATTTTTTTCCGTCCAGATCAATTTGAGGAACCATGCGACATGCAGAAGAACGATGAACTTCAGCCAGCCTGATGCAGTGACCACATCAACCACTGCCATACCTATCGCGAGAGACGTCCAAATGGCCTTGCCAGGAGTCGCCGCGATAGGTTGCACAGCATGAGCTTCAGAGTTCATCAGATCACTTCTTCGACGCCTTGGCTGCGAGGAGGCTGCTGACGGTCTGCTCCGTAAGTCCAAACCGGGACGCGGCGCCGACCATGCCGGTGAGTTTATTTAAGGTGGTGGCGTCGGGGTTGAGGCCGATAAGCTTGGAGAAGAGGGCGCTGAGAGTGAGGTTCTTCGTGTCTTCGGAGGTGAGGCCGAACTGGTCGATGATGTTTTTGAGCTGGGATTTGAAGTAGTCGGGATCGCCGGTGAAGAAGGTTTCCTTCACGTCGGTGAGCGTGCGGCTGCCTTCGACCATGCGGTCGATGGCGCGGGCGTTGCCGATGGCGGTGGTGATCTTGTCGAAGAACTGGCTTTCGCCGCCGATGATCTCGATCTTGGCGGACTTCATGGCCTCGCCAAGCACGTTGGCCTGGGCGGCGGCGATGTCCTTCTGGATGTTGATCTGCGCGAGCTCGATGGCCTTTTCCTTGTCGAGCGTGAGCTTGAACTCCTCGTGTTCGCGTCCGGCGTTTTCGAGCAGCTTCATGGCCTGGGCCTTCTTGGTGATGCCATCGGCTTCGGCGGCGAGCTTGAGCTGCGTAGTTTCCGCTTCCGCAGCGCCCTTGAGCTGCGTGACTTCGGCGTCCGCGGCACCTTGCTTTTGCGAGGCTTCGGCCTTGGCGAGCAGGACCTGGGCTTCTCCGAGACCAATG
>Ga0209066_10001395_pt1 | contig 32111 bp, 31 predicted proteins | sample All_14_2_FD_187198 | JGI IMG/M metagenome (GOLD analysis project Ga0209066, IMG submission 187198) | Freshwater microbial communities in response to fracking from Pennsylvania, USA - Allegheny Zone_MetaG_DW_15 (SPAdes) (version 2) ... | reverse complement strand
CGCCTAACCCCGCCCGCCAAACAGCGCCGAGCCCACCCGCACGCTCGTCGCGCCAAAGCGGATCGCCGTCTCGAAATCGCCGCTCATCCCCATGCTCAGGCGGTTCAGACCATTGCGGGCGGCGATCTTGGCCAGCAGGGCGAAATGCAGCCCCGCCGGCTCGGCTTCGGGCGGAATACACATCAGCCCCTCGATCTGAAGCCCGTACCGGTCCCGGCACAGCCCGATAAAGCCGTCCGCATCGGCCGGCGCGATCCCGGCCTTCTGCGGCTCTTCGCCGGTGTTGATCTGCACATAGAGCCTCGGCCTCCGACCTTCCTTCTCGAAGGCCTCGGCCAGCGCCCCGGCCAGCTTTTCCCGATCCAGGGTCTCGATGACGTCGAACAGAGCAACCGCCTCCCGCGCCTTGTTGCTCTGCAGCGGGCCGATCAGCCGCAGCTCCAGCCCCTCGCGGCGGTTCTCCCCCTCGGCCCAGCGGGCCTGCGCCTCCTGCACCCGGTTTTCACCGAACACTCGCTGCCCCGTATCCAGCATGGCGGCGATCTTCTCTTGCGGCTGCTGCTTGGAGACGGCCACAAGGGTGATCTGCGCGGGGTCTCGTCCCCCGGCGGGGATCAGGGCGCCGCGCGCGGCCAGGGCCATCCGCTCCAGAATGGCGCGGCGGCGATCGGCGATGGGGAGGTCAGGTGTCTGGGTCACGGAACCGTCTGGAGGCGATGCGGAAGGCAGCCGCAGGCTTATCCCCCCGGCACAGCCCGGCCAAGGCCCTGCCCCGCCTGCTCTGTCTTACCGACCCGCTCCGCACCCCTGATCCGGCGGCGATCCTTGAGCAGCTTCCCCCCGACGTCGCCGTCATCTTCCGCGCCTTTGGCGCCGCCGACGCCGCTCGGACCGGCCATCAACTGGCAAGGATCGCCAAAGCCCGGGGCCTGACCCTGCTGGTCGGCGCCGACACCGATCTGGCCCTGGCCATCGGCGCGGACGGCCTGCATCTGCCCGAACGCCTGGCCGATGACCTCCCCGCCCTGCGCCGCCGCCATCCGGACTGGATCCTCACCGCCGCCGCCCACAGCCTGGCCGCTGCCCGCAAGGCCGCCGACGCCGGGGCCGATGCGGTGCTGGTCTCGCCGGTGTTCGACAGCAACAGCCCCTCGGCCGGCGCCCCGCTGGGGGTCGAGACCTTCTCCGCCCTGGTCGCCGCCGTGGAGGTTCCGGTCTACGCCCTCGGCGGCGTCACCCCGGCGACCGCAACGAGCCTGGCCGACAGCGGCGCCGCCGGCCTGGCCGGGATCGAGGCCTTTCTGGCCGACTGAGCAGAGTTGGGACGGCGGCTTTCCATGCGATAATCAGGGGCCGCTTCGACGCCGGCGGGGCCCCGTGATCCGGCTTCATCGGCCGTCATCCCGGATTGAACGGGGCTTCATATCCACTTCATCGGCGCTTCAGTTCGACTTCATCGCAACTTCACTTCAGCTTCATCGCCGCGCGGGGTCAACCGATTGAAATTGTTCAGAACAGGGGTGTTTTTGGCGACATTCGCCGATCCGCCCTACCGGCCGAAGGCGTGCAGCCCTGCGCCATTGGCCCGCAGCCAGTCGCGATGCGGCGCGGGGTCGCCGAAAATCCTGTCGACCAGGGCCCAGAATCTTGGCCCGTGGTTGGCCTCGATCAGATGGGCGCATTCGTGGGCGGCGACGTAGTCGGCCACGGCATAGGGCGCCAGGCCCAGCCGCCAGCTGTAGCGGATCGAGGCGGGCCGTCCGGGGCGGGCCGGGCTACAGCTGCCCCAACGGGCCCGGGCGTCGACGACGCTGACGCTCGGCGCGGGCGCCCCCAGCTGCGCGGCATAGCCGTGGGTCAGGTCGGTGAACCGGCGGCGGGTCTCGGTCTTGATCAGGCGGATCGCCCGATCGCCGAAAGCGGCGTCATCAGGGGCGGTCAGGGCGCTGGCCGCGGGGTCCAGCCGCGCCCGGCCGGGCCGGGCGATCAGGTCAAAAGGCTGGCCGAAGATCGTCACCGTCATGCCCGGCGCGATTACGGTGGGGGCCGGAAGATCGGCCAGCTGGGCCTCGATCCAGCCGGTCCGTTCGCGGGCGAAGGCGACCGCCTCGCTCAGCCGCCGCACGGTCGGCGCCGTGGCGATCACTTCCCGCCGGGTGCGGTCGACCCTCAGGGAGATCCGCCGGGCCCGGGCGTTGACCGACAGGCGCAGCACATGGCCGGCGGTTTCCAGCCGGTCGCCATGCGCATAGGCGGGCGGTTTGAACAGACTCATGCGGACTGGATTAGTCCGGAACCACCGTTTGTGGAACGATCATTTCGCCTTGGACGGCGGGTCGCTGAAATCGGGATCGTTGCGGCGGATGAAGGCGGAAACCCGGGGATAGATCTCTTCCTTGAACCGGCGACCGTTGAACACCCCGTAGTGCCCCACGCCCGGCTGGACATAGTCTTCCTTCATCTCCGCCGGGATGCCGCTGCACAGGTCATGGGCGGCCTGGGTCTGGCCGATGCCGGAAATGTCGTCCAGTTCGCCCTCGACGGTCATCAGGGCGATGTCGGTGATCTTCGAGGGATCGACCTTCTGTCCGCGATGCACCAGTTCGCCCTTGGGCAGCAGGTACTGCTGGAACACAATGTCGACCGTCTGCAGATAGAATTCCTCGGTCAGATCGAGAACCGACAGATACTCGTCATAGAAGGTCCGGTGCTTTTCGGCGCTGTCGCCGTCGCCGTCGACCAGCTGCTCGAAATAGCGCTGGTGGGCGTCCTGATGCTTTTCCATGTTCATCGACATGAAGCTGGCGAGCTGGACAAAGCCCGGATAGACGCGCCGCAGGGCGCCCGGGTGGGGCGGCGGCACGGTGTAGATCATGTTGCCCTTGAACCAGGTGAAGGGCCGCTCCTCGGCCAGACGGTTGGTCACCGTCGGCGACATCCGCGCGTCGATGGGCGATCCCATGAAGGTCATGGTCCGCGGCCGGCTGGGGTCGTTGTCCTGAGCCATCAGGGCGGCGGCGGCCAGAACCGGCGGGCCGGGCTGGCAGACGGCGATGACATGGGCCCGCGAGCCCAGCACGCCCAGCATGGTGCGGATGTGGTCGATATAGTCGTGGAAGTCGAAACGCCCTTCCATCATCGGCACGTCGCGGGCGTTCGACCAGTCGGTGACGAACACCGCGTGATTGGGGATCAGGGCCTCGACGGTGCCCCGCAGCAGGGTCGCATAGTGGCCCGACAACGGCGCGACCAGCAGAACGGCCGGATCAAGATGCAGCACCCCGGCGCGGCGCATGTCGCCCATGTCGCGGTCGAACTGGATCAGGCGGCACCAGGGGCTTTCCCAGACCACCGTCTCGCGAACCCGGACGCTGTGGCCGTTGACCTCGGTGCTGTTGATGCCCCAGGCTGGCTTGCCGTAGCGGCGGGTGACGTTCGAATAGAGATCGGCGGCGGCGTAGAGGTTACGCCCGATCACCGAGTCCCGGGCCGGGTTCAGCGGCGAGGACCAGAAGTCCCGCGACATCCTGGCCGCCATACGCATCGGCGTGGAGGCGTGGTAGGCGGCTTCCTGGAGGGCGTAGAGCATGGCGCTTCAAACCTTTTGTGCATCGCAGCATAACACGGGACGCCTTAACGAAGTCCAGAGCCAGTTTGTTGCGGCCAATCGAAGCGTCGGCGGCGCCGTTGCCCCTCTCCGCCGGTGATGGTCTATGACGGGAAAGAATCAGCGGGGCGCAAGGGACCTTTGGACTTGCAGGACAGTGGGCGTGAGGGCGGCGACAAGGATCCCTATGCGGGGTTGATGCTGGCCATCGCCGAACGCGGCGACCGGCAGGCGTTCCGCACCCTGTTCGACCACTATGCCCCGAGGGTGAAGGGCTATCTGATCCGCCTGGGCCTCGACGCCGCCCGCTCGGAGGAGCTGGCTCAGGAAGTCCTGGTCACCGTCTGGCGCCGGGCCGCCAGCTTTGACCCCCGGCGGGCCAGTGTCTCGACCTGGATCTTCCGGATCGCCCGCAACCGCCGCATCGACGTCTTCCGCCGGGACCGGACCGCCGTTCTCGACGACGCCGACCCCGCCCTTCAGCCGCCGGCCCTCCCCGATCCCGGCGAAGGTCTCGACGTCGAGCAACAGCAGGGCCGGATCTCGGCGGCGCTCAACGCCCTGCCCGAGGAACAGCGCGACCTGGTCCGCCGCGCCTTCTACGACGAGCTGAGCCACAGCGAGATTGCCGAAGCGACCGGCCTGGCCCTCGGCACGGTCAAGTCGAGGCTGCGTCTGGCCTTCGCAAAACTCCGCGCCCTGCTGGTGGAGATGTGACCTTGAAACCCGCCCCTGGACCCGTCTTCGGCAGCGCCTTGACCCTGCATGGAACCGCTCCATATCGCATCGCTTGGGACATCACGGCCGGTGGAAAAAGACTTTGAACGCCTCGATTGACCTTTTTGTGGATCGCCTTCGCGACCAGCCCGACGAGGGCCTCAAGCTGCTCGCCTCGGCGGCGGCCGCCCTGCGCGACGCGCGCCCGGCGCCGGGCGAGGCCCTGGCAGGCGGTTTTCTCGACGAGGAGGCCCCGGTGGCGCTGGACGTCGACGCCGCAGACCGCGCCCTCGACCGGATCGAAACCCTCGACGCCCTCTCCGGGGCGCAGACGGCCTCGGCCGGCAGTGTCGCCGGCGCCGCGGCCCGCAATCTGACCGAACTGCTCGGCCTGCCCGACCCGGTGCGCGAGGCCGCCTTCGAGGCCATTGTCGCCGGCGGGCATTTCAGCTTTTCGGGCTTTGGCATCCGCCGCCTGCGTATTCCCACCTCCGACGGCGCCCAGGTCGACCTGCTGCGCATCGAGCCGGGCCACGGCGTCGCAGGCCACGACCACGAGGACGAGGAGTTCACCCTGGTCCTGACCGGCGCCTTCGACGACGGCCACGCCATCTACGGCCCGGGCGACATCAATGTCGGCCGTCCCGGCTTCCGTCACGAGCCCAAGGCCCTGCCCGGCGATGTCTGCTACGCCCTGGGGGTATCCTACGGCTTGCCGACCTTCGATGGCCCGATCGGCCTGCTGCAGAAACTCACCGGCTTCGGCCGCTAGGACTGCGTAAAGTAAACGCCCCTTAACCCTCCGGCGTCACAACGGACCCTCAACAGGATTCGAGGGTGATTTCGGATGGCGAAGGCAGCGCGGCGATCCGGCGCGGAACTGCTTCTGGAAGCGGCGGTGATCGCCTGGGGTCTGCCCGGAACCGCGCGGTTCCGGGGCGGGCTGACGGCGGCCGCGGGCGCGGGTCTGGCGGTCGTCCTGGCGACCTATAACGCCGCCGATCCCAGCCTCAACGCCGCCTCCGGCGGCCAGGCCACCAACGCCCTTGGCGGCGCCGGCGCCCTGATCGCCGATCTGGCCATGCAGTCCCTGGGCCTCGGCGCCTGGCTGACCGCCGTGATGATGACCGCCTTCGGCATGACCCGGGTCCTCGATCCCGAGCCGGATCGCGGCCGCGCCGTCCTCCGTCGCCGGGCTCTGGTCGGCGCGCTGGGCGTGCTTCTGATGTCGGCGGCCCTCGCCGCGCCGCCGGCTCCGGCCGCCTGGCCGCTGGCCCTGGGTCTTGGCGGTCTTTGGGGACAGGGCCTGTTCGGCCTGGTCCGCGACCTGCTGGGCTTTGTCCATCTGCCGGCCGCCGCCCTGTTCAGCGGCCTGCTCCTGGCCGCTGGCGGCCTGACCGCCCTGGTCTGGTCGCTGGGTCTGCAGAAACTGGCCAGCGGTCCGGATGCCGACTGGCTGGCCCGCGTTCTTTACCGCCGCGCCGAGGCGGCCTCGGAAGCGGCCACCCGCAAGGCCGCCCAACCGGCTCGCAAGCCGACTGCGCCCAAAGCCCGCAAGGCCCCGGCCCCGCGCGCCGAACCGGACATGCCGGACGAGACCCTCGGCGAGGACGCGCCCGCCCCGGCCCCGGCCCTGGCCATCCGCCAGCCCAAGGTCCCGTCCCGCAACTCGGGCCGCGAGCACCGGGAACGGCAGGCGGCCTTTGACTTCGAGGAGGCCGAAGGCGGCTTCCGCCTGCCGGAACTCTCCATGCTGGCCCAGCCCAAGCCCCGGGCCAGCGTCTACGACGAGGACGCCCTGCGCCAGAACGCAAGGCTGCTGGAAAGCGTCCTGTCGGAATTCGGCGTCCGCGGCCAGATCGACCAGATCCGGCCAGGTCCCGTGGTCACCCTCTATGAGCTGACCCCGGCGCCCGGCGTCAAACATGCCCGCGTCGTCGCCCTCAGCGACGATATCGCCCGTTCGATGAGCGTCGCCGCCTGCCGGGTCGCGGTCGTGTCCGGCCGCAACGCCATCGGTATCGAGCTGCCCAACGCCAAGCGGGAGACCGTCTATCTCCGCGACCTGCTGGCCAGCGCCGACTACGAAAAGCCCGGCCCGATCCTGCCGATGGCTCTTGGTGAAAGCATCGGCGGCGAGCCCTATATCGCCGACCTGGCCAAGATGCCCCACCTGCTGATCGCCGGCACAACCGGCTCGGGCAAGTCGGTCGGGGTCAACGCCATGATCCTGTCGATCCTCTATCGCCTGCCGCCGGATCAGTGCCGCTTCATCATGATCGACCCCAAGATGCTGGAGCTCAGCGTCTATGACGGCATCCCCCACCTGCTGGCCCCGGTGGTCACCGATCCCAAGAAGGCCATCGTCGCCCTCAAATGGACGGTGCGGGAGATGGAGGACCGCTATCGCCGGATGTCGAAGATCGGCGTCCGCAACATCGGCGGCTACAACGAGCGGGCCAAGGAGGCGCTGGACAAGGGCGAGCACTTCGAGCGCACCGTCCAGACCGGCTTCGACGACGCCGGCCGCGCCATCTACGAGTCCGAGAAGATCCGCCCCGAGCACATGCCCTATCTGGTTGTGGTCATCGACGAGGTCGCCGACCTGATGATGGTCGCCGGCAAGGACATCGAAGGCGCCGTCCAGCGGCTGGCGCAGATGGCCCGCGCCGCCGGCATCCACCTGATCATGGCCACGCAGCGGCCGTCGGTCGACGTCATCACCGGCACCATCAAGGCCAACTTCCCCACCCGGATCAGCTTCCAGGTGACCAGCAAGATCGACGCCCGCACCATCCTGGGCGAACAGGGCGCCGAGCAGCTGCTGGGCATGGGCGACATGCTCTATATGGCCGGCGGCGGTCGCACGACCCGACTGCACGGCCCGTTCGTCAGCGACGGCGAGGTCGAGGCTGTGGCCAAGTTCCTGCGCGAACAGGGCCAGCCGCAGTATCTGGAAGAAGTCACCGCCGGCGGCGATGACGAGGACGGCGAGGGCGGCGGCGTGGCCGAGGACGGCAGCGGCGGCGATCTCTATGATCACGCGGTCGCCGTGGTCACCCGCGACCGCAAGGCCTCGACCAGCTACATCCAGCGACGCCTGCAGATCGGCTACAACCGCGCCGCCTCCCTGATGGAGCGGATGGAGAAGGAGGGTGTCGTCGGCGCCGCCAATCACGCCGGAAAGCGGGAAATCCTCGTCGGCCCGCCGCCGCCGATGTAGAGAACCGGACATAAAGGGTCGTCATTTCGCCTTCGACAGGCGTCAGTCTTGCAACCCGATGGACGTTTCAGGACTTAAAGCCCGACATGACCCAGACCAATACCGACCGCCGCATCCTGCTCGCCGGCCTGATCGCCACGCCCGCCGCCCTGCTGGCCGGCTCCGCAATGGCCGAGGGCTTGTCGGCCGCCGACAAGGCCAAGGTGAACCAGGCCACCGAGTATCTGCAGAACCTCGACGCCGCCAAGGGCCGGTTCATCCAGACCGACGCACGGGGCAGCAAGGTGCAGGGATCGTTCTACCTGCAACGGCCCGGCAAGGCCCGCTTCGCCTATGACGCGCCGGCCAGCAAACTGCTGGTGTCCGATGGCCGCTTTGTCGCCGAAGCCGACACCCGGCTGAAAACCGTCAACCGCTATCCGCTCGGACAGACCCCGCTGGCCCTGTTCCTGGCCAAGGACATCCGCCTCGACAAGGGCGTGCAGGTAACCCGCGTCTCCCGCCTCCAGGGCGGGTTTTCCCTGACCGTCCAGGACGGGGGCAAACAGGCGCGCGGCAGCCTCACCCTGAATTTCGGAGACAATCCGATGCGGCTGCGGGGCTGGGTGATCAATACCGTCCAGGGTCCGACGTCGGTTCAACTGGTCGATCTGCAGCGGGCGTCCGGGCTTGATCCCAAGCTGTTCGTGGCTCCCTACCCACCGGCCCGACGCACGGGCAGGCCGTAGCGGAAGCCGTGTCTCACCTGACACAGCCAAGATTTCACGGAATTGTCGTTGACGTTTCCCTGACCAAGTTGTTCTAATGCAACACATGGCGGTTGGCGCAGACGATCTTGCGCCGCCGCGGACCGTGCCGGAAAACTATCCCCTCCCGGCGGCGGCATGAGAGACAAACTTTCCAGCGCCCGGCTCCTTATGGTGGCCGGGCGTTTTCTTTTGTCGCCCCAGCCCTTACCAACGCCGCATGCGCCTTCGACTCGCCACCTGGAATATCAACTCCGTCCGCCCTCGCGGCGATCTGATCGGCCGCTTCGTCGATGAGGTCGCGCCTGACGTCCTGTGCCTGCAGGAGATCAAGTGCCAGACCGAGGAGTTTCCCAAGGCCATGTTCGAGGCCCTGGGGTTCAATCATTTTCGGATCAAGGGCCAGAAAGGCTGGCACGGCGTCGGCATCGCCTCGCGCCTGCCCATCGAGGATTCGCCGCCGCTGGACGTCTGCAAGAACGGTCATGCCCGTTGCGTGGGCGCCGTCGTCGCCGGGGTCGAAATCCAGAACTTCTACATCCCCGCCGGCGGCGACACGCCAGACCGCGAGGCCAATCCCAAGTTCGACCACAAGATGGATTTTTTCGAGAAGCTCACCGCTGAAATGGCCGCCCGTGATCCGTCGAAGCCTCTGGCTCTTGTCGGGGATCTGAACGTGGCGCCCGGCGAGTTCGACGTCTGGAACCACAAGTTCATGAGCAAGGTGGTCAGTCACACCCCGGTCGAGGTCGAGGCCATGGCCCGCCTGAAGGCGTCGCTCGGCTTTATCGATGTGGTGCGGGAGGCCGTGCCCGATCCGGAAAAGCTGTTCTCCTGGTGGAGTTACCGCGCCGCCGACTTCCGCGCTTCGAACCGGGGCCTGCGCCTGGACCACATCTGGGTGTCGCCGGGCATGAAGGATGCGACCTTCCACACCGGCAAGGCCCTGTCCCGGGTGCATGACGACGTTCGCGGCTGGGAAAAGCCATCAGACCACGCGCCGGTGACCGCAGACTTCAGGGTCTAGGCGCCCCCTGGCGGGACGCGCCTCAGGGCTGAAGCCGGTATCCGCCGGCCTCGGTGATCAGCAGCCGGGCCTGACCGGGGTCGGGCTCGATCTTCTGACGAAGGCGATAGACGTGGGTCTCGAGGGTGTGGGTGGTGACGCCGGCGTTGTAGCCCCAGACCTCCGTCAACAGCTCCTCGCGCGGAATGGCCTTGGCCCCGGCGCGATAGAGATACTTGAGGATGTTGGTCTCTTTTTCCGTCAGCCGGACCTTCTTGCCCTTGTCGTCGACCAGCAGCTTGGCCGCCGGCCGGAACTCGTAGGGGCCGATGCGGAACACCGCATCCTCGCTGGCCTCATGGCTGCGTAGCTGGGCGCGGATATGGGCGAGAAGGACGGCGAACCGGAAGGGCTTGGTCAGATAGCCGTTGGCGCCGGATTCCAGCCCCAGAATGGTGTCCGCATCCGTCGAGGCGGCGGTCAGCATGACGATCGGCGCGGTGACGCCGGTCTTGCGCATCATCCGGCAGGCTTCCCGGCCGTCCATGTCGGGAAGGTCGACGTCCAGCAGGATCATGTCCGGCCGCACTTCGCGCGCCATGGCCGAGCCTTCCGCCGCCGTGCCGGCCTCGAGGGTGGTGAATTCCTCGTGCAGCCGCAGCTGTTCGGCCAGGGCGCCGCGCAGGTCGGTGTCGTCGTCGATTATCAGGAGGGTCTTGCGTTGCGCCATAAGCCGGACCATGCACCGTTTCGCCCCCCTGCGCCAAGCCATCCAGCATCGACCGAGGAGCCCTAGTTGTGAACTTTATCGCCCATGCGGACGGCCGGTTTGAGCTCGGCCCGCGTCAGGTCTCCTGTGTGCTGGGAAAAGGCGGCCTTATCGCGGCGGCCGACAAGCGCGAGGGCGACGGGGCCAGCCCGATCGGCGTCTGGCCGATCCGCCGCCTGCTCTATCGACCGGACAAGGCGCCGCCCCCGAAGACCGGCCTGCCGGTCCACGCGATCCAGCCTCACGAAGGCTGGTGCGACGATCCGGGGGACGGCGCTTACAATCGCCCGGTGAAGCTGCCCTATCCGGCCAGCCACGAACGGCTGTGGCGGGACGACGAGGTCTACGACCTGGTTCTGGTGCTCGGCCACAATGACGACCCCGTCGTTCCGGGCGCCGGATCGGCCATCTTCCTCCACCTGACCCGCGAGGATCGCCGGCCGACCGAAGGCTGCATCGCCCTCGACCGGCCGGACATGATCGAATTGCTGGGTCAGGCCCGACCGGGTGATACGGTCGAGATTCGCGGCTGACTACGTCAGGCCGTCCCGCAAGGCCTTGGCCTTGGTCAGATGATCCTGGACCTTGGGGGCGGTCTCGCCGGCGAAAGCCTTGAGCGCGGGCATTTCACCGTCTGAAGCATAGCGGGTCAGCAGGTTCAGGGCAGACTGGTGAACATCGATCTGGGCGTCGAGGTAGGCGCGGTCAAAATCCGCGTCCGAAGCCTTGCCCAGACTGTCCAGCTTGTCCTGCATGTCCGTGGGCAGCATGGTCGGAAGCGTCAGGGTCTGGCCGGAGTCGGCAATTGCGCCCTTGAGGGCGGTTGTCGTCCCCGTGTGGGCTTCGACCATCATCTGGGCAAAGTCGCGAACATCCTTGTTGGTGGTGCGGGTCAAGGCCAGTTGACTGGACTGGATTTCGAACATGTCGCCGGCGGCTGCCTTGTTGACGAACACCGGTGCGCTGGCCTCATCGGCAGGGGTCAGTTCCGTGACGGCGGGATTGGCGTCAGGCGTTGCCTGGTTGTTCATGTCGGCGTCGTCGACCTTCTGGCCGCAGGCCGCCAGAGCAAGAGCGGCGCAGGCGGCGCCGGCAACGAGAAGCTTGCGATACATGGGTGGACTCCTTCACTAGTCGGGCAGCCGCCGACAGGTCGTCGGCGGCCTGTATCCCTCTAAAGCCCATGAGGACCCGATGCGTTCCGAGACCGGCCACAATGCCTCACCGCCCACAGGCGGCCCCCTCGCCGGCCTGACGGTGATCGAGATGGGCACGCTCATCGCCGGTCCTTTCTGCGGTCAGATCCTCGGGGACTTCGGGGCCACGGTGATCAAGCTGGAGGACCCCGGCAAGGGCGATCCGATGCGCCAGTGGGGTCGCAGTCTGCCCAAGGGACATTCGCCCTGGTGGCCGGTGATCGGACGCAACAAGCAGTCGGTGACCCTCAACCTGAGAACGCCCGAGGGACAGGCCATCGCCCGCCAACTGATCGCCGGCGCCGACGTCCTGGTCGAGAATTTCCGGCCCGGCGCGCTGGAGAAATGGGGGCTGGGCTATGAAAGCCTGAGCGTGGAGAACCCCGGCCTGGTGATGGCCCGCGTGTCCGGCTTCGGTCAGACCGGCCCCTACGCCCAACGGGCCGGATACGCCCTGATCGGCGAGGCCATGGGCGGCCTGCGCTACATCACCGGAGAGCCGGACCGCCCGCCCGCCCGGGCCGGCATCTCCATCGGCGACAGTCTGGCCGGCCTCAACGCCGCGCTCGGCGTGATGATGGCGATCCATGCCCGTCACCGCACCGGCCGCGGCCAGGTGGTCGACGCCGCCATCTATGAAAGCATCCTGTCGGTGATGGAAAACCTGATCACCGAATACGGCCTGACCGGCTACATCCGCGAGAGATCAGGCGCGGTGCTGCCCGGGATCGCCCCCTCGAACGCCTACCCGACCGCCGACGGCGCGCTGGTGGTCATCGGCGCCAACCAGGACACCCTGTTCGCCCGGCTTTGCCTGGCCATGGGCCGCCCGGAACTGGCGGACGATCCCCGCTACGCCGGCCACGCCGCGCGGGGCGTCCATCAGACGGACCTGGATCAGCTGATCGCCGCCTGGACATCCACCCTCACCGCTGACGCCCTGCTGGCGTTGATGGAGACGCACGGCGTCGCGGCGGGCCGGGTCTATCGCGCGCCTGACATGCTGGAGGATCCGCAATTCAAGGCCCGCGACGCCATCGTCGAGACCCCCCACCCGGTCTTCGGTTCGGTGCAGATGCAGAACGCCTTCCCCCGGCTCAGTGAGACGCCCGGCGGGGTCCGGTGGCCGGGCCCGGCGCTGGGGGAACACACGGACGCGGTGCTGACCGGCAGGGCCGGCCTGAACGTCGATGACCTGAAGCAACTTCGCGATCGCGGCGTGATCTAGCGCTTAGCGACCTGTAATGCTGGCGACCGCGCGGATGATCTGCTGGATATTGTAGGGCTTGCGGATGACCGGCGCATTGAAGTCGCCCGGCGCGCCGCGCTCTCCGTAACCCGTCGCGAAGACAAACGGTATGCCCCGGGCGGCAAGGCGCTCGGCGACGGGGGTCACCAGATCGCCGCCGAGATTGACGTCCAGCACAGCCGCATCCATCGGCAGCTCCGCCAGGGCCAGGGCCTCCGCCACATCACGGGCCGCGCCGATAACGTCCGCCCCCGCCTCGACCAGGCCTGATTCCAGTTCAAGGGCGAGAAGCGTGGCGTCTTCGACAATCAGAAGCTTCAGCCCCTCGACGCCTCGCACGCCTTCCGGTCCGGGAGGCGCAGGCGACGGAGCCTTCGGTGGCGCTTCCACATCGGGGTTTGTCAGCGATGCGGCGTCCGCGACAAAGCGGGCCCGCACGCCGTCAACGTCGTAGTCGACCCGGCTGGATCCTCCCAGCTCCCTGCCAGTCACCCGTTCCAGCAGAACCGAGCCGAACCCCTTGCGCTCTGGCGGCGCCACCTTCGGACCCCCGGTCTCCGTCCAGTCCAGGGCAAACCCGCCGTCAGGTCGTTGCCGCCATTCGACCAGGATGCGGCCCTTCTCGACTGACAGGGCGCCATACTTCATGGCGTTGGTCGCGAGTTCATGAAGCGCAAGGGACATGGCGTTGGCCGCCCGGGGGATCAGGAACAGGTCGGGACCGGCCCAGACGGCCTGACCATGGCCCATCCCGCCAAGCTCGGAGGCGACGATCTTGCCGAGACTGGCCCCCTTCCAGCGGGTCGACGTCAGCAGCTCATGAGCCTGGGCCATGGCCGACAGACGGCCGGTAAACGCCGGAAGAAAGGCTTCCGGAGAGGGCGACTTTCGGGCCGACTGTGACGCCAGGGACTGGACGGCGGACAACACGTTCTTCACCCGGTGGTCCAGTTCGGCCATCAGGGTTTCGCGCCGCTCCTCCTCCTGTTTGCGATCGCTGATGTCCTGCACCACCCCGATCACCTTGCGGATCACGCCATCGTCGCCCAGCACAAGCGCCCCGGAGCCCATCATCCAGCGGACCTCGCCGGAGTCCGGCCGGACGATGCGATATTCAACCCGATAGCGTCCGGTTTCTCGCAGAGCGGCTTCGACGTTGCGCTGCAGGGACTCCCGATCCTCGGGGTGGACAAAGCGGAATGACACAGCCCCCCTTTCGCCGTCCACCGACCGACCCGGAAGTCCGGTGAGGCTCTGCATCTGGCCGCTGACCATCATCCGGTCCGCGGACACGTCCCACTCGAACTCGCCCAGACCGGCCGCCTCAAGGGCGAGCGCCCGTCTCTGACGGTCAAGTTTACGGCCGCGCTCGACCGCAAGCCTGCGGGCGTTGGTCATCAGCAGGTCCACAGCAAGGGCGGCGAGGTCCTCCAGCGCCGCGACCTGACCGGGACTCCCGTCGTCATGGGGCCGGGTGTCGCCGACCGCGAGCAGCCCAACGACAGCGCCATCCGGCGTGGTCAGGGGCGCGGCGGCATAGAACCGGACGTCCACCTGGGACAGGCCTCCGATCAAGCCCGCCAGTTCCGGGATGGCCGTAATGTCTCCATAGATGACAGTCTTGTTTCGCCTGATCATCAGATCGGCGAGGCTGCCTGACCTTGGATTCTCGCGGCTGGGAAGCCCGACGCTGGCCTTGTGCCAAAGACGGTCCTCGTCCACCAGGACGATGCTGGATCGCGGGGCGTCGAAGAGCGCCGCCGCCAGTCGGGCGACCCGGTCGAAATGAGGATCGCTGTCACTGTCCAGCGCGCCCAGACCCCGAAGAACCGCAAGCCGGTCTTCCTCGCTTATTTCTTCGGCGCCTGCGACATTTTCGCTCATGCCGCACCATAGACCTGCTTTTCGGATTACGCGACTGCTGGCGAAGACCTTGCCGGCGCCCTACATTGCAGGGGAACCAGGCGGCCAGACGAACGTTTGCAGCGCTAATGCTGACGCCCCGTCCCGGGGCGCACCCTTGAGCGGAGTGACTCCATGACGAACTTGCCTACCGGCGCCGAAGCCGAAGCGGCCAAAGCCAAAACCTCCCTGAAGAGCGCCGCCAGTCATGCGGAAAAAAGCTTCGCCGAGGCCGCCGATGCCGCCAAGGCAAGCGTGACCGAAGCGGCCAACCGCGCTGAAGCCGCCATTCGCGAAGGTCTCGAGACCTTCCGCGCCCAGAGCCGCACCTATGCAGACACCGCCAGCCACCAGATCGACGTGGCCCAGCGTTATGTGTCCGAACGCGTCAAGGAACGTCCGATCACCGCCACGCTCGCGGGCGTCGGCGTCGGCCTTCTGCTCGGACTTCTGCTGGCTGGTCGCGGCGACCGCCGTTGATCGTTGAACGCACCCTGGCGGCGGTAGCCACCGCCGCGGCGGTGTTCGCCGCCGTGAGCGTGGCTGTCGTCTCGGCCTTCTTCGCGCTTTACGCCCTGGTCGAGCCCATGCTCGGACCGGCCGGGGGCGGCGCCGTCGTCGCGACGGTCGCCGCCTTGCTGGCCACCGTGATCGCCATGATCGCGGCCCGGGGCATGGAGCGGGACAAACAGGGGACGCAGGCCGAACAGGGCGCCGGGCACAGCGATATCGCCGGCATTCTGATGGGCGTGGTCAAGGACAGGCCGCTCCTGTCCGCCGGTGCGGCCATCGCCGTGGGCGTCTACGCCCTGCGCAATCCAAGCCTGGTCAGCGCCGTGGTGCGCGGTTTCATCGACAGCCGCAGCAAGCCGTAAAGGCGCTGCAATATCTATCTGTACCGCCGTCGGCCGCCTCCCCGCGCCGACGCACTGAGGAGTCTTGCCATGTTTATTCTTCCCGACCTTCCCTACGCCATGGACGCCCTTGATCCTGTGGTTTCCGCCGAGACGCTGAGCTTTCACCACGGAAAGCACCACAAGGCCTACGTCGACACCCTCAACAAGCTGCTCGAGGACAAGGGCGAGACGCCCGACAGCCTTGAAGCCGTGATCGCCGGCGCCTCGCCGGGCAAGATCTTCAACAACGCCGCCCAGGCCTGGAACCACGGGTTCTTCTGGGACTCGATGAGCCCCGCCACAGACGCGCCATCGGGCGAGCTGGCGGACGCCATCAACGCCGCCTTCGGCAGCCTCGATGGCCTGAAGACCAAATTCGTCGAGACCGGCGTCGGACAGTTCGGTTCGGGCTGGGCCTGGCTGGCCTGGAAGGACGGCGCGCTGACGCTTCTGTCGACCCATGACGCCGGTACGCTGGCCAACGGCGACGACGGCAAGCCGCTTCTGGTCTGCGACGTCTGGGAACACGCCTATTACCTGGACCACCAGAACAACCGCAAAGGCTTCCTCGAAGCCTGGTTCGACAAGCTGGCCAACTGGTCCTTCGCCGCTGACCAACTGAAGGCCGCCAAGGGCCAGGGCGAGGGATACCGCTATCCGGCGCCCACCTGAGGCGAGAATTACGGCCGACGGAACCTGAATTGATCGGGCACGTTTCTCATTCCGAAGGCGCGAACTGTCCGCGCTCCGGCTCTTTGGGAGGCTTGCACAATGCTCAGGTGGGCTTTGATTTTCCTCGTCGTGGCTCTGGTCGCGGCGGTACTTGGTTTCGGCGGCCTCGCGGGCGCCGCGGTCGACATCGCGAAGATTCTGTTCTTCGTGTTTCTGGTTCTGTTCGTCGTGTCTCTGGTGATCAACCTCGTCCGAGGTCGAGCGCCTTAGCCGGCGAGACAAGCAGTCAAGACAAGAGGGCGGCGCCGTTCGGCGTCGCCCTTTTTCGTGCGCGGGCCGCCCGTCCCCGCAGATGACAACTCCGTAACCTTTCCACAGCCCCAGCCAATGCTAGGGTCACGGCCTTCCTATCGGAGTGCGCCGCCTTGACCTTCACTGTCCCCGCCAGAGCCCTGGCCATCGCCCTGATGTTCGCCACCCCGGCGGCATTCACCCTGGCGCCGGCCGTTCAGGCGCAGGAAGCAGCGGCCAAACCGGCGGCGCCGCCGATCAAGTATCGCGAACGCGTACTGCCCAACGGTCTGAGGGTGATCTCCTCGCTGGACCGGTCGACACCCAATGTCACCGTGCAGGTCTGGTACGGCGTCGGCGGCAAGGACGACCCCGAAGGTCGGACCGGCTTTGCGCACCTGTTTGAACATCTGATGTTCAAGGCCACCCGGGACATGCCGTCCGAGACCCTGGACCGGATGACCGAGGATGTCGGCGGCTTCAACAACGCCTTCACCGCCGATGACATGACCGCCTACTACGAAGTCGCCCCGGCCCATCATCTGGAGCGACTGCTGTGGGCCGAGTCCCAACGGCTGGGGTCTCTGGTCGTCGATGACGCCAGCTTCGCCTCCGAACGTGATGTGGTGAAGGAAGAGCTTAGACTGCGGGTGCTGGCCAATCCCTACGGCCGGTTCCAGGCCCTGCTGGTGCCCTCGGCCAGCTACAGCAAGCACCCCTACCGCCGCCCGGTGATCGGCTCGATCGACGACCTCGACGCCGCCACCATCGACGATGTTCTGAACTTCCATGCCGACTACTACCGGCCGGACAACGCCGCCCTGATCGTCGTCGGCAACTTCGATGAGGCCGCCCTGGACGCCTGGGTCGACAAGTACTTCGCGCCCATCAAGACCCCGTCCAAACCGCTGCGCCGCGTGACCATTCAGGAGCCGCCGCGAAAGGGCCCCAAGACCGTCACCGGCTACGCCCCGAACGTGCCGCTGCCCGCCATCGCCATTACCTGGCAGGGCCCGAAAGCGGCTGATCCCGACGCCGCCGCCCTGACCGTGCTCGACGCCATCCTGTCCGGCGGCAAGTCATCGCGGCTCTACAACAGCCTGGTCTACAATCAGCAACTGGCCCAGGCCGCCTTCTCGAGCGCCGAGCTGAACGCCCAGCCTGGCCTGTTCTACGTCGGCGCCATCATGGCCGGCGGCAAGACGCTTGATGAGGGCGAAGCGGCCCTGCTGGCCGAGGTGGCCCGCCTGCGCGACGCCCCGCCGACCGCCGCCGAACTGGCCGAGGCCAAGAGCGAGATGATCGCCGGCGCCGTTCGCCAGCGCGAAACCATCGACGGTCGCGGCTTTGTCCTCGGCTCCGCCCTGGTTCTGGAAGGCGACGCCGCCAAGGCCAACAGCGGGATCGCCGACCTTGAGGCGGTGACCGCCGAGGACGTTCAGCGGGTCGCCCGCAAATATCTGTCGCCCGACCGCATGGTCGTCGTCCGCTACATGGACGAGACGCTTCGCCCGGCTGGCGAGAAGGACGCCAAGGTCAAGACCAGGACGGTCGCCAGCCGCAAGTTCACCGGCCAGCGCGTGACCCTGGCTCCGGTCGATCAGCGCCAGGCCCCGCCGGCTCTGGGCGCCCCGGTCACGCCGGTCCTGCCGACCCCGGCCGAAAAGACCCTGGCCAACGGCCTGCGGGTGATCGTCGCCCGCTCCAGCGACCTGCCGCTGGTCACCGCTGAACTGACGGTGCGGGCCGGCTCGATGCTGGATCCGACGGGCAAGTCCGGTCTCGCCGACATGGCGGCCGGGCTGATGACCGAAGGCGCCGGCGGCAAGAGCGCCGTCGAGATCGCCGCTCAGTCCGAGGCCCTTGGCGCGGACCTCAGCGCCGGTTCGGGGACTGAATTCACCTCCGTCACCCTCAATGTCCTGTCGGCCAATCTCGAGCCGGCCATGGGCCTGATGGCCGATGTCGCCCTGCGCCCCGCCTATGACGGCGAGGAACTGGACCGGGTTCGCGATCAGGCCATCGACGGCTTCGATGTGTCGATGAAGAACCCCCGCTCGGTCGCCGGCTATGTTTCCGGTCCGGCGGTGTGGTCGGGAACCCCCCTGGCCGACATCACCACGCCGACGACCCTGAAGTCGCTCAAGCGCGAGGATCTGGAGGCCTTCCACGGTCGCTGGTTCCGGCCCGACAACGCCGTCCTGGTGATCGCAGGCGACATCTCCGCCGAAGACGGCTTCGCCCTTGCGGAAAAGGCCTTCGGGGCCTGGACGGCGCCGACCGGCGTGGCCCTGCCCGATATGCCCAGGGTGTCCGCCTCGTCCGAGCCGCGGGTGGTCATTGTCGACATGCCCAACGCCGGCCAAGCCAGCGTGATCGTCGCCAAGCGAGCCATCACCCGCGATGATCCCCGCTACTATTCCGGACTGGTCGCCAACAGCGTGCTGGGCGGCGGCTATTCGGCCCGCCTGAACCAGGAAATCCGGGTCAAGCGCGGCCTGGCCTACGGCGCCGGCTCCAACCTCTCGGTCCTCCAGGGCAGCGGCGGCTTCTCCGCCTCGACCCAGACCAAGAACGAGACCGCCGGAGACGCCGTGGTCCTGCTGCGCGAGGAAATGGGCAAGATGGGCTCAAGCCTGCCGTCGCAGGATGAAATGGCGGCCCGCAAGTCGGTGCTGATCGGCGGCTTTGGCCGTGATCTGGCGACGACGGAGGGTCTGGCCAGCGTGCTCGGCTCGCTTGCGGCCTACGGCGTCGATCTCAATGAGGTTCAGGTCTTCACCAGCCGCGTCGAGGCCGTGACCCCAGAACAGGTGCGCGACTTCGCCGCCCAGGTGCTGAAACCCGGCGAGGCCAGCGTCATCGTCGTCGGCGACGCCAAGCTGTTCGGCGACGCCCTGACCAAGGCCCTGCCCGGCGCTGAAGTCATCCCGCTGGACCAGCTGGACCTCGACAGCCCGACCCTGACGAAGCCGAAGAAGTGATGACCGTCCCCCTCGGCCGCGTTCTGATCATCGCCGGCTCTGACAGCGGCGGAGGGGCCGGCATCCAGGCCGACATCAAGGCGGTGACCATGCTCGGCGGCTATGCGGCCACCGCCGTCACCGCCATCACCGTCCAGAACACCCTTGGCGTCAGCGCGGTGCATGCCGTTCCGGGCGAGATCATAGAGGCCCAGGGCCGGGCCGTGCTCGATGATATCGGCGCCGACGCCATCAAGACCGGCATGCTCGGCGACGCCGCCACCGTCGAAATCGCCGCCCGGCTGATCGACAGCGCGCCGCACGCCCCGGCGGTGATCGACCCGGTGATGATCGCCAAGGGCGGCGCGGCCCTGCTGCAGGTCGCGGCGATCGAGGCGATGCGCCGTGAACTGACGCCGCGGGCCAGTCTTCTGACGCCCAACGCTCCGGAAGCCGAGGCCCTGACCGGCCTGGCCGTGAAATCGACCGACGACATGCGGCGGGCGGGCGAAGCCCTGCTTCGCATGGGCGCGAAGGCGGTGCTGATGAAGGGCGGGCATATCGAAGGCGACCGCCTCGTCGACCTGCTGATCACCCCTCAGGGCGAGACGCTGTTTGAAGCAGAGCGGATTGACACCCGGCACACCCACGGCACCGGCTGCACGCTGGCCAGCGCCTGCGCGGTCGGCCTGGCTCAGGGTCTGGATCTGACCTCCGCCGTCGCCCGGGCATGGGACTATGTCCACCGCGCCATCGCCGCCGCCCCGAGTTTGGGCCAAGGCCACGGCCCTCTCGATCATGGCTGGTTGCTTCGGGATCGATAGCCGCAGCGGCGATCTGGTCGGCGCACGGCGAATCGCGGGACATGGTCGCTGCTGAAGGATCGACCATGCTGAACACCCGCCTTGAAGAGATAGTCCGCGCCACACCGAGCCTTATGACGGCTCTGCGGCATGCCCGGACGCTGGACCTTCCTGACTGGCTGTTCGTCTCGGGCGCGGTCTATCAGCGGGTCTGGAACCATCTGACGGGACGCGATCCCGACTACGGTGTCCGCGACTATGACCTGGCCTACTTCGACCCCGACACCAGCTATGACGCCGAGGACGTGTTCATAAAGCAGGCCGCCGCCCTGTTCCCGTCACCCCTCGACACTCTGGTCGAGGTCCGCAATCAGGCCCGGGTTCACCTGTGGTTCGAGGACCATTTCGGCGAACCCTACGAGCCCCTGCACAGCAGCGCCGAGGCCCTGAGCCGGTTCGTCGCCCCTGCCTTCAGCGTCGGCATCCGGCTGGAGAAGGACGACAGCCTGACCATCGAGGCGCCCTTTGGGCTGGAGGATATCTTCGACATGCGCCTACGTCCAAATCCCCTTCGCCCGCTGGCCAAGGGCTGGGAGAAGACCACCACCTCGGCCCGGACCCGGTGGCCCGAGGTTCAGGTTGTCGAGCCGGAGCGGCTGTAGACCTCACGGTCGAGGATTTCCATCCAGCGGTCCGCCCCGGTCAGGGACGAGAAGCCGGCCGCCTCATACAGCCCATGTGCGTCGGCCGTCGCCAGATGCCGGCGGCGAAGGCCCTGCAGGTCAGGATGGTCGATAAAGGCGCCGACCAGCGCCTTGCCGAGACCCGACCCGCGATGCGCCTCATCGACATAGACATCACAGAGCCAGGCGAAAGTGGCCCGATCAGTGACCGCCCTGGCCATGGCGACCATCTGGCCATCCGACGCATAGGCGCCGAAAACCAGGCTGTTCCGGACAGCGCGGGCGAAGGTTTCCCATGGAATCTGACGCGCCCAATAGGATTTTTCGGCGATCCAGCCATGGGCCCGGACGAGATCGAACCTCGCTCCGTCATCGCTGATGCTATAGCCGTCTGCCGCCGTCGCTTCGTAGGTCATCGCGCCTTATAGCGCCGGACCAAACAGAGGAAACCGCCATGCGCCAGTGGACCGTCGACGCCTTCGCCTCCGCCCCGTTCCGGGGAAACCAGGCCTGCATTCTGGAACCGGTGGACAGCTGGCCGTCCGATGGCTGGATGCAGGCGCTGGCGGCCGAGAACAACCAGGCCGAGACGGCCTATCTGTTGAAGACCGGTGACCCGTCCCGCTTTGGATTGCGGTGGTTCACGCCGGCGCTGGAGGTTCCGCTGTGCGGGCACGCCACCCTGGCGGCCGCCCATGTGCTGTTCACCGAGCTGGGTCTGGAGGCGGCGTCTGTCGCTTTCGAAACGAAATCAGGGGTGCTGACGGTCAAGAGAGAAGAGGCCCTGTACGCCATGGACTTTCCCGCCGACCCTCCCCGGCGCACGCCCACGCCAGATGGGCTTGAGCAGGCGCTTGGCATTGTGCCCGCCGAGGTCTGGGCCGGAAACTATCTGGTCGCCGTGCTGGAAAGCGAGGCCCAGGTTCGCGGCCTGACGCCGAACATCGCCGCCATCGAACCCATCGTCGGCGCGGCAACCGGTGGACGCGGCAATATCGTGGTTGCGGCCCTGGCCGATCCGGGATCGGACTACGACGTCGTCAGCCGCTTCTTCGCCCCCGGTTCAGGGATCGCCGAGGATCCGGCGACCGGTTCCGCCCACTGCATCATCGCCCCGCTTTTCGCCGACAAACTCGGCCGGGAGCGCAACCGGTTCTTCCAGGCTTATCCGGGCCGGGGCGGCGACCTGAACTGCGAACGCAAGGGTGACCGCGTCATCCTTCGCGGCGCGGCGGCGACAGTCATGGAAAGCACCCTGCGGCTGACGGTCGGCTAGAACGCGCTCCGATAAGTGAGAACCGGTTTTCGGATAAAACGCGCGACAATCAGGAATCCAGAGCAGGAAAAGCGCCCCGCCCCCGGGGACGGGGCGGGGCGCAAACAGATCGCCGGAAACGAGGGAGGGGAGCCGGCGATCAGCCGTTGTGAAGGCCAGATCACGTCGAGTTTGATTGAATCAATCCAGACTCGAAAAACGTGATCGATTCTAAATGTTTAGAGCGGGTCTAACGCGAAAAACCGGTGTCCACTTTTTCGCAACCCGCTCTAGCGGCGATAGCCGTAGCCGCGGTGGTCGTTGTCCCGGCGCTCGTAGCGGATCTTGGCGCTGAGGATGTCGAACCGGCGATCAAGGTCGCGGCGCTCCCAGGCCTGCAGACCATGGCTGGCGCGATAGCGCGACTCCAGGCGCGCGATCTGACGGAACTCGGTCCGCAGGCGATAGGCCTCGTTGCGGGTCAACGAGCCGTTGCGCACGCCGATGTCGATGCGACGATCAAGTTGCGCCTGGCGCTGGTTGATGGACTGCCACGGGGCGGCCATGGCCGGGGCGGCGGCGGTGGTCGCCAGGGCCGAGGCGGCGATAGCGACAAGAACGAGCTTTTTCATCGGTGTCTCCTTTGTGATCAGCACGTCGTCGCGAAAGACGGCGTTGATCGCCAGAAAACACACCGGACCTGAAGCGGTTCTGACCTGACCGTTGTCTGCCGTTCAGACTTCAGGCGACCGCGCGGGAACTGTCATCGGCGGTGCGGGCGAGAACATCCTCGATCGCCGAATACAGCCGCTGAAGCTCAATCGGCTTGGAGACATGGCCGTCCATGCCCGCCTGCATGTACTGATCCACCTGATAGGTCATGGCGTTGGCCGTCAGGGCCAGGATCGGCACCCGGCGCAGGCCCTGACTGCGCTCCTCGGCCCGGATCAGCTCGGTCGCCGCGACGCCGTCCATGACCGGCATCTGGATATCCATCAGAATGAGATCGTAGGCGCCCGACCGCCACGCATCGACAGCGGCCTGTCCGTCGGCCGTCATGTGGAGGTCGATGTCCAGAGGATCGAGCACGGCCCTGAGGACCTTCTGATTGGTCAGGTTGTCCTCGGCGGCCAGGATCCGGAGGGGGCGGGCGCCTTCCGCGTCTTCCGCAATGGCCTTGGCGACGGTCGCGGCGCGCGCCTCTCCTCTCGGCAGCGGAAGATCGACGGTAAAGATCGAGCCTTCGCCCTCGACGCTGCGGGCGACAATGTCGCCACCCATCAACTGGGCCAGTTCCCGACAGATCGCCAGGCCAAGGCCTGTGCCGCCAAAGCGCCGGGTTGTTGAATTGTCGGCCTGGACAAACTTGTCGAACAGACCCGGCAGCTTGTCCGCGGCGATGCCGACCCCGGTATCGGCGACCGTCAAGCGGAGGCCGCCTGCCGGACCGGGGCGGAATCGCGTTGTGACAGCGCCTTCCACCGTGAACTTCATAGCGTTTGACAGAAGATTGCCGAGAATCTGCCGAAGGCGATCGCGATCGCCCCGCCAGATTCCGTCGACCTCCGGATCGATGGTCAGTTCAAATTCCAGCCCGCAATCCTGAGCCAGGGCGCCGAAGCTCTTGCGGCAGGCATCGGCAAGGTCGGTCAGATCGAAATCGCCGATGGAAAGCTCAAGCTTGCCCGCCTCGATCTTCGACAGATCGAGAACGTCGTTGAGGACAGCCAGCAGCAGTTCGCCGGATTCCCGGATCACGCCGAGGCGGTCACGCTGCCGATCGTCGAGCGAATCCCGCGACATAATGTCCGCCATCGCCAGCACGCCGTTCAGCGGCGTCCGGATCTCATGGCTCATATTGGCGAGAAACTGACTCTTGGCGATATTGGCGGAGTCGGCCTGATCGCGGGCGGCGACCAGGGCTGACATCGCCTGCCGCAGGTCACGGTCATTGTCTCCCAGCTTGACGATCAGTTTGTTGAAGCTGCGCGCCAGGCTGCGAAAAAGATCATCATCGGTCGTCTGTTCGGCGACCGGCGTAAAGCGGCCGCTGGCGGCGACGGATTCCATGGCCCGCGACAGGCGGTCGACCGGAGCGGTGATCCTTCGCGCCAACCCGCGAGACAGGAACAACGCCGCGCCGGCGGCGCCGAAGAAAAGCGCCATGGTGAGCGCCAGAAATCGCGGAAGGAGGCGGGAAATGCGGGGCGCAACCACGCCCACCGTCAGTTCGCCAACCTTCTTTCCCTTGTAGACAACAGGCTTCACGATCGAGGTGACGTCCTGGCCGACGGCATCCTGTTGCAGCGAGGCCACCACGTTACCGCGCAGATCCGTCAGTCTGGCGGAGACGACGGACACGGGTTGAGCGGTCGCCGCAACCGCCGCACGCGCATTGTCGGCCTCGCCCTTGGCCATCGCCGGCGCGGCGACATCGGCAATGATTCCAGCCAGAATCTGCTGGTTTGCAAGAGTCTGCTGCTGCGCGACGGTCCATTGCTGAAAGAGAAAACTGGCGCAGGCGACAAGCAGCACAGCCATCGTTGTGACCAGGGCGACACTGGCGATCCGCGCCTGGAAGGGCGCGTGGCTGGTGGGTGCCTGAGGCGGGCCGGATGCGGTCATGACGCTGCTTTTCTAGCTCCTGAAGCCCTCTTATCGCGCAATTCTCCTAACGCTTCGCTTCTGACAGGTCTTGCGTGAAACCCGCTTGGAGGTTGTTAAGTTTTCGTTTACTCTTCTTAACAGGCCGTTAACGGTCTTTAGGAGGGTAAAGTGGACAAAGCATTTGTAGCGCAACGCGTCGCCAACAAGCTGTTTGCGACTGAGAAAGCCATCGACAAGGCAATGGTCGAAGCGGCTGAACTGTTGGCCGGCGCCGTCGAAGCGCGCGCCGAACTGAAGGTTTCCGCGATCACCGGTGACGCCGCCCAGGCCAAGCTAGTGGAAGCGATCGCAGCGCTGGGCGAGGCCCGCACGGCCATCGTCGGCATGCACCACGAGATGTCGGAGGTGAAGCTTCGCCTTGGCATCCGCACCAAGCTGATCGGCGTTGAAGACAAGCCGGATGATCCGCCGAAGCCCAAGGGCCTGCTGCGCGACGTGGGCTGACGTCCACAAAACTCGGCAACAATACAGCGCGTCGGATCGAAAGATCCGGCGCGTTTTGCATTTCCGGCGCGCCCAAAATGGGCAAAAGTTGCGATAGTTTAACTAGCGTCCCCTACAAACTGCCCTACAGCCTTGGTCAACGGGTCGTCGGGTCGGTTTGCCCCGTGGCTTGAACGCCTGTCCTCATTCGCATGGGGGCCAGTTCCGCAGGGGCGCTGGCCGGTTATGCGGTATTGCCGAGTCCGCATGCCCAACTCGCTATTGGTTCAAATCGTCTGGCTGGCCATTCTGGCTACCTTTCTGTTTGCCATCTGGAAGGGCGGACGGTCCGAGCGGTGGGCGGGCAGCCTGGTCGTCGCGGGCTCGATCTATGCCTTCGTGATCCACCGGGCGATCAGCGGCGAGACGCTTGCGACAGCCCTGCTGGCCGGTGAGTTTGTTCTGGCCATGGGGTTCCTGGGCCTGGCCATCCGGTATGCGAGCCTTTGGCTGGGCGGCGCGATGCTGCTTCAGGCGGTGCAGTTCATGCTCCACGCCTGGTATCTGCTCGGCGAGATACAGGCGGACATCTTCTTTTCGATCATCAACAACATCGACACCATCGGCATTCTGCTTTGCATCGTGCTCGGCACGCTGACAGCCTGGCGCCGCAATCACACAGCCGCCGGACAGGGCGACGAGACCTGACCCTCAGGTCGCCGTCCGCGCGGACCGCTTCCAGGTCGTCAGACCGACCCCCAGCAGGATGAGCGCCAGAGCGGCGAACGCCGTCCAGGCTGGCCGCTCCGCCATCAGCATCACCCCCAGGCCCGTCGCCCAGAGGGGGGCCAGGTAGATGGACATGCTCATGAACACCGGCCCTCGCCGCTGAACCAGCCAGACATAGCCGATACTGCCCAGGGCCGTTGAAAACACCCCCAGGGCGGTGACCGCCAGAAGCGCCGTCAGAGGCGGCGCCGGCGGCAGGGGCGTGGTGACGATGGCGCCGATCAGGGCGAAGACCAGGCCCGTCAGCACCATCAGAAAGGCCGCCGCCGTCGAGCTGAGTTTGGGCGCCTTGCGGGTGATGATGTTGGACGCCGCATACATCAGCCCCCCGAGGATGGCCGCGCCGAGCGCCAGATCCTCGACCGCCCCGCCGCGGGCCAGACGGGGCCAGACCAGCACCATCAGCCCGACAAAGCCCAGAACCACCCCTGCCGCCTTGCGCAGGTCGAGCCGCTCCTCGCGCAGCATCAGGTGCGCCAGGACGGCGGTGAACAGGGGCGAGGAGCCGTTGCAGATGGCGTTCACCGCGCTGGGCAGACCCTTGGCGGCAAAGGCAAAGAGAAAGAAGGGCGCGGCCAGGCCGATCAGGCCCAGGGCCGCATACCAGCTCCAGGCAGGGTCCGGTCGCGGCAGAAGCGCCGGCAGGCGCTCCCCGCGAACCGCGCAGATGGCGCCCAGAACGAGCGAGGCGACGGCCAGCCGGAGCACCGTGTTCCAGGCCGGCGGGATGTCATGGACGGCGATTTTCAGCCCCGCGAAGGCCGAGCCCCAGGCGATGACCAGCGCCGCCAGCACCAGCCAGTCGATGGCCGGAGCGTGCAGTCCGGAGGCCGGCGCGGGGGGAGCGGTTGTGGTCATCAGCGTCCCATAGCCGGGTGATGAGCCCGCGTCCTCCGCAAGTCATGGCCGTCCGATCAATCCTGGTTTCGCATGTCGTGCAGGGCGCGGCTGATCGCCTCTGCAGAAAATCTTCCCTTGTGCGGCGCAGCGAAATGAAGTCTTTGACCCGCGGGCCACGCCCCCCCAACGGGGCGCAGTCCATCTGCAAGGATGGGAGACATCGCAGTGACGACCACAACACCGACGCCCGGAGTGCGCCCCGCGCGCCCCGAATTCTCTTCCGGCCCCTGCGCCAAGCGCCCCGGCTGGACCCCCGAAAATCTCAACGGCGCCGTGCTCGGCCGCTCGCACCGGGGCAAACCCGGCAAGGCGGCCCTGAAGCGCGCCATCGCCGAAACCCGGGCCGTGCTCGAGGTTCCGGACGGCCATCTGATCGGCATCGTCCCCGGCTCCGACACCGGCGCCGTCGAGATGGCCCTGTGGTCGCTGCTCGGCCCGCGCCCGGTCCAGCTGCTGGCCTTCGAATCCTTCGGCAAGGACTGGGTCACTGATGTGACCAAGCAGCTGCGGCTGCGCGACGTCCAGGTGCTGGACGCCCCTTACGGCGAACTGCCCGACCTGAAGAAGGTGCGGCCTGACGCCGACCTGGTCTTCACCTGGAACGGCACCACCTCCGGCGTCCGGGTTCCCAATGCCGACTTCATCGCCGCAGACCGCACCGGCCTGACCATCTGCGACGCCACCAGCGCCGCCTTCGCCCAGAAGCTCGACTGGGCCAAGCTCGATGTGGTCACCTTCAGCTGGCAGAAGGCGCTCGGCGGAGAGGCCGCCCATGGCGTGCTGATCCTCTCGCCCCGGGCTGTCGAACGGCTGGAAAGCCATACCCCGGCCTGGCCGATGCCCAAGCTGTTCCGGATGACCAAGAAGACGGACAACGGCACGAAGATCAACGCCGAGATCTTTGAAGGGGCGACGATCAACACCCCCTCCATGCTCTGCGTCGAGGACTATCTGGACGCCCTTGAGTGGTCGAAATCGGTCGGGGGGCTCAAGGGCCTCAACGCCCGGGCCGACGCCAACTTCGCCGCCCTGGCCGCCTGGGTGGAAAAGACCCCCTGGGTCGACTTCCTGGCCGCCGATCCGGCGACCCGGTCCAACACCAGCGTCTGTCTCAAGGTCGTCGACCCGCAGATTACCGCCCTGCCCGCCGACGCCCAGGCCGACTTCGCCAAGACGCTGGCCTCGGTGCTGGAGAAGGAAGGCGCCGCCTATGACATCGGCGGTTATCGCGACGCTCCTCCGGGTCTTCGGATCTGGTGCGGCTGTACGATCGAGACCGCCGACGTCGAGGCCCTGACGCCCTGGCTCGACTGGGCCTTCGCCACGATTTCGTCGGAACTGACCGCCAGCTGAGGACCCCCTCAGTCGCCCCGGATCTAGTCCGGGGCGACAGCTCCCCCGAGGGGGGAGCAGTGTTTCCACATCCGCCCTCCCCCGACGGGGAGGATGACGGGTCCCCCACAGACATCTCCCAAGGATACCCCCCATGCCCCGCGTCCTGATCGCTGACAAACTCTCCCCCGCCGCCCTCGAGATCTTCACCCGTCGCGGCGTCGAGGCCGATGTGAAGACCGGTCTTTCCAAAGACGAGCTGCTGAAGATCATCGGCGACTACGACGGCCTGGCCGTGCGCAGCGCCACCAAGGCCGACAAGGATGTTCTGGCCGCCGCCAAAAACATGAAGGTCATCGGCCGGGCCGGCATCGGGGTCGACAATGTCGACATCCCGGCCGCCACGGCCAAGGGCGTGGTGGTGATGAACACCCCGTTCGGCAACTCCATCACCACCGCCGAACACGCCATCGCCCTGATGTTCGCCCTGGCCCGCCAGCTGCCCGCCGCCGACGCCTCGACCCAGGCCGGCAAGTGGGAGAAGAACCGCTTCATGGGCGTTGAGCTGTTCGCCAAGACCCTTGGCCTGATCGGCTGCGGCAATATCGGCTCCCTGGTCGCCGAGCGGGCGCTGGGCCTGAAGATGAAGGTCGTCGCCTTCGACCCCTTCCTCAGCCCCGAACGGGCCGTCGAACTGGGCGTCGAGAAGGTCGAGCTGGACGAACTGCTCGACCGCGCCGAGGTCATCACCCTCCACACCCCCCTGACCGACAAGACCCGCAACATCCTGTCGGCCGAGGCCCTGGCCAAAACCCGCAAGGGGGTGCTGATCATCAACTGCGCCCGCGGTGGGCTGGTTGATGAGGCGGCCCTGCGCGCGGCCCTCGACAGCGGACAGGTCGGCGGCGCGGCCTTCGACGTCTTCGTCACCGAGCCGGCCAAGGAGAACGTCCTGTTCGGGGCCGAGAACTTCATCGCCACCCCGCACCTCGGCGCCTCGACCATGGAGGCCCAGGAGAATGTCGCCCTGCAGGTGGCCGAACAGATCAGCGACTATCTGCTGACCGGCGCGGTCTCAAACGCCCTCAACAGCCCCTCGATCACCGCCGACGAGGCCCCCAAGGTCCGCCCCTATGTGGTGCTGGCCGAGAAGCTGGGCCTGCTGGCCGGCCAGATGATGGACGAGGGCCTGACCGCCATCGAGGTGGCCTATATCGGCGATGTCGCCAAACTCAACGTCAAGCCGATGACCGCCGCCGCGCTGGCCGGGGTGCTGCGGCCGATGCTGGCCGAGATCAACATGGTCTCCGCCCCGGCCGTGGCCCGCGAGCGGGGGGTGACGGTGCAGGAAAGCCGCCAGGAATCCTCGCCCGTCTATGACAGCCTGATCCGCATCACCCTGACCACCCCGGCCGGCGAGAAGAGCTTTGCCGGCGCGGTGATGGGCGGGGTGCCGCGCATCGTCGAGTTCAGCGGCATGGAGCTGGACGCCGCCTTCGCCCCGGCCATGCTGTTCGTCAACAACCTCGACAAGCCGGGCTTCATCGGCGCCCTGGGGATGCAGCTGGCCGAGGCGGGCGTCAACATCGCCACCTTCAACCTCGGCCGGGTCGCCGCCGGCGACGACGCCATCGCCCTGGTCGGCGTCGACCAGACCCCCGGCGACGATCTGCTGGCCGCCATCCGGGCCCTGCCCCACGTCAAGGAAGCCCGCGTCCTGGCCTTCTGACCGGCGCGGCGCGGAACCGAAAAACGCAAAAAACACCGCAAAAACCCCGGTTCCGCGCCGCTCCCCTCCCTCAAACCGCTGAATTTCCTGAAGCTTCACCCGTGACCCCTTGTCGGATCGGGTATGGTTTTGAGCCGGGTCCTGTCCGGCGGCGGTATGTTTCCATGCCGGACCCTGTCCGGGAGCGGTATGTTTCCGGTCGGCCCGCCCGGGCCCCCAGCCCCTCGCCGCCCCTCGCCGCCCTGCGCGGCGAAGCGCCCGCCATTATACCCCACGTCAAAGCCGTTTGCGCCGCCGCCGCCTTTCGGCTAGAGAACCCGCTCTCCAGGCCACAGGCACCCGTAGCTCAGCTGGATAGAGCGCTGCCCTCCGAAGGCAGAGGTCACACGTTCGAATCGTGTCGGGTGCGCCAGTCTCCAAAACATCGTTGAAAACGCTCAGGAAATCCCCTCCGGGGAAGCGTCTTCGGACGATTGCTACACATCCCTGCTACACAATCCCCCCACCGAGCAGGGGCCAAGGTCCTGTAATCGTTCATCTAATCGTCCAAACGGCTGCTACACTAACCCTCTACACATTGTTCGAACGCATCTCGTCGAGCGAGATGGTCGCATCTACTACCGGCGACGGGTTCCGACTGCCCTTCGCCCCATAATTGGCAAGGGCGAGGTGTGGAGATCGTTGGGGACGGATAGCCTGACGGTGGCCAAACGACGGGCCTTACGAGTCGCCGCCGTCGTCGAGCATGAGTTCGAAGTCGCGCGGTCGCGTGTCGGACTTTCCGTCGATCAGACGGTGCTGGATGGCTTCCCAGAGCGGGAGGTCGAAGCAGGTTCGGGTATGTCCCTGAGCGATCTCTACGACGCCTATATGGGCGATCCCACGCGGGATTGGTCCCCGACGACGCGGATGGCCTATCAGACCACTCGGCGGATCGCGCTGGCCATCCTCGGGCCTGATACGCCGATCCGAACCATCACGCGCGCGCAGTGCAGGGACATGATCGAGGTGCTCCGGTGGCAGCCCCGGAACGCTTCGAAGCTCTATCCCGGCCTCAGCCCGCAGGAGATCGCTGGGCTTGCAAAGGCGGAGGAACGCAATGACCTAATCAACGCGGCGAACATCAACACCTACGTGAATAAGCTCGGCGGCATGTTCAACTGGGCCATGAAGGAAGAGCTTCTCGACCGGAACCCTACTCTGGGTCTCAGGCTGCCCGACCCCGTCGCCCGCCGAGACAAACGCCATCCGTTCTCGCCTCACCAGATACGGGCGATCTTCGCCGCGCCGCTCTACACCGGCTGCAAGGACGGCGAGCATGGCTACGCCACGCCGGGCGCCGCCCGACCTCGGAATGCTCGGTTCTGGATACCTCTGATGTCGCTCTTCGGGGGTCTCCGCCTAAACGAAGCTTGCCAACTCGACATCGCCGATGTTCGGCAGGTCGAGGAAATCGACTGCTTTGTCATCACCGAGCGGTCTGACGGCGGCACGACCGACAAACGCCTGAAAACGACCTCAAGCGAGCGCATCGTGCCGATCCACACCACGCTGCTCGATCTGGATTTCATGGGCTTCGTCGAGCGGCGGCGCGATGCAGGCGAGGTCAAGCTGTTCAATGACGTCGGAATGGGCGCCACGGGCTACCGCTCGACCACGTTTTCGCAGTGGTTTCGGCGGTTCGTGGACAAAGCCGGTGCGAGTTCGGCCAAGACCTGCTTTCACAGCTTTCGTCACTGCTTTCGGGACGCCCTCCGCGAAGCGCGCATCGACCGCGACATCGCGCTTGCGCTCGGCGGCTGGGCTGCGTCAGGAAGCTCCAATTCCGTGTCGGACTCATATGGCAGCGGCTACCGGATTCAGACGTTGAAGGAGGCCATGGACCGGGTGAGCTACCCGGCTATCGACTGGGCTAGAATTCGAGACCACTAGCGGCGAGGCGCACTCCAAGGAGATGCGCCCCGCCAGCGACCATCTCGCTCGACGAGATGCGTTCGAACAATGTGTAGAGGGTTAGTGTAGCAGCCGTTTGGACGATTAGATGAACGATTACAGGACCTTGGCCCCTGCTCGGTGGGGGGATTGTGTAGCAGGGATGTGTAGCAATCGTCCGAAGACGCTTCCCCGGAGGGGATTTCCTGAGCGTTTTCAACGATGTTTTGGAGACTGGCGCACCCGACACGAGCGGTCGCAATGACGGTTCCGGACGACTCCCCTTGATCGTTCGGGACCGTGGCCCCCTCGTTGTCCTCGGTCATGCTGCAGCGGCCTCTACGCTGCTCTCCTGCCCGTT
>Ga0209066_10001393_pt1 | contig 32154 bp, 31 predicted proteins | sample All_14_2_FD_187198 | JGI IMG/M metagenome (GOLD analysis project Ga0209066, IMG submission 187198) | Freshwater microbial communities in response to fracking from Pennsylvania, USA - Allegheny Zone_MetaG_DW_15 (SPAdes) (version 2) ... | reverse complement strand
GGCGGGACCGATGGGCCCGAGGGAACAGCGGGGAGATGCCCGCATCTCGGGCCCGGCGCGGATGCGGGTGCTGGAGGTGCTGGCATCCAGCGATCATCCGCTGACCGTGAGTGAGCTCGGCGAAGCCATCGGCGTCGATCAGCCTCGCGCTTCCCGCCTCGTCCAGCAGGGGGTCGAGTTCGGGCTCGTGCGTCGCGAAGCCGACCCTGACGATGCCCGCCGAACCCGGATCGTCCTCACCGACAAGGGCGAGGCCTTCGTCCGCGGCTTTCGCGATCAACGCCGCGATGCGATCACGGCTGCGCTGGCGTCCTTCACGGATGCCGAGCGCGCTGACCTCGCGCGCCTGCTGACCAAGCTCGCCGACGCCTGGCCCAGCTGACCCGCCCCCGCTGCATCCCGTAGGTAGGAGTAATCACCCAGGTAGGACGGATGTCGCCCCAATCGACCTGCGTCGGTGAGCTGTCCTACCTCGGCGAGGCGAGTGCCGCGCTCAGACTGCCGAGCGCTTGGGCAACCGCACGAACAGCAGCAGGATGAGGCCGAGCAGCAGTACCAGTCCGATGCCGAGGACACCGAAGATGGTCGAACCGAAGGCGGCGATAAAGATGGTCCACATGGCGGGGGACAGGAAGCTCGCGACGCGGCCGGTGGTGGCATAGAGGCCGAAGATCTCGCCCTGCATCCCCGTCGGGGTGACGCGAGCGAGCAGCGAGCGGGATGCGGCCTGCGCCGGGCCCACCATGGCCGAGAGGATGAGCCCACCGATCCAGAAGATGACGGCGCCCAGGTCGTGGAAGGCGAAGACGACGAAAGCGACGAGCACGAGCGTCGTCAGAGCGACGACAATGACGGCCTTCGCGCCAAACCGGTCATCAAACCGACCAGCAATGATCGTCGACAGGCCCGCCACCACGTTGGCTGCGATCGCGAACAGGATGACGTCGGTCGGTCCGAACCCGAAGGCGACTGCTGCGAGCACCCCGCCGAACGCGAAGACGCCAGCGAGGCCGTCGCGGTACACAGCGCTCGCGATGAGGAACCAGAAGGTGGGGCGGTGCTCCCGGAACAGCCGCGCGATGTCCTTCACGAGCACCACGTAACTGCGGAAGAAGCCGACGCTCTGACCGGGCGCTGACGGCGGCGGCTCGGGGACGTTCCGGAACAGCGGGATGGAGAACAGGATTGTCCACACGCCGCATCCGACCGCGATCAGGCGGTACGCCAGGCCGTCGGAGGTGTCCATGCCGAACCAGTCGGCGAACGTGAGCGCGACGACGATCACGAGGGCGACGATCCCGCCGATGTACCCCATGCCCCAGCCGAGGCCGCTGACCTTGCCGACGGTCTTCGGGGTCGACACTTGCACGAGCAACGCGTTGTAGTTGACGCCGGCGATTTCCGAGATGACCGCGCCGACAGCGAGTACTGCCGCGCCGTACCAGAAGAAGACGGGCTGGGCGTAGACGAAGAACAGCGCGAACTGCGCAAGCGCCAGAAGCATCGTGAACACGAAGAGCCAGCGCTTCTTGCTGCCCCGGCGGTCGGCCTGCTGACCGAGGACTGGGGCGAGGAACAGGATCAGCAGCCCCGCGATGGTGGTGACCAAGCCATATCCGCTGGTGAGGTCCGCAAGCGCGGCCTCCTTGACAGAGGAGGTATCGGGCAATGCGGCGATGTCAGCGGGCAAGAAGCTGTCGGAGACGAGGTACAGCGCCGCGAAGACGAAGGTGAGGATGACGGAGTTGAACGGCTGGGTGGCCCAGTCCCAGAACGCCCACGAGACCACCTGCTTGCGGGGGATCTCGCGCTCTTCGGTGGAGTCCTGGAAGAGCACCGCGAGGCTCTCGAGCGCATCGGTATCTGTGGTCGGCGGGGGCGTCGGCACACGGGTCGCGTCGGATGCCGAGGCCTGGGCCTCGCGGAGTTCGGGCTCGCTATCGCTCACTCGCCATACGCTAGGGGTCCAGAGTGAACATTGGGTAGCCCTTTTGGTGGGAAGATGGGCGCATGCCCGTTCACGTGGAGCGCGCCGAACTGCCCGGTATCGGCATCCGTCACGACATCCTCACCGACGACGGTCGGCGTCTGTCGGTGGTGAACTTCCGCGACGGTGGCCGCGAGATTGCAATTTCGGACGAGGACGACCCCGACCGTTGCGGCGACACTCTGGCGTTGACGGATGACGAGGCAACCGCCCTCTCGGAGGTACTCGGCGGGTCAGTGATCTTGACCCAGTTGGCAGGACTGCAGGAGGCGTTCGCCGGCCTGCAGATGGAGAAGATTCCCGTGCGGGCCGACTCCCCGTACGTCGGTCGCCCCCTCGGCGACACCAAAGCACGCACCCTCACGCGCTGCTCGATCGTCGCCGTGGTGCGGGAGTCGGGCGTCATCCCTGCGCCCGAGCCCTCCGACGTGCTGCGCGCCGGTGACACCCTGGTCGTCGTCGGCACCCGCGAGGGCCTGGAGCATCTGGTCCGGATTCTGAACGGCGCTTGATCGATGCATGATGGCGCGCTGCTCTTTCTCGAGATCGGCGCGCTGCTGTTCGGCATCGCGCTGCTGGGTCGCCTCGCGGGGCGCATCGGAATCTCCCCGATTCCGCTGATCCTCCTGGGAGGTCTCGCGTTCGGCGAGGGCGGGATCCTGCCGATCTCGCAGGGCGAGGAGTTCATCGAAGTCGGCGCCGAGATCGGCGTCATCCTGCTGCTGGTGATGCTCGGCCTGGAGTACAACGCCAAAGAACTGATGGGGAGCCTCAACCGGTCGCGCATGGCCGGCGGGATCGACATGGCGTTGAACGCCATTCCGGGCGCCATCGCCGGGTTCGTTCTGGGCTGGGGGCCGATCGGTGCGCTCGTGCTCGCGGGAATCACGTGGATCTCATCATCCGGTGTCGTCGCGAAAGTCCTGCAAGACCTCGGGCGTCTTCCCAACCGCGAGACGCCGACGATCCTCTCGATCCTCGTGATCGAGGATCTGGCGATGGCCTTCTACCTTCCGGTGTTGACGGCTGTGCTGGTCGGTATGGACCTCGCTGCCGGGACGATCAGTGTCACGATCGCGCTGGCCGCGGTGCTGTTCATCCTGTGGGTGGCGCTGCGGCACGGCCCGCTCGTCTCCAAGCTCGTCTGGTCCAAGCGCGCGGATGTTCTGCTGCTCTCGGTGCTCGGGCTCACCCTGATCGTTGCGGGGCTCGCCGCAGAGGCAAACGTGTCGGCGGCTGTCGGAGCCTTCCTCGTGGGGATCGCGATCTCGGGACCTGCAGCCGAGCACGCGACGCAGGTCCTCACCCCGTTGCGCGACCTCTTCTCGGCGGTGTTCTTCCTCTTCTTCGGGCTCTCCACCACCCCCTCCGACCTCCCTCCGGTCCTTGTCCCCGCACTCATCCTGGCGGTCGTCACGATGGGCACGAAGGTCTTGACCGGCTACCTCGCCGCACGCAAGGCCGGTATCGCCGAACCCGGTCGCTGGCGTGCCGGCTTCGCACTCACGCCTCGCGGGGAGTTCTCGATCGTCATCGCGGGCCTCGCGGTGTCGGCCGGGGCCGACCGGTCGCTTGCCGCGCTCGCGACGGCCTACGTCCTCATCACGATCGTGGTCGGACCCCTCTTGGCGCGTATTCCTGACACCGCGCGGTTCGACGCCTGGGCCAAGGCGAGGCAGAAGGCGCGACGGATGCGACAGCGGGCGGCGGCAGCCGGAAGCTGAGGAGGCACATGATGAAGCCAGGGTCAGCGGAGGACCCCCACGGGGGGAACCGACCAGAGCGTCCAGACGATCGGCCGGTGGCGGCGCCCGAGGGCGGATCATCGATGCAGCGGCGCTACGACCGCCTCTTCAACACGGGTGGGAGCCGGGCGGTGGGCGCGTATCTCCGTGAGCGGATCTACGCCACCTTCACGGGGCTTGCCATCGTGCTCGTGGTTGCCGGTTCCGATCATGAGGATGCCGACCATGCCCTGCTCGCCCTGCTCTTCGGTGTGCTCGGGATCACGATCGCGGGTCTCGTGTCGGACGTGGTCTCGCACCTGGCTGTGGAAGGCGAGTTTCCTCACGGCAGGGATTGGGTCGTGCTTACTCGTGTCGCCGCAGGCGGCTTGTCGACGGTCGTGGTGCCGGGGGGACTCGTCTTTCTCGGATGGCTGGAGATCATCGATCTCTCCACGGCATTGAGCGCTGCCGCGATCGTCTACATCGCTACCCTCGCCCTGATCGGCTGGCTTGCGGTGCGTCGCTCGCACGCCAGATGGTGGGAGCGAGTGATCGCTCTCGGCATCCTGGTCGGACTCGGGTTCCTCGTTATCGCGATGCAGACCCTCGCGAAGGTCGTCTAGGGCGCTCGGCGCTCAGGAGTGAGCGCGGCGATAGTCCTGCTCGAGGATCGCGTAGATCGCTGTGTCGACCCACTCGCCCTTGAGCCACATGTTCTCGCGCAGGTGTGCCTCGTGGCGCATTCCGAGCCGCTGGCAGACTGCAGCTGACGCATCGTTGCGCGGATCGAGTTCGGCGGCGATCCGGTGCAGTCCGAGCTCGTCGAACCCGACGCGCAGGAAGATCTCGGCAGCCTCGGTCGCGTAGCCCTTGCCCCGCGCGGATGCCGACAGGAGCCATCCGATCTCGGCGGCGCGGTCATCCGTGCTCGCGAGTTTGAAGTACAGCGTGCCGACCAGCTGGCCATCGGCATCCCGGATCGCCGGCTGCACGTAGTCACCGGTCTTCTCGAGGGAGGCGTGGGCGCTGTCACGCTCGATCGCAGCGATGACCTGTTCGCGCGACCGTGCCTCGTAGAGCATGTACCGCACGGTCGCCGGGTCGCCCTGGATGGCGCTGAGCGCGTCCATATCGTCGGCTCGCAGAAGGTCGAGTGTCACGCGCTCGCCGCGCAGGGGTTCGAAGCGCCAGGGAAGGCTCACCCAGACATTATCGTCGCTGCAAACTTGATATGAGGGGACTCAACTCCGATTGACATGGCATCGTCTGCTCGCTAGGCTTGAGTCATCGCGGCTCAACCTCCCCTGGTTGACGCGAGCCGACTTTCAACCGGAACATCGCTTCCACGCAGAACAAGGAGAAACAGATGCCACGTGCAGTGGGAATCGACCTCGGAACCACCAACTCCGTCGTCAGCGTCCTCGAGGGCGGCGAGCCCAAGGTCATCGCCAACGCCGAGGGCTTCCGCACCACCCCGTCGGTGGTTGCCTTCACGAAGGACGGCGAGGTGCTCGTCGGTGAGACCGCCAAGCGCCAGGCCGTCACGAACGTCGACCGCACCGTCTCGTCGGTCAAGCGCCACATGGGCACCACCTGGACCTTCGACGTCGATGGCAAGAAGTACACGCCGCAGGAGATCTCGGCGCGCATCCTCGCCAAGCTGAAGCACGATGCCGAGCAGTACCTCGGTGACTCTGTGACGGATGCCGTCATCACCGTCCCCGCCTACTTCAACGACGCCGAGCGTCAGGCCACGAAGGAGGCCGGCGAGATCGCGGGCCTGAACGTCCTGCGCATCATCAATGAGCCGACAGCTGCCGCACTGGCATACGGCCTGGACCGCGGCAAGGAAGACGAGCTCATCCTCGTGTTCGACCTCGGTGGCGGAACCTTCGACGTCTCGCTCCTCGAGGTGGGCAAGGATGACGACTTCTCGACCATCCAGGTGCGTTCGACCGCGGGCGACAACCGCCTCGGTGGTGACGACTGGGATCAGCGGGTCGTCGACTACCTGATCAAGCAGTTCAAGGACACGACTGGTGTCGACGTCTCGGGCGACAAGATCGCCCTGCAGCGCCTCAAGGAGGCCGCGGAGCAGGCGAAGAAGGAGCTCTCGAGCTCGGCATCCACGAGCGTGAACCTGCCCTACCTGTCACTGACGGAGAACGGCCCTGTGTCGCTGTCCGAGACGATTACCCGCGCCAAGTTCGAGGACCTCACCAAGGACCTCCTGGACCGCACGAAGAAGCCGTTTGAGGATGTCATCCGCGAAGCCGGCATCAAGGTCGGCGACATCGACCACGTCGTGCTCGTGGGTGGTTCGACCCGCATGCCCGCCGTGAGCGATCTCGTCAAGAAGGAGACCGGCGGCAAGGAGCCCAACAAGGGTGTGAACCCGGATGAGGTCGTCGCCGTCGGCGCTGCCCTTCAGGCCGGTGTCCTCAAGGGCGAGCGCAAGGACGTTCTGCTCATTGACGTCACCCCGCTGAGCCTCGGTATCGAGACCAAGGGCGGCATCATGACCAAGCTCATCGAGCGCAACACGGCCATCCCGACCAAGCGGAGCGAGACCTTCACGACCGCCGACGACAACCAGCCGTCGGTCGCCATCCAGGTCTTCCAGGGCGAGCGCGAGTTCACTCGCGACAACAAGCCGCTGGGAACGTTCGAGCTCACCGGCATCGCGCCGGCGCCGCGCGGCATCCCGCAGGTGGAGGTCACCTTCGACATCGACGCCAACGGCATCGTGCATGTGTCAGCCAAGGACAAGGGCACGGGCAAGGAGCAGTCGATGACGATCACCGGTGGCTCGTCGCTGCCCAAGGAAGACATCGAGCGCATGGTGCGTGAGGCCGAGGAGCACGCCGCCGAAGACAAGAAGCGTCGTGAGTCCGCCGAGACCCGCAACCAGGCCGAGACCCTGTCGTACTCGATCGAGAAGCTCATCAAGGACAACGAAGACAAGCTGCCCGAAGAGGTCAAGACCTCGGTGCAGGCCGATGTCGATGCCCTCAAGACCGCTCTCGCGGGAGATGACGACGACGCGGTGAAGGCTGCGTTCGACAAGCTGAACCAGAGCCAGTCGCAGCTCGGCGAAGCCATCTACCAGGCGGGCCAGGCCGCGGGGGAGAACCCCGACCCGGCCGCGAGCGAGCCCGGTTCGGGTGAGGTTCCCAACCCCGACGAGGACGTCATCGACGCAGAGGTCGTCGAGGACGAAGACGACAAGAAGTAAGCGGAAGAGATCATGGCACGCAAGGACGACGAAGAGCCCACACCTTCGGAGAAGGACTCCGGAGTCGGACCTGACGGCGCCCCTGACAGCGCGAGCGCTGACGATGGCTACGCGGCTGCGTCGGAGGATTCGTCCTCCGGCGCCGCCGGTGCCGGGCAGGATGAGCTCACGGTCGACGACATCCTCGGGGCCGCGCAGTCGGCAGACGCTGCGGCGGCCGAGGATGTCGTCCTCGCCGATCTCGAGTCGGCACTGTTGACCGACCTCAAGCGCCTCCAGGCGGAGTACGCCAACTACCGCCGCCGCACGGAGGAGCAGCGGGAGATCGAGATCGAACGCGCCAAGGGTGCTGTCGCCAAGGGCTTCATTCCGGTACTGGACGATTTGGACCGCGCCGAGAAGCATGGCGACCTCGAGGAGGGCACTCCCTTCGCGGCCATTGCCGAGAAGATCCGCTCGGTCGCCGAGCGGCTCGGTGTCAGCTCCTACGGCGAAGCCGGCGAGGTCTTCGACCCGCAACAGCATGAGGCGATCTTCCAGCAGCCCACGCCCGGGGCTACCGAGACCACGATTCTGGAGGTCGTGGAAGTCGGCTATCGGCTCGGGTCGATCGAGCTTCGCCCCGCGAAGGTCGTCGTCGCCGTGCCGGCTGAGTAGCACGGAGGACGATCGATGGCCAGTCAAGACTGGTTCGACAAGGACTTCTACAAGGTCCTTGGCGTCTCGAAGGACGTATCAGCTGCGGACCTGAAGAAGACATACCGCAAGCTCGCCCGCCAGTATCACCCGGACTCCAACGCCGGAGATGCGAAGGCTGAGGCGCGCTTCAAGGAGATCAGCGAAGCGTACGCGGTGCTCTCCGATCCCGAACAGCGCGAAGAGTACGACCAGATCCGTGCCATGGGCTCGGGTGCGCGCTTCACGGCGGGCGGTCAGGGCGCCGGCGGGTTCGAAGACGTCTTCAGCCGGTTCGGCCAGAGCCGTGGCGGCTACAGCTATGAGAGCGCCGACTTCGACGACATTTTCTCGATGTTCGGGCAGGGTGGTGGCAGCTCGTTCGGCTCCGGTCGGTTCGGGCAGGCATCCGGTGGATACCGCGGCTACGGTGGACCCACGCGTGGTGCCGATGTCACCGCGCGGACGACGATCGACTTCGTCACCGCGACCAAGGGCGAGACGATCACGCTGCAGTCCGAGGACGGGCAACCGTTCAAGGTGAAGATCCCAGCCGGCGTCGCCGACGGGCAGAAGATCCGGCTCCGCGGCCGCGGTCGACCCTCGCCGGATGGCGGGGAGAGCGGCGACATCGTCGTGCAGGTGACGGTGCGGCCGCATCCGGTGTTCACCCGCGACGGGCTGAACCTGCGGGTCGTCGTGCCGGTGACGTACACCGAGGCGGTCTTCGGCGCGACGATCGAGGTCCCCACCCTCGGCGGCGACCCCGTCAAGCTGCGCGTGGCCCCCGGCACGCCGTCGGGGCGCGTTCTGCGGGTCAAGGGCCGCGGCGTGCAGGCGCAGAAGGGCACCGGAGACCTCCTCGCCGAGGTGCAGATCGCGGTGCCGACACACGTCGACGGTGCCGCGCGGGAAGCGCTCGAAAAGTACCGCGAGGCCGAGCCGAAAGAGAACCCGCGCGCCGAACTGCTCGCCCGCGCAGCAAGCTGACACGCCATCGAGGACATCCGGATGCACGAAGACGAGATTGACGACGAGGCCCCGATCCTGGCGATCGCGGCAGCGGCCGAGCTCGCCGGCATGCATCCGCAGACCCTGCGCCAGTACGACCGGCTCGGCCTGGTTGTACCGGGGCGCACGCAGGGCGGGTCGCGGCGGTATTCCATTCGCCATGTCGAGCAGCTGCGCGAGATCGCCCGGCTGTCGAGTGAGGGGATGAGCCTGCCGGCGATCGCGCGAATCCTCGAGCTCGAGAACCGGGTGCGCGAGCTCCACACGCGCGTGCGCGACCTCGAGGCCCGCGTCGAAGCGGAACTCGCCAGTAGACCCGGCGCGCGGGTGTTCGCGGCAGGATCGAGCGGATCGGTCATCACCCTTCGCCATGGCCGCCGCGTCCGCCGCGCCACCGAGATCGTGCTGTGGCGCCCGCGTCACGCGCTGCCCCCGGCATCCGACACCCCGGAGGGTGAGGGCTGACGCGCGCCGCGGCCGCTGCGCTACTCTCATGCCGTGACAGCGACACCACCGAGCGACGTACCCGCACCGCAGGCTGAGACGCGCCGCGCTCACCGCATCGTCGCCGCTGAGGGATCCGGCCCCGACCAGGAGCGAGCTCTGGAGTCGCTCAGCCTTGGCGTCGGGGCCATCGCGTTCGTCCTTGTCGCGCTGGTCGCGCTGGTCGTCTTCCGATTCCAGAGTGCACCCATCTCCGGCCCCGGGTCGGTCGGCCAGTTCTCCGCGATCGCCTCAGCGGTCGCAGGCATCCTCGCGTTCATCGCGGGCCGCTACGTCCTCCACCAGCGCCAGTCCGGCGCCCGCCGCCTCGGGGTGCTCGACTACCTGGATGCCGCTGCCCTCGCCTTCGCCCACGGCATCATCGCCCTGCTGTCGTGGACGCTGCTCGCGGTGATTCTCGAGGACGCATTCATCGGCGCGGAAGTTTACGCGCTGCCGCTGCTCGCCCTTTCGGGTGCCGCAGCGTCGGTGACCGCATACCTCGTCTTCTACTCGGCCACGCACATGGACCTGTCGCTGCTCGCGCTGATCCTCGCCGTGTTCCTGGTCGAAGGGGTGCTCGCGGCGATGCTGACGGCCAGTGACCCGTACTGGTGGAAAGACAATCTCTCCGCGCTGGGAATGACCAACGATCTGTCGGCGATGACGTTCAATCTCACGCTCATCGTCGCAGGCTTCATCGTCACGACCCTTGCGAGGTACACAACCCGAGGCATCCCGAGCTCGCATGCGAACGGCATCCGGTGGGTGCGGCTGTGCCTCATCCTGGTCGGGATCTTCCTCGCCTTCGTCGGAGTCTTTCCGGTCGATCGGTTCTTCGCGATCCACACCGGCTTCGCCTCGGGGATGGCCGTCGTCTTCGGCGTGCTCGTGATCCGACTCCCCGCCTGGATTCCCGGAATCCCGCGCCCGTTTGTCGCGCTCGGCTGGCTCTTCATTGCGGCCATCGTCGTGTTCGCGGTCTTCTTCGTCGTGGGTTACTACACCCTGACCGCCGTCGAGCTGGTCGCAGGCATCCTCGTCTTCACGTGGATCATCCTCTTCATCCGAAACGCCGCGGCCCTCGAGACCGACATCAACGCGGCGTGACAAGAGGCGCCGGGTGCTCCTCGATGATCATCTCCGGCGCCCGCGCCACGACCAGCCACGTCGGCAGGATCGCCACGCACATGATCGCGAGGATGCCGATGTCGCCGACGATCGCGACGGCGACGAACAGCGCGATCCAGCCGTCGCGGGCGATGGCGAGCGTGAACCCGAGCACGCCGCTGGCGATCGCGAGGCCGAACGGGATCGACGGCACGAGTGTCTGGGCGAGCATCCCGAACGCAACGCCGAGGAAGATCGCCGGGAACACGCGGCCGCCGCGGAAACCGAAGGATGCCGCCACCACGGGCGCCGCGAGCTTGATGCCGACGACGGCGAGAAGCCCTGCCCAGCCGATCATCCCGTTCAGGGCGATCAGCTGAGCGCTCTGCTCCAGACCCTTGAAGAGCGTCAGGGGGCCGCCGAGCGCGCCGAGTCCGCCCAGCAGCAGACCGCCGGCGATGCTCAGGAGCAGCGGGTTCGGCATCCGTCGGCGCAGGAACGGATGCAGGGCCTTGAACGCGATGATTCCGATGAGGGCAATCGCGGCGCCGACCGCGGCGATGACGGAGGCCCAGACGAGGTCGATGGCCTGTGGATCGGTGTACGGCGCGATGCTCGCGACCGCGCCGAGCCCGCCGCCGAGGACGAGAGATGTGACGGTTCCCGTCGCGGCTGCCACGAGCGGGAGGAACAGCTTGTCCCACAGCGCACCGCCGCCGGAGGCAAGGGCCCCCGTGAAGACGAGCGCGGCAGCCACCGGCGTGCCGAACAGCGCGCCGATCGTGCCGGCAGCCGTGAGGATCACGACGAGCTGCGCGGGGATCGCGGACCACAACCGCGTCACGATCCACACCGCCAGGGCCGTGTTGATGGCGATGATGGGGCTCTCGGGGCCGAGACTCACGCCACCGATCAGCGTCAGCAGGATGACGACGATGATGCTCGGGACCGCACGCACGGGCTGGGGCGGCGCGATGAGCTCGACGGTCGCGGAGTCCTGGCCACCGTGCCCGGGCATCTTCCAGACGACGAGTCCCACGAGGAATCCGGTCAGGGCGAGGACGCCGAAGATCCACCAGGGCGACGCGCCGCTTGCGCCCAGTGACTCCGGCAGTGCCTCCCACACCCACTCCGTGCCCAGGTGTGCGACCTCGTCCAGCGCCCAGAGCATGACCCCCGACAGGATGCCGGTGAGCGCGGCGGGGATCGACAGGGCGATGAGTGTGCGCGAGCTGGCAGCGAACGCCCACGGGTTCGGGTTCGGGACCATGCGGCTCACCATAGTGCGTGCAGAATCGTGCGTGATGGCCGAACTCTCGGCGAGCGCTCGCAGAGGTGGTTGATCGGTTCAGTACGCTCGGCGACATGACCGAACAGCGCTGGCAACGCATCACCTACTGGCCGCTGGTGATCGCGTCGCTCGCGTTTCTCGTCGCATACTCGTGGCAGGTGATTGCGAATCTGCAGGGCTCGGAGTACGCCATCATGCGTACCGTCATGGCGCTGACGTGGGTGATCTTCGCTGTTGACTACCTCGTCCGGCTCGCACTCGCCACGCAAAAGGCTCCGTGGTTCCGCGGTCACCTGTTTGATCTGACCGTCGTGATTCTTCCCGTGCTCAGACCGCTGCGGTTGATCCAGGCGATGACCGAGATTCAGAAGATGTCCAAGGGAGATGCGCTGCGGACGCAGGCCTCGATACTCGCCGGCGGCACCGTCCTGATTCTGATCTGGATCTGCTCGCTGGGCGTCCTTGACGTCGAGAGGGGCGCACCAGGGGCGAATATCCTGAACTTCGGGGACGCAATCTGGTGGGCTTTTGTGACAGTGACCACTGTCGGTTACGGCGACTTCTATCCCGTAACCGTCGCGGGCCGGGTCATCGCCGTCGTGTTGATGACGGTCGGTATCGGTGTCGTCGGGGTGGTGACAGCAACCACCGCTTCGTGGTTCGTCGAGCGAGCCGCCGCAGTTGGAGGCAACGACGACCAGGAGACCGCGACGCGCGGTCAGATCCGGGCGCTCTCACGACAGCTCGAGGCAGCCGTGAAGGGTCTGCCCCAGGATGTCGAAAAGGTGCTCCCCGGCCGCAAGCATCCGGACCCGCCGCAGTCGTGATCGATCGAGGACCGTGCCAGGAACGCCGCGGTAGCCTGGCGCGGTGAGTTCGGATCAGGCGCCTGCACCACCAGCATCGTCGCCGATGCTGCGTGTGCTGGTCGGTCTCGCGGCGACGGTGATCGTCCTGGCGGGCCTGTCGTGGGCGCGCGAGATCGTCGGTCCGCTCGTGCTCGCTGCTGTCATCGTGATCATCTGCCATCCGCTGCAGGGCGTGCTGCGCCGACGTGGGTGGCCGATGTGGACAGCCACGACCGCCGTCGTCGTGCTGGCCTACGTGATCCTCACGGCCATGGCGCTACTCCTTTGGTTCGCCGGAAGCCAGTTCGCGCGCCTGGTCGTCGACTATCTCTCGCAGTTGCAGGCGACAGTCACCGAGATCGAGCAGTGGCTCGCCTCGATGGGTTGGGATCAGCGGGCCGCCGACACGGTGTCGTCGTTCCTCGAGCCGACACGGCTGCTGGGCGTGGCGACGTCGGTATCGGGAATGGTGGTGGCGATCGCCGTCGGCCTGTTCTTCGTGCTCGCCTACGTGATCTTCATGGCAGCTGACGCCGCGCGCTATCGCAGGCTGGGTGCCGTTTTCGGAGAATCCGTCACCGGGACCGTTGCCCGCATCCGCGCGTTCAACGTCGGCACCCGGCGGTATTACATCGTCAATGCCATCTTCGGGGCGATCGTCGCCGTCATCGACGGCATAGCGCTCGCGGCGATCGGTGTGCCTGCCCCCGTGGTGTGGGCGATTCTCGCATTCGTTACCAATTTCGTCCCCAACATCGGCTTCGTCCTCGGCCTCATCCCGCCGGCCGTGCTTGCTCTCGTTGTCGGGGGGTGGCCACTGCTGCTGGCCGTGATTGCGATCTACAGCGTCGCCAACGTGGTTTTGCAGGTCCTCATCCAGCCGAAGTTCGTCGCGGATGCGGTGGGTCTCAGCCTCACCCTGAGCTTCTTTTCGGTGATCTTCTGGACGTTCATCATCGGCCCGCTCGGCGCGATACTGTCGATCCCGCTGACGCTGCTCGCACGTTCGTTGATTCTCGAAGCCGACCCGAAGGCCCAGGTGCTCCGCTGGCTCAGTGGTGATCGGGACGCAGCGCCAGACAGCACCGCCGGTCGAGATCGTGGCGACGATGAGTCCGTCGACACAGACAATTCGACTGATGAGGGGTTGCCGGGCGAGTCCCCAGACCCGCCGAGCGACCCCTCGGACTGATCAGGCGAGGAGCTTGGCCTTGGCTGCGGCGAACTCTTCGTCGGTGAGGATGCCGGCATCCTTCAGTGCCGCGAGCTTCTGGAGCTCGGCAACGACATCCACGGCCGGGGCCGGGGCCGGCGCCTGTGCCTGCTGCGCGGCGACGGCCTGCTGGGCGGCCTGTTGCATCGCAGCTTGCTGTTGGGCTGCCTCGTACTGTTCCTGCTCGTACTGAGACTGGGCTTTGCGCTGCCGGTTGCCCGCCATCGCGCCCGACACCGCGCTGGCTGTGCCCGCGACGACGGCGGTACGTGCGGCCAGGCCGATGAGGCCCGGTCGGCCGACTCGTCTGATCATCTCGATCTCCTCTTCTTTCAGGCCTGTTCGGCCAGGTCCATGACGGCGTTGACGACGGGTGCGGGGATGCGCTCAGCGCTGAGGACGACAGCGCCAGATGAAGCGAGTTTGTCGGCGAGGCGACGTGCGTACACCAGCTCGAGCGCGACGATCGCCGCCGAAGTCCCCGGCTCAACGAGCTCGACAAGCTCGGCGATATCCTCCTCGCCGGTGATCCCGATCTCCGCGAACTCGATGCCGCCGAAGCCGTACTCCTCAGTCTGCTCTTCGATCTCAATGACCTCGACGTCGCCCGCCGCGGACTTCGAAACGATCACGAAGTCCAGGAGGCGGACGAGGCCGGCCTCAACGAGCTCAGCCAGTGCGGCCGCGGTGTCCGGGCTGGGGCGATCGCCCTCGAAGCCGACGAGGTAGAGCTCGACCGGCCCATAGCGGAAATCAGTCATAGTGATTCCTTTCGGATTGATGACACGAATGGCAGGGAAAGTCAGAGGTACGCGAGGCCCTTGGCGATAACGACGACGCCGAGGACCAAGAGCACCACCCCCATAATGACGGCGTTCTCACGTTCCAGCCAGGACCGGAGTGCGTCAAGCGGTCGGTGAAGACGGTCGCGCACGACAACGACGCCGATGACCGGGGCGAGAATCGTCGACGATGCCACGAGGACGTACACCGCGATCGCCGCGACGGCACTGCTGACCGCCAGATTCGCGGTGCCGAGCACAACTCCTGCCGACGCGCCCAGGATCAGGTTCTTCGGATTCACGGCGGCCAGCAGGATGCCGAGCCCGAGGGCATCCCTGAAGCCGAGTCTGTCGATCGCTCGAATCCAGGCCGGAAGCTCAGCTGACCTCCCGAGCGATCGGGAACGCATCCGGAACTCTCGTGCTGACAGAACGACGAGGACGGCGCCGAGAAGAAGGTGGATTGACCCCTGTACGGGTCGGACGCCTCCCACGTTCGGCGTCGGGATCACGGCGGAGACGAGCAAGAAGACGAACAGCGTGGTGAGGATGCCGAGAAGCCATCCGACGGCGAAACCGACCGCCGCGGTGCGCGCTTTCGGCGAGAGCAGGAGCAGAATCGTGGCGATGATCGGAATCGGACTCAGTGCGATGCCGAGCGCGAGGGGAAGCACCGCGCCGATCGCGTTTCCCATTCCGAACCTTCCTGCGAGATGTTCTCGGCTCCATCATCGCTCATGCTGGCGCACGCCTCATCCGGGGATGCCCGAGCGCCTCCCAGGTCCGTTCGGGTCGCTCAGGTACAGTTGTGACGCCGCATCCCGCGGTGCGACCGCCGTTCAGCAAAGGCAGCCCCTCTGTGACTTCCCTCGACGCGTCCGACGGCTCGCCGACCGGCGACCATACCGGTGGCGACGGCCGCCTCACCGTACTCATCGGTGCCGATACCTTCTTCCCTGACGTCAACGGCGCGGCGCGTTTCGCGGAGCGGCTCGCTGCCGGCCTCGTCGCCCGCGGGCACGACGTCCACGTCATGGCCCCGAGCAAGACGTGGGCGCAGCATGGCGTCTTTCGTGAGGTGATCGAGGGTCAGGAGATGACCGTTCACCGCATCCACTCCTACCGGTGGTACCCGCACGACTGGCTGCGGTTCGTCTGGCCGTGGCGCGCGAAGCACTACTCCCGCATCGTGCTGGACGAGGTGAAGCCGGATGTCGTACACATTCAGTCGCACATCGTGATCGGTCGGGCGCTCACCCGGATCGCGTGCGAGCGAGGAATCCCGGTCGTCGCGACCAACCACGTCATGCCCGAGAACATCCTCGACTACTCGGCGATGCCGAAGTCGTGGAACGACACGATCATCCGGTGGGCGTGGGCCGATGCGAACCGGACGTTCCAACTCACCCGCGTGATAACGACTCCCACGCGCCGCGCCGCCGACTACCTCGAGCGGGCAACAGGCATCACGGGGGTCATCCCTATCTCCTGCGGCATCGACATGAACAACTACACGCCTGACTTCACCGCTCGCCCCGACAAGCGGGTGCTGTTCGTCGGTCGACTCACCAACGAGAAGCAGATCGATGTCCTGCTGAAGGCCATGACAAAGCTCGATCCCGCACTGGGGGCAACGCTCGACATCGTCGGTGGCGGGGACCAACGGAAGAGCCTTGAAGCACTAGCCAGTGAACTGGGTCTCGCGGATCGTGTGACGTTCCACGGTCACACTTCCGAAGAGGAGCTGCGGGCACTGTACTCGCGGGCGAGTGTCTTCGCGATCGCCTCGATCGCCGAACTCCAGTCGATTGCCACGATGGAGGCCATGGCTTCGGGTCTACCGATCGTCGCTGCCAACGCCGTAGCGCTGCCGCACCTCGTCCAGGACGGTGAGAACGGATACCTCTTCACCCCGGGCGATGCCGATGAGCTGGCGGCGCGCCTCACGGATGTGCTCACCGCGGAACCCGACGAGCGCCGCCGGATGCAGCAGGCCTCCCTTGACGCGGTTGCGATCCACGATATCAACCGCACGCTCGACACCTTCGAAGCGCTGTACCGCGGCGAACCCGTTCCGGAGTAGCCATGCACGTCGTGATGTTCGGCGACCAGCACGCCGAGACGCTCGGCGGCGCGCAGGTTTCGATGCGCCTACAGCGCCGGTTTCTCGAGAAGGCCGGTCACACCGTTACGATCGTGACCCCGCGTCGGCACGGACCGCGTTCGGGATTGCGCGCTGACGATCCGGGCTACGCCGATTTGCCGTCCATCCCGGTGACTCTCGATCGTGAGTACTCAATGACGTGGCCGAATGCGCGCGCCGATCGCGCCGTCGACGCGGTGATGGCCGGGCGTCCCCCTGCTGACATCGTGCACGTGCAGGGCGATTTTTGGGGAGCTTTCCTCGGCCTGCGCTTTGCCCGCCGCCATGATCTCCCTGTGGTGTTCACGTTCCACAACCGGGTCGATGTCGGCATCCGTGCCGTCGCCCCGTTCCCGAACCTCGTGCTGCGCGTCCTGAACCGCTGGGGTCGCCGGGCACTGTCGGAACCTGCCGATGCGGGCGGCGACGGCTGGTCGTACCTGCGCATGCTGGCGGCATCTGCGGATGCCGTCACGGCGCCCTCGGCCCATTTCGCGCGGCGCCTTGAGGCTCACCGCGTTGCCCCTCACGTCGATGTTGTCTGGAACGGTATCGATGATGACGAGCTGACCCTGGCTCTCGCATCGCCGCGCGGGCTTCCCGAGTCGCGGCCTCCGCGCCTGGTATGGGTTGGGCGGATGAGCCCCGAGAAGCGTCTGATTCCGTTCCTGGAGGCAGTGGTCTCGTCGGGGATCGAGGCCGACATCGAGGTGATCGGCAATGGCGCGCAACGAGCTGCCGCTCAGCGGGTGGCCGAGCGTGCTCGTGCGTCGGTGTTTTTCCTCGGTTCGTTGCCCTATCGCGAAACGCTGCGACGCATCCGGTCTGCCGATGCCCTCGTGCAGACCTCGATCGGGTTTGAGACCCAGGGGATGACGATCTTCGAGGCCGCGACGCTAGGAACCCCGTCAATCGTCTGCGACCCAGACCTCGTGGCAGAGCTCGGGTCGGGTGTGTGGGCAGTTCCGGATGACGCGACGGAGACCCTCGCTGATGTCTTGCGCGGCGCCGTCGCCGACATCCGCAGCGGTGCAGCGCCGGTGCCCGATGCGTCGATCGCTGAGAGATTCCGCCAGTCGTCGCGGACCGCGGCGATGCTCCAGGTGTACGAGGCTGCGCGGCAAGCGCACCGGACCTGACCGTCAAGGGAAGGCGCCACGGGTCGGTTGGCTGACGTCGTGCGCCATCGGTACGCAGCGCGCGCACCGACGCCAGTGTGCCCCAGAGGGCCAGTGAGGCAATGAGGATGAGGATAAGCATGGCAGAAATGCTATGAATGTCTGATTACAGCCACTAGTGGCAGGGAAGACTCATGACGTAGGATTACTGCCACGTCAGATCCCTCTCCTCCAGGAGCACATCGTGATCCACACCGTCGCGACAATCGTTCAGCCAGGGTTCTCGCCCTTTGAGTTCGGCCTGGCCTGCGAGGCGTTCGGGCTGGATCGGGCCAGTGATGGCATCCCGAACTTCGACTTCCACATCACGGCCACCGAGCCCGGGCTCGTCCCCAGCAACATGGGCTTCTCGATCACCGTTGACGAGGATCTCGCCATAGCAGATGCAGCCGATCTGGTCATCGTGACTCCGCTTCCTCGTAGCAGATGGGGCGTACCGGATGAGCGCATCTCGGGCGTCGTCCAACGAGCCGTTGCGCGTGGCGCATGGGTGCTCAGCATCTGCAGCGGGTCTTTTGTGCTTGCCGACGCGGGAGTGCTCGACGGTCGGCGCGCCACCACCCATTGGATGTACGCCGACACGATGGCGGCTCGCTACCCGATGATCGACGTGGACCCGGGTGTGCTCTTTGTGCAGGATGATCGGATCATCACGAGCGCCGGAACGGCGGCAGGGCTGGATGCCTGCCTTCATCTGCTTCGTCAAGAGCTCGGCGCAGAGGCCGCGAACCGCATCGCCCGCAGAATGGTGGTCGCTCCGCAACGGGACGGTGGGCAGGCCCAGTTCATCGATAAGCCGCTTCCGGTGGCCGCATCCCAGTCCCTGGCTCCAGTCATCGATTGGATGCTGGAAAACCTCCGCGCCGATCTCTCCGTGGAGCAGCTCGCTGCGCGGGCTCACATGTCGCCGCGCACGTTTGCGCGGCGCTTCAAGGCCGATCTTGGTGCGACACCCGCGGCGTGGCTGGCGCGCCAGCGCATCATTCACGCGCAGCGACTGCTCGAGCGTACCGACCTCGGGCTCGATCGCATCGCTTGGGAGAGCGGCTTCGGGTCCGCTGCGGTGTTGCGTCAGAACTTCGTGCGGGTACTGGGCATCACACCCACGGCATATCGCGCCCGCTTCCCCTCGACCTCACGGGAGCTCGCGCCGACGGGCTGAGGCGGCCTGGTCAGCAAGGCAACGATCGGGCAACGGGAGCCGGTGGGTCGCGGTGCCTCCGATACACTCTGGCCATGTCGAGGGGCGGGGGACAGATGGCAGCATCGCGGATGTCGGTATGGGCTGGCGTTGCTGCGCTGAGCCTTGCTCTGGTCGGGTGCACCCCCGCGAGTGAGCCCGACCCGACGCCCTCGGCATCCGTCTCGACCACGTCGTCCCCGGATGCCACCTCCGACGGGCCACCGGTGACCGACGCGCCGGTCGAGGAGATCGATCTCGACGCTCTCGCGTGTACCGACCTGCTCGATCTCGCCGTCGCGCAGGCGCAGTTTGGTGCTGACGCGGAGTTCATCGCCGAGCTCGGGCCGGGGGAGTTCGCCGGGATCATGGCGGGCCCTGTCGCCGAGAACGCACTGACCGAGGCGACGCAGCAGATCGGCTGCATCTGGGGCATTCCGCAGAGCGACGGTGCCTTCACTGTCGTCGTCGCCGCACTGCCGCAGGCATCCCGAGACACCCTCACCACTGCCCTCGGCTCGAGTGTTTTCACGGGCACGCTGATCGGTACGGCGCCGGCGTACACGTGGGAGCGCGACGACGCCCTCGGGATGTTCACGACGGTCTACGCATTCGCCTCGCCGCTGTGGGTCACCGTCACCGGCGCGGGAACGACGAGCTCCCAGACCGGGATCACCGGGGATGTGCTCAATCACCTCCGAACGATCTACCCCAGTCTCGGCAACTGAGCACTGACCGTTGCCGCCCCTGAGTGGCGGCCGCCGTCATCGGCATGACGCGGCGCAGCGGAAGCCGGCGGCAGGGCGACCGCGGCGGTACCGGAGCGCACGCGTGATGGAGGGCTCCGCAGGCGAACCCGGCCATCCCGAGCTCCCGCCCGCACGCGGAGCCCTTCCCGAATCGACGACGCGGTGATAAACTTGAGTCAGAACGGCTCAAGTTTGAGCCCACCCAGGTTTCGGCGGTCGGACCGCCACACACGTCGCCGTACAGGAGGCATCATGCAGACCACACCGATGGCCGACCAGGACGAGCAGCAAACCGCGCTCGAACAGTTCGGCATCAACCTCACCGATCGTGCCCGCCAGGGCAAACTCGACCCCGTCATCGGGCGGGATGCCGAGATTCGGCGCATCAGTCAGGTGCTGACTCGCCGCACCAAGAACAACCCCGTCCTCATCGGCGAACCCGGCGTGGGCAAGACCGCCGTCGTCGAAGGATTGGCTCAGCGCATCGTCGCCGGCGATGTGGCCGAGAGCCTGCGCGGCAAGGAGCTCATCGCCCTCGACATCTCGGCGCTGGTCGCCGGAGCCATGTATCGCGGGCAGTTCGAGGACCGCCTCAAGAAGGTGCTGAAAGAGATCACCGACTCCGAGGGTCAGATCATCACCTTCATCGATGAACTCCACGTCCTCATGGGCGCGGGAGGTGGCGAGGGATCGGTCGCGGCATCCAACATGCTCAAGCCCATGCTTGCGCGCGGCGAGCTGCACATGATCGGCGCGACGACCCTCAACGAGTATCGCGAGTTCATCGAGAAGGATGCCGCGCTCGAGCGCCGCTTCCAGCAGGTCTACGTCGGCGAACCCAACGTCGAAGACACCGTTGCGATCCTCCGCGGCCTCAAGGAGCGCTATGAGGCACACCACAAGGTCGCGATCTCGGATAGCGCGCTGATCGCCGCGGCGGCGCTCTCGCACCGCTACATCCCGAGCAGGCAGTTGCCCGATAAGGCCATCGACCTCATCGACGAGGCGGCATCCCGGCTGCGGATGGAGATCGACTCGGCGCCGCTGGAAATCGACGAGTTGCGCCGGCACGTCGACCGACTCAAGCTCGAAGAGCTCGCTCTCAAGAAGGAGAAAGATGACGCGTCGCGCGAGCGCCTCGAGAAGCTGCGCTCGGACCTGAAGCGTGAGCAGGACAAGCTTTCGGAGCTGCAGGCGAAGTGGGAGACCGAACGGTCGATCCTGAACCGCGTCGGTGAGCTGAAGACCCGGCTCGATGCCGCGCGCATCGAGGCCGAGCGCGCTCAGCGCGAGGGTGACCTGGAGCGTGCGTCACGCTTGCTCTACGCCGAGATTCCGGCGCTCGAGCGCGGAATCATCGAGGCCGAGAGCATGGAGCCCAGCGAAGACCGCATGGTCAACGAGCAGGTCACCGAGGAAGACATCGCGGCTGTCATCGCCGGATGGACGGGAATTCCGGTCGGGCGCCTGCTGCAGGGCGAGAGCGAGAAGCTCGTGCACCTCGAAGCCGAACTCGGCAAGCGCCTGATCGGTCAGAAGGATGCCGTGAAGGCAGTCGCGGATGCCGTGCGCCGATCGCGTGCCGGGATCAGCGACCCCAACCGGCCGACCGGGTCCTTCCTCTTCCTCGGCCCCACGGGTGTCGGCAAGACGGAGCTCGCGAAGGCGCTCGCCGCGTTCCTCTTCGACGACGAGCACGCCATGGTGCGCATCGACATGTCGGAGTACGGCGAGAAGCACTCCGTCTCACGGCTCGTTGGTGCACCTCCGGGCTACGTCGGGTACGAACAGGGCGGTCAACTGACCGAGGCGGTGCGGCGCCGGCCGTACAGCGTCGTGCTCCTCGACGAGGTCGAGAAGGCGCACCCGGAGGTCTTCGATGTCCTGCTGCAGGTGATGGATGACGGCCGCCTCACCGACGGACAGGGCCGAACCGTGGACTTCACGAACGTCATCCTGATTCTGACCTCCAACCTCGGATCACCGATTCTCATCGACCCGACGATCCCGCTCGATCAGAAGCGTGCGCAGGTGCTCGCCATGGTGCGACAGGCCTTCAAACCGGAGTTCGTGAACCGGCTCGATGACATCGTCATCTTCCAGGCGCTCTCGCAAGACGACCTGGCGCAGATCGTCGAACTGACCGTCGACCACCTGCAGCGCCGGCTCCACGAGCGCAGGCTTACGCTTGCCGTCACTCCCGACGCCCGCGGCTGGCTCGCCGAGCGGGGCTACGACCCGGTGTTCGGTGCTCGTCCGCTGCGCCGGCTCATCCAGTCCGAGATTCAGGATCGCCTCGCGATGGCGCTGCTGTCGGGCGGGGTGCGAGATGGGGACCTCGTGCGGGTGGATGTCGCGGTCGACGGCGACTCGCTGGTGCTGACCAGTGACGGACCGGCTGCCGCTCCGGCGCCGCGACCGGGCGAGGACGACGACATCATCGAAGCCGAACTGATGGACGACTGAGGCCGAGAAACACCGCGGGGCTCGAGGTCATGATGACCTCGAGCCCCGCGTCTGTGTCTCGTGAGATCAGGCGTCGACCAGGACAGTCTCCGACAGTGGTCGGCGGGTTCGCGGCGCGGCCTCGCGTTCACGCACTGCATCGTCTGCCGCGTCAAGATCGCCGAGGTTCCCGACGGCCATGACGGTGAGTGGGCGAACCGTCTCGGGGAGCGAGAACCCGGCAGCGATCGCGGCCCGATCGAACCCGCCCATCTGATGGGTCATCAGGCCCTCGGCGTGTGCCTGCACGGTGAAGTGAGCGGCAGCCTGACCCGCGTCATACTCTGCCCACGGCAACTCCACGCCGTCGTGCTCGGTGTCGGCAAGGAAAACCACCAGGGCGCCCGCATTCACAGCCCAGACCTGGTTGAACCCGGTCAGCGCATCCGAGATCTGCGAGAACGCCTCAGTTCCGCGCCGTGCAACGATCAGTCGCCACGGCTGCGTGTTTGCTGCCGAAGGCGCCCAGCGCGCAGCTTCGAGAGCTGCCGACAGCGCCGACTCATCGACGGGGCGTTGAGCATCGAAGACCCGAGTGCTGCGGCGGTTCGCGAGGACGTCGAGCAGAGCATTCGACGGGGCGATGGTGGTCATGACTTCTCCCGGTGTTGAGGAATGGAGGAAACGGACCCCGTCGTCCTCTTCCGTCAACACCGAATTCCCCTTGGTATTCCCCGAGCCGCGTCAGGCCCCGTTCATCCGGTCTCGCCACTGCAGCAGCGGCTTCACGGGGGCGAGGTCGTAGTCCGGCCCGTCGATCGAGGGGATGATGAAGCGCACCCCGAGCGGATGCAGCCGCTCCAGGGCATCCTGTTCCAGCAGTGGCCCGAATCCGCGCGGCGTGAAGCCCGTCGCGAGCTCGATGTCGGCGGGATCCCGGCCGAGGCGCGCGCACCAGTCGTGAAGCACATCGAGCTTGTGAGGGATCTGTTCGATCGGCGTGAACGTGTGCCAGATCGCGGCGTGCTCGGCTACGAGCCGGAGCGTCTTCTGCTCGCCCTGCCCGCCGATGAGGATCGGGATGTTACGCGTCGGCGCCGGATTCAACAGCTCCCACCGACGGCGGATGCGCCCGAGGTCGTCGCGCAGATCGTTCAGCCGTGAACCGACAGTGCCGAACTCGTAACCGTACTCGAGGTAGTCCTTCTCGGCCCAGCCTGAGCCGGTGCCGAAGATCAGCCGACCCGTCCCGCCCTTCGCGCTGATGTGGTCGACGGTGCGGGCCATGTCGGCCTGCAGGTCGGGGTTGCGGTACGAACTGCAGTTGACGAGCGGGCCGAACTCCACCCGCTCCGTGAGTTCGGCGATCGAGGCGAGCATCGTCCACGCCTCGTAGTGCTCAGCCTCGAGCGGCTCAGTGAGCGGGAAGAAGTGGTCCCAGTTGAAGATCGCGTCGACGCCCAGATCTTCTGCGCGAAGGATGGCGTCGCGGATCTGGGAATAGGAAGAGTGCTGGGGTGCGAGCTGCACACCGACGCGCACGGGACGCTGCTCTGCGGGGTGGGTCGTCATCCTTCGAGTATTGCCCGTACCGGTCGCGGCCGGGGACGCTTGCGGGACTCGGAATTCTGCCGGTTCTTTCTGGTAACCGGGCCGCGGACGCAACGGTGCTCACGGATAGCGTCGGAGCATGACAGTTGCGACGGCAGACCTGTTCGATGAACGTGGCGACGAGCTCGATTCGCTCGGCATCCAGCTGCACGACATCGGCGGCCGGATCGCCTTCGACGGCCCGATCCGCACGGTGCGCTGCTTTCGCGACAACGCCCTGGTGAAGGCGACCCTGGCAACTCCGGGACGCGGTGCCGTGCTCGTGATCGACGGGGGTGGCTCGCTCGAGTCGGCGCTGGTCGGCGACCTCATCGCGGGATCCGCGGTCGAGAACGGCTGGTCGGGCATCCTCGTGTACGGCGCGATTCGCGACCGCGAGGCCATTGGCCGGCTCGCCCTCGGCGTCAAGGCTCTCGGTTCGAACCCGCGCAAGAGCGCCAAGGACGGCGCGGGCGAGGTCGACGTCCCCGTGACGATCGGGGGCGTCGTGTTCGCCCCGGGAAAGCACGTGTGGGCGGATGCCGACGGCGTGCTCGTCGAGCGCTGATCCCGACAGGTCAATCCCTCGACATCCCTCCTGCGCGGGTCGATGATGTGATCACCGGCGCAGCAGATGCCGCATCCGCTGGGCGAGATTCCGGTGCCGACGTGAGGAGGGTGCAATGTTCACGACCGAAAACGCCTTCAGCGGATTCGCTGTGCGCGACATGGATGCGGCGCTGACGTTCTATCGAGATGTTCTCGGGTTGTCGGTCGAATCCGGCGAGATGGGCACGGCGAATCTTCGCCTCGACTCGGGCGCGACGGTGCTGCTGTACCAGAAGCCCGATCACGAGCCGGCAACGTACACGATGCTGAACTTTCCGGTCGCCGATATCGACGGCGCCGTAGACGACCTCGTTGCCCGAGGCGTCGAGATGTCCCGCTACGAGGGCTTCCCACAGGACGAGAAGGGCATCATGCGCGGCCACGGACCCGATATCGCCTGGTTCCGGGATCCCTCCGGCAACATCCTCGCGGTGCTCGAGGCAGACGGTCCGGCTCAGTAGTCACGGTCGGGCCAGTCGGCGGGTCCATGCGATCCCGCCGGGTAGTCCTGAAGGGGAACCTCGTCGGCTTTCCAGGCATCCAGCACGGGCTGCACGATGCGCCAGCACTGCTCGGCAGCATCACCGCGCACCGACAGGGTCGGGTCGCCGTCGAGGATCTCGGAGAGTACTTCGGCGTACGCCAGGAGCGCACCCTCACCGAGGTCGGCGCTGAGCTTTGCCCAGGTGAGCGCGAAGGGGTCGTCGGCGCCGTTGACATTCAAACCGAGCGACATCCGGTCGGGACCCAGGGTGAACCGCAGGCGCGAACCGTGGGTCGCGCCGGTGAATCCGTCGGGCAGGTGCCGAACCGGGCGGAACCGGATGAGGATCTCCTTGACCGGATCGCCGACCGCCTTGCCCGAGCGCATCGTGATGGGAACACCCGCCCAGCGGTTGTTGCGCACTTCGAGCACGACCTCGGCGAGGGTCTCGGTCTCACGGTCGGGATCCACCCCCGGCTCGTCGACGTAGTTCGGCAGCTCACGGCCGTCGATCGTTCCGGCCGTGTATCGCCCGCGGCGCGAGGAAGCTACCGGGTCGTCGTCCCAGATGCGGGTGGCCAGCAGAGCCGACGTCGTCGCGCCCCGAAGGTCCTGCTCACCGAGCGTTGCTGGCGGCTCCATCGTCACGAGCGCCATCAGCTGCAGGAGGTGGCTCTGGATCATGTCGCGCAGTGCCCCGGCTTTGTCGTAGTAGCCGGCCCGTCCCTCGAGCCCGAGCTTCTCGTCGTAGGTGATGTCGATCGACTCGATGTGTTCAGCCGACCAGATCGGCTCGAGGACGCGGTTGGCAAAGCGGGCGCCGATGATGTTCAGCGACATCGAGCGGCCGAGGAAGTGATCGACGCGGAACACCTGGCTCTCCGGGACGAGCGCCGCGAGCTTCTCGTTGAGCGCGTGGGCACTCTCGGCATCCGTTCCGAACGGCTTCTCCAGAGCCAGGATGAGTCCTTCGGGAAGGTCGACCGACGACAGTGACTCGCAGGCCTTTGCGGCGATGGCCGGCGGGACCGCGAAGTACAGGGCGATCCGGCCCTGCGTCTCGGAGAGCAGCGAGGTCAGATCGTCGGGTGCTGTGATGTCGGCCTTCGTGTAGGTCGTATCGGCGACCTTCTCGAACGCGTCCTCGGCATCCATCGACGCGAAGGCGGTGCGGACGGTCTCGCGCCAGTGCTCGTCGGTCCAGTCATCCATCCCCGCACCGCGCAGGCGCACCTGGCGACCGGGCTGCCGCGACAGCAACTGGCCGAGAGCAGGAAGCAGCAACCGGGAGGTGAGGTCCCCTGATGCGCCGAGAATCATGAGCGTCGTCGTCTGGTCGGCCATGTCGCCACCTTATCGACGCTGTGTGTCCGGCAGGCAGATTCGTCGGGAAGTCACGGGGACGAGAGGTAACCGACACCACCTCGGATGCCGCGTGCGCGGCGGATCTGCCGCCAACCCTGCCGAGGGCTGACACAATCGGGGCATGGCTGCGCCAATCGAGGACTATGCAATCCTGAGCAATTGCCGTACGGCAGCGCTCGTCTCCCGCGAGGGCAGCATCGACTGGCTGTGCCTCCCGAGATACGACTCGCCGTCGATCTTCGGTGCGCTGCTGGGCGAACAGAAGCACGGGCACTGGACGATCCGCGCTGCCGACCCCGATGCGACGGTGACGCGGTACTACGAAGACGACACCTTCGTGCTTGTCACGCGCTGGGAGACCTCGACGGGTGTTGCCGAGGTGCGCGAGTTCATGCCGATCGACGGCGGCCGGGTGGAGCTCGTGCGGCGCGTCGAAGGGGTCTCGGGACACGTCGATTTCACGACTGCGCTGCGGATGCGCTTCGACTATGCGCGTGCGCTGCCCTGGGTTCGACAGGTGGGCAGCCACGTCGCACCGGCGCTGCTGGCCATTGCGGGGCCGGATGCCGTCCTGGTGCGCGGGGTGGAGATGAACCCCGACGACCACGTGCACCGAGGATCTTTCACGGTCGAAGCGGGCAGCGGGGTGGATCTGACTCTGACCTGGTTCCCGTCTCACCTGGAGGCGCCGGACCCCGCCGATGTCGATCGAATGCTCACCCATACGCTGCACTGGTGGCGCGACTGGGCGGGCCGCGTCGATCATGATGGTCCGTTCGAAGATGAGGTCGTGCGCTCGCTCATGGTGCTTCGCGCCCTGACGCACGAAGACACCGGGGGCATCGTCGCGGCGGCTACCACTTCCCTTCCCGAGGACTTCGGAGGAGTGCGCAACTGGGACTACCGCTATGTGTGGCTGCGTGACGCGGCGTTGACGATCGAGGCGCTCATCTCCCACGGCTTCCTGCGCGTGACGGCGCGCTGGCGGCAGTGGTTGCTGCGCGCGATCGCGGGTGATCCCAAGGATCTGCAGATCATGTACGGGCTTGCCGGAGAGCGCGATCTGGTCGAGCGCGAACTCACGTCCCTGCCCGGATATGAGGGGTCGGCTCCGGTGCGGATCGGAAACGGTGCCTCCGACCAGTACCAGGGTGATGTCATCGGCGAAGTGATGGTGGCGCTTGAGGCAGCCCGTGTGGCAGGGGTCGAAGAGACCGACTTCTCGTGGGCACTCCAGCGCGCGATGCTCGCGTTCGTCGAGCGCCACTTCGATAAACCCGACAACGGCATCTGGGAGATTCGTGGCGAGCCGCAGAAGTTCACCCACTCCCGAGCGATGATCTGGGCTGCGTTCGACCGTGGGGCGCGAGCGGTGCGCGATTACGGTCTTCCCGGTGACGCGCAGAAGTGGGAGAAGCTGCGCGACCAGGTGCGGGCGGAGATCGACGCGCATGGGTACGACGCCGAGCGTGGCCACTTCGTGCAGCACTACGGGTCGACCGAGGTGGATGCCTCGCTGCTGCTGCTTGCGCAGGTCGGTTTCGTCGCGCACGATGACCCGCGGATGCTGGGCACCGTCGCCGAGATGGAGCGCACCCTCATGGCGAACGGACTTCTGCACCGCTATCGGACCGAGAGCGGGGTGGACGGTCTCGCGGGCACGGAGCATCCGTTCCTCGCCTGCTCGTTCTGGCTCGTGGAGCAGTATGCGAACAGCGGCCGCGTGGACGACGCCATGGCGCTCATGACACGTCTGTGCGGCTTCGCCAACGACGTCGGGCTGCTCTCGGAGGAGTACGACGTCGAGGGTGGCCGTCAGGCGGGGAACACGCCGCAGGCTCTCTCGCACCTCGCCCTCGTTCGCGCGGCCGACGCGTTGGCCGGACACCATGGCCGCGCTGCCGACCGGGAGTAGCGCGCGGCAGTCGTGATCTCCTGCGTCGGTCCCGCGCTCCGAAGCGGAGACGGGACCGACGCGGGATAGCCGGGGAGTTCAAATCACGGGGTCTTGAGTGCCTCGCGCCACGAGACGCGGGCGCCCATGCGCAGGATCGAGCGCTCGTAGATCTTCGCCGCCAGCACGATCGCACCGACACAGGTGGCGATGAGGATGACGAGCGACAGGATCGGCTCCCACCACTGCGCCTCTCCCAGGTACAGCCGAAGCGGCATCCCGACCGGCGCCGAGAAGGGCACGTACGACATCACGGTGAGCACGACGGGGTTGTCGTTGAAGAAGATCACGAGGAAGTACGGCGCCATGATGAGCATCGTCAGCGGTGCGGTCGTCGAGCCGATGTCTTCCATGCGCGAGACGAGCGAGCCGGCGGCAGCGAACAGCGACGCCAGCAGCACGAATCCGAACAGGAAGAAGATCGCGAACCAGGCGATCGGGGCACCGAGCCCCTGAAGCACCTCGCTCTGCCCGGTGACGATCAGCCCCACCACGGCGATCGTGGCCAGCAGCAAGATCTGGGCCATCGCCAGGATGGTGTTCCCGATGATCTTGCCCGCCAGAAGCGTTCGCGCCGGCATGGCCGACAGCAAGAGTTCCACGACGCGGGTCTGCTTTTCTTCAACCACGCTCTGCGCGATGGTGCCGCCGAACAGCGATGCCGCCAGCAGGAACACGATTCCGAACCCGAGAGAGACGAAGTAGCGCAGCGCGAAATCGACGGATGCCGGGTCGAGCAGTACGACCGACGGAGACTCCGAGAGCCCCATCAGGAGCGCCGTGGGCGGCGAGTCCTCGGCGATGATGACCAATCCGGTCGGCGAAGATGCATCATCGACAACAGCCGCGCTGACCTCACCGCTGCGGACGAGGGCTTCCGCGGCATCCTGGTCGGCGACCTGCGTCACCTCGACCCCGGGAACCTTCTGCACCGCAGCTGCGGTCGAGGAGGTGACCCCGACCCGCGTGGCAGACGGGTTGCCGGCCGAGAACCCGCCCCAGATGACGGCGGCGAGCGCGATCAGCAGGGTGATGACCGTCGAGATCACGAAGGCGCGGCTGCGCATTTTGGAGCCCACTTCGCGCTCGGCGACGAGCCAGACGTTCTGGAAGCCGCGGGGCGTGGATGTCGGAGCGGCGGTAGTCACTGGATGACCTCCTTGAAGATCTGCGCGAGCGTCGGGCGAACGGGGGTGAAGCGCTCGATGCTCGACTCGCTCGCTGCTCGCTGCAAGATGCGCTGTGCGGCGGCGTCATCTGCCGCATCGAAAAGGGCGCTTCCGCCGTCGAACTCGACCACCGTGATGCCCGGCTCCTCGCGCAGCCAGCCCAGGTCGCCGGCAGTGCGCAGTTCGTAGCGGTGCCCCGAGTGCTGCTGACGCAGGTGCTCGCTGCTGCCGGCGGCACGGATCTCTCCGCCGGCGATGATCACGATGTCATCGCACAGGCGCTCGACGACGTCGAGCTGGTGCGACGAGAACAGGACGGAGGCGCCGGCAGCCGCGCGGCGGTGCAAGACGTCTGCGACCACGTCGACAGCGAGGGGATCGAGGCCCGAGAAGGGCTCATCGAGGATGAGCACGTCGGGCTCGTGCACCAGCGCAGCGGCGATCTGCGCCCGCTGCTGGTTACCGAGTGAGAGTTTCTCGACGGTGTCGTTCAGGCGCTCCCCGAGCCCGAGCTGCTCGAGGAGGGCGATAGACCTCGCCTCCGCCTCGCCCTTGTCGAACCCGTGCAGCCGGGCGAGATAGGTGATGTGCTCGCCGACCTTCATCTTCGGATAGAGCCCGCGTTCTTCGGGCATGTAGCCGAAGCGGCGCCTGTCCGCCGAGGTCAGCGCGGCACCATTGATGGTGACCGACCCGTCATCCTTGGCAAGCACCCCGAGGATGATGCGCATCGTCGTGGTCTTTCCCGCACCGTTCCCTCCGACGAAGCCGGTCAACCGGCCGGGCCTGACAGCAAACGACAGGTCGTTCAGAACACGGTGCGCGCCATAGCTCTTCGTCACGTGCGACAACTCGAGCATGTTGCTCCTCTCACTCGGTACCTTCAGGCTAGGAAGCCGCGCCTCGCCGCGCATCCGCCTCGAGGCGGGTCATGCCCTCCCTCGCGCGGGGGAGGCGGGTTCCCGGGTCATGCCAGCCCGTGACGGTATGCATAGACGACAGCGGCGACGCGGTCGCGGACGCCGAGTTTGAGCAACACGTTGGAAACGTGGGTCTTCACCGTTGCCTCGCCGATGATCAGGTGCGCCGCGATCTCCGCGTTGCTCATCGCCTGCGCCATCAGACGCAGAACCTCCGACTCGCGCTCGGTGAGGTCGGCCGCTGCCGGTGGTGTCGGCGTCGGCGGTGCAGCCGCGAACCGTGCGATGACGCGGCGCGTCACCTCGGGGGCCAGCAGCGCATCGCCGGCTGCAGCTACCCGCACGGCAGACTGCAGATCCTCGGGGGCTGCGTTCTTCAGCAAAAAGCCGCTCGCCCCAGCCTCGAGGGCCTCGAAGAGGTAGTCATCCCGATCGAAGGTGGTGACGATCACGACGGCGCACTCGAGCCCGGGGTCGGCGACGATCTGGCGCGTCGCGGCGAGTCCTCCCATCCCGGGCATTTGCACATCCATGCATACGACGTCGGGCGCGAGCTCGGATGCTGCGCGCACCGCCGCTTCGCCGCTCGCAGCCTCACCGACGACCTCCAGGTCGGGAGCACTGTCGAGGATCAGGCGGAAGCCAGCGCGCATGAGCGCATGATCGTCGACCAGCAGAACCCGAGTACTCACGCGCCCACCCCCTCGAGGCGCGGCACGCTCAGGCGTACCCGGAATCCACCCTCGCGGCGCGGTGAGATCTCGATCGAGCCGCCGGACGCGGCTGCCCGCTCGCGCATGCCGAGAAGTCCGAGCCCGCTCTGGGAGGAGAGTGAGGGTCTTCCGGAGTTCACGATCTCGACCTCGAGCGCCTCGGGTAGATACCGCACGCGGACGTCGGCCGCGGCATCCGGGCCGCCGTGACGACGGGCGTTGGTCAGGGCTTCTTGCGTGATTCGGAAGGCGTTGACCTGTACCGTCGGCGCCACCGGCACCGGCTCACCGATGATCGTCAAGGTCGTAGGCAGTCCGTTCTCGCTGGCATGCGCGACCAAGGCAGGCAGTGCGTCCAGTCCGACCGTCGATGCGTCGGTGGGGTCATCGTCCACCGGCGTGCGCAGTGTCTCGAGCAGTTGACGCAACTCCACGAGGGCATCACGCGCTGCCTGCTCGATGTCGATGAGGGCGCGGCGCGCGGCATCCGGATCGGCATCCCACACCGTCCGCGCCGCGGCAGCCTGCACGCCCATGGCCGAGACATGGTGGGCCACCACATCGTGCAGTTCGCGAGCGATGCGGACGCGGTCGAGGGCGACGGCCTGCGCGGCGGTCGTCGCGCGCTCCCGTTCGAGCTCGGCGGTCCGCTCGGCAAGGACCTCGCGCTGGCGCCGCGACTCGAACGTGCGGTTGCCGAAGTAATACGCGCCGCCGAAGAACGCGACGTTGACGAGGAACTGGATGAGCATGAACGCGACGTAGGGCGAGAAAAGCCCTGCGCGCGACAGTCCCTCGTCGGTGGGGGCTGTGGCATCGATGAACATCGTCACCAGCAGCCAGATGAACATCCCCACGATGATCGCCGTGCGCACGATGAAGGCGCGGCGCCGATCATCGACCCATGCGCCGACCGTGTAGAAGGCGATGAAGACGGCGACATTTCCCACGTAAAGCTCGGGGATGCGCGCCATCATGCCGAGGAAGAAGGCGATCGACACCGCGACCGCGACCGTGCTGGGCAAACGCCGACGCCACGCCAGCGGTGCCGTCACGCCGAGGGCATAGAGGAGCGCGAAGCGGAGATCGACCTCGGTCTGGCTGTAGATCCCCGCGACCGAGCCAAGCGCTGTGCTGAGCACCGCCGTGACGAAGAGAGCGGTCGCCAGCCAGACATCACCCCGGATCGGAACCCACCGAGAGGTGGCGCGCGTCGGATCACTCACCCATCCACGCTACGTCGCCCGCATGCCACGCCACATCCGTCTCGCGGGGGAGCCTCGCTTCCCACGC
>Ga0209066_10001392_pt1 | contig 32156 bp, 22 predicted proteins | sample All_14_2_FD_187198 | JGI IMG/M metagenome (GOLD analysis project Ga0209066, IMG submission 187198) | Freshwater microbial communities in response to fracking from Pennsylvania, USA - Allegheny Zone_MetaG_DW_15 (SPAdes) (version 2) ... | reverse complement strand
GCACCGGCGACACCGCTCCCGACACGCGGCGCGAGCTTCCTTTCGAAGGCTGCCGCGTCCTCGTCGTGGAAGATCACGTGCCGAGCCAGCTGGTCATGCGCGAATTCCTCGAAGCCAAGGGCGTCGCGGTCCGACTCGCGAACAACGGGCTCGAAGCGCTCGAGCGGCTCGCCGACGAACGCCCCGACCTGGTGCTGATGGACTGCCAGATGCCGGTGATGGACGGCTTCGAAGCCTTGATGCGCATCCGGGCGCTGGAGGCACTGAACCCGAAGCGCCTGCCGGTGATCGCCATCACCGGCAACGCCATCCAGCGCGACCTGGATCGCTGCATCATCTGCGGCGCCGACGACGTCCTGACGAAACCGGTGATGCCGGCCGCGCTCGACCGCATTCTTTCCTCGTGGCTGCGCCTGCCTGCCGAGGACGAGGCGACCGACGCGCCCGCGACGGCGGACGACGACCAGCGATCGAAGGTAATCAACGGCCGCAACTTCGACGAGCTGCGCGCCGCATTCAAGCCGGAGCACTTTTCGACGTTCCTGGAGAAGCTCAACAGCGCACAGGCAAGACTGCTCGCCGAGGTGCGCGAAGCCCTTGCCGCGGGCGACGCTGAAGCGGTCGCCTCCGCGGTGCATACCCTGAAGGGGGGCGCCGCATACATTGGCGCGCTGGAGGTACCGGCAATCTGCGCCGAACTCGACGAACTGGCGCGCGCAGGCGACCTCGACGCCGTCAGCGCCCGCGTCGACGAACTCGCCGCCGCCTGTGCGGTCCTGAATCGCGCGCTGGCCGGTCTGCTGGAAACCGCCTGACCGCTGTGTGCGCGCGCCGCTCAGCGGCGGTCGATGCTGGTACCGGACAGCCGGACGGGATCGCCGGACTTGTAGCCGGGATCTTTCTCGAACTGGAAGCTGCGCTCTTCGCCGTCGTCCATGCGGACCTTCACCACCCACGCCTTGGCCGTGCGCACATGCTCTTCCACCTTGTGCCCCGCATACGCGCCGCCCGCAGCGCCCGCCACGGTCGCCACGGTCTTGCCCGTGCCGCCGCCGATCTGGTTGCCGAGCAGCGCGCCGGCCACGCCGCCGGCGATCATGCCGATCGGCCCGCCCTCGCCCTTCTTCTCGACGACGGCGACGGACGTCACCTTGCCGCAGTCCCTGCAGGTCGATGAGGCGGCGGTGCGCGTCGCCGTCGGTTTCACGGCGACCAGCGCCTTGTCGTACTCGGCGCGTGCGTCGCGCAGGCATTGCATGCGCGTGCCGGAGGTCGTTTCTTCGGCGCAAAGCTTCCTGTCGGCCTCGTAACGCGCCTTGGCCGTCTGCGCGTCCGCAAGGGCGAGCTGCGCGCCGGCGAGCAGCGCAGCGGCGAAGATCGTTTTCTTTATTGTCGTCATGGTCATGTCTCCGGTGGGGAAAGCGTATCGATGGTAGCCCAACCTGCACGGCATGACCAATTCCACCTACATGCTGCGCCGGTATTGCCCCCCGACCTCGTAGAGCGCATTGCTGATCTGGCCGAGCGAGCAGTGGCGAACGGCACCCACGAGCACCTCGAAGACGTTGCCGTTCTCGATCACCGTCTGCTTGAGTTTGCCGATCCACTGCGGCGACTGGTCGGCGTTGCGGGCATGGAAGTCGCGCAGGCGCGTCAGTTGCGACTGCTTTTCCTCGTCGGTCGAGCGCGCCAGTTCGATTTCGCCGGCGACGCCCGAGCCGTGCGGACTGAGGAAGGTGTTGACGCCGATGATCGGGTGCGAGCCGTCGTGCTTCTTGTGCTCGTAGTGCATCGACTCTTCCTGGATCTTGCCGCGCTGGTAGCCGGTTTCCATGGCGCCGAGCACGCCGCCGCGCGCGGCGATGGCCTCGAACTCCTTGAGCACGGCTTCCTCGACGAGGTCGGTCAACTCGTCGATGACAAAGGCGCCCTGGTTCGGGTTTTCGTTCTTCGCCACGCCCCACTCGCGGTTGATGATCAACTGGATCGCCATGGCGCGGCGCACGCTCTCTTCCGTCGGCGTGGTGATCGCCTCGTCGTAGGCGTTGGTATGCAGGCTGTTGCAGTTGTCGTAGATGGCGATCAGCGCCTGCAGCGTGGTGCGGATGTCGTTGAAGTCCATCTCCTGCGCGTGCAGCGAGCGGCCCGAGGTCTGGATGTGGTATTTGAGCTTCTGGCTGCGCTCGTTGGCGCCGTATTTGTTCTTCATCGCCACGGCCCAGATGCGCCGTGCGACGCGGCCGATCACCGAGTACTCGGGGTCCATGCCGTTGCTGAAGAAGAAGCTGAGGTTGGGCGCGAAGTCGTCGATGTGCATGCCGCGCGCCAGATAGCTTTCGACGTAGGTGAAACCGTTGGCGAGCGTGAAGGCCAGCTGCGAGATCGGGTTCGCGCCGGCTTCGGCGATGTGATAGCCCGAGATCGACACCGAGTAGAAGTTGCGCACGCCGTGGTGCACGAAGAACTCCTGGATGTCGCCCATCATCTTGAGCGCGAACTCGGTGCTGAAGATGCAGGTGTTCTGGCCCTGGTCTTCCTTGAGGATATCGGCCTGCACCGTGCCGCGCACGCTGGCGAGCACCCACTCGCGGACTTTCTCGGCCTCGTCGTCGGTCGGCTCGCGGCCGTTGTCGGCGTGGAATTTCTCCAGCTGCTGGTCGATGGCGGCGTTAAAGAACATCGCCAGGATCATCGGCGCCGGCCCGTTGATGGTCATCGAGACGGAGGTTGCCGGATCGCAGAGGTCGAAGCCCGAGTAGAGCACCTTGAGGTCGTCGAGCGTGGCGATCGAGACGCCGGAGTTGCCGATCTTGCCGTAGATGTCGGGCCGCTCGTCCGGATCGCAGCCATACAGCGTCACCGAGTCGAAGGCCGTCGACAGGCGCTTGGCCGGCATGCCCTCGGAAACCTTGCGGAAGCGGCGGTTGGTGCGAAAGGCGTCGCCCTCGCCGGCGAACATGCGCGTCGGGTCCTCGTTCTCGCGCTTGAAGGCGAACACGCCGGCGGTGAACGGGAAGGAACCCGGCACATTCTCCTTCATCAGGAAGCGCAGAAGCTCACCCTCGTCCTCGTAATGCGGCAGCACGACCTTGCGGACCTTGGTGCCGGAGAGCGACTCGCTGACGAGCTTGGTGCGGATTTCCTTGTCGCGGATCTTCACCACGTACTCGTCGCCGGCGTAGGCCTTCTTCATGTCTGGCCACATGGCGAGCAGCTTCTTCGCCGCGGGCAGCAACTGGCCGTCCTTCCAGGCGATGAGTTCGTCGAAATCGGCCGGCGCGGCCTTGCCGCAGCCCTCGAAGATCGCCTTGGAAGTCTTCAGCGACTGGCGCTCGCGCGCGACGGTCGCCTGTGCGGAAGCCAGCTTGTGATAGGCACGCAGGGCGTCCGCGATCTCGGCGAGGTAGCGCGTGCGCTCGGCCGGCACCACTGCCCGCCCCGGCGAAGAGTGCCTGACGTCGACCTTCGGCAGCTTGCCTGCCGCAAGCTCGAGGCCGCGCTCGGCGAGCTTCGGCGCCAGCGCCTGGTAGAGCGCGGTGACGCCGTCGTCGTTGAAGCGCGCCGCCATGGTGCCGAACACGGGCATCTCGTCGGGTGACTGCCTGAAGAGTTCGCGGTTGCGCTGGTACTGCTTGCGCACGTCGCGCAGCGCGTCCTGGCTGCCCCTGCGGTCGAACTTGTTGATGGCGACGAAGTCGGCGAAGTCGAGCATGTCGATCTTCTCGAGTTGCGAGGCGGCGCCGAACTCCGGCGTCATCACGTACATCGAGACGTCGACGTGCGGCACGATCGCCGCGTCGCCCTGGCCGATGCCCGAGGTCTCGACGACCACGAGGTCGAAGCCCGCGACCTTGCAGGCGGCGATCACCTCGGGCAGTGCGGCCGAGATTTCGGACCCCGTGTCGCGCGTCGCCAGCGAGCGCATGAATATTTGCGGTGATTCGATGGCGTTCATGCGGATGCGGTCGCCGAGCAGCGCTCCGCCGGTGCGCTTGCGCGAAGGATCGATCGAGACGATGGCGATCTTCAACCGGTCCTCCTGGTCGAGGCGGAAGCGGCGGATCAGCTCGTCGGTGAGCGAGGACTTTCCGGCGCCGCCGGTGCCGGTGATGCCCAGCGTCGGAACCGCCAGCTTGGCCGCCTTCTCCAGCAGTTGCTGCTTCGCCCTGGCGGGCCAGGCGCCGTTCTCGAGCGCAGTGATGACGCGCGCCAGCGCGCGGCGGTCGCCCTTTTCCAGCGCCTTGCAGTCGGTCGGGGCCAGCGGGGTCAGGTCCACGTCGGCGCGCGCCACCATGTCGTTGATCATGCCCTGCAGCCCGAGCTTCTGGCCGTCGCCGACCGAGTAGATGTGCGCGACGCCGTAAGCATGCAGCTCGTCGATCTCATGCGGCACGATGACGCCGCCGCCGCCGCCGAACACCTGAATGTTCTCGCCGCCGCGGCTCTTGAGCAGGTCGAGCATGTACTTGAAGTACTCGACGTGGCCGCCCTGGTAGGACGAAACGGCGATGCCCTGCACGTCCTCCTGCAGCGCGGCGTTCACGATCTCCTCGACCGAGCGGTTGTGACCGAGGTGGATCACTTCGGCGCCGGTGCCTTGGAGGATGCGGCGCATGATGTTGATCGAGGCGTCGTGGCCGTCGAACAGCGAGGCGGCGGTGACGAAGCGCACCTTGTGCTTCGGCTTGTAGGGGCCCAATTGGGCGGCGATGGCGAGGTCGGTCATGGGCGGCTCCGGGAGTCTTGCTTCGCATCTTAGGTAGAGGGACGCAAGGCGCCTTAGCGCAAGATGCCGCCGACTATGCATTATTTGCCATAATTGGCACATGACTGCCAGCAGCACTGAGCGCCGCAACCCGCATCCGACCGTTGCCATCGGCTTTGTCACGGGTATGACGGCTGGCCTTGCGCGTGCCAGCGTCGATGCGGGCGCAGTGCTCGATCATGCAGGAATTGCCACTAATCTGCTTGGCAAGCCTGACGCTCGGATTCCGGTCACGCGCTATGCAACGCTCTACCGGCTGATCAACGAACGGCTCGACGACGAAGCCTTCGGCCTGTTCTCACGCCCGCTGCGGCGCGGCAGCTTTGAATTCCTTTGTCGCGGCGCCTTGTCGGCGGCGACCCTGGACGAAGCCCTCGACCGCATCGCTCGCTACCTGCGCATCGTCCTCGACGACCTCGAGGTCGAGGTGCAGCGGGCCGGCGCCAGCGCACTGCTCGTCATCTCCCAGGAGCAGCCGCTACCGGTCGGCGAGCCGGGGCGCGTGTTCGCGTTCGAGTGGCTGCTGCGCATGATCCACGGCCTCGCCGCCTGGCTGACGGCCCGGCCGCTGGCGCTCGACGAAGTTGCCTTTCCCTACACGCCGCCGCCGCATGCAGCCGACTACGAACTCGTGTTCGCGCCGCGCTGCAGCTTCGACGCGCCGCGGCTGGTGGCGCGCTTCCCCGCGAGCACCCTGGCGTTGCCGGTGCGCCGCGACGAGGCGGCCCTGCGCGAGTTCCTCGTCGACGCGCCGGCCAGCATCACGACGCTCTACGGCCGGGACCGCACGCTGGCGCAGCGCGTGCGCGAGCAGTTGCGCGCGGCGCTCCCCGCGCAACGGCCGCTGCCGGAAATTGCACGTTCGCTGTTCCTCTCGCCGCGCACGCTGCACCGCCGGCTGGAGGACGAGGGCACCAGCCTGCGCGCGATCCGCGAAGGCCTGCGGCGCGATCTGGCGATCGAGTGGCTGGCCAAGACGCAACGGCCGCTGACGCGCATCGCCGCCGATCTTGGCTTCGCCGACGCGTCGGCCTTCTACCGCGCCTTCATGGCGTGGACGGGCGAAGGCCCGCGCGACTATCGCAAGCGGGTGAAAGCCTAGTTGAGGACCAGATGGAAGCCGGCGCCGGGGCGGATGTGCTCTTCGGTTTCGGCGATGAACAGGTCGCGCACCACCAGCCGGATCTTCGCTTTCAGAAGGGCGGACAGCGAGGCGCTGTTCTCGAGCACCAGTTCCTCGTCGGCGCGCATGGCGAGCGGGATGGGGCCGTAGTGAAAATCGTGAGCGCCGGAACCATCGAGGCCGATGAGTTCGTCGAGATCCGTTTGCTGCGTGCAGAGGTGGCGCATTTCCCGCTCCTTCGGCGCCGAAACAGCGGCGCCTGAGTGGGATAACGGACGCCCGGGAGGAAAATTGAGCGCGCGCCGCTCACTCTGCCTGCAGGGATTCCTGCGCGCCGTCGACGAGATTGATGAAGTCTTCCTCGCCGAGCGAGAAGTGGCGCAGCACGACCGCCTCGAACTTGACCCACTCGACGTCGACCGTGCTGCGCATCATCAGGTGCTGGATGTGTTCGGCGAGGTGGATGATGCCGATGAAGCTGCGAACGGCGCCGGGCACCGAGGCATCGGCGAACGCCTCGATGTCGTGGTGGCGCAGGATCGCCATGCTCAGCGGCTCGGAAAGATGCCAGGAACGCGCGAGGAAGTAACCGACCGCGGCGTGATGCGTGCCAACCTCGGCCTCCTCCGTCTGCGTGAAACTGCGCTCGGCGCTGCGGTTCGCGCGCGCCAGCGTCTCCTTGTACGCCGGGAACTGACGCAGCAGCAGCGGGATGCCGCAGTCGTGGAACAGGCCAAGCGTGTAGGCCTCGTCGGCGGGCACCTCGCGCAGGACGCGCGCCAGATGGGCGCTGATGATGGCGGTCTTCTCGGCGCTGTCCCAGAAACGGTCGAGCGCGGCGTTGGCGGCGCCCGAAATCGAGTGGCGGATCGCCAAGCCGGTCGCAATGCCCGAGACGTTGCGCATGCCGAGCAGGTCGATGGCCTGTGCGACGCTCGTCGCCTTGCGCGACAACCCGAAGGCGGAGGAGTTGACGGTCTTCAGCATCGCGCCGGCGATGCCGACGTCGGCCGAGATGACCTTGGCGACCCGGCGCAGGTCGGGTTCGTCGCGACTCATCTCCTCGAACAGCATGCTGACGACCTGGGGCCGCGGCGGTATCGCCAGATTCTTGACGAACGCCTGTTCTAGTTCTACCGGCTGGTTCATGGCTCCTCCCAAGGGCGTCAGATTGTCGCCGCCGGAAGGAGCCGCTGTAAATCCGTCCTACGTAATAGGGCTTACCCCATCGCGAGTGGTCGCGATCACTCCTCGTCCTCGCGGATGCGATACTGCGACGCCAGCTTCTGCTGGGTCTGCGGCGGCACCGGCGCGTAGCGCGCGAATTCCATGGCATAGCTGCCCTGCCCGCCAGTCAGCGACTTGAGCCGCGAGGCATAGTCGCCCATCTCAGCGAGCGGCACTTCGCCGGCGATCGCCGTCGTACCGTGGCCGCGCTGGGTGGTCCCGGTGACATGGCCGCGGCGGCTCGACAGGTCGCCGGCGAGATCGCCCATGCTGCTCTCCGGCGTTACCACCTCGACGTTCACGATCGGCTCGAGCAGGATGGGTGCTGCGGCCTGGATCGCCGCGATGGTCGCCTTGCGCCCGGCGGTGACGAACGCGACTTCCTTGCCGTCGACCGGATGCGTCTTGCCGTCGAAGACGACGACGCGCAAGTCCTCGACCGGATAGCCGGCGACGACGCCGTCCGCAAGCGCCTGGCGCACGCCCTTCTCGACTGCCGGCATGAAGACGCCGGGGATCACGCCGCCCTTGACGTGATCGACGAACTCGAAGCCGGCGCCGCGTTCGAGGGGCTCGACGCGCAGGTAGACCTCGCCGAACTGGCCGGCGCCGCCGCTCTGCTTCTTGTGGCGGCAATGGCCTTCCGCCGACCCGGTGACGGTCTCGCGGTAGGGAATGCGCGGCGGCTTTGTGTCGAGCTCCATCTTGTACTGACTCGCCATCTTTTCTAGCTTGTAGCGCAGGTGCATCTCGCCGAGGCCGCGAATGACGGTCTCGTGCGTGGTCGGATGGCGCTCGACCCGGAAGCAGGGATCCTCGACCTCGAGCTTGTGCAGGATGTCGAACAGGCGCTGCTCGTCGCCGCGCCGCCGCGTCTCGACGGCGAGGCCCTGCATCGGCTTCGGAAACTCGAGCGGCGCAAGGTGGATGTGGTCCTCGTCGTGCGAATCGTGCAGGACGGCGTCGAACTCGATCTCCTCGACCTTGGCGATGGCACCGATGTCGCCGGGGACGAGTTCGTCGACCTCGACGTAGTCCTTGCCCTGCAACTGGTAGAGATGCCCGACCTTGAACGGCTTCTTGCCGTCGCCGACGAAGAGCTGCGAGTCGCGCCGCACCGTGCCCTGGTGCACGCGGAAGATGCCGACCTTGCCCATGTAGGGATCGGCGACGACCTTGAAGACGTGCGCGAGCACGTGCTTCGCGGGATCCGGCTCGCGCCTGAATTCCTCGGCGTCGGCGCCCTCGCCCTTGTAGAACGGCGGCGGATTGCCCTCCGCGGGATTCGGCGCCAGCGTCGCCAGCACGTGCAGCAGTTCGTCGATGCCGGCGCCGGTACGGGCGGAAACGAACAGCACTGGGATCAGGTGGCCGGAACGCAGCGCCTGCTCGAAGGCCGCATGCAATTGCTCCGGCGTCGGGTCTTCGCCGTCCTCGAGGTAACGCGCCATCAGCGCCTCGTCTTCCTCGACGAGCTGGTCGATGAGTTCGCGGTGCGCATGGGCGACGCTGTCGATGTCGGCATCGCCGGAATCGTGCCCGAGCACCTCGACGACGTCGCCGCCGTGGTGCGCGGGCAGGTCGAGAAACATGCACTGCTTGCCGAAGCGCTCGCGGATGTCGGCGACGAGTGCACCGAGATCTATGTTGTCGGCGTCGATCTTGTTGATGACGATCATGCGGCAGAGGCCGCGATCGTCAGCCCATTTCATCATGCGCTCGGTCATCAACTCGACGCCGAACTGGGCGTTGATGGTGATCAGCGCCGTGTCGACGGCGGCCAGCGCCGAGATCGCCTGGCCAGCGAAGTCGGGATATCCCGGCGCGTCGACCAGATGGATGTGCGTGCCCTCCCAGGCGAAATTCACCAGAGCGGAATTGAGGGAATGTCCGGCCGCCTTCTCCTGGGCGTCGAAGTCGCAGACCGTGTTGCCCTTGTCTACGCTGCCCTTGGCCTGGACGGCGCCTGCCTTGTGCAAGAGGGCTTCGGCCAGCGTCGTCTTGCCGGCGCCGCCGTGTCCAACGAGGGCAACGGCACGGATCGCGGAGGTCTCGTATTTCGGCATTGCAATGCTCCCTTTTCGTCGTTTTTTCCGGCGTGGCCGTGGCCGACGGAAGCCGTGCAACGGCGCGCTGGGACGGCAACAATATACGCCTGTCACGATTAGCCGGACCGCTTTTCGCATCAGTACGATTTCTCGCCGCAGTGCCCTTTTTTCGGGCATATTCCCGGCACTACTAATAGGGGGGATGCCGCCTCGGCGGCGGGGTAGCGCAAGCTCGCGCACCGACCTCCAGGGGGAGACAATGCAGTTGCGCGATCTCAAGATCTGGGTGCGCCTCGTCGTCGGCATTTCGACAATTCTCGTCGTCGCCGGCTCGGGTCTCGTCGCCTGGACGACCATGAAGCAGCGTGAAACCGCCATCCTGCAGGCGCAGGATTTCTCGCGCAGCGTTCACCTCATGACGATGTCGAGCCTGACCGGCATGATGCTGACCGGGACCATCGGCGAGCGCGCCGTTTACCTCGACCAGGTGCGCAAATCCGAAGACATACGTGAGTTGCGGGTGCTGCGCGCCGAAGCGGTCGTGAAGCAGTTCGGCGCCGGCGCTCCCGACGAGAGCCGCATCGACGCCATCGAGCAGCGCGTCGTGCAATCGAAGACGCCCCACTTCGAGGTCGTCGACGAAAATGGCGGCGAAAGCCTGCGCGCGATCATCCCCGTCATCGCGCAGAAGAACTACCTCGGCAAGGACTGCCTGAGCTGCCACGTCGTGCCGGAAGGTACGGTGCTGGGGGCCGTCAGCATGCGCATCTCGCTGGACAAGATGAACCAGGCCGTCGGCAGCTTCCGCCTGACGATCCTGCTCGCCGCGCTGGGACTGATCATTCCCGTGATCGGCTTCATCTACTACTACACCAAGCGCACCGTGACGGTGCCCCTCAACGGCATCACGCGCGGCCTGCGCGACATTGCCGAGGGCGAGGGCGACCTGACCAGCCGCCTGCCGGTGAACGGCGGCGATGAAATCGGCGAGACTGCGCGCGCCTTCAACGACTTCATGGACAAGCTGCAGGGCATCATCGGCGAAGTGAAATCGAGCACCGCCCAGGTGCTCGAAACCTCGGCCGCGCTGGCGCAGATCTCCGAGCGCCTGGCCGCCAACTCGCAACAGCAGAGCCAGGACGCCTACTCGATGGCGACCCAGGTCGAGATCCTGACCTATACCCTGGACGGACTGGCCAGCCAGGCTGAGGATGTGCAACGGACGTCCTCGGCCTCTAGCGACGAGTCGACGCGCGGCGCCGAGGTCATCGATGCCGCCACCGCCGAGATGAACCAGATCGCTGCCGCGGTCAACGAGTCGTCGCAAATCATCCAGGACCTCGGCCGCCAGTCGGACCAGATCACCGAGATCGTGAACGTCATCAAGGAGATCGCCGACCAGACCAACCTGCTGGCGCTCAATGCCGCGATCGAGGCGGCGCGCGCGGGCGAGCAGGGGCGCGGCTTCGCTGTCGTCGCCGACGAAGTGCGCAAGCTGGCCGAACGCACCGGCGCGTCGACGCAGGAGATCACGGCGATGATCGACAAGATCCAGAGCGGCACGCACACCGCCATACAGAGCATGGATGCCGGCGTCCTGCGCGTCGGCCAGGGTGCCGCGCTGGCGCAGAAGGCTGGCGAGGCAATGGGCCACATCAAGTCGGGGGTCGGCGGCGTCGTCGCCGCCGTCAACGACATCTCGGCCTCGCTCAAGGAACAGGCGCACTCGAACAGCGAGAACGCGCACAAGGTGGAGAGCATCGCCCGTCTCTCGGAGGAGAACAGCAACGCCTTCCAGGAAACGGCGCGCACGATCCAGTACATCGACGAACTTGCCCGCAACCTGGGCAATCTCGTCGGCCGCTTCAAGACCTGATTTTTTAGCATTACCACGACAGGAGGGAGACACAATGAATTTCGACGACGCCATCGCGGCCCACATCAAGTGGAAAGTTCGCCTGACCCAATTCATCGACGGCACCAGCACCGAGAAGTTGCAGAGCGCCACCGTCTGCAAGGACAATCTCTGCGACCTCGGCAAGTGGATCTACGGCGACGGCGTGAAGTACAAGCCCCTGCCCCACTACCAGGATCTGGTGAAGAAGCACGCCAACTTCCACGTTTGCGCCGCCGAGGTGGTGAAGAAGGTGGAAGGCAACGACAAGCCGGGCGCCAAGTCGGCCCTCGGCGGACCGTTCGCCGCGGCCTCCAAGGAGACCGTGACGGCGATCATGGAACTCAAGAAGGAAGCCGCGAAGGGCTGATGCTCCGCGCCGTGCCCCTCCCCGGGGCGCGGCTGTTCAAGACAAGGGCCGACCGGCGCGGCGGCAGTGCCCGCGCCGCCTTGCCTACTCGACGGTGACGGACTTGGCCAGATCGCGCGGCTTGTGACTACGGCCGGCGCTTCGCGCCTTAACCTCGCTGCGCGAGGTTAGCCTGCGCCGTAAGCCCCGCGTCACGGCGAGTTGCAGCCCGCTTCACTCAACGGTCACGGATTTTGCAAGGTTGCGGGGCTTATCCACGTCCGTACCCTTGACCAGGGCGGCATGGTAGGCGAGCAGTTGCAGCGGTACGACGTGGAGTATCGGCGAAAGCGCACCGTAGTGCTCGGGCAGGCGCAGCACGTGGAGGCCGTCGCCCTCGTGCACGGCCGAGTCGCTGTCGGCGAAGACGTAGAGTTCGCCGCCGCGCGCCTTCACTTCCTGCAGGTTCGACTTCAGCTTCTCCAGCAGCGCGTCGTTCGGCGCCACCGCGATCACCGGCATGTCGCGGTCGACGAGCGCCAGCGGGCCGTGCTTGAGTTCGCCCGCCGGGTAGGCCTCGGCGTGGATGTAGGAGATTTCCTTGAGCTTGAGCGCGCCTTCGAGCGCGATCGGATAGTGGTGGCCGCGGCCGAGGAACAGCGCATGCTGCTTGGTGGCGAAGCCCTGCGCCCAGCGCTCGATCTCCGGTTCCAGCGCGAGCACTTTCTGTACGGCGACCGGCAGGTGGCGCAGCGCTTCGAGGTGCTTCTGTTCTTCGTCGTCCGGCAGGCGGTCGCGCAGCTTCGCCAGTACCAGCGTCAGCAGGAACAGCGCCGCCAGCTGGGTGGTGAAGGCCTTGGTCGAGGCAACGCCGATCTCGGGGCCGGCGCGCGTGATGAAGCGCAGCTTCGCCTCGCGCACGATCGCCGACTCGGGGACGTTGCAGATCGCCAGCGTGAGATCCTGGCCAAGTTCGCACGCATAGCGCAGGGCCGCGCCGGTATCGGCCGTCTCGCCCGATTGCGAAATGGCGACGACGAGCTGGTCGGGATTCGGCACCGACGTGCGGTAGCGGTACTCGCTGGCGATCTCGACGGTGCAGGGAATGCCGGCGATGGCCTCGAGCCAGTAGCGCGCGACCATGCCGGAGTGGTAGCTGGTGCCGCAGGCGAGGATCAGCACCGAGTCGGCGCGGCGCAATGCCGCTTCGGCGTCGGCGCCGAACAGGCCCGGCTGCACGCTCTTGGCGGCACCGGCCATTTCGAGCGTGTTGGCGAGGGCATCGGGCTGCTCGAAGATCTCCTTCTGCATGTAGTGCCGAAAGCGGCCGAGCTCGACGGCGTCGGCCGAAAGCTGCGACAGCGCAACCGGGCGCTCGACGGCAGACCCGTCGCGGCGCACGACGCGCCAGCGCTCGGGCGTCAGCTCGGCGATGTCGCCGTTCTCAAGGTAAACCATGCGCCGCGTGACCTGCAGCAGCGCGGCGGCATCGGACGCCGCATAGTGGCCGTCGTCGCCGACGCCCAGCAGCAGCGGCGCGCCCTCCCGAGCGACGACCACGCGCGCCGGATCGCCCTCGCGCAACACGGCAATCGCGTAAGCGCCCTTGAGCCGCTGTACCGTACGGCAGACGGCGGTGAGCAGCTCCGGCTCAGACTTCAGCGTGTGCTCGATCAGGTGGGCGATGACTTCGGTATCGGTATCGGAATCGAAGGCGTAGCCGAGCTCCGTCAGCTCCGCGCGCAGCTCGGCGAAGTTCTCGATGATGCCGTTGTGGACGACGGCGAGGCCGCCCGAGACGTGCGGATGTGCGTTGCGCTCGCAGGGCACGCCGTGGGTGGCCCAGCGCGTGTGGGCGATGCCGGTGACGCTGTCGAGCTTCGCGCTCGCGGCTTGCGCCTCGAGTTCGGCGACGCGGCCGACGCTGCGCAGGCGCGTCAGCTTGCCGCCGGCGAGCACCGCGAGTCCAGCGGAATCGTAGCCGCGGTATTCGAGTTTCCTGAGGCCTTCGAGCAGCACCGGAACGATGCCGCGGCTGTTGGCGGCGCGCTGCGCGCCGGCGACGATTCCGCACATTTTTTTCAGCCCTTCTTTTTCTTGACGGGGCGCTTCCAGCCCGCAATCGAAACCTGTTTGGCACGCGAGACCGTCAGCTGGTCGGGCGGCGCATCGCGCGTCAACGTGGTGCCGGCGCCGAGCGTGGCGCCGCGGCCGACGGTCACCGGCGCGACGAGCTGCGTGTCCGAGCCGATGAAGGCGTCGTCCCCGATGACCGTGCGGTGCTTGTTGGCGCCGTCGTAATTGCAGGTGATGGTGCCGGCGCCGACGTTAACACGGCTGCCGATCGTGGCGTCGCCGATGTAGGCGAGGTGGTTGGCCTTCGAGTGGTCGGCGATCGTGCTGTTCTTGACCTCGACGAAATTGCCGATGTGCACGTCTGTGCCGAGCACTGTGCCCGGCCGCAGCCGCGCGAACGGGCCGACGATGCTGCCGGCGCCGACGATCGCATCCTGCAGCACGCAGTTGGGGCCGATGCGCACGCCGTCGCCGAGCACCACGCGTCCCTCGAAGACGCAATTGACGTCGATGCTGACGTCGCGGCCGCAGATCAGTTCGCCGCGCACGTCGATGCGGGCAGGGTCGGCCAGCGTGACGCCGGCGTCCATCAGTTCATCGGCAACGTTGCGCTGCTGGATGCGCTCGAGTTCCGCAAGCTGGCGCTTGCTGTTGACGCCTTCGACCTCCCACCGGGCGCCCGGCGCGGCGGACTGCACGGCCATGCCTTCGCTGACGGCGAGGGCGACGATGTCGGTCAGGTAGTACTCACCTTGCGCGTTGCGGTTGCCGAGACCCGGCAGCCAGCGCCGCAGCGCCTCGGTCGGCGCCACGAGGATGCCGGTATTCACCTCGTCAATCGCGCGCTCGGTGTCGTCCGCATCCTTCTGCTCGACGATGCGCTTGATCTCGCCGTCGGCACGGACGATGCGGCCATAGCCAGTGGGGTCGGGCAGGCGCACTGTCAGCAGTCCGAGCCCGCCCTCGGCGGCGTCAAGCAGTGCGCGCAGCGTGGCGACACGCGTCAGCGGCACGTCGCCGTAGAGCACTAGCGTCGGCTGCGCCGGGTCGAGATGCGGCAGCGCCTGCAGCACCGCGTGGCCGGTGCCGAGCTGCGGCTCCTGCTTCGCCCAGAGGAGGTCTTCCGCCGCCAGCGCTTCGCGCACGCGTTCGCCGCCGTGGCCGTAGACGACGACGATGCGCGCCGGCAAAAGCTGGCGCGCGGTTTCGATGACGTGGGCCAGCATCGGCTTGCCGGCGATCGCATGCAGGACCTTGGGCAGATCCGAGCGCATGCGCTTGCCCTGTCCTGCCGCGAGGATGACGACGTTCATTTCAAAAATTCCTCCAAAACGCCGCAGGCGTTTCGGTGAAGGCTAACGCCGCGTAGCGGCGTTATGCCGAAACCAAAAACAAACCCCGCCGAGGCGGGGTTTGGTGTCAGCGCGGCAGCGTGCTGGTCCCCATCAGGAACTCATCCACCGCCCTTGCGCACTGGCGCCCCTCCCGGATCGCCCAGACCACGAGGGACTGGCCGCGCCGGACGTCGCCGGCCGCGAAGACGCCGGCAACGTTCGTAGCATAACCGCCCTTGGCCTCGGTTGTCGCCTTGGCGTTGCCGCGGTTGTCCTTGTCGACGCCGAAGGCATCCAGCATGGAGGACACCGGATTGGTGAAGCCCATGGCCAGGAAGGCGAGGTCGGCCTTGATCTCGAACTCTGAACCGGGAATCTCGCTCATCTTGCCGTCGGCCCACGAGAGGCGCACGCACTTGAGCGCCTTGAGCTTGCCGTTCTCGCCGACGAATTCCTTCGTCGCCACCGACCAGTCGCGGGTGCAGCCTTCCTCGTGGGACGAGGAGGTGCGCATGCGCGTCGGCCAGTAGGGCCAGACGAGCGGCTTGTTCTCCTGCTCGGGCGGGCGCGGCAGCAGTTCGAACTGCGTGACCGAGGCGGCGCCGTGACGGTTCGACGTGCCGACGCAGTCGGAGCCGGTGTCGCCGCCGCCGATGACGACGATGTGCTTGCCCGTCGCCGAGAGCGCGTTCTTGCGGTCGCCGGCGACTTCCTTGTTCTGCGGGATCAGGAACTCGAGCGCGAAATGCACGCCCTTGAGCTCGCGCCCGGGCACGGGCAGGTCGCGCGGCACTTCGGCGCCGCCGGCCAGGACCACGGCGTCGAAGTCCTTGGCAAGCTTCTTCGGATCGACGACCTTGACGGCGTCGTTCACGATGCCCTTGGGCATGTCCTTGCCGCCGACGAGGGTCCTGGTCTGAAACTTGACGCCCTCGGCCTTCATCTGCGCCATGCGCCAGTCGATCAGGCGCTTGTCGAGCTTGAAGTCGGGGATGCCGTAGCGCAGCAGGCCGCCGATGCGGTCGTTTTTCTCGAACACGGTGACGTCGTGGCCGGCGCGCGCGAGCTGCTGCGCGGCGGCGAGGCCGGCCGGGCCGGAACCGACGATCGCGACCTTCTTGCCGGTCTTCTTCGTCGCCACCTGGGGCACGACCCAGCCACTCTCGCCGGCCTTGTCGATGATCACGCGCTCGAGCGACTTGATGCCCACCGGGTCGGCGTTGATGCCGAGCGTGCAGGCGGCTTCGCAGGGCGCCGGGCAGATGCGGCCAGTGAGTTCAGGGAAATTGTTGGTCGAGTGCAGCGAATCGATCGCCTCGCGCCACTTGCCCTTGTAAACCAGGTCGTTCCAGTCGGGAATCAGGTTGTTGACCGGGCAGCCGTTGTTGCAGAACGGGATGCCGCAGTCCATGCAGCGCGCGCCCTGCGTCTTGGCCTCGTCGTCCGTCAGGTGCGCGACGAACTCATGATAGTGCTTGAGCCGCTGTTCCTTCGGCTCGTAGCTCTCGGCCTGGCGGTCGAACTCGAGAAATCCGGTGGGCTTGCCCATTACGCTGCTTCCTTCAATTGACCGGCCGCGATCTCCTTCAGCGCGCGGCGATACTCGTTGGGGAATACCTTGACGAACTTGGCGCGCGAGGCCGGCCAGTCGGCGAGAAGCGCCTGGGCCTGCTCGCTGCCCGTCAACTCCAGGTGGCGCTCGATCATCGCCTTCAGCTGCGTCTCGTCGGCCTGGCCGCGATGGCGCGTGCCGTCGTCGGCCTGCTCGGCGGCGGGCAGCACTTTCTCCAGCGCAACCATGGCCAGGTTGCAGCGCTTCTCGAAGCTGCCGTCGACGTCATAGACGTAGGCGACGCCGCCCGACATGCCGGCGGCGAAGTTGCGGCCGGTGGCGCCGAGGACGACGACGGTACCTCCCGTCATGTACTCGCAGCAGTGGTCGCCGGTGCCCTCGACGACGGCGGCGGCGCCCGAGTTGCGCACGCAGAAGCGCTCGCCGGCGACGCCGCGGAAGAACACCTCGCCTTCGATGGCGCCGTAGAGCACGGTGTTGCCGACGATGATGTTCTCGGACGGCTTGCCCTTGAACTCCTTCGGCGGCTTGACGACGATGCGGCCGCCGCAAAGGCCCTTGCCGACGTAGTCGTTGGCTTCGCCGGTCAGTTCGAAGGTCACGCCGTTCGCCAGGAAGGCGCCGAAGCTCTGGCCCGCAGTACCGGTCAGGTTGACGTGGATCGTGTCGTCGGCGAGGCCGGCGTGGCCGAAGCGCTTGGCCACCTCGTGCGAGAGCATGGTGCCGGCCGTGCGGTTGGCACTCTTGATCGGCGTATCGATGACGACGCGCTCCTTGCGCTCGAGCGCCGGCTTGGCCTTGGCAATCAGCTGGTGGTCGAGCGCGTTGTCGAGGCCGTGGTCCTGCGTCTCGCGATGGACGCGGGCGACGTCGGCCGGGACGGCCGGCATGTGGAAGATGCGCGAGAAGTCGAGGCCCTTGGCCTTCCAGTGCTCGATGCCCTTCTTCATGTCGAGCAGGTCGGTGCGGCCGATGAGGTCGTCGAACTTACGGATGCCGAGTTGGGCCATGATCTGGCGCACTTCCTCGGCGACGAAGAAGAAGTAGTTGACGACGTGCTCGGGCTGGCCGGAGAAGCGCTGGCGCAGCACCGGGTCCTGCGTCGCGACGCCGACCGGACAGGTGTTGAGGTGGCACTTGCGCATCATGATGCAGCCTTCGACCACCAGCGGCGCGGTGGCGAAGCCGAACTCGTCGGCACCGAGCAGCGCACCGACGACGACGTCGCGGCCGGTCTTCATCTGGCCGTCGACCTGCACGCGGATGCGGCCGCGCAGGCGGTTCAGCACCAGGGTCTGCTGCGTCTCGGCGAGGCCCAGTTCCCACGAGGTGCCGGCATGCTTGATCGACGAGATCGGCGAAGCGCCGGTGCCGCCGTCGAAGCCGGAGATCACGACGTGGTCGGCCTTGGCCTTCGAGACGCCCGCGGCGACGGTGCCGACGCCGACTTCCGACACCAGCTTGACCGACACGCTGGCGGCCGGGTTGGCGTTCTTGAGGTCGTGGATCAGCTGCGCGAGGTCTTCGATCGAATAGATGTCGTGGTGCGGCGGCGGCGAGATCAGGCCGACGCCCGGCACCGAGTGGCGCAGGAAGCCGATGTACTCGGACACCTTGTGGCCGGGCAGCTGGCCTCCTTCGCCGGGCTTGGCACCCTGCGCCATCTTGATCTGGATCTGGTCGGCGTTGGCCAGGTACTCCGTGGTGACGCCGAAGCGGCCGGAGGCGACCTGCTTGATCGCCGAGCGCAGGCTGTCGCCGGCCTTCAGCTCGATGTCGCGCTCGATGCGGCTCTTGCCGATGATGTCGGACAGCTTCTTGCCGGCCTCGACGGGCTTGAAGCGCGTCGGATCCTCGCCGCCCTCGCCGGTGTTCGACTTGCCGCCGATGCGGTTCATGGCGATGGCCAGCGTCGAGTGCGCCTCGGTCGAGATCGAGCCGAGCGACATGGCGCCGGTGGCGAAGCGCTTGACGATGTCCTTGGCCGGCTCGACTTCCTCGATCGGCACCGGCGGGCTCGCGGGCTTGAGTTCGAACAGGCCGCGCAGCGTCATGTGGCGCTGGCTCTGGTCGTTGATGATCGCCGCGTATTCCTTGTAGGTCGACGCCGAGTTGGCGCGCGTCGCATGCTGCAGCTTGGCGATCGCATCGGGCGTCCACATGTGCTCTTCGCCGCGCGTGCGCCAGGCGTATTCGCCGCCGCAGTCGAGGCTGTTTGCGAGCACCGGGTCGTCCGAGAACGCCGCCAGGTGCGTGCGCACGGCCTCTTCGGCGACTTCGGCGAGGCCGATGCCCTCGACTTGCGTCGCAGTGCCGGTGAAGTAGCGCGCGACGAAGGCGGAGTTGAGGCCGATGGCCTCGAAGATCTGCGCGCCGCAGTAGGACTGGTAGGTCGAGATGCCCATCTTGGACATGACCTTGTTGAGGCCCTTGCCGACCGCCTTGACGTAGTTCTTGATCGCAGGCTTGTAGTCGGCGCCGACGACGTTCTTGATGGTCGCGAAGGTCAGCCAGGGGCAGACGGCCTCGGCGCCATAGCCGGCGAGCAACGCGAAGTGGTGGACCTCGCGCACCGAGCCCGAATCCACGACGAGGCCGGTACTGGTGCGCAGGCCCTTCTTGGTCAGGTGATGATGGACCGACGAGCAGGCCAGCAGCGCGGGCACCGCGACGCGGTTCTTCGAAACCTGGCGGTCGGATAGGATGACGACGTTGTAGCCGTCGGCAACCGACTTCTCGGCGGCCGCAGCCAAGCGATCGATCGCTGCCTCGCAACCGTCGGCGCCCTCGGCAACCGGGTAGGTGATGTCGAGCACCAGCGCCTTGAAGCGGCCCTTGGTCAGGCGCTCGATATCGGCGAGGCGCGCACAGTCCTCGTCGGTCAAGACCGGCTGGGTGACCTCCAGGCGCGGCGTCAGCGTCTCCTCGTCGTCGGCGATGCCCATGAGGTTGGGCTTGGGCCCGATGAACGACGTCAGCGACATGACGATCTCTTCGCGGATCGGATCGATCGGCGGGTTCGTCACTTGCGCGAACAGCTGCTTGAAGTACAGGTAGAGCGACTTGTTCTTGGCCGAGAGTACGGGCAGCGCGGTGTCGGCGCCCATGGAACCGGTCGCCTCCTCGCCGTTCTTGATCATCGGCTCGAGTATGAACTTGACGTCCTCGTCCGAGTAGCCGAAGGCCTGCTGAGTGTCGAGCAGCGTTTCCTTGCCCTGCGGCAGCACCTTGGCGGCGTCGTTGACCGCCGGAAGGTCGGACACGAAGACGCGGGAGTCGCCGATCCACTTGCGATACGGCTCTTCAGTGGCGATCTGGGTCTTGAGTTCGGCGTCGTCGATGATGCGACCCTGCTCGAGGTCGATCAGGAACATCTTGCCAGGCTGCAGGCGCCACTTCTTGATGATCTTCTGCTGCGGGAAGTCGAGCACGCCCATCTCCGACGCCATCAGCACGATGTCGTCGTCGGTGACGAGGTAGCGCGCGGGGCGCAGGCCGTTGCGGTCGAGCGTGGCACCGATCTGGCGGCCGTCGGTGAACGCCACGGCGGCGGGGCCGTCCCACGGCTCCATGACCGGGGCGTGGAATTCGTAGAACGCGCGGCGGTCGTCGTCCATCAGCGGGTTGCCGGCCCAGGCTTCCGGGATCAGCATCATCATGGCGTGGGCCATCGAATAGCCGCCCATCACCAGCAGTTCGAGCGCATTGTCGAAAGAGGCCGAGTCGGACTGGCCTTCGACGATCAGCGGCCACAGCTTGTCGAGGTCGGTGCCGAGCGCCTTCGACGCCATCGCCTTCTGGCGCGCGGCCATCCAGTTGATGTTGCCGCGCAGGGTGTTGATCTCGCCGTTGTGGGCGATCATGCGGAACGGGTGCGCGAGGTCCCAGGTCGGGAAGGTGTTGGTCGAGAAGCGCTGGTGCACGAGCGCCAGCGCCGAAACGACGCACTCGTCCTGCAGGTCGAGGTAATACTCGCCGACCTGATGCGCCAACAGCAGGCCCTTGTAGCCGAGGGTGCGCGAGGAAAGCGTCGGGATGTAGAACTGGCGGCCGTCCGCGAGCTTGAGGCGGCGGACTTCGTGTTCGACGCACTTGCGGATGACGAACAGTTTGCGCTCGAAGGCGTCCTGGTCTGCCGTACCGACGCCGCGACCGATGAACGCCTGGCGCACGACCGGTTCCGCATCCCTCGCCGCCTGGGCGAGGCCACGGTTGTCGCGGGGAACGTCGCGCCAACCAAGGAAGACCTGGCCCTCGGCGTGCACGATGCGCGCCAGCGCCGATTCACAGGCCGCGCGGCCATTGGCCGATTGCGGCAGGAAGATGTTGCCGCAGGCGTAATCGCCGGCGGCAGGAAGCTTGAGGCCGAGCTTCGCGGTCTCGGCGCGCAGGAATGCGTCGGGGATCTGCAGCAGGATGCCGGCACCATCGCCAAGCAGCGGGTCGTAGCCGGTGGCGCCGCGGTGGGTGAGGTTCTCGAGGATCTGCAGGCCCTGCTTGACGATCGCATGGCTCTTGCGGTTCTTGATGTGGGCGACGAAGCCGACGCCGCAGGCGTCATGCTCGAAAGCGGGATCGTAGAGACCCTGGCGCTCAGGCCGCTGAGGCAATTCCATCACAGTTCCTTCCAGTCGCTGCCGCGGCGGTTCCCCGACGGAACGCGCGGCCGTGAAAAAGCCGGGGAACTTCTGCCTCCCCGGCCTTCGGTAAACCCTATGGGCGAACGGTCAAATATACCTAGATTCTCCCCCGAACTCAATACGGTAATCGTCCGGCGGCCTTGGGCTGCTTGGGAAGCGCGCAAAAGTCAGGATTCGGCCAAGGCGAAGATCCGGCCGTGCTCGCGCAGGGCGTAACGGTCGGTCATCCCGGCGATGTAGTCGGCGATGGCGCGGGCCCCGGCACGGTCGGCCGCCGCCTGATACTGCGGCGGCAGCAGCCGCGGCTCGCGATGGAATGCCTCGAAGAGGTCGCGGATGATGCGCCGACCGCGGTCGGTTTCCCGCAGGACACGCTCGTGGCGGTAGAGCGCGGCGTGGAGGAAACGCTTGAGCTCGGCGTTCTCCCGGCGCATCTCGTCGGTGAACGCGATCAGGGCCGGTGCCGAATGGACCTCGGACAGGCTGGCGACGCCTGCCGCAGCAATCTTGCGCTGCGACTCCGCCAGCAAATCAGTAACTTGGGCGTCGATCATGCGCCGCACCGTCTCATGAACCAGCCTGCGGGCATTGATCCCCGGGAATTCCGCGCGCGTTTGCAGCGCGTGGCGCGCAAAGAGGCTGACGCCCTCGAGCTGGTCGAGCGAAATCAGGCCGGCGCGCAGGCCGTCGTCGACATCGTGGTTGTTGTAAGCGATCTCGTCGGCGAGGTTGCAGACCTGCGCCTCGAGCGAGGGGCGCCGGTCTTCCAGGAAGCGCCGGCCCAGCTCGCCGAGCGTCGCGGCCTGGACCGGTGGACAGTGCTTGAGGATGCCCTCGCGCGTCTCGTACATCAAGTTGAGCCCGTCGAAGGCGGCGTAGCGCTCCTCGAGTTCGTCGACGATCCGCAGGCTCTGGAGGTTGTGTTCGAAGCCGCCGTCCTCGCGCATGCACTCGTCGAGCGCCTCTTGCCCGGCGTGGCCGAAAGGCGTGTGGCCGAGATCGTGAGCGAACGCGACGGCCTCGACGAGGTCGTCGTTCAGGCGCAGGGCGCGCGCGACGCTGCGCGCCACCTGGGCGACCTCGATCGAGTGAGTGAGCCGCGTGCGGAACAGGTCGCCCTCGTGATTGACGAATACCTGCGTCTTGTATTCGAGGCGACGAAAAGCCGTCGAATGGACGATGCGATCGCGGTCGCGTTGGAATTCGCCGCGCGTCTTGGGCGCCGGCTCCGGAAAAACCCGACCGCGTGAACTGCCGTCGCTGACGGCGTACGGTGCCAGATCAGGCACAGCTGGCGTCGATGGCGGCCCGGATGTCGGCCTCGGGCGCGTCGCCCCAGGTCACCGCCTCGCCGAGTCGCCGCAGCAGCACGAGGCGCAGCTTGCCGGCGATGACCTTCTTGTCGTGGCCCATGAAGTCGAGGTAGCGGTCGGCCCCGAGCTTCGGTCCGGCCACGGGCAGGCCGGCTCGCGCGAGGAGGTCGCTGACGCGCTCGACGTCGGCGGACGACAGCCAGCCAAGCCGGCGCGACAGTTCCGCCGCCATCACCGTGCCTGCGGCGACAGCTTCTCCGTGCAACCACTCACCGTAGCCCATGCCCGTCTCGATCGCGTGGCCGAAGGTGTGCCCCAGATTGAGCAACGCCCTGCCGCCGTCCTTTGCGGTCTCGCGCTCGTCGCCGGCGACCACCTCGGCCTTGTTGGCGCAGGAGCGCTCGATCGCGAACGACAGCGCCTCGGCATCGCGCGCCATCAGCTTGTCCATGTGCGCCTCCAGCCACTCGAGGAAAGGCAGGTCGCGGATGAATCCGTACTTGACGACTTCGGCCAGCCCGGCCGAGAGTTCGCGATCGGGCAGTGTCGTCAGGGTGTCGGTGTCGGCCAGCACCAGCCTGGGCTGCCAGAAGGCGCCGACCATGTTCTTGCCGCGCGGATGGTTGATGCCCGTCTTGCCGCCCACGGACGAATCGACCTGGGACAGCAGCGTCGTCGGCACCTGGATGAACGGCACACCGCGTTGGTAGCTTGCCGCGGCGAAGCCGGCGAGGTCACCGATGACTCCACCACCGAGCGCGATCACGGTTGTCGTGCGATCGCAGCGCTCGCGCAGCAGCGCATCGAAGACTTGGTTCAGCGTTTCCCAATTCTTGTACTGTTCGCCGTCGGGCAGCACGATCTCCGTCACGCCGACCCCCGAGGCGCGCAGCGGCGCGGCAAGCTTGGCGAGGTAGAGCGGCGCTACCGTCACATTGCTGACGATGGCGACGCGCGGCGTAGAGAGAAAGTTCGCCACCAGTTCCGGCTGTCCGAGCAGGCGGGGGCCGATGTGGATGGGGTAGGCACGCTCACCGAGCGCGACGTTCAAGGTGCGCATCGCGCTCTGATCTCCGTTTCGACTTTCGTTACCAGGTGACTGACGCCGCCCGGCGCCGAATCGACGATGAGATGGGCCATCTCGCGGTAAAGCGGGTCGCGAATGACGAACAACTCGCTGATTTTCGCCAGGGGATCGGCCACTTGCAGCAGGGGCCGGTTGCGGTCGTGGCGCGTGCGCTCGTACAGAAGGGCAGGCGGCGCATTGAGGTAGATGACGAGGCCGCTCCCGGACATGACTTCGCGGTTCGCCGGATCGAGCACCGCACCGCCGCCGGTGGCAAGGACCAGATCCGCTTCGGCCGCGAGTTCGGCGATCACCTTCGACTCGCGCCGACGGAACCCCGCCTCGCCCTCGATCTCGAAAATGGTAGGAATGCGCACGCCGGTGCGCGCTTCGATCTCGTGATCGGCATCCGCGAATCGGCGTTTCAGGCGCTTTGCCAGTTGACGTCCGACCGTCGTCTTGCCGCAGCCCATCATGCCGACGAGGTAGATGTTTCCACAGGGTTCCACGGCGGCGATTCTAGCAGTCGAAAAGAGAAGGGCCGGCTGCGCCGGCCCTTGTCCCGTGCGGCTTTGCTCAGCGCACGGCCAGCGCGTCCGAGACGATCTTCGGCGTAATGAAGATCAGCAACTCTGTCTTGGTGTCGTTTTTTGACGTCGTCTTGAACAGGGCGCCGACATACGGCAGGTCGCCGAGGAACGGAACGCGCGTCACGTCGGTGCGCTCGTTCTGGGTGTAAATACCGCCGATGACGACCGTACCGCCGTTGTCGACGAGGACCTCCGTCTTGACCTGCTTGGTGTTGATCGCCGGGCCCGCAGCAGTCGTTGCGCCGACCGCATCCTTGTGGATGTCGAGGGTCATGATGACGCGGCCGTCCGGCGTAATCTGCGGCTTGACCTTTAGCGACAGGGTTGCCTTCTTGAAGGAAACGGTCGTGTTGCCTGCGCTGCTCGCCGACAGGTACGGTACCTCGTCGCCCTGCTCGATGACGGCCTCGACCTGGTCCGCCGTCAGCACGCGCGGGTTGGAAATCGTCTTGCCGCGGTTGTCGGATTCCAAGGCCGAGATTTCAAGGTTCAGCAACTGCGTCTTGTCGCCGTTGAACAGCGACAGATTTATGGTCCCAGCGGCACCAGCGACCGGAAGATTGACAAAATTCATGTTTCCCAGCGGGTTATCGCCAATGGGCACCTTGCGGGTAAAGCCAGTCTCAGTGGCGTAGGCCCCTTGGTATGTCCAGCCTCCATCAAAAAAGAACCGTTCCGGAATGTTCAGGTACGCGTCACTTGCCGTTCCCGCGAGGCCGAACTTCAGTCCGTTCTTTCCCCCGATCCGATGCCCTGGCCCAACGAGTCCCTGATAGTCCTGCCCTCCTAGCCTGACCCCCAACTTGTTCACGAAGCCGTCATCGGCTTCGACGATGCGCGCCTCAATCATCACCTGCCGAACCGGAATGTCGATTTCCCGGATCAGCGCGCGGACCTCGTCGAGCTTGCTCGGGATGTCCGTGATGAACAGCTTGTTCGAGCGTTCATCGACGATCGCCGAACCGCGCTTGGTCAGGATCGTCTGGTCTTTCGTCTTGAGTACGTCGAAGATGGCCTTCGCCTTGTGATAGTTGAGCTGGAAGGACTCCGTCCGCGTCTGCTCGAGTTCCGATATCTGCTGCTTCGACTCGAGGCTCAGCTTTTCCTTGGCGGCGAGTTCGTCGCGCGGCGCGATCCAGATGACGTTGCCGGTCTTGCGCATGTCGAGGCCGCGCGTGTTCAGGATGATGTCCAGGGCCTGGTCCCACGGCACGTCCTTCAGTCGCAGCGTCAGCGCGCCGGTCACCGAGTCGCTGACCACGACGTTGAGATTCGTGAAGTCGGAAATCACCTGCAGCACCGCGCGCACTTCGACGTTCTGGAAGTTCAACGACAGCTTCTCGCCCTGATAGCCGCCGCGCGTACCCTGAACAAGTTTGTTCGGGTCCTCGACGATCTGCTTGACCTCGATGACGAACTCGTTGTCGCTCTGATAGGCATTGTGTTCCCAAAGGCCGCGCGGAGTGATCACCAGTCGGGTGTCGTCGCCTTGGCTCATGGCGTTGACCGTCGTGATCGGCGTGGCGAAGTCGGTGACGTCGAGTCGACGCCGCAGGTTTTCCGGAAGTTGTGTCTTGGCGAACTCCACGACGAGATTCGTGCCCTGCTGGCGGATGTCGATTCCGATGTCGGGATCCGACAGATCAACGACGACGCGTCCTTCTCCGTTCTTGCCGCGACGGAATGCCACGTCGCGAATGGCACGCTGCACATCCGCCGAGGGTTTGGCGCTGGCAAAGTGGGTGGCCGCCGGCGCCGCCGCCTGGGAGTCACTCGCCGGCCTGGCCTGCAAGGTGATGTAGAAGTCGGCGCCTTCCACACGGGTTTCATATGGCACGCTCGTGGCGAGGTTCAGCACCAGCCGGGTCCGATCACTGACTTCGACGACGTTGAGGCTGCGCAGGTCGCCCTCGTTGACCTGCTGCGCGGCGCGACCGAGGCCGTTGGTCGTCGCCGGGAAATCGAAGGCGAGTCGAGCGGGGTTGGCGACACTGAAACTGCCCGGAACCGCGGCGAGCGGCTTGCGCATTGTGAGCTTGACCACCGTATTGGCGCCTTGCTGCGCCACCTGGAGGCTCTCGATGCTGTTCGTCTGAGCATCGGCCGCGGCAGTCTGTCCGAACGACACCGCTGCTGTGCAGGCCATGATGACGCCAGCGAGCAGGCGGCCCGCCTTGAATAAGGTTGCTTTCATTTCTTGGCCTCCTGGCCCATTTCTAGGACGCTCGTGCGCTCCATCCAGTCTCCGCTGGGGTCTTGCACCTGCTCGCGCAGAACGATCTTGCCCTCGTCCATTCCCGGCGAGGCCTGGATGTCGACGATGCGACCGAAGTCTTCGCCCATGTAATTGCCGACGCGCACCCGGTAGATGCGCTTGTCGGCGACGATGACGCCGTAAAGACGCTTGTCGTCGCGGATCACGCCGACGAATTTCAATGCGTCGAGCGGATAGCGCTCGAGTTCCTCCTTGCGTCGGTCAAGATCCGGCTGGACGCCGCCGCCGCCACCCTTCTTCTCGGGTTCGATCTTGGCAGGACGGAACGGATCGAGCGCATCGCCGGCCTCATACGAGACGACCGGGAACGGCTTCACCTCGGGCAGGGGAGGCACGCTGCCGCGCAGGTCGCGCGTCGCCTCCGCCATCCATTGCTTGACGTCGGAATGCTCGTCGCCGCCGCACCCCGCGACGAACAGGGCCCCCGCGATCAGGAAGGGAAGTCGATGCCTCATCAGTGGCGCCCCCCGGACGGCGCCGGCGCCCGCGCGGCCCCTTTCTGCTTGGCCGCCGCCTTTTCCTTGCGCTGCCGCGCAACCTCTTCTTCGTCGAGGTAGCGGAAAGTCTTCGCGACCGTGGACATCGACAGCACGCCCGAACCTGCAGCCCTGCCGTCCTTGCCGGCCGGCACTTCGGCGATTTCCATGTCGTTGAGCGTCACGATGCGCGACATCTTGGCGACGTCGCCGGCGAACGCGCCGAGGTCGTGGTACGAACCGGTGAGCTTGATGGTGATCGGCAGCTCGGCGTAGAAATCCTTGACCGCCTCGGTTCCGGGCTTGAACAGTTCGAACTGGAGACCACGGCCAAGGCCGGCCTGGTTGATGTCGATCAGCAGGGCTTCCATCTCCGCCTTGTTCGGCAACTGCTTGAGCAGCGCGCCGAACGAGCGGTCGATCTCGGCCAGCTGCTTGCGATGCTCCTCGAGATTGACCGCCTGCTTCTTCTTGTTCAGCCACTCTTCCTTGAGGCGGACTTCCTCCTGCTCCTTGCCGTCGAGCTCCTCGAGCTGGACGCGCCAGCCGAACCACCACGCCATCAGCAACAAGGCCAGGAAGGCCGCAATCAGGATCAAGATGCGCGGAATCAGCGGCCACATCCCCGGATCCTTGGGATCCAGGGTCTTGAAGTCCTCGGCGATCTGCCTGAAATCGATCGGCGGCAGCTTCGGAATCGCGAGCTGCGGAACGTTGAGCTTGGGAAGCGCGGGCTTCTTCATTTCTTCGCTCCCGGCTTCGCGCCCTGCTTGGCGTCGTCGGTGGTCTGCCGGGTGATGAACACGTTCAGATTGAACTCCGAAAGACGCCGATTGCCGACAGTCGCCGACTTGATTTCCGACAGGTCCGGCCGTTCCATCACCGGCGAGGCATCGAGGTTGCGCATCAGCGACGACACGCGGGAATTCGACTGCGCGTAGCCGACGAGGTTGATCTTGTCGCCGGTCTGCTTGATCGTCTTGAGGTAGACGCCCTCCGGAACCTGGCGCACCAATTCATTGAAGAGATGGACGGTCTCCGTGCGATTGGCCTGGAGGGACTCGATCACGCGCTTGCGCGAGAGCAGCGAATCGGTTTGTTCCTTGAGCCGCTTGATCTCTTCGATTTCCTTGTCGAGCGCGGCGATCTCCGACTTCAGGAACGTGTTCTTGTCCTCCTGGGCGCTGACATAGCCGTTGATCGCGCCGTAGCCCAGAAACCAGATGACAGCGGCAATCGCTGCCATGACCCCGCCGAAGGCGAAGAACTGTTGCCGCCTCGCCTTGCGACGCTCCTCGCGCCAAGGGAGCAGATTGACGCGGATCACTCGTCGAACCTCCGCAGCGCAAGCCCGCAGGCGACCATCAACGACGGCGCATCGTTGGCTAGTTGCTTGGCACGCACTTTCGACGCAGCCGTCATGCGCGCGAACGGATTGGCGATCACCACCGGCACCTGACAACGTTCGGCGACGATGTCGCCGACGCCGGGCAGGATGGCGCAACCGCCGGAGAGCACCATGCGGTCGACGTGGCCGTGCGGCGTCGAGGTGAAAAAGAACTGCAGGGCACGCGAGGCCTCGAGCGCCATGCTTTCCAGGAAAGGCCGCAACAGCTCGGCCTCGTAGTTCTCGGGCAGCGATCCGCTGCGCTTGCCGGCCTCCGCTTCCTCGAAGCTCATGCCGTAGGTACGCATGATGTCCTGGGTCAGCTGGCTGCCACCGAAGGCCTGTTCGCGGGTATAGATGGGCTGATCGTTCTGCATCATCGCCACGTTCATGACGTTCGACCCGACGTCGACGAGCGCGATGATCTGGTCCTTGCCTTCGCCCGGAAACTGCTTCTGGATAAGTTCGAATGCCGCCTGTGCCGCAAAGGACTCGACGTCGACGACCAGCGGCTTCAAGCCGGCAGACTCGACGGCGGCGACGCGATCCTCGACCTTCTCCTTGCGTGACGCGGCGATCAGCACCTCGACCTCGTCAGGGCTCGGCGCCGGCCCGATGACCTGAAAATCGAGATTTACCTCGTCGAGCGCAAACGGGATGTACTGGTTGGCCTCGCTCTCGACCTGAACCTCCATCTCCTGCTCGCGCAGGTCGGCCGGAAGGACGATCTTCTTGGTGATCACCGCTGCGGTAGGCAGGGCGAGGGCGACGTATTTCGTGGAGGTGCCGAGGCGATCCCAGCAACGGCTGACGGTGTCGCTGACGACGTCGAGGTTGGCAATATTGCCGTCCACGACCGCATCCTTGGGCAGCGGCTCGACCGCATAGCGCTCGATCCGGTAATCCCCGTCGCCGCCCGAGAGCTCGACCATCTTGACGGCGAACGAACTGATGTCCACGCCGATCAGCGGACGGGCCTTCGGGTTGAAGATCGAGAGGTCGATCTGCAATGGATTTCCTCTGTATTTTCAGCCTCTTGCGAGACCTATTGATAATCTACTTTAGATGCTAGCAGCAACTATATCGGCTGTAAAGCCAAATTATTGAGTCGTATCAGGGGCCTGTGGCCCGGTCGCGACATCGTCGGCCGATATAATAGGCGCCCGTTTCCCGGTCGCGAGCATTTTCTTGCCCTCCCCACTTCGCTGGTTTTTGCTGCCGATTCTCCTGCTGGTTGGAACGGCGCTCATGTTGGTCGCCCTTGCAGGCATCGTCTTCGTCCTCGCCTATCCGCAGTTGCCCTCGGTCGAGGTCCTCACCGACTACCGGCCGAAGATACCCCTGCGGGTGTTCACGGCTGACGGGCACCTGATCGGCGAATTCGGCGAGGAGCGCCGCGACTTCGTCCGCATCGGCGACGTCCCTGAGGTCATGAAGCAGGCCATCCTCGCGGCCGAGGACGAGCGTTTCTACCAGCACCCGGGGATCGATACGCTCGGGGTGCTGCGGGCCGCGTACTCCAATTTCATCAGCGGCGGCCGACGTCAGGGCTCCTCGACGATCACCATGCAGGTGGCCCGCAACTTCTTTCTCTCCAGCGAAAAGACCTACACGCGCAAGATCTACGAGGCGCTGCTCGCCTTCAAGATTGAGCACAACCTGTCGAAGGACGAGATCCTGCAGATCTACGTCAACCAGATCTACCTCGGCCAGCGCGCCTACGGCTTCTCCGCCGCAGCTCAGATCTACTACGGCAAGCCCCTCAAAGACCTGAGCATCGCCGAGGCGGCGATGCTCGCCGGCCTGCCGAAGGCGCCGTCGGCCTACAACCCGGTCGCCAACCCCAAGCGCGCGCGCCTGCGCCAGATGTACGTCCTGCGCCGCATGCTCGAACTCGGCCACATCGACGACAAGCAGTTCGCCGCCGCGGAAAAGGAGCAGTTGCACGTCAAGCGCGACGTCAACGACTTCGGCGTGCACGCCGACTATGTCGCCGAAATGGCGCGCCAGATCGCCTACGAGCGCTTCCAGGAGGAGGCCTACAGCCAGGGTCTGCGCGTCGTCACCACCATCCTCAAGGACGACCAGGAGGCTGCCTACGCCAGTCTGCGCAAGGGCGTCATGGACTACGATCGCCGGCACGGCTACCGTGGCGCCGAAGCGTATGTCGACATGAGGGACGTCAAGAAGGACGACGACGAGGAACTCGAGGAACTGCTGCAGGACTTCCTCGACGCCGACGACCTCAAGCCGGCCATCGTGCTCGATACCGACGCCAAGCGCCTGCGCGCATACCTGCGCGGCGGCGAGATCGTCACCGTCAGTGGCGACGGCCTCAAGCTGGCGGCGCGCATGCTCGACGACAAGGCGCCGGCCAACAAGCGCCTGCGCCGCGGCGCCGTCGTCCGCCTGCAGCAGGGCGATAAGGGCTGGCAAATCAGTCAGTTGCCGGAAGTCGAGGCCGCCTTCGTCGCCGCCAGCCCGATCGACGGCGCAGTGCGCGCGCTGGTCGGCGGCTTCGATTTCAGCCGCAACAAGTTCAACCACGTCACGCTCGCCTGGCGTCAGCCCGGCTCGAGCTTCAAGCCTTTCATCTATTCGGCGGCGTTGGAGAAAGGCTACTCGCCCGCCTCGGTCATCGAAGACGAGCCGATCTCCATTTCCGCGGCCGAAACGGGCAGCCAGGACTGGGAACCGAAAAACTACGACGGCAAGTACGAAGGTCCGATGTCGATGCGCACGGCGCTGGTCAAATCCAAGAACATGGTCTCGATCCGCATGTTGCGGGCCATCGGTACGCAGTACGCGCAGGACTACACCACCCGCTTCGGATTCGACGCCGACAAGCACCCGCCCTACCTGACCATGGCGCTCGGCGCCGGCTCGGTGACGCCGTGGCAACAACTGACGGCTTATGCGGTGTTCGCCAACGGCGGCTACCGGATCGAGCCGCACATCGTCAAACATATCCTCGACAACAAGGGCAACGTGCTCGCCGCGACGGAGCCGGTGGTCGCCGGCGACGAAAGCCTGCGCGTGATCGATGCCCGCAACGCGTGGCTGATGGACAGCATGATGCACGACGTCACGCGCCGGGGAACCGCGGCCCGCGCCGCGCAACTCCTCAAGCGCCACGACCTCGCCGGCAAGACCGGCACCACGAACGACTACATAGACGCCTGGTTCTGCGGCTACCAGCCCACCGTCGTCGGCGTGGCATGGATCGGTTTCGACCAGCCGAAGAAGCTCGGCAACGGCGAGACCGGCGGCACCGCCGCCCTCCCGATCTGGATCGGCTACATGGACAAGGCCCTCAAGGGCCTGCCCGAGACCTTCATGGATGCGCCGGACGGTCTGATCAGCATCACCGCCGAGGACCCCGGCGGCCGCGGTGCCGTGCGCGAGTACATCTATCGCGAGCACATTCCGCCGCCGCCCGAGGAACCGGTCTTCCCGGGGCTCGATCCGACGTCGCCGTTCGTGGCACCCCAGCAGGCTCCGGCGCCGGTGCATGACGCCCGCCCGAAGCCGGTCGAAAAGAAGCTCTAGCCGAGGACGACCTGCTCGCCCGCCTGTTCCGACAGGCAGCGCGACAACGCCGCCATCAGTTCCTCGCCGTTGCGCGCGGCGACCCAGCGTCCGTCTTCCGGCTTGAAGTGGTAGCCGCCCGAGCGTGCGGCAACCCAGATCTCGCGCGCGGCGGTATGGCGATTGACGATGACCTTGCTGCCATCGTCGAACTCGATTTCGATGACGCCGCCGGGCTTGATCTCGAAGTCGATGTCCGCCCCGACGCCCTCCAGGGTCGACTCGATCTGGGCCAGCATGGCGTCCGCCAACTGATTGAATTCGCGCTCTTCCAAGAAAACCCCCGTGTTAGGATTTGGCTCTTTTTTGGATCGGTTCGATGCGCAGACTGCTCGTTTCCGCGGCCCTTTTCGCCATGCTCGCCGGCTGCGGCACCAAGGGTCCGCTGACCCTGCCGCCGGGCCCGCCCGGACCGCCGGTCCTCAACTCGCT
>Ga0209066_10001391_pt1 | contig 32181 bp, 42 predicted proteins | sample All_14_2_FD_187198 | JGI IMG/M metagenome (GOLD analysis project Ga0209066, IMG submission 187198) | Freshwater microbial communities in response to fracking from Pennsylvania, USA - Allegheny Zone_MetaG_DW_15 (SPAdes) (version 2) ... | reverse complement strand
CTCGGTGATCTCGGGCACGTCGCCGGCCGCGTCCATTTCCGGAAAGAGCACCAGCTGGCCGGTATCGTCGGCGTCGATGGGCAGCCGCAGCGATTCAAAGAGCCGGGCGTAGCCGGCGCGGGCGACCGCCTCGCTTTCGCCCGGAAGCGTGCGGCCGGCCACCGCGAGCCGGAAACCCTCGGCGCCGAGCCAGAGCAGGCCGTTGATCGCCTTTTCCCAGGCGCCGTCGCCACGCTCGAGATCATGAACCGCCCCGGTGTGGTGGTCGAGGCTGACGCGCAGGGTCAGCGCGCTCCCGAACCGGGCGCGCAGGCGGAGAAGATCCTCCGCATGGCGCATCATCGGCCGCATGGCGTTGGTCAGCACCAGCGCACTGTGACCGCGCGTCATCGCCAGCGTCAGCATGGGGATGATGTCCGGGTTCATGAACGGCTCGCCGCCCGTGAAGCCGATTTCGCGGGTCGGCAGACGCAGCTCGTCAATTTCGATGAGGAAGGCGTCGACCTCGTCCACCGTGAGGTAGGACAGGGCGTCGTTTCGCGGTGTGCTCTCGATGTAGCAGTTCAGGCAGGCCAAGTTGCAGAGCGTCCCGGTGTTGAACCACAGGGTCTCCAGCGCGCGCAGGGGGACCGAGGCGCGGCGCTCGCCGGAGGCGGTAAGGACAGGGCTTTCAAACTTGCCGGCGGTGAGGACCGCCTTCCGGACGGGGAGAAATGGCGAGTGTTCGATGTCGAGCGTGGTGGAGGTCACGGGCCGCCTGTGATTGCCTTTGGACGATGCGTCGGGGCGCCGCTTCGGGCGCACCTTCCTCCAAGTTCGCCCGGTCGGGGCGCCTGGTTACAGCGACTCTGGCTTTTCCGCCTTGAACGATCCCCAGCGCGCCTCAGGGGGCTATGGGGAGGGGATGTGTGGGTTCTCGAAGATGTCCTCGACCTTTCGACCGAAGAGCGCGCCGATCCGGAAGGCCAGATCGAGGGACGGATCATGCCGACCGGTCTCTAGCGCGTTGACGGCCTGCCGCGAGACGCCCAGCCGCTCCGCCAGGTCGGCCTGACTCCACTCCCGCTCCGCCCGTAGAATCCGCAGGCTGCTCTTCATCGCGTCGTCTTCACGAACGGCGTCACCAGGGCGAATGCGGCCCAGAAGGCCGGAAAGACCAGCCACAGCTCAATGTGCGGCGCCCGCGCGAAACTCTCCAGGAACCCCCAGAAGGCGCATCCGACGAAGGTCAGCCCGGCGGCGATGACGAACCGCTTGGCCAGCAGCGCCCGCACGAACTCGTCGGCGCTGTTCATATGCCTGAGGACCGACAGCATCATGCCCGCGACGGGCACGGCCGGGAGCGCGGCGATCAAGTAGGCGTACGGACCGGAGAGAAACTGCTCGCCCAAGGGCGTCCACGAGATCGCCGCGACAAGCGCCGCATAGAGCAACGTCCACAGGGCGATGCTGCGATGATAGATGGCTCGGGTCGACATGTGTCAGGCTCTCGATACAGAATGTAAGGCAAACCTTACATGTTCACAGTGTAAGGTCAACCTGACATTTCCGCCGCTCCGCGAGCCGCCCGCGTGCCTGCGGCGCCTCCAGCGAAATCACATCCCGGCGCTGTAACCGACCGCCCCGCTGGCCCGTACTTCTGCACAGGAACCGGGACCACGGAGCAGAGAATTGGACGACGCAGGGCTCGCCAACGCGCGCGACTACTATGGCAATGTGCTCAAGGGATCGGCAGACCTGCGCACGGACGCGTGCTGCACGACGGACGCGCCGCCGCCCGCCATCCGGCGGGCGATGGCCAACATCCATGACGAGGTGCGCGCGCGGTACTATGGGTGCGGCCTGGTCGCGCCGCCGGTGATCGAGGGCGCCAGGATCCTCGACTTGGGCTCCGGCTCCGGCCAGGATTGCTACGTGCTCGCGCAGCTGGTCGGCCCCACGGGCCAGGTCGTAGGCGTCGACGGAACGGCCGAACAGCTGAGCGTGGCGCAGGCGCATCTTGAGTGGCACCGCGACCGGTTCGGATATGACCGCTCGAACGTCCAGTTCATCGAGGGCGACATCTCGCGCCTGGGCGACCTCGACCTGGAGCCGGGGTCCTTCGATGTCATCGTATCAAACTGCGTGATCAACCTGGTCGAGGACAAGCCCGCCGTCTTCCGCGCCGCCCGCGCCCTTCTGAAGCCCGGCGGAGAGCTCTACTTCTCGGACGTCTACGCCGACAGGCGCGTGCCGGCCCCCCTGCGCCGCGATCCCGTGCTTCATGGCGAGTGCCTGGGCGGGGCCCTCTACTGGGGAGACTTCCTGGCCCAGGCGAAGGCGGCCGGGTTCGGGGACCCTCGCCTGGTCACTGATCGCCCTCTCACCGTCGGCGATCCACAGGTCGAGCAGGCCGTCGCCCCGATCCGCTTCTTCTCCGCCACCTGGCGACTGTTCAATCTCGATGGGCTGGAGAGCGCCTGCGAGGACTACGGCCAAGCCGTCCGCTATCGGGGCGGGATCGCCGGGTTCGAGACAGCCTTCGTGCTCGACAAGCATCACACGTTCGAGGTCGGTCGCATCACGCCGGTCTGCGGCAACACCTGGCGGATGCTTCGGGAGAGTCGGCTCGGCTGGCGGTTCGAGTTCTTCGGCGACTTCGATCGGCACCTGGGCATCTTCAAGGGCTGCGGCACAGACCTTCCCTTCTCTACAGACACCGTCGCCGGGGGAGCCTGCTGCTGATGGCGGCCCTCCTGGGGCTGCTAGCTCTCGCGACCGTGCTCCTCGCCTTTTCGAACGGCGCGAACGACAACTTCAAGGGCGTGGCCAGTCTCTTCGGCAGCGGCACGGCGACCTATCGTCTCGCAATAGGCTGGGCGACCGTGACGACGGCGGCCGGCTCGCTCGTTTCCATCGTCCTTGCCGAAAGTCTTCTGCGAAAGTTCTCCGGCAAGGGCCTGGTTGAGGCGTCCCTGGTGGGAACCGCGCCATTCATGCTTGCGGTCGCCGCCGGCGCCGGGGCCACCGTTCTCCTCGCCACGCGGCTGGGCTTTCCGATCTCCACAACACACGGGCTCGTCGGCGCCATGATCGGCGCCGGCGTCGCCGCGAGCGGACCTGGGGGCGTCAACTTCGAGGGACTGGGCAAGAGCTTTGTGCTGCCGCTCCTTCTGGGACCGCTGCTGGCGACGGCGCTCGGCGCGGGTCTCTACCTTCTGTCGCGGCGGATCGGCCCGAGGGCACACCGAACCGCGACCGATCCAGCCTGCCTCTGTGTCAGCGCCGAGCCGGTCTACGCCGTCGACCAGACTGGACACGCAGGCGCGGTCGCGCGGACGACGATGATCCCCGTGGTCGTGGTTGAGGACAGTCCGGCCGCCGACTGCGTGCGGAGGCAGCGCGGAGGGATGGTCGGCATTGACCTCCTGCGCCTGAGGGACGCGGCTCACTTTGTCAGCGCAGGGATCGTCTCCTTCGCCAGAGGGCTCAACGACACGCCCAAGATCGCCGCGCTGCTGCTGGCGACCGGGTCCATAGCGCCGAGAATGGGCATACTCGCCGTCGCCGTCACCATGGCGATCGGCGGGCTGGTCGGCGCCCGCCGCGTCGCCGAAACCATGAGCCTCAAGATCACCCGGCTCGATCCCGACGAGGGGCTTGTTTCAAACCTCGGGACCGGCGCGCTGGTCATCATGGCCAGCCTGTTCGGTCTCCCGGTCTCGACCACTCACGTGTCCGTCGGCTCGCTCTTCGGCATCGGCCTGGCGACCCGCGAAGTGAACATGAGCACCATGACCGGGATTGCTCTGTCATGGCTCATCACCCTGCCTTGCGCGGCCCTTTGCGCCGGACTGATCTACCGGCTGGTGAGCGACTTCGGACTCTGAATCCTGCCTGATGGGCTCGGGTGCTCAGAGGCCGTGGGCCAGGTCGCGAACGCCCGCGGCGATGGCCGCGACCATGAGTCCCATCGTCAGAACCATGGTCGGCAGACCGCGATCCTGTCGCGGGAGGAAGAAGAACAGGCCCGACAGCAGCATCATCAGTCCAAGCGGAGGCATGACCCGCCAGGTGTCCCGCCTGGCGCCTTCGCCCGCGGCGGCGTGGACCGGGGCCATGTAGCCGATCATGCGGGCGACCGCGCGCATCGTGTGACTCGCCGATGTTTTCCGCGCGGCCTTCCGGGACACGATGTCGGACATCGCGGCCTCGATCGCTTCAGTGACATTTGCCCATTGGGCCCGGAAGGCGATCTCGCCGTAAGGATCGACGATGAAGGCGCTGTTGGGGCGAGCGCCCAGGGCGCGATGGAGAGATCCGTCGATGGCGTCGGCGGCGACCTCGAACGGAAGATCAAGGTGCGCCTTGAGACGCGCCGCGTGGACCCGCTTCATCTCCATGGTTTGCGGCTGCAGGATGCTCTGACCCGGGTGCGCCTCGCGCACATTGACCAGGACAAACCGGATCCGGTCGCCGAACAGGGCATGCAGAAGCTTGAGCCCCGGCGCGGCGCTCTCGGTCACAGGGCAGGTCCGGGATCCGAAGATCAGGAACAGGGTCTCGCTCCGGGCGAGCAGATCGTCGGATGCGAGGCGAACGCCGTCGGTCGTGGTCAACTCAAAGGGTGGAACCCGGTCGCCCGCTCCGAGGTCCCGGCCAGTGACGATCATGTCGTTGAGAATATCGGGGAAGAACCGGGGATGGTCGTACCGATACCTGCGGGCGACCATCGTCTCCCGCTGCGCCGCTTTGGTCATGCTTGTTCTCGGACTTGAGACAACGCCGACGCTCGCCGGCGGGAGTCCGAGGGGGCGACAGGCGTCGCCCCCTCGGTCAGCTCAGGCGGCCGCGCCGGCGGCGGCCATCGCACGCAGGTCGTCGTCGGTCACCGGCTGGCCGCCGACGCCCCAGGCGCCGGGCTGCACATCCTGGATGGTCACCCAGGTGACCGAGCGGAGGCCTTCACCTTCGACGGAGACGACCGCGTCGGTCACCTTGCGGATGATGTCCTGCTTCTGTTCGAGCGACAGGTAGTTCCCGACGCCCGTGATCTGCACGAGAGGCATGATTTCAGTTCCTTGTTGTTGGGGGAGAGAGGTCGTCAGGCCGCCTTGGTCCAGGCGACGGCGCTAAAGCCGGCGTCCAGAGGGGTCTCGGCGACGTGGTTGGTGTAGTTGGAGAGGGTCTTGAGTCCGACGCCGAGGACCACTTCCAGAACCTGCTGCTGGCCGTAGCCGGCGTGGAAGAAGGCGTTCAGGTCGGCCTCGGTCGGCCAGCCACGCGAAACGACCACGGCGCGGGTGAACCTGCGCAGCGCTTCCAGCCTGGCGTCCGCGATCGGCGCGCCGTCGCGAATGGCGCCGATGACGTCCTGCGGGACCTTCTGCATCGAGGCGATCGCGCTGTGCGCGGCCACACAGTACGAGCAGTCGTTTTCGTAGCTGGTGGTGAGCAGCACCGTCTGGCGCTCGGACGGCGTCAGCGAGGTGCTGTCGAAGATCTTCGCCAGTGTCGTGTAGGCCTCCACCAGAGCCGGGGCGTTGGACATGACCCCCAGCAGGTTGGGGATGAAGCCGTAGCCCTTCTGGGCGGCGGTCAGCGTGGTCTTGGCGGCCTCAGGCGCGGTTTCGATCGTGTGGACCGGGTAGTTCATCGGATTGTCTCCTTGGTGAGGTGGGTACAGACGCACTTGGAACGATCGTTCCAAATTGGACAAAAAAAGTCAGTCGAGCCGGCGGACGGCATCATCGACGACCGACTGGAGGAGCCCGGGATCCGGTCGGCTTCGGATCAGGACCATCAATCCCAGAAGCGTGGCCAGGAAGCCCTTGGCCATCTCGCCTGCAGGCGAGCCATCGGCGATCTCACCGGCGGCGCGGCCGGCCTCGATCCTGGACTTCAGGAACAGCTCGATCTCTTCCTGGGCGTTGGCGACGATCCTGCCCGCCTCTGGATCATGGGCGGCCAATTCCAGCGCCGTATTGGTCAGCAGGCACCCCCTGTTGCCGCCGTCGCCGCTGGCCTCCTTCACGAAGGTGACGAAGAGCTGCCGGATAGCCTCTCGCGGCGGGTAGCTCTTGACCAGGTTGGCCAGAAGCTGCCCCCGCACCCGCTCGTCGAACATCCGCAACGCGGCCAGGAACAGCTCATGCTTGTCGCCGAAGGTCGCGTAGAGGCTGCCGCGATTGACCCCCATGCTCTCGACGAGATCCTGCATGGAGGTCGCGGCGTATCCGCGATGCCAGAAGGTGCTCATCGCCTTGGCCAGCGCCTCGTCTGGATTGAACTGCTTTTCGGCCGGCATGATCGCTCTCCTCCCCAAGAGATAGCGATCTGGAACGTACGTTCAAGATGTCGGGCGCAACTTTTCTTGGTTCCGACCTGGAAGGCGCGCCTCACCGCGCCGCTTCGACCTTGATCAATCGGTCAAGCGACCAGCCGCCCGGCCCTTGCGAGATCAGGACGAGCAACAGTGCGGCCCAGGTCAGGTGGGTCGGCCAGGCGTCGGGATAGACGAACAGCTGGATGACCGCCGTCATGCCCAGCAGCGCCAGGGCCGACAGCCTGGTCATGAATCCAAGGACGAGCAGGATCGGGAACAGGTGCTCGGCGTAGGTCGCCATGTGCGCGGCTACGTCCGAGGGAATGAAGGGCACCTGGTACTCCTCGGAGAAGAGGAAGTAGGTGGAATCCTTGACCGTCAGCAGACCGTCGACCTTGGTCCGCCCCGACTGGAAGAAGACCGCCGCTATGCCGACACGGGCCAACAGCGGAGGCAGGGCGGCCGGCAGGAAGCGCTCCGCGAGGCGAGCCGGGACTGAGAGAAGGTTACCATGGATGGCTGGGTCAGCGCTGGTCATTGGGTCTGTCTCCCCGAAGGAATGAAAGGCGAGTGCTCGTCAGTCGACGTCGAGCAGGGCGGCTCGACCGCGGCGAACAGGCCGGCGGCGAACAGCGCGCCGAGCGAATCCGGATTGAAATCATCGGCGCCATCCATGCCGGCGCTCATGGCGTCGCCGAAGGTAAGGCCCTCGCGGCAGGCCTCCAGGAAGGCGAACTGCCAGGCTGACAGGGTGGTCGCGACCACCGCTCCGTGGGGGCGGCTGAGCGCAATGCCTTCGGGCCGCCAATCGATCTGGAAGTCCCCTGCCGTCGGCGTGGCCGCGGGCGGGCGGTTAAGCCGCCACAGTGTCGCGATGGGGCTTGGGAACCAGGCGATCCGGGCGCTGGTGTGAAGCGGAAGCGAAAACTCAAGCAACCTGTCCAGCGCCAGCGCCTGGAGGCCTATCGGGTCCAGAGATAGCCCGTCGGCTGCGAAGTGGGCCTCGCTCCAAAGAGCGTCGACCTGCGCGACGTCGGCGAGATAGGAGATCTCGGCCGCCGGCTCGAAGGACCTGAGAAAACCCGGGAAGGCGTCGCCGTAGGTGGCGAGCACCGGACTCTTCGGCGCGTTGGCGCGGATGAAGACGCTGGCGCATGCGGCGAACCACTCTTCGCCGACGATCCGCTCGACAGTCGGAAAGTTCGCCCGCAACACATCGATCAGCCCCTTGGCCACCGTGTTTCTGTAGACCGAGAGGCCGGCCAGGTTGAGGCCGGCAGGAGAATGGTCCGGATCCCGGAGCGCTTGCGCCAGATCGCGCTGAAAGTCCGCGAACTCATGCATGGAGGGCCGCCTGCGGCTGCGATGAAGCGACTCGTCCGAGGACGTCGGCGGCGCGCATCCTCTCCTGCATCAGGCGCTTGAAGGTCGGGACATGCTCGTCACGCTCGATCAGCGTCGGCCGGGGTCCGATGCGACGCACGAACTGCTCGTAGAGCCGCCAGACCGGCTCGGCGATTTCGGCCCCATGCGTGTCGATGAGGAGCCGCTCGCCCATGCGGGCGTCCGCGACGTGGCCGGCCAGATGGATTTCACCCACGGCTCCGGCCGGTATGGCGTCCAGCCAGGCCTGCGCGTCGAAGCCCATGTTTCGGGCGCTGACGTAGACGTTGTTCACGTCGACTAGCAGCCCGCATCCGGTCATCCGGACGAGCTCGGCGAGAAAGTCGGTCTCGGGGAAATCGTGCCCATCCAGCCGGAGGTACAACGACGGGTTCTCGATCAGGATGGTGCGACCCAGTGCGGTCTGGGTCTGGTCGATGTTGTCGGCGATGCGTGTCAGGGCCTGGCGCGTCCGGGGAAAGGGCAACAGATCCGGAAAGTAGGCCCCGTCCGCGACCGACCAGGCCAGGTGCTCGGAGACCACGAACGGATCGAAACGGTCGACCAACGCCTTCAGGCGCGCCAGGTGGTCGGGCGACGGCGAGGCGTCCCCCGCCAGGGAAAGGCCCACGCCGTGCAGTGAAACGGGAAAGCGGTCCCGAAGCGCCGTGAGCATGGCGAGTCTCGGCCCGCCCGGGACCATGTAGTTCTCGGGGTGCACCTCATACCACTGGCCAGCCGCCGTGCAGTTGGCGGCGTCCTCGAAGTGCTGGGGCTTGAAGCCAAGCCCGACGGTCGGTGGCATGAGGCGACTCCCGGTCAGGCTATCAGGCCTTGGGCTTCAGCGAGCCGTTGCCGTTGGGCGTCTCGATGGAGGTGCAGGTGCCCTTGGCCACGAGCTTCCAGGCGTTGCCCTGGTAGTCGACGGTCGAGGTGCCGGCGCAGGTCGTGCCGGGGCCGGCGGCGCAGTCGTTCTGGCCGGCGAGCGCGACGCCGTAGCACTTCTCCATGGGCTTCTTGTCGGCAGCCAGCGCGACGCTGCCGGCGGCGAGGGCGGAAAAGGCAATCGCCGCGATGGCGAGCTTGGTCTTGTTCATGAGACTTGTCCTTGTTCGAGATCGTGGACGCGGGACCGGTGGGCCTACCGGTCCCGCGGAGATCCGGCTGGCGACAGGGGTGGGCCGTCAGCCGATCACAAAGGCCAGTTCGCAGGGCGCATCGCGTCGGTTACACAAGACAGACGAAATGTAGGCTGATGACGAATATGTCGGGCGCCTGTAACCATTCGCGCCCGCCCCGCGAACTCAACGTCAGGATCAAAGCGTGCAGGAGACGGAGCGGGAGCTGAAGGCGCTGATGCTGCTGGGCCTTGACGGCGACGCCGTCGCCCAGAGCCGCCTTCTGTCCGAGCTGTCGACGCTACTGAAGTACTTTTTCGCGCGCCGCCTCGGCCGCGACGATGGAGACGTTGAAGACTTGGTGCAGGATTGTCTGATCGCGGTGCATGTGAAGCGGGAGACGTTTGACCGCTCGGGCCTCTTCACGCCCTGGGCCTACGCGATCGCCCGCTACAAGCTGATCGACCACTATCGACGCAAGCGTGTCCGCTCCTGGTCGCCCCTCGACGAAGCCAGCGAGCTGTTTGCACCCGACTGGACCGACGACGCCATGCACGCGCGCGACGTCAACCGGCTTCTGGACGGACTCCCCGCCAAGCAGAGGGAGGCTATCCGTCGGACCAGGATCGAGGGCCTGAGCACCGAGGAGGCGGCGGCGGCGACCGGAATGTCGCCTTCGCTGGTCAAGGTCAGCGTCCACCGGGGTCTCAAGGCCCTGATGGCCAAGGTCGGCAAGGGAGGCGAGGATGCGGACCGATGATCTGATCGCCAGGCTGGCGGCCGAGACCGGCGTCGTCAGACCCCATGCGGTCGAACGCAGGGTCGCCCTACATCTGATGCTGGGTGGGGCTGCGGCCGTTGTCCTGCTGGTGGTCCTCCTCGGACTGCGGCCGGACATGGTCGAGGCCGCCGGAACCGTGACCTTCTGGATGAAGTTCGGGTTCACCGCCCTCGTCGGCGCCCTCGGCGTGGCCGCGGCATGTCGGCTGGCCCGGCCCGGCGCGACCCTGAAGCCGGCATTCTGGATCGCGGCCGCGACGCCCTTCCTGGTGATCGGAGGGATGGCTGTCGTCGAACTTCTGGCGGTCGCTCCTGCTGACCGCCGCGCCGTTTGGCTCGGCAGTTCCTGGCAGACCTGCCCGGCCTGGATTCTTGTGGTGTCAGCGCCGGTCCTTTTGGCTGTCACGCTGTCCATGCGCCGGTTCGCGCCCACGCGACCGGCGCTCACGGGATTGGTGCTCGGCATGGCGGCTGGCGGCGTCGGCGCGACGGTCTACGGCCTGCACTGCCAGGAGAACGCCGCCGCCTTTCTGGCCACCTGGTATGTGTTGGGGATGGCCATCGTCGGCGCCCTCGGCGCCGCCATCGGCCCGCGCGCCCTGCGGTGGTGATGGGCTGGAGGCAGGCCCTGTCGCTGGCGACCGCGAACGGCGTGCCCCGTCGGGCGCTGGTCGTCGCCGTCGTCGTGGGCTCGGCGCTCAACCTGATCAACCAGGGCGACGCCATCTTCGGGCCCAGGACCATAGACTGGGGGAAGCTCATGCTGACTTTCGTCGTGCCCTACCTGGTCAGCACGCACGGCGCCGTCTCGGCCCGCCTGTCAAAGGCGCGCGAGTCCTGATGTCCCAGCTCCCCGATCTTGGCGGCGAGCTGACGCTGCTTGAAGTCTTCAAGGCCTATCCCGCCGCCGCGCGTCCGCTGATCGCCCTTCATGAGGTGGTCATGCGGGGCCCCTCCCCCCTGACGGTCGCCGACCGCGAGCTGATCGCCGCCTACGTCTCCAGTCTCAACGCCTGCACCTATTGTCACGGAATCCATGCGGCCACCGCCGCGGCATTCGGCATCGACGCAGGACTGCTCGAAGCGCTGGTCGCCGAGCCTGACACCGCGCCCGTCGCCCCCCGCCTCATGCCGCTGCTCGACTACGTCCGCAAGGTCACCCTGACGCCATCGAGGATGGTCAAGGCCGACGCGGATGCCGTCTATGCCGCCGGCTGGCCAGAGGTCGCGTTGCACGACGCCGTCGCGGTCTGCGCCCTGTTCAACTTCATGAACCGCTATGTCGACGGCCTCGGCGTGTCGGCCGACGAGACCTACACGGCCCGGTCGGCGGCCCGCCTGCACGAGGGCGGCTACGCCGGCCTGCTGGCCCACCTGCCGAAGTAGCGTCCGCACCTGATAAATGCGGACGGGCGGACGCGTCAGGCCTGCTGTAACCAAACATCGCCGCGGCGCGAACTCATTGCAGGAGCGAAGGCCGGATGTGTTGCGCTCTCGCATTGGCCCCGGAGAGCGCCCTCGTTCTTGCCGGCGCATAAGTATTGATTGATACAACGGTGCCGATAGAAAGAACATAATGTGAATAGAAAGTTTATATTATCAGGTATCTGCACATCTGCAGTAAGAATTATTTAGCTCAAGATGGATAAGATCGCCGAGATAAACTTGATTGGCGACGAAATTGACCAGCAAGATCAGCCACGCCCTTTATTGGGACCGGCGCGCCGGTCAAAAGGCCTGCGATGTCGCGCAGATCTCGATCCTCGCCTTCATGGCGGTGTTGTACCTCGTCGCGCCGAGGGCCGCCGACGCGCACGCTCAGGTCAGCTGGACCCTGCTCATACTTCTGGCGCACCTTCTGGCGACCATCCTCAGGCTGGGCATCAACAGCACGGCGAAGCCCTCAAAGGGCCGTGAGTTCATCTGGGCGGGCGTCGACTTCGTGATGCTCTACGCGGTGGTGTTCAGCTACCACCTGCAATACGACCAGCCGCCGGGCGTCGTTCTGAAGTCGACGACGGCGGGCATGGCATTCTTCCTGATCGCGATCCGCGCCGTCTTGGCCGACGTCGTCTTGTTGATCTTCACCGGCGTCGCCGCGGCGTCTGGCTGGGCCCTCCTGAGCCTCTATGCCGGCCTGATGGGCGGCGGTGAATCCGTGACTCGCAGCTTTGTTGAATACATGACGAGCTCAAAGGTCCTGGTCGGCGCACAGGTCGAACACATCCTGGCGATCACGCTTGTCACCTTCGCGCTCTGCGTGGCGGCGATCCAGGGGCGGATCGACGGGCTTACGGGCCTGCGTGATCGCAAGGCCTTCCTGCTTCGGCTCGAGCGGGGCGCGGACGCCGCCGGCCGTTCCCGAGGGGCCATCATGCTGGTCGAAATTGGGAACCTCCACGAACTGAGCGACAGCTTCGGCGCGGAGACCGCCGACGCCGCCCTCGTGGAAGTTGCTACTCGTCTCAGGAGGTTCGTGCAGGGCTGGGCCGAAGCAGGGCGCCTGGAGGAGAGCCTCTTCGCGATCCGCTCGCTGGGCCCCATCGACGACGAGGAACTGGCAAGTCCATTGCGGGAGCTCGCCACGCTCTTCCAGGCGCCATTGGAATCGGCGCGGGGCTTCAGCCTCGCTATCACCGCGGCGGGCGCGGCCGGGGACGCTGCCGCCGATCTCTCGGAGACGCTCGGCAACGCCCGGGCCGCACTCAATCGGGCCAAGGCCGGCAACGTTCGGGAGGGGGTCATTTACTCGCCGGTGATCCGATCGGAAGCGCGGCGTCGAATGGCTCTCGAACGTGATCTCCGGGCCACTGTCCGGGCGGAAGGCCTGGAGGTCCACTATCAGCCGATCGTCGACCTTTCGACCGGCGCCGCAGTCGGCGCCGAAGCCCTAGCGCGCTGGCGTCACCCCGAGCTGGGCGATATCTCACCGGCGGAGTTCATTCCCATCGCGGAATCGACGGGACTCATCACCGAGATCGGCAGTTGGGTCCTGACGCGCGTCATAGACGATCAGGCCGGCTGGCGACGGTCCGGCGCGCCCGACGACCTGTTCGTCAGCGTCAACGTCGCTCCCGCTCAACTTCGGGAATGGACCCTTCTTGAAGGAGCCCTCAACGCCGGGCAGTTCAGGAAGGCCCGGCTTCGCATCGAAATTACTGAAGGGGCCATGGCCGACGATGATGGGGCGCTCGTCGGGCGCGTTCGGCAGATCGCCAAGGCCGGCTTTGGACTGGCCATCGACGACTTTGGAGCCGGCTATTCCTCGTTCGGGCGCCTGAGCAGCCTGCCGTTTTCCACGCTCAAGATCGACCGGCAGCTTACTCTGGGAATTCATGAGCAACCGGGCCGCGCGACCCTTCATGCCATTGCGCAGCTCGCCAGAAGCCTGCGCATGGACACGGTGGTGGAAGGCATCGAGCGGGAGGATGAGCGGCAGTGGCTTCGTGCCATGGGGTTCCAGCTCGGACAGGGATATCTGTTCGGCAAAGCAGTACCGTCTTCGGCATTCGTAGCCGGTCTGGTCGAGCGCGGGAAAGCCATGACGGCGGAGGTGGCTGAAGGGCACGTCAGCGCAATCGGCTGAAGCCCGGGAGGCCGGAGACTGGGCAGTGCAGCATTCGATTCTACTCGCCCCTGCACTCGCCGCTATTGCGCCCCCGCGCCTCGACTCGCCGCAAGCTGGCGACATCATCGACATCTTCCCGAACGCTCAAAAACGCCACCCGCAGACCGGCTAGGGCTCCCACCGTGTCCTGCAGCGTGTCCGGGCTGGACCAGCGGATCCCTTGGAACGGCAGCGGGCCGCGGGGCGAGCGCCGCAGACCGATCAGCCAGTATCCGCCGTCCGCGGCGGGTCCTATTACCGCGTCGTTGGACTGCAAGGCCCTGAAAGCAGCCGCAATGTCCGACGAGCGGACCGACGGGGTGTCGCTACCGATGATCACCAGATGCCCTACCGGGAATCGCCGGGCCAGCCGGTCGAGCTTCTGACCAAGGTCTCCGCGCCCCTGCGGAAGCGCGCCTGCACGGTCGCGCAGCCAGCCGGTCGGCCGGTCCGGGGTCACGGCGGCCCAGCTCCGCCATCGCCTGTCGGGCGCCAACGCCCTGAGCAGGCCGTCCAGCGTCCGTCTCTGGAACCGCCAGGCCTCGACATCGCCGACATCGGCCGCAAGACGTCGTTTGCCGACGCCGATCACCGGCCGCCGCGCCACGATCACCAGGTTCCTGAGGACTCTAGCGTTCATAGAGCCTGGCAATCCGCGCGGGCGTGACGCCGATGAGATACAGCGTCAGGCAGACCAGATTTCGCAGGCTCCGCCTGGCCCAGCCATCCCGGCGCCAACGGTCGGCCGAGGTCCGGGCGGCGACCGGCAAGACCATGAGGCGACGGCGGCCGAGGCGGCGAACCAGATCGACGTCCTCCATGATCGGCAGATCACGAAACCCGCCGATGTCGTCAAACAGCGCCCGACTGATCAACAGCCCCTGATCGCCGTAGGGAAGACCGAACATCGCGCAGCGGATCGCGACCAGACCTTCGAGGACCCGGGCCTGCCAGCCGAGGTCGTCCAACGCGAATCGAAAGCATGCGGCCAGACCCGGCGCTGCGTCTGCCCGGGCGTGATCTTCCGCCGCCTGTCGCCATCCGGCGGCCAGCACGGTATCGGCATGCAGGAACAGCAGCCACGTGCTCGTGGCCTCGTCCGCTCCCGCCTGCAACTGCCGACCGCGCCCACGCGAGCCCGTCACGGTTCGGGCGCCAGCGGCCGCCGCGATTGAACGCGTTTCGTCCGTCGATCCGCCGTCCGAGACAATGATTTCCGCCACGCCCGCGATCGAAGCCAGCGTGGCGGCCAGCGTTGCACCCGCGTTCAGCGTGGGTATGACAACGGTCAACTGTTGAGAACGGAACGACAGCATTCGGGCGGGCCTCTCCCTGCTAGTCCGCCGCTGGCGACCAGCTGGTTACACGGCCTTGCCCGGATCTCCCCGCCATGGCCCCGCACCGAGTATGTGCGGGAGCGCCCGACCGGCAGTCGGCCTGTAACCGTCATCCTCTCTCCGACGAACTACCGACAAGGAAACCGGACAAATCCGGCGGTCTCGGCCGCCGCCATGGAGACTTGTGTGACCCGACCATCTTCCGGCCGTCAGGCCGCGCCTTCCCCATCACGCCTGTCACGCAGGGCGATCCTCGCGCTCTCCGGCGCAATCCTGGTTCAGGCCACATCGGCCCGCGCGGCGATCGGCCTGTCACGCTTCGCCAACGCCGCAGGCGGCGCCCAGACGCTCGATCATGCGGCGTTCGACGCGCTGCTGAAGCGCCGGACATCGATCGAGGCCGGGGTGGTGCGGGTGGACTACCGCGGCTGGAAAGCTTCCGCCACGGACCGCTCCGGCCTCGCGGATTACATCCGCCATCTCTCCACCAGCGATCCGCTCCGCCTGACCCGGCGCGAACAGTTCGCCTACTGGGCCAATCTCTACAACGCCGTCACCATCGAGACTGTCCTGGCGGCCTTCCCCGTGAAGTCCATCCGCGACATCCGGCCCACCCCGCTTGCGATCGGCCCGTGGAAGCAGAAGGCTGTCGTGGTAGCCGGAGTCGCTCTCTCACTGGACGACATTGAGAACGGCATCCTGCGCGCGGGCTGGCGGGATCCGCGGGTGCACTACGCCATCAACTGCGCCTCGTTCGGCTGTCCCAACCTCCCCCGGACCGCCTGGCGCGGCGCCGGCCTCACCGAGCGGCTCGACGCCGCCGCGCGGGCCTACATCAACCATCCGCGCGGCGTGCGCTTCGAGGGGGACAAGCTCATTGTCTCGTCCATCTACCGGTGGTTCGATGGCGACTTCGGCGGCGACGACAAACGCATCATCAGCCATCTCTCCGCCTACGCCGCCCCGGCGCTGAAGGACCGCCTCGCGAAGGTCGATCGCATCGGCGGCCACGGCTACGACTGGTCCCTGAATGAAGGCCGGTCCTCGTGAGCGCCGCGGGGTTGAAGCGCCTGTGGCCCCTGGCCGTGCTGGGCCTGCTGATCGGCGCCGTCATGCTCAGCGGCGCGACGCAATTTCTGAACCTTGAGAGCCTCCAGACCCATGAGGCGGTCCTGCGGGCCTTCATCGGCGAGCATCTTCTGATCAGTCTCCTGGTCTTCATGGCGGCCTACACCGGCTCGACCGCCGCCAGCCTGCCCGGCGCATCCGTCCTGACGCTGGCCGGAGGGTTGCTGTTCGGGACCTGGGTCGGCGGCGCCGCGACGGTGCTAGGCGCCACAGTCGGTGCGGTTCTCGTCTTCTACGCGGTGCGGACCTCCCTGGGCGCGACCCTTCGCGACAAGGCCGAGCGCGACGGCGGGCGGCTGAAGTCCATGATGGACGGCATCCGCGACGGTGCGTTCGGCTATATCCTGACCCTGCGGCTGATGCCGATCGCCCCCTTCTGGCTGGTCAACGTCGCGGCCGGCGCCGCTCACGCACCGGTCAGGGCCTACGCGCTCGCCACCTTCCTCGGCATCATGCCGGCAACCTTCATTTTCAGCGGCATCGGCGCCGGTCTGGGCGCGGTGCTCGCCCGGGGTGGCGAGCCTGACCTGGCGATCTTCGCCCAGCCGGCGGTGATCCTGCCGCTGGCGGCGCTCGGCCTGCTCTCCCTCGTCACAACCCTTGTTCGCGGCCATCTGACCCGCCGCAGGAATCCCGCATGACCCGCAACATCATCAAGGCTGACCTGGCCATCATCGGCGCCGGCGCGGGCGGATTGTCCGTCGCCTCCGGCGCGGCCCAGCTCGGCGCCAGGGTCGTTCTGTTCGAGCATGGCGAGATGGGCGGCGACTGCCTGAACTACGGCTGCGTACCGTCCAAGGCGCTGATCGCCGCGGCTGGCGCGGCCGCGGCGGCAAGGGCTTCCGGGCGCCTTGGCGTGGAGGGATCGAGCGGCTCCATCGACTTCAGCGCCGTCATGGCTCACGTCCGCGGGACAATCGCCGCCATCGCGCCGCATGACAGCCAGGAACGCTTCGAGGGCCTGGGCGTGCGGGTGATCCGCGAGGCGGCCCGGTTCGCGGACGCGAAGACCCTCTATAGTCCGACGGCGACCGTGCGGGCGCGCAGGATCATCATCGCGACCGGATCGCGCCCCCGCGTTCCCGACATCGAGGGCCTTGGCGAGGTTCCGTTTCTGACCAACGAGACCGTCTTCAGCCTGGCGAACCTACCGGAGCGTCTCGTCGTTCTGGGCGGAGGACCGATTGGCCTCGAACTGGGCCAGGCGTTCCGCCGGCTGGGCTCGGAGGTGGTCATCGTCGAGCCCGGCGTTCCCATGGGCCGCGAGGACCCGGAGGCGGCCGCCCTGGTGGTCGAGCAGCTCCGCTTAGACGGCGTGGACCTGAAGGTCGGCTGCCGGGTGAAGCGGGTGGAACCCGGACCCGTCGTCGTGCTCGAAACGCCGACCGGAGAGGAGCGCGTGTCCGGCACGCACCTGCTGCTCGCCGTCGGCCGGGCGCCGTCGATCGAGGGCCTCGACCTCGTGGTCGGCGGCGTGGCCTTCGATGAGCGCGGCATCAAGACCGACGACAGCCTTCGCACCAGCAACCCCAGGGTCTATGCGATCGGCGATGTCGCCGGCCGCGGCCAGTTCACCCACCTCGCGGGCGCGCACGCCGGCCTGCTGGTGCGGCGGCTGCTTTTCGCCATGCCCGTCGACGCCGCAAAGCTCGTTGTGCCGCGGGCGACCTACACCAGCCCCGAGGTTGCGACCGTGGGGCTCACTGAAGCCGACGCGCGCGCCGCCCACGGGGATGGCATCCGCGTCGAGAAAGTCGCATTCAGCGGCAACGATCGAGCCCTCGCAGAGGGCGACACCCGGGGGTTCGGGAAGCTGGTGACCGATCGCAAAGGCCGGATCCTCGGCGCGACACTGGTCGGCGCCCACGCTGGTGAGCAGATCCAGCTGTGGACGCTTGCGATGGGCGCCGGGGTCAAGTTGAGCCAGATCGCCGGCATGATCGCCCCCTACCCGACCCGCAGCGAGATCAACAAGCGCATGGCCGGGCAGTGGTTCACGCCAACGCTCTTCTCGCCGATGAGCCGCCTGGCCGTCGCCATTCTCAAGCGATTTGCCTAGGTGGACGGTCAGTTCGTCACCTTGGTCGCCTGGATCACAGGGTGAACGGCGTCCTCGAACAGGCTGACGTCGCCGAGCGAACGGGCGAGGATCAGCCCGCCCTCCAGCCGCGCCAGAAACGCGGCGGGGGCCTCTCCGGTCCAGCCCGGGCCGAACGCGGTCGCGAGGTATCCGAGCACGAGCCGGAAGAAGTCCGCCGTCGCCGTCGCGACCTCCGGCGGCAGGGAGTCACGCTCGGCGCCGAACAGGCCACAGAGACACATCCTGTCGTCCTTGATCAGCGCGTCCCTGAACAACTGGGTGACGGACGCGACGGCCTCCAGCGGCGTCAGAAGACCGGGATCTCCCAGCCGATCGCCGGCTCTGGTCGCGTAGCGCTGCACCAGCGCCACGCCGAGGTCGCCCTTGGTCGGGAAATGGTAGTGGATCGAGGAGCTCTTCACGCCGACATCATCGGCCAGCTCCCGGAAGCTGAAGCCGTGATAGCCGCCCGTGCGCGCTCGCAACTCCGCTGCATCAAGGATGCAGTCGCGCATCGTCCGTTCCGCCATCGTCACCTCTCTATCGACCGATAGATCACACTTGACCCAAAGGCCAAATGGTTGGATTGCCTATCTACTGATAGATAGGAGCGCTACCCAATGACGAACTCGACCGTTTCCCTGATTGTGGGAGGATCCTCCGGGATCGGCCTCGCGGTGGCCACCGACCTCGCCCGCATGGGCCGCGCCGTTCAGATCGTCGGCCGTGACGCCGGCAAGCTGGCCACCGCCCGCTTGGACATCGAGCGCGACGCCGCCGGAGCGGTCGAGACCATCATCTGCGATCTGGCCGATCCCGACGGCGTCGATGCTCTCGTGACCCGGATCGATGCGGAGCCCCGCCATATCGACCAGTTGGTCAACGCCGCCGGCATCTTCTCGCCCAAGGCGTTCCTCGACCACACGCCGGGCGACTACGACGCTTATGCCGGGCTCAATCGCGCCACCTTCCTCATCACCCAGGCTGTGGCGCGCAACATGGTCCGCCACGGCGGTGGAGCGATCGTGAACGTCGGATCCATGTGGGCAAGGCAGGCCGTCAAGGCCACGCCCTCCTCGGCCTACTCAATGGCCAAGGCAGGCCTTCATGCCCTTACCCAGCATCTGGCGATGGAACTCGCGGACCACAACATCCGCGTAAACGCTGTCGCGCCGGCGGTCGTCGTCACCCCGATCTATGGCGCGTTCATCGATCCGGCGAAGATCGAGGAAACCCTGACCGGCGCGTTCGACGCGTTCCATCCGATCGGCCGCGTCGGAAGGGTCGAGGATGTCGCCGCGCACATCACCTTCCTGCTCTCGGACAAGGCCGGCTGGACGACCGGCGCGATCCACGACGTCGACGGTGGAGTGATGGCCGGCCGCAACTGAGGCCCGCGCAGGGAGCCAAGCAGAAGCACCGGCGCCGCAACCCTGGCAAACCTGACAAGGGCGGCGCCGGCTGCCCATTCGCGCCGAGGCCTTCGCCGTCAGCGCCCGTCGGCGATCTGGCGGCGAAAGGCGTCGGGCGGTTGCCCCTGCTCGTCCTTGAAGGCCCGCGAGAAATAGGTGCGGCTTTCATAGCCCAGCACCGCGGCGATGCGCTTGATAGGCCAATCGGTGGTGATCAGAAGCTCGGCCGCGCGACGCATTCGGATGGCCCTGAGCAGTTCAATCGGCCCGGCCCTGTAGGCGGCGCTAAACCTCGCTGCAAACGTCGTGCGGCTCATGCCTGCCATCTCGGCGAGCGAGTCCACGGTGTGGTCGCGTCCAGGCTGATCGAGCATGGCTCTGAGGGCGACCCACAGCGACTCGTCCGCCAGACCCCGCATCCAGACGACCGAATGATCGCCCGCAAGAAGCCGTCGGCGAAGAAGCAGGATCACCGACTGAAGCAGCAGACTCCTGGCGAGCGCACGCGTGCCGATGGTCGGAGAGGCCAGCTCCGCGACGAGTTCCTCCAGCGCGCCGCGCACCCGATCATCCGGGTCCAGATGCTCAACCAGCGGCGCGCGTAGCAGATCGATCGTGCCGCCGATACCCCGGTAGACGATGCCAACCCGCCCGCAGATCGCCGCCAGAACCCCCTCACCCTCGCCGACCCTGACGTGCTCGATGGAGATCTCCAGCGGCCGGCAGGCCGGCAGGGTCCCGGGACCTGCTCCCGAACCGTGCAGGCTATGGGCGGCGAAGGCCGGCACGAGGACAATCGATCCGGCGCGCGTCGGGATTTCCGGCCAGCCGTCGACCGTCACCCTGCCCTCGCCGGCGACAACGTAGTGGAGCACGGCATGCGGTCGGCACCCCAGCCCGAGGGACGTTTCTCCCCTCAGTTCGCAAAGGGCAAACGGCTCCAGCGAGACGTCCACGGCATCGAGAATGGTGTCCAGGATCATCTCCCTCGCGTACCGGGTTCAAGGTTCTGCGCAGATAGGCCCTGTGCGCGAGAAGACACCTCCCGGACGATAAAGCACATCGGCGCGGTCATGTTCAGGTTCGCCGTACGGTCGTCGGCCCATGGGCGGCTGGCCATGCACTTTCCAATCCGGGACCTGAAGCAATGATCAGAAAGCTGGCGATCACCCTTGGGGTGCTGGTTTTTGGCCTCCTCCTGCCGATCCTCGAGATTGGCCCCACCCATGTCTTCAATCCTGACTGGCCTCCCCATGCGCGTCTGCATGAGGTCTGGCAGCTCCTGACCAACAGCGGCCTGGCCGTGGTTTGCCTGCTGATGGTCTGGGTGCGGGGTATGTACATTCCTGCCAGCGTTATCGGTCTTTGCGTCATGGGCGGCGCCGTGGGTGCGCACCTGATTGAGGGCAGCTACGGCGGGGCCCTGGTCTACGCCGGGGGGCCGAGCCTGACGGTGATGGGCGTGTCCGGCGCGTTGCTGATCCCGCTCGTGGCGGTCGTCCTCTTCAGCGGCGCGATCCTCGCCTCCGTCCTCAAGAAGCGCTGAACACTTGCGCACGAGCATGAGCGGCGGGGCCGAGGAGGCCACCCTGGACCAGCTCCGGATCGAGACCGATCCGGAGCGACTGGACGTTGAGCTGATCTACCGCTTCCTGTCGCAGGAGAGCAGCTGGGCGTTGGGGATTTCGCGCGATGTCGTCGAGCGCTCGATCCGCAATTCGCTTTGCTTCGGCGGATTTCTGGGACGAGACCAGATCGCCTTCGCCCGGGTGATCACGGACCAGGCCACCTTCGCCAATCTGGTGGATGTCTTCGTCCTTCCGGCCTGGCGCCGTCGCGGCTTCAGCAAACAGCTGATGGCTTCGGTGATGCATCACCCTCAGCTTCAGGGCCTTCGCCGCTTCACCCTCGCGACCGGAGACGCGCACGGACTCTATGCGCAGTTCGGCTTCACCAGCCCGCTGCGACCCGCCTCGCTCATGGAGCGGTACTTCCCCAACCTCTACCGCTCTGCTCGGAGCGCGCCCCTCGCAAACGACTGAGGTCGCCGATCTCCCTCCCCCAGAAGTCACAAGTTCCGAGACCGTGAAGTCATGAGTTCAAGCGTCCCTGATCCCGCTGACTCAGCCAGGCGTGAGACGCTGGATGGCTGTCTCGCTCGCCTCCAGGCCCTGGAGATCGATGCGGCATCGCAACAGTACGCGCTCAGCATTCTCGTGGAGGCCATCGCGAAGCTACCCGACGGGCCGACGGCGCTGGACCAGGCGATCGCCGTGTTTCGCCTTCTGTCGGCGGAACACCCCGCCATCGTCGAAGAAGACCTGTCGGCCTTGATGGCGCTGGAAATCGTAGGACATCGCCTTGTCCCTTAGACACGCGAGAATGAGCTGGCTGCGACGCCTGGGGACGCTCACGCCCCGCCGTTGGCGCGCGATCGACGACCATTGGCCCGTCATCGACGCGACGGCCGACGGAACGATCGCCCACGTCAACGGGAAGGCAGCCGCCCTGCTGGGAGTTCGGGAAGATACGTTGCTCGGTCGCGGCCTCTTCTCGGTCGCGAGGCCCACGGACGGGGATCATACCGCCGCCTGGCGAGCGCTCGGCTCGGGCGACCATTGCCTGTCCGTCGAACTCGTCGTCGGCGAGACGTCCGGACCCGCAATGCTTCTGGCTGCGCCCGACGGACGTCGCGGGGGCCTAAGCATCATGCTTCTGTCCGACCCGGACCGCGCGACCCTCCATGAACAGGCGGAGAAGCTGCGGGCGATAGACCGGGTGCAGGCCGTCATCGAGTTCCTGCCCAGCGGTGAGATTCTCCGGGCGAACGAGATTTTCCTTCAGGCTCTTGGCTATGAGCTGTCGGAAATCGTGGGCCGCCATCTCAGCCTGTTCGTTGACGAGGAGCAGGCGCGCTCACAGGCCTTCGCTGACTTCTGGGCGCGACTTCGCGCCGGCGAGGTCGTCACCGGAGACGTCCGCCGGGTCAGCAAATCCGGGGCGAGCGTCTGGCTCCAGGCTTCGTTCAATCCGATCTTCGACAGCCGTGGACAGGTCGTCAGGATCGTCAATTTCGCGACCGTGATCACCGGCCGGGTCGAGGCGATCGAAACCATTGCCGCTGGACTTGAGCGGCTGGCGGCCAACGATCTGCGCCACCGGCTGCCGTCCCCGCTGGACGGCCGGTACGACAAGATCCGGACCGACCTGAACAGGACGAGCCAGGCGCTCGACGACGCCCTGCAGGATGTAGCCGGCGCAACAGCCGGCGTCCTCGAGACCGCTCGGGACATCGCCGCCGCCTCGGACGATCTCGCACGGCGAAGCGAGCAGCAGGCGGCCAGCCTGGAACAGGCCGCCGCCTCGGTCGACGAGCTCACCTCATCCGCCGCACAGAGCGCCGAGCGAGCCCGCAGCGCCGCCCTTCAGACCAGTGAGGCCAGAAGCCTGGCCGAGCAGGCGGATCAAGTCGTTCAGCGCGCCATGGTCGCCATGACGGCCGTCAGCCAACGATCGGTCGAGATGACGGGCATTATCGCGCTGATCGATGGCATCGCGGTGCAGACCAACCTCCTGGCCCTCAACGCCGGGGTTGAAGCCGCGCGCGCGGGCGACGCAGGACGGGGATTTGCGGTCGTGGCGCAGGAGGTCCGGGCCCTGGCGCAGCGATCGGCGCAGGCGGCGCGCGATGTCAGAGGCCTGATCGCGGCCAGCCAGGCGGAGGTCGACGAGGGCGCATCGCTGGTAACAGAGGGCCACGAAGCGCTGGGCGCCATCAGCGCCCGGATCGAGGGCATCGACCACCTTCTGGCCGACATCGCCGGCGGCGCCGCGGAGCAGTCGATCGGCCTGCGCGAAGCCAGCACGGCCGTTCATCAGATTGACCGGCTGACTCAGCAGAACGCCGTCACGGCGACACATGTGAGCACCGCCGCCGCCGTTCTCCGGACCGGCGCCGAGGGCTTGTCGGCGCTGGTGAAGCGCTTCAGCGTGTCGTCAGCGGGTTCCGGTGTCAGATCTGGACCGGGGGGAACAAGACCGCGACCTACCCTGGTCTCGATGCGGTCAAACGTAAATTCGGCGGCCCTTCGCGCGGCTCCCCTCGAGGATGACGAGGCATGATGAAGGTCGAGCTTCTGGTCATGGGCGGCGTCGCCGCATACGGCGCGGCGCAGGCTCTGCTGGCCGGACCAGTTCCCGCCGTCCAGCAGATCCACCGCAACTTCTCGGAGACAGCCTATCTCTTCTTCGCGGTGGTCCTGGCGTTGGCGGCGATCGAGGGCTTTGGCCCGTGGTCCCACAAGGGCGCCGTTGTCTACGCCATCGGGCGAGGCGCCTATCTGGCGCTTTCGTTTGGCCCGCTCCGCCGGTTCAGAAAGTGGGCCTGGGCCACCTCCATCGCCGGCATCGTCGGGTGCCTGGGCGAGCTTGCGCGCGCCGTACTGCAACTGCTCGCCTGACATCGCCGAGGCGCAGCGCTGCGCTGGCCCGACAGCCGCGGCGCCCTGCTCCCGGAAGCTCCGGGAGCTTTCCTGTCAGCCAGCCCCCTGCAAACGGTCGATCAAGGCCTTGAGTTCGGCGATCTCCCTGTCCCGGTCGGCCAGCAGAAGGTCGACCTCGTCGGCGTCGAGTTTCCTTGGGATGTGCTGGGGGCAGTTGGGATCCCAGGCCGTGATCCGAAACACCAGAACGCGCTCGGGCGCGGCGGCGTACCCCTCCGGCATGGCCAGCTGCAGAAGCGCGTCATCATCTTCGACCATCCAGGCCTCCCCCCAGATCTTGATCCGGCGACGCCTGGCGTAGTCCATGAGGAAGATGAAGGCCTTTCGGCTTTCCCGCAGATTGCCTTGCGAGATGTATTGGCGATTGCCGCGGAAGTCGGCCATGACGAGCGTCTGGTCGTCGATGGGCTTCAAGAAGCCGGGCGGCCCGCCTCGGTGTTGAATGTAGGGTTGGCCCTCGGCATTCACCGTCGCCAGGTAGAAGCTGTTCCGCTGCGCGATGAAGTCGGCCAGTTGCGGGGTTATGCGGTCCGCCCACCCCCCTCTCGCTTCCACCTTGGCGTAGGTTTCCCGCGAGCCGGCCTTGCTCTGCAAAGCCTTCACGGTCTCGGTGAAGGCGACGTCGCTGGTTGGCTGTCCAGTGTCCATGATGTGCGTATCCGCCGAATGGATCCGGCGCCCAGTCGCGCCAGGCGAGTGGGCGCCGGATCGCTGATCAGAACGTGACGAGGCTGTAGCCGTCGTCGATGTAGCTCGACACATCGAGCACGCCGGGCGTCCCGGGGATGGCCTTGTCGTAGTCGAGCTTGAGCCCGGTCTTCTTCGCATCCTCGGTCGCGCCGAAGACGTCCGCGCACCCGCCGCAGACGCCGGCGACGGTGTCCTTCACCGCTTCATAGAGGTTGTGGGCGGGGTGGTCGGCCTTGCTGAGTTCCGCCGGCCAGCGCGTGCCGGCGCCCTGGAAGATGACGGCGACGTCGCGGTTCTTTTCCTTGAGCTCGTAGGCGAGGAACAGGCCGTTGAAGAGGCGGCCCAGGGCCTCCTCCGAACCGGTCTTGGGATCGGAATAAAGGATGATGGCGGTCTTGGTCATGGGATCTCAGCTCGCTGCTAGCGTTTTTAACCGAACGTTCGGTGTATTTCAATTAGGCAGTCGACAGTCCGACGTCAAGATATTAGACCGATCATTCGGTATTTTATAATCACCGGACGAAGGGCTCTGATGCGCTTGACGGCGGGCCGGTCATGGACAGGGAGACGCGCGTGAAACTCTACTTCAGCCCCAAATCAGGGCACTCACACCGTGCGCGGCTGTTCCTGTCGCTGCTTGGCATTGAATTCGATCTGATCGACGTCGACCTCGCCGCGCGCCAGCACAAGAGCGCGGACTTCCTGCACATGAACCCATTCGGGCAGGTTCCGGTGCTGGAGGATGACGGCATTGCGATCGCAGATTCGAACGCGATCCTCATCTATCTCGCCAGGAAGTTCAGCCGGGCGGACTGGTATCCGGACGACGCCATGGAGGCGGCGTCCGTGCAGCGTTGGCTTTCTGTCGCCGCGGGCCAGCTTGTCCAGGGCCCGGCAAGCGCGAGGTCGGTGACGCTGTTCGGCGCGAAGATCGACGCTCATGCCGCCATCGACCGAGCGCATGCCCTGCTCGCCGTGATCGAGGCGGAACTGGCCCGAAGCGGCTGGCTTGCCGCCGATCACCCGACGATCGCTGACATCGCGCTCTACAGCTACGTGGCCCGCGCGCCGGAAGGCAACGTCGCCCTCGACCTCTACCCGCGTATCCAGGCCTGGCTGGAGCGGATCGAAGCGCTTCCGGGCTTTGTCCCGTTCGCGGTCCATCCGGTAGGCCTCTATGCCCCAGGCGGTCCGCTGGCGCGGCTTGCTACGCCTCCCGCCTCCCCGACACAGGAGATGGGTTCACACCGGAACGCGTGACGCCAGATTCCGGTGGGTCAACAGGCGCCCCCAGGTCGCGTTGAAGGGATGAACGTACCGCGTCGCCCCGCGTGCATTCACCAGCGGGAGGCCGGCGTTGTGCCAGGCGAAGATGCCGCCTCTCAGATTCAACACCCCCGTCGCGCCGTCCGCCGCCATCACCGCCTGGATGCGCCGGGCCATCGCCGAACTCCTTCGTCCGACCGAGCAATAGAGAACGAGCACACGGCCTCTGACGTTTCCGGACAGCCTCGATCGCGCGGCGGCGACCGAGGCGCCGGGATCGAGGCGCACGGCGCCTCCCAGCCGGCTCACGGCGAACTCATCGACCTCCCGCACATCAACCAGCAGCAGCGGACCCTGGCGGGATATCGCCCGCGCAAGATCCGCCACCGTGATTTGACCGATGTCGCGGTAACGGGCCGCCACATCGCGTTCGACCTGATCAAGCGCCCTGAACATCTCGAACATCTATCGGCGCCCTCCCGCCGCCGCGCGGCCGCCGCCTGACGCGGCTACGGCCATGGCCTAAGTTGTGTTCGGCCGTGGCGTCGCCGACCTACAGTCCCAGGTCGGTCAGACCCGGGTAGTCCTCCGGCCGAGCTCCAAGAGGCCAGTGAAATTTCCGCTCGGACGCCAGGATGGGCAGATCGTTGATGCTCGCGTACCGGGTCCGCATAAGCCCGGCCCCGTCAAATTCCCAGTTTTCGTTGCCGTAGGATCTATACCAGTTGCCGGAATCGTCTCGCCATTCGTAGGCGAAGCGGACCGCGATGCGGTTGCCTGCGAAGGCCCAAAGTTCCTTGATGAGCCGGTAGTCGAGTTCGCGCGCCCACTTGCGCTTGAGGAAGGTCTCGATGTCTTCGCGGCCGGAAACGAACTCCGCCCGGTTCCGCCAGCGGCTCTCGGGGGAATAGGCGAGCACGATCCGGCCTGGCTCGCGGGTGTTCCACGCGTCTTCCGCCGCGCGAACCTTCAGGCGTGCGCTCTCCGCGGTAAATTCGAACTCTTTCAAAGCTGACATTGTCCTCGCTCGTATTGAGACACCGGTCAGGCCAACAGGCCTGACCGGTGTTGGTCTTCTGCTACAGGTCAGCTACGCGGGGCGGAGCGGATCATTTCCAGCGTTGTCCGGGTGTCGGCAACGTGGCTGGCGATCATCCGGAAGTTGGCCATCGCGGCCGCGTAGCCGTCGAGGCCGGGAAGCTGGGCGGCGGCCGTGGCGTCAGACACCACCATGACCTCGAAGCCCTGCTCGACCAGCTCACGCATGTGAGACTCCGTGCACAGGTTGGCCGACATGCCGGCGAGGATGACCTTGGTCACGCCGCGCTTGCGCAGCTGGAGAACCAGGTCGTTGCTTTCGGGGCCGTAGACCTTGTGGGGGCTGGTCACGACGGTCTTGCCGTCTTCGATGTAGCGCTTGTACTGGGGCAGCCAGTCAGCGCCGGAGCCGATGAAGCCCTCGGTGGTCAGCGCGCCCTTGCGGTCGAACATGCCGATGGCGTGCATCAGGGTTTCCAGCGCACCCTCGAAATGCCAGCCGTGATCGGTCGGGTAGTAGTAGTGGGGCGATACGAACACCGGCATGCCCGAGGTCTTGGCGGCGGCGAACAGCTCATCGATGTGACCGATGGTTCCGTTGGCCTCAACATTGGCCCCGACCACGCCCCAGGCGACGCCCTTGGGGCTCAGGAAGTCGTTCTGCGGATCGGTGACGACCAGGGCCGTCTGGCCCTGAACGACCTCGAACCCCGGGTCGGGCAGCCCGTCCGCCACAGCAGCGGTTCCAGCGGACAGGCTCGCCAGCATGATAGCGGCGGCCACGCACAGGGCCGATTGGACCCGTGCTGCGGATAGATGTCTCATATGCAATCTCCGTGGGAGGCTTGAATTCATGCGCGATGCGCGTCTAGTGGGTGTACCGATCGGTTCTATCTAAGTGGAACGATCGGTACACCCTGTCAAGCCTCGTCGAAGACGGGGCGGTGGAGGTTCCGTAGGTGATTGAAACTTTTACGCTTATTTCCCATGCATTTGATGCTGCGGGACGGTGCGATGCGACAAACCAAGCGTGACGAGCTAGTTCGCAAGGCGACGGACATCTTCTACCGGAACGGGTTCCAGGCGTCCGGTATGGATATGCTTGTCGCCGAGACCGGAATTTCGAAGACGTCGATCTACAAGCACTTCAAGACGAAGGAGGAGTTGATCCTCGCCACCCTGAAGTTGCGGGATGAGCACATCCGTGGCTGGCTATTTCGTCGAATGCAGGAACTTGCCGGCACACCGCGCGAACAGCTCATCGCCATGTTCGACGCCCTTGAGGAATGGTTCAGCGAGCCGGACTTTCGCGGCTGCATGTTCGCCAAGGCCACCTCTGAGTATCAGGATGTCGATCATCCGATAAACCGGCAGGCGGCCGAGCACGTTGAAAAGCTGACCGGCAAGATCCGCGAGCTCGCGGAGCAGGCCGGATTGCCGGATCCAGCAACGCTTGCTCGTCGGCTCACGCTGTTGAAGGAGGGCGCTGTCGTGCTTGCGATGCTCGGCCACACGAGCAGCCCGGCGCGGGATGCAAAAGCCGTTGCGGTCAGACTTCTGTCCGAGCCCGCGGCGCCCAGCTGACGTCAGCCGGCGCCCAGAAGCTCTTGCGGAAGCGTCTTCAGGAACTCACGGAAGGGGCGCGTGTCGCCCGTTCCGCGTGACAGGACCAGACTTCCCTGCAGCAGGACCACGCCGCGCTCGGCGCGCGCCCTCGCCATCGCCTCGGTCAGCCCCGCGTCGACCAGGGTCGTGGTCAACGCCCCGATCCAGGCCTCGAAAGTCTGCCTGATGAGCTGGGTGAACGGTCCCTCGTGGATGTGCGCCGACGACAGCAGGTTCAGAAGGCACGCCTGCCGACCGCCGGAATAGAATTCGTCGAGCTTCCCGACCATCCGACCAATCCGTTCGGCTGGCGGACCGCCATCCTTGAGGGGCGCCAGAACATTTGCCTGGAGCCAGGTTCCGGCGGCCTCGAGCACCTCGCGCGCCATCTGCTCCTTTCCGTCCGGAAATCGATGGTAGAGGCTCGCTCTCTTCAGACCCGTCGCCTTGGATAGAACCGTCAGCGTCGCGCCTTCGAAGCCGAACTCGCGAAAGGCCGCACTCAGCCGGGCCATCAGGTCCGCTTCATCGATCGACGCCTTGCGGCCCACGGGTGCTCCTGGTCACTCGGCTCAGTTTGCCGAACGGTCGGCCAAGTCTCCATAGACACTCTTCACCGACGCCAGCCACCAACATTACCGATCGTTCGGTTATCGTCAAGCTGTAGCGACGGTGCGCGGGCGAAAGACGTCGGGCGGCTGCCCGTGGCGCCTCCTGAATGCTTTGGAGGGTCGGCGCGGCGGACATACCCCACCGCCGCCGCGATGTCGTCATTCGTTCTGTCCGCAATCGCAGGCCGCCAATCAGCCCACTGAAACTGTACACACCACTTCACGTCGGAAAGCGGCGTGTGTCCCTACTTACAATCATGGAAGCTGGTACTAGCTTCGAAAGAGCTGGCGGCGCGGAATCGGCGGCTGGAGTCGCGGCACGGAGGACCTTTGGTCAGCGATAGCGATTGGATAGCGCAATGGCGGAGGGGCGCGCTTGAACTCTGCGTGCTCCGCATCCTCCGCGACAGGATGAGCTACGGCTACGAAATAGTGGCGGTGCTCTCGCGCCTGGGACCTCTGGCGGCCGGGGAAAACACTGTCTACCCGCTGCTTCGCCGCTTGCGCAACGAAGGGTTGCTTGAAGCGGTCATGGTCGAGTCATCCAAGGGACCGCCGCGCCAGTACCTGCGGATCACCGCGGTTGGCCTTGAGCAGCTTGCGGCGCGTCTGGCGGAATGGGCTGAACTCCAAGACAGTGTATCGCAATGCCTTGAACGCGGGAGCGAAGTGTGACTCCAGACGGCGCTGACGAAGAAGCCTATCTGTCCAAATTCAGAGCGGCGTTGCATCGTCTGAAAGTGGCTGGCGCGAGCGGCATTGTCGCCGACGTCCGTGGACACATCGCGGAAGCCGCCGCCGACGGGCGTTCGCTCGAACAGGCGCTGTCGGCGCTGGGCCCGCCGGAAGGGCTCGCCCGCGCCTACGCTGTCGAGCTGGCGCTCTCCAGCATCCCCCAAAATCGCTGGAGCTTCCGGGCCCTCGCCAGACTCGCCTCACTATTGATCGGCGCCAGCCTCGTGTCTCTTCTGCTTGTGCCCAGCTTGACGTTCCTTGCTTTCACATTTCTGGTGACCGGGGCGTTTTCGTTTGTGTTCGCTCTTATCGAACTGCTGATTGTCGATCTTCCATTCATTCAAAACGATCACATTTCGCCGCTGCAGGCGCTCGGCGCGTCCATTCCGATCTTCGCGGCCGGATGTTTGTTCGTATGGGTGCTGTGGCGCTATCTTCGATACTTGGCCGCGTCCGCGCGCAAGGAAATCGCGCATCTGCGCGCCGCGCCCGTCCCGTTGATGCGCGTCATTGCGTTCGACAGCGCGTTTCCGGTCAGTTCGATATCCTGGACGCCGCGGGGCGACGCCCGCCAAACCTGGTCTCTTCCAGCGTCCTCCCCGCCAGGCCGCCCCGTAAGAGCGGCGGAGGGGGAAGACCCTTGTCGTCTTGAGCGCTACCCGGGCCATTGAATGCCGAATCCGGAGCATCCCGCGGACGCTGCGGCGTGTTTTCCATCGGCGTTCAATTCGTGACCGGCTCGGCGAGATCAGTCCTTCCTCGACGCCGCCCCTCCCGGCAGCTCCACGCGCCCTTGGCGCAGCACCTGCCGTGCATCGACAATCCGAATGTCCGTCATCATGTCGAGATAGGCGTCAAGCCAGGGCTTGTGGCTGGCGCCAACAATGACGAGCACCCGCCCGCCCGGGACCGTCGCCGCCGCCTCGCGAATGTTGGCGGCCATACGCAGGTTTCTCGCTTCCCACTCGCCCATGCGCACACGGCCGGCGCTTTGCGGGTACACGCGATCGATCATGATCAGCCATTGCGCGCGCGCGTCCACAAGGCCGGCGCCTGGCGCATTGATCTCACGGTACGTGCTCAGCGCCTCCGCCGCGTCACCTAGCCGATCGCCCGATTGGGCGAGACGCGCGAATTCCGGATGCGCCAACCCCTCTGCAATGCTGGGATCGGCCGCAATCGCCGCCCCAAGCGCCTCAGCGATCGGGAAGATGAGATCGAGCCCCGATTGATCATCCATCGGATACAAGCGGTTCAGGCCCAGTCTGGCCGCCAGACGCGCGCCGATGAGCGCGCTTTCGTTCTTACGCGCGGCAAAGGCTTCGAGTTGCGTCCTCATCGTTTGCGGAAAATCGTCGGCGACCCGCTCGGACGGCGAGAGACGCCACCATTGCACAAGGGCGGAGTTGGGATCGCCCGTCGCCAGGAACAACATGGCCAAGCGCCGGCGCCGGGCGGCGGTCGGCTCAGCGCCAAGCGCCGACAATGCGGCACGCGCTTCGGCCTCCGCCGCGGGGAGATCCAGGTCCGTGTACGCGCGCGCTGCGGCCGCCAGCGCCAGGGCTGACGATCCGAAGCTCTCCGCGACATCGGGATAGACTGCCTGATACGCCGACAGAGCCGAGAGACTTTCGCCAGACAAATTTTCAATCGCGATAACGTCGGGATGGTACGATTGGAGCTCCTGCAGCAGCCCCTCAAGCGCTGTGGCGTTGAACTCAGCCGGCGTCATTGAAAGATGCGGCGTCGCAAGAACGAGAACTTGGGTCCGCTCACCCGCGACCTCCTCGTGATACTCGCGGGGATCAAAGGCCTCGCGCGATAAGGCCGCTTGCGCCCCGCCAATCGACAAAACCGCACCGGCGGCGACCGCAGTCATCAAACGGCGCATGCTCACTCTACCCTCCATGGCGACCGGGCTGGCCGAAAGCGCCAAGACCACTATTGTGTTACGCACAGTACCAAGCTACTGTGCGTAACACAATAGCGTGGAGAAGACGAAATGCAGCGTTGCTGGCTGGCGGCCCTGGTGTCGCTAATGTGCTTTGGCCAAGTGCTCGCTGAGGAGCCGGGTAACGAGAAAATCCCGGACGACGTCGTCAGCACGCACCCCGAGGTCCAGGTCGAGCGCGTGGACTACGAGACCTTGCGCGTACGCCGCATCGATGTGGTCGATTCGGAGGGCGTCATCCGGATGACGCTCGCCGGAGACCTACCCAACCCCGTCATCGATGGCGTCGAATGGCGCCGCTCCACGCCGGTAGGCGGCCTTGTGCTTCGCGATGATCGCGGCAACGAGCGCGGCGGGTTTGGCTTCGCCAGCAAGTTCGGTGCGGTCGTGTTCGCGCTCGATCACAACAACAGCGAGGCCGCAGGCTTCAACACCCTGCCCGATGGCAGCGCCAACATGATGATATTCGCCCGCCCGGCCCAGGCCCGCAACGCGAGCCTTGGTGACCATCTTGTGCCCGGTCCCACCACAACGCTGACCTGCCCCCTTCCTGATCCCTCGATTTGAGTGAGAGTCCGTCATCCAAGGAGACGGACGTGAAGAAGAGCAGGTTCAACGAAGCGCAGATCATTGG
>Ga0209066_10001390_pt1 | contig 32196 bp, 27 predicted proteins | sample All_14_2_FD_187198 | JGI IMG/M metagenome (GOLD analysis project Ga0209066, IMG submission 187198) | Freshwater microbial communities in response to fracking from Pennsylvania, USA - Allegheny Zone_MetaG_DW_15 (SPAdes) (version 2) ... | reverse complement strand
GTGAGGGGTGGGCGTGGGGTGATTTTCTCTGCCTGCCGGTGGGCGGCGGCGCGGCGGGCAAGCGACGTAACATGTGAGCCCATTTCCCTACCCAATTTGTATGGTTTCTGCTGCACCGTCGTCGTTGTTCGAGCGTTTGCCCATTGGGGCGTACCGCTCCAGTCCGCAGGGACGCCAGTTGCGTGCCAACGCGGCGCTGGTGCGGCTCAATGGCTACGGCTCGGAGGCCGAGATGCTGGCCGCCGCCGTGGCGCTGGACCACGACTGGTACTTGGTGCCCGGCCGCCGGGCCGAGTTCAAGTCCCTGATGGCGCGCGACGGGCAGGTGACCAATTTCGTGTCCGAGGTGTACCGCCACAAAAGCCGCGAACGCATCTGGGTGCGCGAGACCGCCTATGTGGTGACGGACGACGGGGGGCAGCCGCTGTACTACGAGGGCACGGTGGAGGACATCACCGAAAGCCACCTGGCGGCCCAGGCCCTGGCCGAGGCCGAGGCCCGCTGGCGCCTGGCCCTGGACGCCACGGGCGATGGCGTGTGGGACTGGCACGTGGCCGAGCGGCGTGAACACTGCACCGATGCGCTCAAGGCCATGTTCGGTTTTGCGCCCCACGAGCTGTCGGACGACGAGGACGCCCTGGCATCGCTCATCCACCCGGACGACCGGCCCACCATGGAGGCCAACCTTCAGGCCCACCTGGACGGTCGCACGCCCACCTACCGCAACGAGCACCGTGTGCGCTGCAAGGACGGGCAGTGGAAGTGGGTGCTCAGCCGGGGCATGGTGGTGGCCCGCGACGAGGCGGGCGTGCCCACCCGCATGATTGGCACGCACACCGACATCACGGCCCGCAAGGTGTCGGAGGGGGTGATCTGGCGCCAGGCCCACTTCGACGCCCTCACCGGCCTGCCCAACCGCCGCATGTTGCGCCAGCAGCTGGACGTGGCGCTGGCGCAGGCCGCCGCCACGGGCCGCAACCTGAGCCTGCTGTTCATGGACCTGGACCACTTCAAAGAGGTGAACGACAGCATGGGCCACAACACCGGCGACCAGGTGCTGGTGCAGGCCGCGCAGCGCCTGTTGGGGTCGGTGGGCGAGGGCAACACCGTGGCCCGCATGGGCGGCGACGAGTTCACCCTGCTGCTCAACGATGTGCCGCCGGGCGTGGACCCGACCACCCACCTGCAACCGCGCCTGCAGGCCTTGCTGGACGCCATGCGGCGGCCCTATCTGCTGGGGACGGAGCTGGTGTACCTGTCGGCCAGCATCGGGGTGGCGCACTTCCCGGCCGATGCCACCCAGGCCGAGGACTTGCTGCGCCACGCCGACCAGGCGCTGTACGCCGCCAAGGGGGCGGGGCGCAACCGCTGCGGGTTTTTCTCGGCCGACCTCAAGGCCGCCGCCCGCTTGCGCACGCGGCTGGACATTGACATGCGCGGTGCGCTGGCGGCCGGGCAGTTTCAGGTGGTGTACCAGCCCATCGTGGACCTGGCCACGGGGCGTGCCGTCAAGGCCGAGGCGCTGCTGCGCTGGCAGCACCCTGCGCTGGGGCCGGTGAGCCCGGCGCAGTTCATTCCCATTGCCGAAAGCAGTGGCCTGATCGTGCCCATCGGCGAGTGGGTGTTTGCCCAGGCCATTGGCCAGGTGACCGCCTGGCGCCAGCGGCTGGACCCCCACTTTCAGGTGAGCGTGAACAAGTCGCCCGTGCAGTGCCACCACAAGGTGGTGGGCCGTGGCAGCTGGGCCGAGCAGTTGCGTGCCATGGGCATGCCAAAAGACTGCGTGGTGGTCGAAATCACCGAGGGCCTGCTGCTCGACATCAGCCCCGAGGTGGCCGCCCACTTTGCCGAGCTGCGCGACCTGGGCATGCAGGTGTCGCTGGACGACTTTGGCACCGGCTACTCCTCGCTCACCTACCTGCAGCGGCTGGACGTGGACTTTGTGAAGATCGACCAGTCCTTTGTGCGCCACATCGAAACGCGCACCACCGACCTGGCGCTGTGCAAGGCCGTGATCGCCATGGCCCACGAGCTGGGCATGCGCGTGGTGGCCGAGGGGGTGGAAACCCAGGGGCAGTGCGACCTGCTGCGGGCCGCCGGGTGCGACCTGGGCCAGGGCTACTGGTTTGCCCGGCCCATGGAGCCGCAGGCATTCGAGGCCTGGTGGGCATCGTCCCCGCCGACGGCTGCCTGACGGTGCCCCGGTGCCGGGCGTCAGCCGCGCAGGCTGATGCCGGTGGGTGACAGCTTGGCGTCGTGTTTGGCCAGGGCGGCGGCGTTGGCCACGTCTTCGGCCTGCAACTGCTGGCCCGGGCCCACGCGGACCGCGCCGATGGCCAGCGTGGTGCACGGGAAGAAGCGCTTGACGCCGTGGCGGTCTTCGGCGCGGATGCCGCCTTCCTGGCGGGCGGATTCGTCGAACAGCTTGAGCGCCCCTTCGGCAAACTGCGCCACGATGTGCTGGCAGCGGGCCTCCCAGTCGGCGCTCTGGAACAGGATGATGAAGTCGTCGCCGCCCACGTGGCCCACAAAGTCGCACTGGGGGTCGCAGTGCTGGGTGATGACGCGGGCCACCAGGCGGATCATTTCGTCCCCCCGCCAGTAGCCGTAGTGGTCGTTGAAGGGCTTGAAGTGGTTCAGGTCGGCATAGGCCGCGACGAAGGTGGCCTGCATGTCGAGCAAGCGCTCGATGTGCTGGGTGATGGGGATGTTGCCGGGCAGGAAGGTCAGCGGGTTGGCGTGGCGGGCCGACTCGATGCGTGCCTCTGTCACCGAGCGCACCAGCTGGTCGCCGGTGCCCAGGCCCACGTAGCGGCCGTTGTCGGTGACGATGAAGCCGTCGGTCAGGTAGCGCTGGTCTTGGGAGGTGAGGATGCCCACCAGGTCTTCCACGTTGAAGTCGCGCTCGATCACCCGGGGGTGGGGGTTGGCGTGGTCGATGGCGGGCTTGCGTCCGAACACCTCGCGAAAGTAGAGGGTGGAGTAGTGGTTCATGAACACCTGCCGGTTGAGCAGGGCCACGGGGCGGCCCTGGTCGAGCACGGCCAGGGCGTGCAGCTCGGGGTGTTCGTGGAACAGCTCGGCCACCCGGTCGTTGTCGGTGCGCGGGGTGATGTGGGGCGCGGGCAGCACCGTCATGTTGCGCATCACGCCCGGTCGGGCGGGGTGCTGCAGCTGGGGCATGACGGCCACGCGCCGGTCGGTCACCACCTCGCTGGCCTGGGCGAGGACTTCGGTCTGTGGCTCGGCCTGTGGCCTGCCCAGCAGGTAGCCCTGGCCAAAGCGCAGGCCCAGGTCGCGGAGCACGCGCAGGTCGTCGGGGGTTTCGATGCCTTCGGCCACCAGTGCCGTGCCGAAGATGGTGGCAATTTCCCGGATGGCCTGCACCACCTGCAGTTGCTCGGGGTTCTGGCTGATGTGCTGGGCAAAGTACTTGTCGATCTTCACGTAGTCGGGCTTGATTTCCGACCACAGGCGCAAGCTGGAGCGGCCATCGCCAAAGTCGTCCAGCGCGATCTGCATGCCCAGTGCATGCACCTCTTTGGCCACCTCGCGCAGGCGGGCCATGTCGGTGACGCGTTCGTGCTCGGTCAGCTCCAGCACCACTTTGCGGGGTTTGACGTGGTGCGTCTCCAGCAGCTGGCGGATGGTGGGGCTTCCCGCATCGCCCCAGGCCTGCACCAGTGCGTCGGCGCTGATGTTGACAAACAGACGCCCCGGGTGGCGGGCCTGGCCCCATTGCGCCAGTGCGGTGACCACGCAGTGCAGCTCGAAGGCGTGCATCAGCCCTTCCTGTCGGGCCATGGCCAGCAGGGCGTCGGGCGCTTGGTGCGGCGTGCCCTGCGGTCCGCGGATCAGGGCCTCGTGGGCGAACACCTTGCCCTGGGCCAGGTCGGCAATGGGCTGGAAGACGCAGTGCAGCGCCTTGTTGTCCATCAGGCGGCGCAGCACGGGTGCGCCCATGCCCACCACGGACGAGCGGGTGGGCCTGTCGGCAAAAGGGGTGTGGGCAGCGTGTGGCATGAAGGGTTGCACACTACCGCCCGGGCGTGTCAGTTCCGTGAAACCGTCCGCCGTGCCGTTATCCCATTACCATAGCTGTCAGCGCTCTCGCATCAAGCGACGGAGCCCGATTTGGTTGTTAAAAATGCCCCAATTTGCCGCCAACCTCACCCTGCTGTTCAACGAACACGCGTTTCTCGATCGCTTCGAGGCCGCCGCCCGTGCCGGCTTCAAGGCCGTGGAGTTTCTGTTTCCCTACGACTTCAGGGCCGAGGACATCAAGGCCCGGCTCGATGACCACGGCCTGAAGCTGGTGCTGCACAACCTGCCGGCCGGCGACTGGGCGGCGGGCGACCGTGGCCTGGCCTGCCACCCGGCGCGCATCGCGGAGTTCCGCGAGGGCGTGCGCCGTGCGCTGGACTGTGCTGCCGTGCTGGGCACGCCGCAGATGAACGCGCTGGCCGGCATCAAACCCGCCGATGTGAGCGACGCCACCGCCCGCTCGGTGCTGGTGGACAACTTGGCCTTTGCCGCCGAGGCGTTGGGCGCGCGCGGCATGCGGCTGGTGATGGAGCCCATCAACACCTTTGACATGCCGGGGTTTTTCGTGAACCGCACCGCGCAGGCGCTCGACATGCTCCGCGAGGTGGGTTCGCCCCACCTGTTCCTGCAGTACGACATCTACCACGCCCAGCGCATGGAGGGCGAGCTGGGCGCCACGCTGCAGGCGGCGCTGCCGCACATCGCCCACATCCAGCTCGCCGACAACCCGGCCCGGCACGAGCCGGGCACGGGTGAAATCAACTTCCGTTACCTGTTTGGCCTGCTGGACGCACTGGGCTACCAGGGCCACGTGGGCTGCGAGTACCGCCCGCTGGACGCGGGTCCTGGGGGGACAGTGGCGGGCCTGGGCTGGGTGCAGGCCCATGGGTGCACGCTGTGAGCGCGCCCGCTTTCGGCCCGGTGTCGGCCGCTGTGAACCCGGCCCCGCTGGCCGACCCAGCGGCCTTTCTGCGCCACCTGTACGACGTGGCCGTGCAGCGCGCGCTGCCGCTGCACCACACCGCCGCGTGGCTGCCCCCGCCACCCGACCCGGCCAAGGGCCGCACCCTGGTGCTGGGGGCGGGCAAGGCCGGCGGGGCCATGGCCCAGGCGGTGGAGGCTTTGTGGGACGCCCACTGCCTGCGCCACGGCGTGCCGGGGGCACCGCTGTCGGGCCTGGTGGTTACCCGGTACGGGCACATACCGCCCAGGCCTGACGGGGTGCCCCAGCGCATTGACGTGGTCGAAGCCGCCCACCCGGTGCCCGACATCGCCGGGCTGGCTGCCACCCGGCGCATCTTGGGGCTGGCCACGGGCCAGGGCGGCGCGCCCCTCACCGAACACGACCTGGTGCTGTGCCTCATCTCCGGCGGGGGGTCTTCGCTGCTGACCCTGCCCGCCGAGGGCCTGACGCTGGCCGACAAACAGCGCATCAACCGCCAGTTGCTGGAGAGTGGGGCCGACATTGCGCAGATGAACTGCGTGCGCAAGCACCTGTCGGCCATCAAAGGTGGCTGGCTGGCCGTGGCGTGTGGCCCGGCCCGCGTGGTCACCCTCGCCATCAGCGATGTGCCGGGCGACGACGTGAGCGTGATTGCCAGCGGCCCCACGGTGGCCGATGCCAGCACGTGTGCCGATGCGCTTCAAATTCTGAAGCGTTATTCGGTTGAGGTTCCTGCCTCAGTGGTCGAAAAGCTTCAGAACGGCACACTGGAAACCCCCAAACCGGGCGACCCGCGACTGGCCCGCTGCGACACGCACCTGATGGCCACGCCCCAGCAAAGCCTGGAAGCCGCCGCCCAGGCCGCCCGCGCTGCCGGGCTCAACGCCTACATCCTGAGCGACGAAATCGAAGGCGAAAGCCGTGAGGTGGGCAAAGTGCACGCCGCCCTGGCGCGCAGCACCGCTCAGGGCAAAACCGCGTTCCAAACGCCGTGCGTCATCCTGAGCGGGGGCGAAACCACCGTGACCGTCAAACCCCGCGAACCGGGTGCGGCCAAAGGCCGAGGCGGCAGGGCGGGGGAGTTCTGCATGGGCCTGGCCCAGGCGCTGCAAGGCCACCCAGGCATTTGGGCGCTGGCGGCGGACACCGATGGCATCGACGGCGTGGAGGACAACGCCGGGGCTCGGGTGGGCCCCGACACCTTGGCCCGCGCCGCCACCCAGGGCCTGAAGCTGGCCGATCACCTGGCCCGCCACGACGCTTACGGCTACTTCGGGCCGTTGGGGGACTTGGTGTTCACCGGCCCCACACACACCAATGTGAACGACTTTCGGGCCATGCTGGTGGCGTGAGCGTTATCGGGGTGGCGTCAGCGCCCCGCGCGCTGCGGCCAGCACGTCATGCGTCAGGCCGTCCAGCCAACGGGAGGTGGCCCGGGCCTGTTGCCAGTGCAGGGGCACGTCCAGCGGCGTGCCGGGCACCGGTTCCACCAAAGCGCCGGTCGCCAGATGTGGGGCGGCCAGGGCATCGGGCAGCATGCCCCAGCCCATGCCGGCCAGTGCGGCGGTGACGAACGCGGTGGACGATGGCAGCGTGTGTTTGGGCAGCTCCACGCGTTGCCCGCACACCCGCTCCGTCCACCGGGCTTGCAGGGTGTCTTTGGCGTTGAACTCCAGGCTGGGGGCTTGTGACAAGGTGTTGGCATCGACACCGGCCGCAAAGTGGCGCGCCACAAAGGCCGGGCTGGCGGCAGCCACATAGCGCATGGCCCCCAGTGGGCGGCTGTTGCAGCCGGTGGCCGGGGTGGCGTGGGCGGTCACGGCAGCCAGCACCGCGCCGCTGCGCAGCCACTCGGCGGTGTGGTCCTGGTCGTCCACCGCCACGTTCAGCAGCACCGGGGCTTGTGCGGCAAACGCCGCCACGGCGGGGGCAAACCAGGTGGCCAGGCTGTCGGCGTTGACGGCGATGGGCAGGGTGGCGCGGGCCACGCCTTCGGGGGCGAGGCTGGGTAGGTTGTCGTGCAGGTCTTGTTCCAGCAGGCGCACGCGGTCGGCGTGTTGGCACAGGCGAAGCCCGGTGTCGGTGGCGGTGCAGGGTTGCCCGCGCACCACCAGCGCGCAGCCCACACGTTCTTCCAACAGCCGGATGCGCTGCGACACGGCCGATGGCGTCACGTGCAGGGCACGGGCCGCTCGCTCAAAGCTGCCTTCGCGCACCACGGCGGCCAGGGCGAACAGGGAGGGGTAGTCCAGCATCAGTGCAGTTTTGCTTCATTGGGTGTAGGAAATGCAGTTTGTCTTAAGTGGCGAACGCAGGCAAGCTGCGCCCCCATGAACGTTTCAACCGATTTTTTGCCTGTGTTTGTGCAGGGTTTGGTGTTGGGCCTGGGCCTGATCGTGGCCATTGGGGCGCAAAACGCCTTTGTGTTGCGCCAGGGGTTGCGGCGCGAACACGTGGGCCCGGTGGTGCTGTTTTGCGCGCTGGCCGACGCGGTGCTGATCACCGCCGGTGTGTGGGGCATGGCCCAGGCGCTGGGCGAGCGGCCCTTGCTGGCGCGGGCATTGGCCCTGGCGGGAGCGGTTTTCCTGGCGGTGTATGGCTGGCAGGCGTTGCGGCGGGCCCGTGAAAGCCATCGGCTGGAGGCCGTCGGCGGCGGTGCTGGGCTCACCCGCACAGCGGCGCTGGCGCAGGCGGCGGCGTTCACCTTGCTCAACCCCCATGTGTACCTGGACACGGTGCTGCTGGTCGGCAGCATCGGTGCGCAGCAGCCTGCGGCGCTGCGGGGTTGGTTTGTGGCGGGGGCGAGCACGGCCAGCCTGGCGTGGTTCACCGCGCTGGGGCTGGGTGCCCGCTGGTTGGCCCCGTTGTTTGCCCGGCCCCGGGCCTGGCAGGTGCTGGACGGGTTGATTGGCTTGACCATGTGGGTGCTGGCCGCGCTGCTGGTGCGGCACGCGTGGCTGGCGGTGTGAGGAGGCACCCGTGTACATCAGAGCGCAACACCACTTTCGCCAGGCCCACGAGGCCGCCCAAACCCAGCCTAGGCAGGTGGGCGACGCGCCTGGGGACCACATCGACCGCCTGGAGGGTGCGGGCCTTGAATGCTGAAAACCATAGCTGACAGCGCTTTTTCTTCAAGCGCTACAGGCACTTTTGACTGAAATTTTCTGGACAGATCAGGGGTGGGTGGCCAGCCTGACCCCCAGCGCCACAAACACCGTGCCCGCCACGCGGTCGAGCCAGCGGGCCGCAGCGGGCCGTTGGGTCAGCCACTGGCCCACGCTGCCTGCGAAAAAGGCCAGCAGCCCGAACAGCACCGCAGCCTGAAGCGTGAACACCACGCCCAGCACCGCCAGCTGGGTGGTCACCGGGCCTTGGGCGGGCACCACGAACTGCGGCAGAAATGACAGAAAAAACAGCACCACCTTGGGGTTGATGGCGTTGGCGAGCAGGCCTTTGGCAAACAGACGCACGGGGCTGTCGCCCGCCGCGTCTGGGGCATCAGGGGCCTGGGTGCCCGGCAGGGTGCCCGCACCGCGCCAGCTTTGAATGCCGAGCCAGATCAGGTAAAGCCCGCCCGCCACCCGCAAGGCCGTCAGCGCCAGGGGGGACGCGGCGACCAGTGCGCCCACGCCCAGCACCGCCAGCACGGTGTGACTGAGGCAACCGGCGGCACAGCCCAGCCCGAAGGCCAGGCCCCGTGTGCGGCCCTTGGCCACGCTCATGCCCAGCACCATGAGGTTGTCGGGGCCTGGGGTGGCGGTGATGGCGATGGCCGCCAGCAGAAAGGCAAAAAGTTGTTCGGGGTTGGGCATGCCACCATCCTAAGCCAGCCGGGGTTCTCCCAGGTCCGTGGGGGGGAGGGTGTCGGCAAAGGCCTGGGTCAGAAAGTCCACAAACACCCGCACGCGCGCGGCGGTTTGGTGGCGTTGGGGGTACACGGCGCAAATGTCGGCCGGTGGGGTGATGTGCTCGGGCAGCAGTTGGACCAGGCGGCCGCTGCGCAGGTAGCGTGCAATGTCCCACTCGGCGCGCATCAGGATGCCGTGGCCCTCCAGCGCCCAGTTCACCGCAATTTCACCGTCGTTGGTGCTCAGGCTGCCTCGCACTTTCACGGCCTCGAACGGCTTGTGGGGGCCGGTGCTGAAGCGCCACAGGCCATAGGCCTCGTCACCCTGGCGAATGCCCAGGCAATTGTGCTGCGCCAGGTCTGACGGCACGCGAGGTGTGCCGTGCGTTGCCAGGTAGCTGGGGGCAGCGCAAATCAGGCGGCGGTTGGGGGCCAGGCGGCGGGCCAGCACCCGGGCGTCGGGCGGCTCGCCAAAGCGCACACACACGTCAAACGCGTCTTCGGTCAGTGGCGGGGGGTTGACCGTGAGCTGCAGTTGCACCTGCACCTGAGGGTGCAGGGTGGCAAAGCGCGAAATCAGCGGTGCAATGTGGCTGCGCCCAAAGCCCAGTGTGGCGTTCACGCGCAGCAGGCCCTTGGGGGAGGCGGTGGCGCCCGACACCAGTTGCTCCAGGTCGTCGATGTCGGCCAGGATGCGGCGGGCATGGCCCAAATACAGCTCGCCCTCGGGTGTGGGGTGGAAGCGTCGGGTGGTGCGGTGCAACAGCTGCACGCCCAGACGGGCCTCCATTTGCGCCAGCCGCTTGCTGACCGCAGCGGTGGACAGCGTCAGCTCGCGGGCGGCAGCTGAAAAGCTGCCCAGGCGCACCAACAGGCTGAAAAAATGCATTTCCGACGGGGCGGTGGAGGGGGTGCTCATTGTCAAATCAAAGTAAACAATAGCCTCACTTTATGGGGAATTTAGGGGTTGAGCAATGCCTACATTCACATCGGTTGCCAAGACAACCACCCCCGAAAAACCCCACAGGAGACAACCCGTGCACCCGTTCAATTCCCTCCACACCCCATCGCGTCGCCAGTGGCTGCTGCGCACCGCCGTGGCCACCACCGCGCTGGTGGCCGGTTCGGCTTTTGCCCAGGCTTGGCCATCCAAGTCGGTCAACCTCATCGTGCCGTTTCCGGCCGGGGGCACCACCGACGTGCTGGCCCGTGCCGTGGGGGTGGAACTGGGCAAGGCGCTGGGCCAACCTGTGATCGTGGAAAACAAGGCCGGAGCCGGTGCCACCTTGGGGGCCGATTACGTGGCCAAGGCCAAGCCCGATGGCCACACGCTGCTGATGGGCGCGGTGCACCACACCATTGCCACCAGCGTGTACAAAAAGCTGGGCTACGACTTTCAAAAGGGTTTTGCCCCCGTCACCACCGTGGCCCTGGTGCCCAATGTGCTGGTGGTCAATCCCGCGCTGCCTGCCAAGTCTGTGAAGGAGCTGCTGGCGCTGGCCAAAGCCACGCCGGGCCAATACACCTACGGCTCCAACGGCAACGGCACCGGCCAGCACCTGATTGGCGCGCAGTTTGAAGGCATGGGCGGCGTGCAACTGCTGCACGTGCCCTACAAAGGCAGCGGCCCCCTGACCACCGATTTGCTGGGTGGGCAAATCAACATGTCGTTCGACACCATCACCCCGGTGCTGTCGCACATCAAGGCGGGCAAGTTGCGGGCGCTGGCGGTGACGACGGCCAAGCGTTCGGTGGCCTTGCCCGACGTGCCCACGCTGGATGAGGCTGGGTTGAAGGGTTTCAACATGGGCACCTGGTTTGGTGTGTTGGCCCCCACCGGTACCCCGCCCGAGGTGGTGACCCGCCTGAACACCGAGATCGTGAAGGTCATCCAAAGCGTCGACTTCCGCAAAAAAATGGACGAGATCGGCGCCGTGCCCATTGGGGACACGCCAGCACAGATGGCCGCCCAAATCAAAGACGACACCGAGCGCTTCGCCAAGCTGGTGAAAGAGGCCAAGGTCAGCCTCGACTGAGGTTGTTGCCCCACTCCCCCCCACAAAAGAAACCTGTCACCGGAGCCCCCATGGACAAAACCGTTGCCATTGCCGACCTGACCCATCTGATGTCGAAGTTCACTTCGTACATCGGCAAACGCCTGCCCACCGACGTGACCGAAAAGCTCGGTGAGTTGCGCGAAAAAGAGGTGAACTTTCTGGCCAAAGAGGTGTATGAATCCATGCGCCAAAACCAGGAAGCCGCCGACCAGCTGGACCGCCCCAGTTGCCAGGACACCGGCGTGATTCAGTACTTCCTGACCGCCGGGGCCCGCTTCCCGCTGTTGGGCGAGCTGGAGGGCATCTTGCGCGGTGCCACCGAAGGCGCCACCCGGGACGGCCCGCTGCGCCACAACGCAGTGGAAACCTTCGTGGAGAAAAACACCGGCACCAACACCGGGTCCAAAATTCCGTGGCTGGACTGGGACATCGTGCCCGACGACGACAGCGTGACCATCGACGTGTACATGGCCGGTGGCGGCTGCACGCTGCCCGGCAAAGCCACGGTGCTGATGCCCGGCCAAGGCTACGAAGGGGTGGCCGAGTTTGTGCTCGATGTCATGACCTCGCGCGGCGTGAACGCCTGCCCCCCGTTGCTGGTGGGCGTGGGCGTGTCCACCTCGGCCGAGACAGCGGCCCGTTTGTCGAAAAAAGCCATCCTGCGCCCCGTGAATTCCAGGCACAGCAACGACAACGCGGCGTTGATGGAGCAGCTGTTGACCGACGGCATCAATGAGCTGGGCCTGGGCCCCCAGGGCCTGACCGGCAACAGCAGTGTGATGGGCGTGAACATCGAATCGTCTGCCCGTCACCCTTCAACGATTGGCGTGGCCGTGTCCACCGGCTGCTGGGCGCACCGCCGCGGAAAAATCAAGATCAACGCCGACCTGTCTTACGAAGTCATGTCGCACCAAGGGTTCAAGCTGTGAAAAAAATCCTGACCACTCCCATCAAAGACGAAGACCTGGAAGCGCTGAACATCGGCGACGTGGTCTACCTGACCGGTACGCTGGTCACCTGCCGCGACGTGGCCCACCGCCGCCTGATCGAGCTGGGCCGCGAGCTGCCCGTGAACCTGGAGGGTGGGGCGATTTTTCACGCGGGCCCCATCGTGCGCCAGAAGGCCGACGGCGAGTACGAAATGGTGTCCATCGGCCCCACCACCAGCATGCGCATGGAGAAGTTCGAGAAGGAGTTCATCCGCCGCACGGGGGTGAAACTGATCGTGGGCAAAGGCGGCATGGGCCCCGAAACCCAGGAGGGCTGCAAGGAAAACAAGGCCGTGCACGCCATCTTTCCCGGTGGCTGCGCGGTGCTGGCCGCCACTCAGGTGGAGAAGATCGAGGCCGCCGAGTGGACCGACCTGGGCATGCCCGAAACCCTGTGGGTGAACCGGGTGAAAGAGTTTGGTCCGCTGATCATCTCCATCGACACCAAGGGCAAAAACCTCATCGAAGAGAACAAAGCGGTGTTCAACGAGAAGAAAAAACCCATCTTGGAGCGCATCAACGCTCAGGTGCGCTTCATCAAGTAAACCTGCCTCAAACGCCCCACACCACGTCTTTGCCGGCGGCCAGGCTTTCTTTGAGCATGGCCACCAGCGGCGTGGTGCGTTGGCGCAGCCGGACCGTGTCGGCTTGGCGCGCATCGTCCGCGTCAGCGTCTTCCTCGGGCGCGGCCACCGCTTCGCTCTCGGCCACGGCGCGGGCCAAGGCGTCCAGGGCGGCAGGGATCTGTGCCACGGTGATCACCCCTTTGGGCTCCAGCGCCTTGCCCATGGCGGTCAACACTTGCTCGCCGGTGTCGTTGAGCATCACGAGGTCGGCCGTGGCTTGGGATTTGAATCGGTACAGCATGGGAGTCCTGTCGGTGTGTGCGCTGCGGCGTCTCAGGCCCGCGCGGGTGGGTAATCGGTGGCGGTTTCGGTCGGAGCCAGCAGTGCCAGGGCCTCCTCGCGCCAGTGGTGCAGGGCGGCCATGTAGCCTTCCCAGACGCAGCCGTTGCAACCCCGACCGCAGCAGGTGGTGGGAGGTGGCGGTGGGGGGCGCAGTGTTTTCTGGCGGGCCGCGAGTTGGCTGTGCAGCACCTGGGCGACGGCGTGGGCAGTGGCCGCGTCGGTCAGCACCACATTGGCCGGGTCTGCTGGTGCAAAACGGGGCTGACGCACACCGTTGAAGGTGATGTGCTCGGCAAACATGGCCTGTGGACGGACCCAGGCCGGATCGTCTGGTGGGCCGTACAGTGGGCGGTACACCACCATGCCTTGCAGGGTTTCGCTGCAGCGCACGGTGTCCAGCACTTCATACCAGCCGCCTTTGCAATGGCGGTACAGGCCGGTGGGCTGGGGGGTGAGCGGGGGCAGGTCGTGGTTCTCAGTCATCGCTTCGCACTGTATAGCGCACAGGGGGCGGGGAGTGGCCGGGCGATCAAAGGCGTGTGGCCCGCGACCAGTGGTGACCACAGTTTGCTCTAATTCAGCCAGGAGGCCCCCGATGTCCGTCAGCTGCAACGCCGAAGCCCGTGCCCCAACCGAGGGGGTCACCAAATCTCCTGTCTCAGGGGCACCGCCCGGCACCGCTTGGGTGGGTGGGGCCTTGCGGCCGTTGGCGTTGACGGCCTGCGGAGGTGGTGGTGAGGCGATGGCCAGCCCGACCACGTCCCTTTACCCCTCGCCCACAGCGGCGGAGGCGGCCCGGTTTCTCGCTCAGGCCGCTTTCGGTGGCACCGCTGCCGATGTGGCTGAGGTGCAGGCCAAGGGAATCGACGCGTGGCTCACGGCGCAGTTTGCCCAGCGACGCTCCCAGTCCCATTGGGACTGGATGGTGGCCAACGGCTATGCCGTGGTGGGCAACACCAACAGCTTTTCTGGCGTGGACAACTCGCTGTGGCGCAAGCTGATGTCGTCATCCGATGTGTTGCGCCAGCGTGTCACACTGGCTTTGAGCGAAATATTCGTGGTGTCCCTGGACGGGTTGCCGGTACCCTGGCGTGGCATGGTGGCGGCGAATTACATGGACACGTTGGAAGCGCATGCGTTTGGCAACTACCGCCAATTGCTGGAGGCCGTCACCCTGTCGGTGGGCATGGGGGTGTACCTGAACATGCGGGGCAACCAGAAAGCCGACGGCAAGGGCAGAGAACCCGATGAGAACTACGCCCGCGAGGTGATGCAGTTGTTCACCATTGGCGTGACGCAGCTCAACCCCGATGGCACGACCAAAACCGCCAACGGCGTGCCGCTGGACACCTACTCACCGGATGACATCCGGGGGTTGGCCAGGGTGTTCACCGGCTGGGACTATGACCGCTTCGACCGCAACGTGCCCGATCACGCCGCACGCCCCATGGTGTTCACCGCCAGCCGCCACTCGCCAGAAGCCAAGTCGTTTCTGGGCGTGACCTTGCCAGCGGGCACCGACGGGGTGGGCGAACTGAAGGCTGCGCTCGACACCTTGTTTCACCACCCGAACGTGGGCCCGTTCATTGGCAGGCAGCTCATCCAGCGACTGGTCACCAGCAACCCCAGCCCGGCTTATCTGGCGAGGGTGGCCGCCGCGTTTGCCAACAACGGGCAGGGCTTGCGGGGGGATCTGCAGGCCACACTGCGTGCCGTGCTGTTGGACGCCGAAGCCCGCACGCCCAACAGCAGCCCTGGCTGGGGCAAGCTGCGCGAACCCGTGGTGCGCCTGGTGCAATGGGCACGCACCTTCGGGGTGTCGTCGCCACTGGGCATGTGGAACGTGGGCAACACCAGCAGCGCGTCCACCCGCCTGGGGCAAAGCCCGCTGCGCTCCCCCTCGGTGTTCAATTTTTTCCGTCCGGGCTATGTGCCGCCCAACACCGCGCTGGGCGGTGCGGGCCTGGTGGCCCCGGAGTTTCAAATCACCAACGAGTCCACCGTGGTGGGTTACGTCAACTGGATGCAGTCCGTGGTGGCCAACGGGGCGGGCGAGGTCAAGGCCGACTACGGCCCTTGGCTGCCGCTGGCCACCCAGCCGGGTGCGTTGTTTGACCAGCTCAATCTGCTGCTGGCGGCGGGGCAGCTCTCGGCCAGCAGCCGCACCACCGTGGTCAACGCTGTCACGGCGATGGCCGCGGCCAACGACGCGCAGAAGCTCAACCGGGTGATGGCCACGGTGTGGCTCATCCTGTGCTCGCCCGAGTACATCGCCCAGAAATGAACCGGAGCCCCACATGACCCGTGATGTCCATCAGCGCATACCCCAAGGGCTCGCCAACCTGCAGCGGCGAGCGTTCCTGCGCCGAGGTGCACTGTTGTCCGCTGCAGGGGCCGCCGCGCCCTGGGCGCTGTCGCTGGCCGCGATGGGCGATGCGGCCGCCGCTGGCCCGGTGAACGACTACAAGGCACTGGTGTGCGTGTTTATGTACGGTGCCAACGACCACGCCAACACCGTGGTCCCTTGCGACAGCACCCAGCACGCGGCCTACACCGCCTTGCGGGGCGCCCTGGCCACGCCGCGCGACCAGCTGCTGGGCCTGGAGGCCACCACGGGCTTGCCTGTCGGCGCGCAGATGGCCTTGGCCCCGCAGATGGGGGGGCTGAAAGCCCTGTTTGACGCCGGTCACCTGGGGGTGTTACTGAACGTGGGGCCTTTGGTGGTGCCCACCACGCTGGCGCAGTACAAAGCCAAGAGCGTGCCGCTGCCCCCGAAGCTGTTTTCACACAACGACCAGCAGTCGGTGTGGCAGTCGAGCCTGGCCGAGGGTGCCACCTCGGGCTGGGGTGGGCGGCTGGGCGATTTGTTTTTGAACCAGAACGGCACCAGCACCTTCACGTGCATGAATGTGTCAGGCAATGCGGTGTTCATGTCGGGCCAGCAGGCGGTGCAGTACCAGGTCAACAGCACAGGCGCGGTGAAACTGCGGGCCACGACGGGCAACAGTTTTGGCTCTGCGGCCGTGTCGCAGGCGCTGCAAACCCTGACCCAGGCCGACAGCACCCACTGGCTGGAGGCAGAACACACCCGGGTGATGAAACGCGCCGTGGAGGCCGAGGTGCAGCTGTCCAACGGGCTGGCCGCCGCGCCGCCGCTGACCACGCCGTTCAACAGCGCCAATCCTTTGGCCGTGCAGCTGCAGATGGTGGCCAGGACCATTGCCGCCCGCGAGGCGCTGGGCGTCAGGCGTCAGGTGTTTTTCGTGTCGCTGGGCGGTTTTGACCTGCACGACAACCTGCTGGCCCGGCACCCGGAGCTGTTGAGCCAAGTGTCGGACGCTCTCAGCAGCTTCTACCTTGCCACCGAGGCCTTGGGCGTGGCCTCGCAGGTCACCACGTTCACCGCCTCCGACTTCGGGCGCACCCTCACCAGCAACGGTGATGGCTCCGACCATGGCTGGGGAAGCCACCACTTTGTGATGGGCGGGGCGGTGGCAGGGCAGCGGTTTCACGGCACCCTGCCGGCCATGGCGGTCAATGGGCCTGACGACGTGGGCCAAGGCCGCCTGTTGCCCACGACGAGCGTGGACCAACTGGGGGCCGCCTTGGCCACCTGGTACGGCGTGCCCAGTGGCGAGCTGCCCTTGGTGTTTCCCCACATCCGCCATTTCGATGCGGGGAGGCTGGCGTTGTTCCGATGAGGTGTGGCGGGTAAGGGTTGTCACCGATTGCCATCGAAAAACGGGCATGGTTATTGCGGTCCGAGGTCGCAGTGGGTCCGAAGAGGCCCGCGCTCATTTTTCAACCTGACTGGAGTGACCGTGATGAAGAAAACAATGTTGGCCGTGGCCTGTGTGGCGAGCTGTGTGGGTGCGCAGGCCCAGAGCAATGTGCAATTGATGGGCTTGGCCGACCTGTATGTGGGCTCCATGCGCATGGCCGGTGACGCCCAACGCTCCAGTGTGGTGGGTTCTGGTGGCATGACCACGTCCTGGTGGGGCATGAAGGGCACGGAAGACCTGGGTGGCGGGCTCAAGGCCAGTGTTGCCATCACCAGTTTTGTGCGCCTGGACACGGGCGATGCGGGCCGTTTCGGTGCGGACACCCCCATGTCCCGCGACGCCAACGTCAGTTTGTCCGGCGGCTTCGGCTCCGTGATGCTGGGCCGTGGCCTGGCACCCAACTTCCTGCCCACGGTGGCGTTCAACCCCCTGGGCGATTCGTTCGCCTTCTCACCGCTGGTGCTGCACAACAACGTGAACCTGGCAGGCCGCTTCACGCGCAACAACCCGTCTGACACCGGCTGGTCCAAGGAAATCCTGTACACCACCCCCGACATCGCGGGCCTCAAGGCCAACATCCACTACCAGGTGTCGGGTCTGTCAGGCAAGAAGGACGTGGGCGGCAACCTGATGTATTTCAGGGGCCCCATCGGCTTCACGGCCTATTACGAACGCGACCAGACGTTCAACCCCACCGTGTCGGCTTTTGGTGACGGTTCCACCAAAACGGTGTGGATGCTGGGCGGTTCCTACGACGCCAAGGTCGTCAAGGGCTTTGCCACCTATGGCCAGTCCAAGACGGATCTGTCCTCGCTCAAGCAAAAGACCTTCTCGTTGGGCGCGTCCGTCCCCACGGGTGATGCGGGCAAGGTGCTGGTGGGCTACGCCAACAGCAAGGTGAACACCACTGGTGTCAAGCGCCAGACGTTGACGGTGGGCTATGACCACAACCTGTCCAAACGCACCGACGTCTACACCATGGTGGTCAATGACCGCATCACCAATTTCAGCAGCGGCTCCAGCTTCGCCGTGGGCGTGCGCCACCGCTTCTGAGATTGGGGTTCAGAACTGGCGCAGCGCCTGTTCGAACACGGCCACCGGTTGACCCCCTGAGATGAGGTACTGGTGGTTGATGATCACGGCGGGCACCGAACGGATGCCTTGCCGGGCGTAGAACGCCTGGCGTTCGCGCACATCGTCCTCAAATTCGGTGCTGTCCAACACCGCTGCAGCCCGAGTGGCATCCAGCCCCGCATCCCTCGCCGCCCGTTGAAGCACGGCGTGGCTGTCCATGGCCTGTCGGTCACGGTGGCAGGCCACCAGCAGGGCTTTTTTCAAGGGCAGTTGCAGGCCAGGGTGTTCGGCCCCGGCCCAGTGCAGCAGCCGGTGGGCATCGAAGGTGTTGTAGATGCGTCCACGCCCGGCCATGTTGAACTCAAACCCCACCTCGGCCCCGCGCTGGCGGATGGTTTCGCGGATCTGTGCCTGTTGCGCAGGCGTCGAGCCGTACTTTTGCATCAGGTGCTCGGCAATGTCTTGACCCCCCGGGGGCATGTGCGGGTTCAACTCGAAGGGCTGGCAGTGGATGTCTGCCGTGACACCGGGGGCCACACGTGCCAGCGCTGCCTCCAGCGCCCACAGCCCCACGGCGCACCAGGGGCAGGACACGTCGGACACGACGTCGATGTGCAGGGCGCTCATGGGTTCAGGGCCCCCAGCACCCGTTCTGCCGTGGCGGGCGCATCGAGCGTCACCTGGCCGCCCAAGCCTGCTTTGGCGCGTGCCTGTGCCACTGCGTCGCGAATGGCTTCCCACACGCTGATGGCCAGCATGAACGGGGGCTCGCCCACGGCCTTGCTGCCGCCCACGTTGTCTTCGCGGTTGGGTTCGTGCCACAGGGCCACTGTCAGGTGCTCCGGCACGTCACCTGCCGCAGGGATTTTGTAGGTGCTGGGGGCTTTGGTGCTGAGCGCGCCCGGGTTGCGGGGGGCATCCGCCGCTTCCCACACCAGTTCTTCGGTGGTGAGCCAGCCCATGCCTTGCACGAAGCCTCCTTCGATCTGACCCACATCGATGGAGGGGTTGATGCTGTGGCCCACGTCATGCAGGATGTCCACGGCCAGCACGCGACTTTCACCCGTGAGCGTGTCAATGGCCACCTCTGAGCAAGCCGCGCCATAGGCAAAGTAATAAAACGGCCGCCCGGTGAGGGTGTGCTTGTCGTAGTGAATTTTGGGCGTGCGGTAGAAGCCATCGCTCCACAGCTGGATGCGGTTGGCATACGCCGCATGGACCACCTCGTCAAAGCGGCGGGTGGTGACGGGGGATGTGACGTGGCCCGCCCCGTCCACCACATGGAATTGCACCGCACCCGCCCCGCAGCCGTCCAGCCCGGCCACGAAGGCGGCCAGGTTGTCGCGCACGCGGCGTGCGGCGAACTGGGCGGCCCGGCCGTTCAGGTCGGTGCCGCTGCTGGCCGCCGTGGCCGAGGCATTGGGCACGCGGGCGGTGTCGCTGGCGCTGACCTGCACGCGCGCAAAGGGCACGCCCAACTCATCGGCCACGATCTGCGCCACCTTGGTGTGCAAGCCCTGTCCCATTTCGGTGCCGCCGTGGTTCACGAGCACGCTGCCGTCGGTGTAAACGTGCACCAGCGCCCCGGCCTGGTTGAACAGCGTGGCCGTGAAACTGATGCCGAATTTCACCGGCGTGAGCGCAATGCCTCGCTGAATGACGGGGCTGGTGGCGTTCCAGGTCGCAATGTCCGACTTGCGTTTTTCATAGCTGCTTGTGCTTGCCAGTTGTGCCATGAGGGGCAAAAGAATGTTGTCTTCCACCGGCATCTGGTAGTGCGTGACGTTGCGGCTGTCCACCCCATACAGGTTGACCATGCGCACGGCCAGCGGGTCCCGGCCCAGGTGGCGGGCGATGTCGCCCAGGATGGTTTCAATGGCGATCACCCCCTGCGGTCCACCGAAGCCCCGGTAAGCGGTGTGGCTCTGGGTGTTGGTCTTGCAACGGTAGCTGCTGATGGCCACGTCTTCCAGAAAGTAGGCGTTGTCGCAGTGAAAAATCGCGCGATCGGCCACCGGACCCGACAGGTCGGCGCTGAAGCCGCAGTGGGCCAGTTGGATCACCTGCAGGCCGCACAGCAGGCCGTTGTCGTCAAAACCGACGGTGTAGTCGTAGCTGAACGGGTGGCGTTTGCCGGTGATGAGGAAGTCGTCGTCCCGGTCCAGCCGCATCTTCACGGGTTTTCCGGTGTGGCGTGCGGCCAGCGAGGCCCACACGGCCAAATGCCCGGCCTGCGTTTCCTTGCCGCCGAAGCCACCGCCCAGGCGTCGGCATTCCACGCGCACGCGGTGCAGGTCCAACCCCAGCGCGTGGGCCACCCAGTGCTGCACCTCACCGGGGTGCTGGGTGCTGCTGTAGACCAGCCATTGCTGCTGCTCCTGAGGCAGGGCATAGGCGATCTGGCCTTCCAGGTAGAAGTGCTCCTGTCCCCCCACTTCGAAGCTGCCGCTCAGCCGGTGGGGTGCACGGGCCAGCGCCGCAGCGGCATCTCCGCGTGCCACGTGCACGGGGGGCAGCACATAGCTCTGGGCGGCATGTGCCTGTCTGGCGTGCACCACCGCGGGCAGCGGGGTGATGTGGGCCTTCACCAGGCGTGCGGCCCGGCGGGCCGTCTCCACATCGGTGGCCACGGCGACGGCCATGACCTGACCCACGTGCGCCACGGTGCCGGTGGCGAGCACGGGTTCGTCGTGCGCGAAGGCGGCGAGCATGGGGTCACCGGGCACGTCGGCTGCGGTGAGCACGGCAATCACACCGGGCAGGGCCAGTGCGGCCGTCACATCGAGACCGTGCAACGTGCCGTGGGCGACGGTGCTCATGACCGGGGCTGCGTACAGTGTGCCGGCCACTTCGGGGATGTCGTCCACGTAGTGCACCGCGCCGGCCACCTGTGCGGCGGCACTTTCGTGCGGCTGGTGGCTGCCGACGCTGGCAGGGCGGGTTTGGGGCGGAAGGGTGGTGGTCATGCGGTGGCTCCGTTGGCACCGGTCAGTTGGGCCAGGCTGGTGTGTTCAAGGTTGGTGTGGACCACGCCAGTGCTTTCCAGCCAGGTGCGCTGCAGCAGAGCCCCCAGCACGCGGCGGCGGTAGGCGGCGCTGGCGCGCATGTCGGAAATGGGGCTGAACTCGGTTTGCAGCACCTGGGCGGCTGCGGCGGCGGTGTCGGCGTTCCAGGGGTTGCCCGTCAGCGCGGCCTCGGTTTGGGTGGCACGCACAGGGGTGGCGGCCACGCCACCCACGCCCACGCTGGCGTGGGTCACTGTGCCGTTTTGAACGGTCAGCCGCAGGCCCAGGCAGACCGCGGAAATGTCGTCTTCGAAGCGCTTGCTGATTTTGTACACGCGCAGCCACTCGCCATGAAGTGGCACGGTGCCGGCCGTGGCCGCTGGGCCCGGCGGGGGCACGAGGATGTGGGTGAGCACTTCGGTGGGTGCCATCACGTTCTGGCGGTAGCCGGTGTAGAGCGACTCCAGCGGCAGCTCCCGTGTCTGTGCCTGGGCGGACTCGGTGTCCCAGCGCATGAGCCGCACGCTGGCCCCCAGTGCGATCAGCAACGGCATGCTGTCCCCGATGGGTGACCCGTTGGCCACATTGCCGCCCAGCGTCCCAGCGTTGCGCACCGGCAGGCCGGCAAAGCGGCTGGCGAAGGTGCCCACTTGGGGCCGTGTGGCCACCAGCGCCGCAAAAGCGTCGGTGAGCGTGACGGCGGCACCGATGGTCAGGCCCTGTGGGCTGTGCTGCACCTCACGCAGTTCGGCGGCCCGCGTGAGGTCGATGACCGCGGCCGGGGATTGCTGGCCTTTGGTGATCCACAGGCCCACATCGGTACAGCCCGCCACCAGTTGTGCCTCTGGCAGGGCGGCCCGGGCCTGCAGCAGGGCGGTCAGGGAAGAAGGTGCTTGGTAGCTGGGATTTTCGAGCGTCGCGGGGGCCTGGGGCGCCTTGGGTGATTCGGGAGTGGGCTTTGCCGTCAGGGGCCATCCCGTGGCATCGGCCTGCGGGGGAATGGGCAGGTCCAGCATGGTCTGGGCCGCGTCCAGAATGGGGCGGTACCCCGTGCAGCGACACAGGTTGCCCGACAGCGCCTCCAGGGCCTGCTCGCGGGTCACCGGCTCGGGCGGGTGGCCTTTGCGTCCGGCCGCGTCCACACGGGTCTGGTAAAGGGCATAGAGGCTCATCACAAAGCCCGGGGTACAAAAGCCGCATTGGCTGGCATGGTGCTGCACCAAGGCTTGCTGGACGGGATGCAGTCCCTGAGGGCTGGCCAGGTCTTCCACGGTGGTGACGACCCGGCCATGCACCGAGTGCGCCAGCGAAATGCAACTGTTCACCGCCCGGTGGTGCAGGCCGCCTTGGCCGTCGGGCTCGCTCAGCACCACGGTGCAGGCCCCGCAGTCGCCCGAGCGGCAGCCTTCTTTGGTGCCGGTCAGGCCCAGGTCGTCGCGCAGCAGGGCCAGCAGGGTGCGGCTGGCCGGTACGGAGTGAAGGGAGAGCGACTGGCCCCGGCGCACGAATGTCAGCGTGGGAGGGACCAGCGGGTCAGCCGATGGTGTGGAAAGGTGTGGCGTGCCTGTGTTCATGCGCGGCAGCTTAGGGGTTCCGCGCCCAGCGCGTATAACCTGGGCCGTATGAACTGCATGGCCACACAGGTATGACACCGCAACCTGTCTTCGACAAGATAGACCTCCATTTGATCAAGGTCCTCCACACCGTGTTGTCTGAACGCAGCGTTTCGCGAGCCGCCGTCCGACTGGGCATGCACCAGCCGGCGGTCAGCAGCGCGTTGAAGCGGCTGCGCGGCATTGCGGGCGATCCGCTGCTGGTGCGTTCGGGTTCGCACATGGTGCCCACCGAGGCGGGCCTTCGCATGCTGGAGCCCGCCGCGCACATTTTGCGCAGCGCCGAAACGCTGTTTTCCGATGCGCGGGGGTTCGACCCCGCCACCTCGCGCCACACCTTCACCGTGGCGGCCAGCGATTACCTGGACCCCTTGTTCCTGCCGCAGCTGGTGGCCCAGGTGAAGCAGGCCGCGCCGTTGTGCCCCATTGAAATCCATTCGCTCTCTGGCCAGTCGGACTACCGGCACCGGCTGGCGCAGGGCGAGGTGGATGTGGTCATCGCCAACTGGCCACAACCCGCAGGTGACCTTCATCTGGGCCGCCTGTTTGGTGATGAGGTGGTGTGCATGGTCAGTCAGAACCACCCGGCGGTGCGCCGGGGCTGGTCGGCTGCCGACTGGCTGTCTGCCGAGCACGTGGCCCCCATGCCCACCCACCCCGGGGCGCGGGGTGTGATCGACGATCACCTGGCAGACCAGGGGCTGGCACGGCACATCAGCACCCGTTGCGCCCATTTTGGGTTGATTCCCGCCATGGTGGCATCAAGCTTGCTGGTGCTCACCACCGGGCGGCAGTATTGCGAGCGGTTTGCCAGTCACTTGCCAGTGGCCATTCTGGTGCCGCCTGTTGCCTTTCCGCGCATGATGTACTACCAGCTGTGGCATCCCCGTACGCACCATTCCAGTGCGGCGCGGTGGCTGCGGGAGCAGATCAAATCGGTGGCGGCATCTTTGCGCAAATCCCCATAATGGTGCTACCCGAACCCCAGACATGCCTGTGAACCACTCTGCAACGCCCCGTCTCCAGCTGCGCGGCATCACCAAGCGTTACCCCGGCGTGGTGGCCAACCGCGACGTGTCGCTCACCGTCCGGCCGGGCGAGATCCACGCCGTGCTGGGTGAGAACGGTGCCGGCAAATCCACGCTGATGAAGATCATCTACGGTGCGGTCAAGCCCGACGAAGGCGACGTGCTGTTCAACGGTCAGCCCAGCCACATTCGCAATCCCCAGGAAGCTCGCTCCCTAGGCATCAGCATGGTGTTCCAGCACTTCAGTCTGTTCGAGGTGCTGACCGTCGCCGAGAACGTGTGGCTGGGGTTGTCCAAAACCCTGAGCCTGGCGGAGGTGACCACTCAGATCACAGCGATCGCCGCCGAGTACGGGTTGGACTGCGACCCGGCCCGGCCTGTGCACACACTGAGCGTGGGCGAGATGCAGCGGGTGGAAATCATCCGCGCGCTGTTGACGCACCCGCAGCTGCTCATCCTGGATGAGCCCACTTCCGTGCTGACGCCCCAGGCCGTGGAAAAGCTCTTTGTGGTGCTCAAGAAATTGGCTTCTCAAGGGTGCAGCATTTTGTACATCAGCCACAAGCTGCACGAAATCCGCGAGCTTTGCACGGCCTGCACGGTGCTGCGCGGCGGTCAGGTCACGGGGGTGTGCAACCCGCAGGAGGAAAGCAATGCCTCGCTCAGCCGTCTGATGATCGGCGCCGAACCGCCAGCCTTGACCCCACGCGATTCCCAACCCGGTGCTGCCGTGCTGACGGTGCACCACCTCAGCCTGCCCAAGGCCGATCCGTTCGGCACCGATTTGCAATCCATCGCGTTGCAGGTGCGGGCAGGTGAGGTGGTCGGCATTGCCGGCGTGTCGGGCAATGGCCAAGGTGAGTTGCTGCGCGCGTTGTCGGGTGAAGACCCGCGTGCGCCTGCGGGCAGCGTGCGCATGGCCGTTGGGGCGGTGGCGGGCGCTGCGGTTCCTGAAAACGCCAAGGGTCGCGAACACGACGTGTCGGCCTTCAGCCCTGCACACCGCCGCAAGTTGGGTCTGCATTTTGTGCCGGAGGAGCGCCTGGGGCGTGGGGCAGTGCCCACGCTGGGACTGGCGCACAACCTGTTGCTCACCCGGCGCGAGGCGGTGGGCCACTCCACCGGTTGGCTCAACCTGAAGCTGCTGCGCGAGCAGGCGCAAGACATCATCACCCGCTACAAGGTGAAGGCGTCTGGGCCACAGGCCGCTGCCAAGTCTCTGTCAGGGGGCAATTTGCAAAAGTTCATCGTGGGCCGGGAGATCGAGGCCAAGCCGGCCTTGCTCATCGTCAGCCAGCCCACCTGGGGCGTGGACGTGGGCGCGGCCGCGCAGATCCGCGGTGAAATTCTGGCCCTGCGCGATGCAGGCTGTGCCGTGCTGGTGGTGAGTGAGGAGCTGGACGAATTGTTTGAAATTTCTGACCGCCTGCACGTCATGGCGAAGGGGTGCCTGTCACCCAGTCTGGCCCGGTCTGAGGCCTCGGTGGAGCGCATAGGAGAGTGGATGTCGGGTCTGTGGGACGCGTCTCCCGTGCAGGGCGTGGCGACAGCGGAGGTGGTCCATGCTCAAGCTTGAAGCCCGGCCCCAGCCCTCGCCGCTGTGGAGTTATGCCTCGCCCGTGTTGGCGCTGGCCATCACCGTGCTGATTGGGGTGGCACTGTTCGTGGCCCTGGGCAAAGACCCGGTGCGCGGCTTGCAGGTGTTTTTCTGGGATCCCATCAAAAGCGGCTACGCGCTGAGCGAACTGATGGTGAAGGTGACGCCCCTGCTGATCATTGCCTTGGGGCTGGCCGTGTGTTTCCGCTCCAACGTCTGGAACATCGGTGCCGAGGGGCAATACATCGTGGGGGCCATCGCCGCAGGCGGCGTCGCCCTGCTGGCCGACAAAACCACCGGCCCGTGGATCGTGCCCGCCATCCTGCTGGCCGGTGTGACCGGGGGCATGGCGTGGGCGGGCATCACCGCGCTGCTGCGCGACAAGTTCAACGCCAGCGAGATTCTGGTCAGCCTGATGCTGGTGTACGTGGCCATTCAGTTTCTGAACTTCATGGTGTACGGTCCCTGGAAAGACCCCATGGGCTACAACTTCCCGCAAACCAAAACCTTTGAAGCGGTCACGCAAATTCCCCGGCTGTTCACCGGCTCGCGGGTGAGCATTGGCTTGCTGCTGGCGTTGGCCGGGGTGGCGGCGCTGTGGGTGTTCCTGTTCCGCACGTACGCGGGCTTTGCCCAGCAGGTGGGTGGGCTGGCCCCGGCGGCAGCGCTGTACGCCGGGTTTTCATCGCGCAAGGCGCTGTGGATCGCGTTGCTGGCCAGTGGCGGCGCGGCTGGGCTGGCCGGTGCGCTGGAGGTGGCAGGACCCATCGGGCAGCTCACGCCGTTTGTGCCGGCAGGCTACGGGTTTGCGGCCATCATCGTGGCGTTTGTGGGGCGGCTGCACCCGGTGGGCATGGTGTTTTCGGCCATTTTGATGAGCATGTTCTACATCGGCGGTGAGCTGGCGCAGTCGCGCCTGGGGCTGCCCAAATCCATCACCGGGGTGTTCCAGGGGCTGCTGCTGTTCACGCTGCTGGCCTGCGACACGCTGATTGCCTACCGCATCAAGTGGTCCCGATAAACCCACAGGACAGTTCACATGGACTCTTACGCACTTCTGATCGCCGCCACGCTGAATGCGGGCACGGTGCTGGCCATTGCTTCGCTGGGCTTGCTGATCAACGAAAAGGTGGGCATCGTCAACCTGGGGGCCGAGGGCATGATGCTTTGCGCGGCCCTGGCCGGGTTCGCCGCGGTGGTGCACACCGGCAGCACGGTGGTGGGATTTGCCGCCGGCATGGCGGCGGGTGCTTTGATGGCCGCCATTTTTGGTGTGCTGGTCATCTGGCTCAACACCAACCAGTACGCCACCGGCTTGGCACTCAGTTTGTTCGGTGGTGGTTTCTCGGCTTTTGCGGGCACCGGCTATGTTCAGGCTCGCCTGCCTGAGCAGACTGCCTGGGCCATCCCCCTGTTGGGTGACATTCCCTTGCTGGGCCCCGCCCTGTTTCGACATCACCCCATGGTCTATGTGGCCATGGCCCTGACCGTGGGCTTGATCTGGTTCTTGTACCGCACGCGCACCGGCCTGGTGCTGCGCAGCGTGGGCGAGAGTCCGGAGTCTGCCCATGCCTTGGGGTATCCGGTGCGTCGCATTCGCCTGGCTGCGGTGGTGGCCGGTGGGGCATTGTGTGGATTGGCGGGGGCCTACATCTCCACGGTCTATACCCCTTTGTGGGTGGAAGGCATGGTGGCTGGCAAGGGCTGGATTGCCCTGGCGCTGACCACGTTTGCCACCTGGCGTCCGGCACGGGTTTTGCTGGGTGCCTACCTGTTCGGTGGCGTGACCATGTTGCAGTTCCACTTGCAAGGTGCGGGGGTGAATGTCCCCAGCCAGTTCCTCACGATGCTGCCCTATGTGGCCACCATCGTGGTGCTGGCGCTGATTTCCCGCAATCCCACCTGGATTCGCGTGAACATGCCCAGCAGCATTGGCAAGCCGTTTTACCCAGGCTCCTGAGCGGGGGCCGCATGCCCGCTCAGGACCATAATCGTTTCTGTTGTTTTTTTAACCCGAGTCCTTCACAGGAGTCTTCATGACTGACCACCAAAAACGTTCCCTGCTCAAAGTGGCTGCGCTGTCGGCGTTGGCCTCTGCCACGCTGATCGGCTGCGGCAAAAAGGAAGAACCCGCACCTGCACCTGCGCCCGCACCTGTGGCAGCACCGGAACCTGCCAAGCCCGAGCCGCTGAAAGTGGCTTTTGCCTACGTGGGCCCTGTGGGCGACGGCGGTTGGACATTCGCCCACGACAACGGTCGCAAGGCCGTGGAAAAAGAGTTCGGTGACAAAGTGGTCACCAGCTTCGTGGAAAACGTGCCCGAAAGCGCCGATGCCGAGCGCGTCATCCGAGACATGGCCGCTCAGGGCAACAAAGTGGTGTTCGGCACCACTTTTGGTTACATGGAGTCCATGCTCAAAGTGGCGGCAGACACGCCTGACGTGAAGTTCGAGCACGCCACCGGCTACAAAACCGCGCCCAACATGCGCACCTACGACAGCCGCACCTACGAAGGTGCCTACATGGCGGGCGTGATCGCCGGTGCCATGACCAAGAGCAACACACTGGGCGTGGTGGGTTCCATCCCAATTCCCGAGGTGATCCGCAACATCAACAGCTTCACGTTGGGCGCACAGTCGGTCAACCCCAAGATCAAGACCAAGGTGGTTTGGGTGGGTGAGTGGTTCAACCCGCCAAAAGAAACCGAAGCCGCCACGTCACTGATCAACGGTGGTGCCGACATCCTGTTCCAGAACACCGACTCTTCTGCCGTGTTGCAGACCGCTGGCAAGCTGGGCAAACGCGCTTTTGGCTGGGATTCCGACATGTCGGCCTACGAACCCAAGGCCCACTTGGCGTCTTCTGTCATCAACTGGGGTCCTTACTACGTCAAGGCCGTCGGTGACGCACTCAACGGCACCTGGAGCACGGGTGGCGTGTGGTGGGGTGTGAAAGAGGGCGCGATCGACATCGTTTCCATTGCCGAAGACGTGCCCGCTGACATCAAAACCAAGATCGACACCATCAAAGCCGGTCTGAAAGACGGCAGTTTTGCCATCTGGAAAGGCCCCATCAAGGGTCAGGACGGCAAAGATGTGCTGGCCAAAGACGTGGTGGCAGACGATGCCTTCATGGGTGGCATCAAGTTCTACGTCAAGGGCGTGGAAGGCAAAGTGCCTGGCGGCTGATGCGGGGTTGAGGTGATTCGCAGGCTGCCTTTGGGCAGCCTGTTTGTTTTTCGGAGCGGGATTTTTCATGGAACACACACCCGAACAGATGCTCTGGCATCCCGTGGTCGCCGACGCGCAACTGGCCGATGCGCCCTTGCCTGTCACCTTGCTGGGGCAGTCGCTTGTGCTCTGGCGCGACCACTCCGGACAGCCCCACGCCTGGGCCGACCGGTGTCCGCACCGCGGTGCACGCCTGTCGATGGGCGAGGTGGCCACGGCCAGTTGCGGCAGCCGCCGCCTGGTCTGTCCTTACCACGGCTGGCAGTTTGAAGCGGGCGGCGCGTGTCGCGTGGTGCCTGCGCAGCCTGCCTGGACCCCGCCGCCGGGCCACGGTGCAACCGTCCATGAGATTCGGCAAGCCCACGGGCTGCTGTGGGTCCGGCTTGCGCCGCCCCACGACGGTTTGCCTGCCAGCCTGCTCCAGCCCCCTGTCTTCGATGCGGCCAGCCGCAGCGGCTGGCGTTTTGTGCTGACCCAGCCCTACGCGGTGGCCACCAGTGCCCCGCGGCTGGTGGAGAACTTTCTCGACATGAGCCATTTCGGATTTGTGCACGCGGGATGGCTGGGGGATGCCGACCACGCCCAGGTGGAGGTGGGCCAGGTGGAAGAGTCTGTCGATGGCCTTGAGGCCCGCCACTGCCGCGCCTGGCAGCCCCGTGCCTATGCCGGGGCCACGGGCAGCCAGGAGGTGGCTTACCGTTACCGCGTGGCCGCGCCGTTTGCGGCGGTGCTGCACAAGGAGGCCACCCAGCCGGGCGGACCCAGCAATGCCATTGGCCTGTTCATCAACCCGGTGGGGCAGGAGCAGTGCGTGGCCTGGTTCGCCATGGCCACGCACCAGGACCCCTCCACCGATGCCGAGTTGTGCGCGTTTCAGGATGCCGTGTTTGCCCAGGACAAGCCAGTGGTCGAGTCGCAGCAGCCTTTGCGCTTGCCCATCAGCACACAGGCGGCGGGGCCGGGCACCATGGCGAAAGAAGTGCACGGTCCTGCCGATCGCCTGTCCTCGGCCTATCGCCGTTACCTGCTGCGCCTGGGCGTGACCGTGGGCGTGTGCTGAACCCAAACCTGACACCTGTTGCCGGAGCCCTTGCCATGACCCTTGCCCCATCCTTGCCCATGCCCGCCGCCACGCAGGCGGCTGTCGATCTGGCCCGTCGCATCCCGAAAGCGGAATTGCACATCCACATCGAAGGTTCGCTGGAGCCCGAGTTGATGTTTGCGCTGGCCCGGCGCAACGGCCTGGCCTTGCCCTACCCCAATGTGGAGGCTTTGCGCGAGGCCTATGCCTTCACCAACCTGCAGAGTTTTCTGGACATTTATTACGCCGGGGCCAGCGTGCTGCAGCAGGAGGCCGATTTCTTTGACATGGCTTGGGCTTACCTGTTGCGCGCCCAGGCGGACAACGTCGTTCACACCGAGATCTTTTTCGACCCCCAGACCCACACCGCGCGGGGGATTTCCATGGCCACGGTCATCCAAGGGCTCAGCCGTGCGTGCCAGCAGGCCCAGGCCCAATGGGGCATCAGCGCCCATTTGGTCTTGTGTTTCCTCAGGCACTTGAGCGAAGACGACGCCTTTGCCACCCTGGAGGCCGCACTGCCCTACCGCGAACACTTCATCGGCGTCGGGCTGGACAGCAGCGAAGTGGGGCATCCCCCCGAGAAATTTGCCCGCGTGTTTGCCCGCTGTCGCGAACTGGGGCTGCGCGTCGTGGCCCATGCGGGGGAAGAGGGTCCCCCCGACTACATCTGGCAGGCGCTGGACGTGCTCCAGGTCGAACGCATCGACCACGGCGTGCGCAGCCTGGAAGACCCGGCCCTGGTGGCCCGGCTGGCTGCCACTCGGGTGCCCCTGACCGTGTGCCCGCTGTCCAACCTCAAGTTGCGCGTGGTGTCCGACCTGAAGGACCACCCCATGAAGCGGCTGCTGGACGCGGGGCTGTGTGCCACCGTCAACTCCGACGATCCGGCCTACTTCGGCGGCTACCTGAACGAGAACTTCGTGCAGACCGTGCAGGCGCTCAACCTCAGTGAGACCGACGTGGTGCAGCTGGCCCGCAACAGTTTTGAAGCCAGTTTCCTGAGCGAGGCACATCGGCGTGCTTTGATTGAAAAAATGGAGCTGTCATCGCTTGACAGGTAAGCGTTCAAGGTCATTTTTATTAAATTTTTAAATGGCCCTTGGCCGCCTGACCAAAGGCGCGCCATTAGAATCTCGACCCCGCAGGTGCTTGCCCTGCGGGGTTTTTTGTTTGCAAGCCATGTAGAGGACCACCATGTACAAAAACCTCGCAGCCACGGTCGTGGCCGCCAGTTTTTCCATTCCCCTTGTTTCCCCCCACGTGTTCGCCCAGGCCGCATCACCGCAGCCCAAAACCCCTGTGCAGGCGGCGTTCGTGTACGTTTCGCCCATCACCGACGCGGGCTGGACACGTCAGCACGATGACGCCCGCAAAGCCGTCGAGGCTGCGCTGAACAAGCCCGGACAAGCACCGCAAGTGACCACCCGCTTCGTGGAAAACGTGGCTGAGGGGCCTGACGCGGAGCGCGTCATCCGCGACTTGGCCCGCAGCGGGGCCGATGTCATCTTCACCCCCAGTTTTGGCTACATGGAGCCCACGCTCAAGGTGGCTGCCGAGTTTCCGAACGTGAAGTTCGAATCCATCACCGGCTACAAAACCGCGCCCAATGTGGCCGTGGCCAATGCCCGCTATTACGAGGGCCGCTACCTGGCGGGCATTGCCGCAGGACGGTTGGCCACCCAGGCCGGCTATGTCGCGGGTTTCCCCATTCCCGAGGTCATTCAGGGCCTCAACGCCTTCACGCTGGGCATGCGCTCGGTCAATCCCGCCGCCCAGGTGCGCGTGGTGTGGCTGGGCGAATGGTTCAACCCGCCACGTGAGCGCGATGCGGCCGTCAGTCTCATGAACCAGGGGGCCGAGGTGCTGGTGTTCCACACCGGTTCTACCGCCGTGATGGCCGCCGCCCAGGAGCGCGGCAAGCTGGCGGTGGCTTACCACTCCGACATGCTCAAGACCGCACCCGATGCCCAGGTGCTGGCCGTGACCCACCAGTGGGGCGACTACTACACCCGCCGGGTTCAGGCCGTGCGCCAGGGGGCTTGGCGCAGCGAACGCCTCTGGGGCGGTGTGAAAGAGGGAATGATCCGCGTCGATGCGTTTGGCCCCAAGGTGCCCAAGGCGGTGCAGGAGGAGGTGTTGGCCCGCCAGAAAGACATCGCCCTTGGCCGCTTGCACCCTTTCCACGCCACCTCCGATGTGCGAGACCACACGGGCAAGGTCGTGATCCCGGCCGGGCAAACCCTGGGAGATGCCCAGATTCTGTCCATGGACTGGTTGGTCGAAGGCGTGACCGGCAAGCTCTCCCTCTGACGCCCCTTGTCCAGAGGGTCAGCGCTTGGCCGCTTTGGCCAGTTGCTGCGTCAGCACCGGTGCCAGCTGGGTTGACAGATGCCTTTTTTCCACCACCGGGATGCCGTCCAGTGCAAACGCAAACGGTTCGCGCTGGACGGCATCCAGGCCAGTGACCACCATCAGTTGCAGGCCCGCAAAATGCGCCTGAGAGCGCAGGCTGCTGATCAGCGTGGCCCCGTCAACACCGGGCAGCAACAGGTCGACCATCAGCACATCAGGCCGCATGGCCCCGCACAGTGCCAGACCCACGATGGCGTCGCTGGCCACATGCAGCGAAATGTCGGGGTGCGACTTCTGCAGCATCAGCTTGATCACGCTCTGGAAATGCCCCGAGTCCTCGATCAGCACCACCGTGGGCTGGCTGGAGTCCGAGGCCCGCCGCCGCGTGCCGGGTGGTTGCTTGCCCAGGGGCTTGCGGGGGGGCGCGGCGGTTACCGTGTCTCCAGGGCCCTGGTTCAGCCAACGGGTCACCGAGTCGCGCGAAATGCGGCGGTGTCCCCCCGAGGTTTTCCAAGCCTGCAACTCCCCGCGGTCCACCATCAGTTGCACCGACCTGACAGCCAGCCCCAGAAGGCTGGCCACCTCCCGGGTGGTCAGGGTGTTGTCCGCACCTGCCAGCGGCAAGGGGGGTTGGGCCATGGGG